>JAABUQ010000712.1_pt1 | contig 76970 bp, 77 predicted proteins | sample 5560001 | NCBI WGS metagenome assembly JAABUQ01 (sample SAMN10711888, study PRJNA513371) | rock metagenome | isolation source: Antarctica rocks | place: Antarctica: Victoria Land, Finger Mt nord | collected 2015-12-18 | reverse complement strand
CCCAGACCATCGTCAACGGGCGCCCCACCCGGTGGCATCCGTGGAAACGCTACCCCCTGCTCGCCGGCCAGCATCAGGCGCGGCAAGTTGGTGGTCACTAGCCACGCAAGAACTCGCCGCACACCCGACGAGCTGGATGCCCGCCTGCGTCATGAGGCAGCCCGGCGTGGCACCACGCTGGCCCAACTTACCCGCGAGGCGCTCGAAGCGCACCTGGCTTTGGGTCCGACCGGGCGACGGCGTCTGCTCGCCACCAAGTCCGGCCGGAGCGGCCAGGCCGATGTGTCAGAGCAGATCGAGGCGATCCTGCGTCAGGAGCTGCGACCATAGCCCTGGTGGTGGATGCGGGGCCCCTGTACGCCTACGTCGACGCGGATGATCGGCACCATGCGGCCTGCCTGGCACTGCTTGAGACGCACCTCGGCCCGCTGATTGTGCCCCAGCTCGTCATAACGGAGGTGGCCTACCTGCTCGCCACCCGCCTGGGAGCCGAGGCGGAGGTGCGATTCTTGGGTGACCTGGCCAGTGCGAGCTTCAGCAGCGCGCCGGTCGAACCCGGAGACTGGCTGCGCATCGCCCAGCTGGTGTGGCGCTACCGGGACCTGCCGCTCGGCACCGCAGACGCATCGGTCGTGGCACTTGCCGAGCGACGTGGCATTACGACCGTGGCCACCCTCGATCGGAGGCATTTTGCCGTCGTGAGACCATCGCACATTGGTGCTTTTTACATCCTGCCCTGAGCGCGGCACGCGTTGTCACGGTTTATCGGTGCTGCTACCATGGCACGAAGCTGAGCCCGCACGGCCACGCCCGCGTGGCAGTCGGGGGCAAACAGAGGAGTGTCGCACGATGGCAAGAGGGGAGATGGCGACTGCTAGAGGCGCACGCCCGGGTCTGGCGAACGGCGGGCGCCAGCCCACCGTCAAGCTCGTTCTGTTCGGGGCCATCGCCTTGTGCCTGGCGGCCATCCTCGGCTTCGCCATCAGCCAGGAGACGACGTCCAGCGTCGCCGTGGCACCCGCGGCCCGGGCGGCGCTGCCGACGCCACGACCGGCCCTGAAACCCGAGGAGCAGGCCTACGTCGACGCCCTGTGGCCGATCCACAGCCAGGTGGAGCGGACGGCGCTGCGGGTCGCCCTCGGCGCCTCGTTCTACAAGACCAAGGATCTGGACAAGAACGAGCTCAAAGCGAGGCTGGACGATGCCCAGGCGACGTACCGCCAGGCGGACGAGCGGCTTCGCGCGCTGCCGGCGCCCGGCGCGTTCAGCGGCGCGCACCAGAGCTACTTGGCGGCAGTGCAGCTGTTCGAAGAGTCGACCGCCGAGATGCTGAAGATGTACGACGACGGCAACGACGATCACCTGACGAGCGGCTTCCCGAAGAGCGTCCAGGGGGCCGACAAGATCCGCGAGGTGGGCAGTCAGTTCTGGCCCGACGAGTACCCACCGAACTGAGCTTTTTTCTGCCGCGGTTCGCCTCGCGGCGCTTTGGCGTCGACTCGGGGTGGCGGACACCATCATGCACAAGGGGGAATGCCAGCTTCTTGACGGTTCACCGTCTAGACGTTCAGACCACCGGGTCACACTCGAACACACAGACGTGGAGAGTAACGATGAGACTGCGGACACGAGCCGCACCCGCGCTTGTCCTGGTCGCTCTGCTGGCGGGCATGCTCCTGCCCACGGCAGCCGCGGCCCAAACCAGTGGCGCCGCCACCCCGAAGCCGCCGCCCCAGGTCATCCCGAGCGGCTACGAGAGCCTCGGGCAGCTGCAGCAGGACGCTACCGGGAACGCCGCCAGCGGCGCCCAGTACTCGGCCTGGCTCCTCGAGAGCAGCCGCTTCATGGGCGTGCCGTTCGGCGCCTTCATGCCCGACCGCGCCGCGGAAGCGCCGATCGACTTCCCGGTGAACTACGGCGCCATCAAAGGCAAGGATGGCAAGATCACCCTGTACGACTCTGGCTGGCAGCAGCAGGCGTACATTTTCCGCTGGAACGCTGGCTGCTGTAGCGCGCCAGCGCGCGACCAGCTGTCGGCCATTGGCCTGAACCCGGACGACGTGACGCGGATCGTCATCGGCCACGGCCACTGGGATCACGCCGGCCAGCTCGACCAGTTCCCGAACGCCACACTCTACGTGCAGAAGGAGGAGCTGCGCGCGATCGACTGGGCGCTCAACTACCCTGACCCGCGGATCAGCGCCTGGAACACGCAGTCACTGCCGGCGAATCCTCCGGCCCAGGGCGTTGCCAATACGTGCGCCCGCACCCCGGCCTGTGGCTACCCGCCGCAGACGGTGATGCAGATCGCCGGCAAGCTGATGGCGGGCAAGGCGCAGGTCGTGGATGGCCGGTCGGAGATCGCGCCCGGGCTGATCATCCATCCGGCGTTCCGCGGCCACACCTACGGGGCGCAGCTGCTGCAGGTGAACACGCCCACCGGGCAGCTCGTGTTCGGCAGCGATACCTATTCCTCCTGGGAGGGCATCCGCAACTGGCAGGCGGCGAACATCCAGCAGACGGACACCGTCCAGCAGTTCCTGGCCTATGAGAAGTGCTACGTCCTGACCGGGACGCCCACCAACCAGACGCCGAACAACTGCCTGGCGGCGCATGAGCGGCTGTCCTACTCGAAGGACTACCCGATCACGCAGTACTGGTGGAACATCACCGACTCCAGCGGCAACAAGCTGAACTGTTCGCGCGCCGCCGAGCTAACGCTGGCCAACGGCGAGCAGAGCCACTTCCCCAGCAGTCCGGACCAGAACACCTGCGTCTCGAAGCCGGATCTGTCGAAGATTGGGGTGAACCCGGAGCCGAGCAACCCGGGCCTGCCGATCCCCAACAGCTTCAGGTAGCCGCCCAGCCCTCGCAACACGATGGACGTCCCTGAGGCCCGCGCGGCGGGCCTCAGGGCGCCCGCTCATCTGGCTCAGCCCTTGTGCGCTGCATGACCCGCCTCTCCTTTCTTCGTGCACCCTCGCGCGGCCTTCTGGACGGCCCGCGTGCCCGCCGCCTCGCCCTGCTCGTCGCCGGGATGATTGCGCTGTGGCCTCTTCCCGGGTACGCCCACGACGCCGCGTCGTGGGGCGGCCTGTTCCGGACGTCGGACGATGGCGCGACGTGGTTCCAGTCCAACCACGGCCACCTGGTGAGTGGAGCTCTGGCGGTGGCGGTCAGTCCGTCCGACCCCAGGGTCCTCCTCCTGGGCACCGACGGCGGCCTGCTCGCCTCACGCAACGGCGGACTGGACTGGGGTGCGGTGGCACCTGACCTTCTGGTGGGTCCTGTCTTCGCCATCGCCTCGGACGGGCAGCACGTCCTTGTCGCGACGGCGCGCGCACTGTTCCGCTCGGACGACGGCGTGGCGTGGGCGCCGGCGGCGACGCCGCTCGGCGCCAGCCCAGCCCGATCGCTCGTGTGGGGCGGCCGTCCCGGCGAGGCGTACCTGGTCGGCTGGCAGGGACTCTTCCGTACCGACGATTGGGGCGGCTCCTGGATCCCCGTCGACGGCGGCCTACCCAGTCCCCGGGTCGGCGCCCTGGTGGTCGATGCGCACGCGTCGGGCCTGCTGTTCGCCGTCGTCGATGGCGCCCTGTTTGCCAGTCCTGACGGGGCGCACTCCTGGCAGCGGCGCGGCGCGGGACTTCCCGCCGGCGGCGTCCAGGCCCTGGCCCTCGATCCGCAACAGGCGGGCGCCCTGTGGGCGGCGGGCCAGGACCAGGTCTTCCGGAGCACCGACCGTGGCGTGACCTGGGCAGCCGTCGGCGCGCCGCTGCCGGACCGTGAGACCGAGATTCGCGGGATCGCGCCAAGCGGCGACGGCTCGGCAATGGTCCTCAGCACGCACCGCGGGCTCTACCGCACCCGGGACGGTGCCCACAGCTGGACTCTTCTGGTGGACAACGTCCCCGGCCACCTCGAGGCGGGCCCGCTCGTGCGCGACCCGAGCCAGCCGTCAGCCCTGTACGCGGGCTTCTCGCTGACCCCCTACGACGAGCAGTGGGCCCGCGCCGCCGACGGGCGCTCCCTGGTGAGCGGGCTCACGGCGACGGAGCTGCTGGGCGCCGCTGCCTTCCTGGTCACGCTGGGGCTTGGCGCCGCGGGCGCACTGCGGGCGCTCAGCCGCGGCCGGCGCGGCTCGGGCGAACCCCTCCCCGCGGCAGAGAGCCAGCGCCCTGGCGTGAGCCTGCCTGAACCGATCGCTGCTAAAGCTAAAGGAGAAGGAGAGGTGGTCCAATGAGCGCCGCCACCCTGGCCTCGCCGCGGCGCCTCGCGCAACCCGGCCGACGCCGTCTGGTCACCGGCGCAGCGGCGATGGCGCTCGCCCTCATTGCGCTCGGTGCGCTCCTGGTGTGGCGGCAGGGGTCGTGGGCGGCTGCCAGCTTCGTCGAGCGTCCCATGCTTGACCGCGGCGACATCCCCGCCGCGTTGGCTATCGGGCCGGATGGCGCGCCCTGGTTCACCATCGAGAGCTCCGACTCCCTGGGCGTTCTGCATGGCACCACCATCACGAAGCTGCCGAAGGGTCGGGAGAACCTCGAGCCGCTTGGACTCGCGGTCACGCCGGACGGTGACGTGTGGTTCACCGACGCAATCGCCGAGTCGATCGGCCACCTGGCGCCGGACGGCCGCCTGGAGTCCTTCCCACTGCCCAGCCGCATCACTCAGTTTGGCCGACTGGCGCTCGCCCCGGATGGCGCGGTGTGGTTCGCGGACGGCTGGACAAACGGCATCATCCGCCTGCAGGCCGGCGACTTCACCCCCTTCCCCGCGCGCTTGCCGAACGCGGGTCCTTTCGGTGTGGCGGTCGACCCACACGGGACCATCTGGGCGACGTTCCAGACGACGAACCAGCTCGTCCGTATCGGCCCGGACGGACAGATGACCGAGCTCGAGGTGCCGACCCGTTCGGGTGGGCCGACCGACGTGGCCATTGGTGGCGACGGGAGCGTGTGGTTCGTGGAGCTGCGCGCCGGCAAGATCGGCCGGTTCGCCGACGGCCGTTTCACCGAGTTCACCGTCCCCGCGACCGACGCGGGCATCACCGGTCTGGCCGTCGCGCCCGATGGCGCCGTGTGGTTCACCGAGCTGCGCCAGCACAAGCTGGGCCGGCTGCGCGACGGACGGTTCACGGAGTTCCGCATCCCGCGCGACGACGCCCGGCCTTTTGGCATCGCCGTCGACAGCGCTGGCAACGTCTGGTACACGGACCTGGCTGGCTGGCTCGGCACGCTTCCGGCCGACGCGGCGCGCTTCCCCGCGCTGGACCCACGAGGCATCTTCCCCTGGCTGCCCGCCTGAACGACTTCCTCGTCGTCTTCGTCAGCATCGTGCTGCAGTCGCTGCCGTTCGTGCTGATCGGCGTCTTCGCGTCCGCGGCCGTCCAGCAGTTCCTCACTGGCCGGATTGTCGCGCGCTGGCTGCCGCGCCGCGCCTTGCCGGCCGTGCTCGCGAGCTCCCTCTTCGGCTTTGTCGCACCCGTCTGCGACTGCGGCGCCATCCCCCTGGCGCGCCGTCTCACCACCAAGGGCGTCCCCGTGTACGCCGCGGTCACGTTCATGCTCGCCGCGCCCGTGGTCAACCCGGTCGTCCTCGTCGCGACTGCCTTCGCCTTCCAGGGCAACCTCTCCGTGGTCGCCCTGCGCGCGGGCATGACGCTCAGCGTCGCCATCACCGTCGGGCTGCTGGCTCATCGCCTGTTCGCCCAATCCAGCGTCGGGCTCCCGACGTTTACCGGCGCTCTCGACGACCTGGACAAGGTCGATCCGGTCGAGCAGGCACGCCGGCGCCCCGGTCGGGCTCGCGTCGCTGCCCTGGTCGCTCAGGCAGCGGCGGAGTACTTCGACGTCATCTTCTTCATCGTCCTGGGCGCCGCGCTCACCGCCGCGACCCAGACCTTCGTGCCACGCGGCGGCTTGGCCGGGCTGGGCGCGTCCAGGGCAGGATCGGTGGCGGCGCTCATGCCGCTGGCAACCATCCTGTCCATCTGCTCGGAGGCCGACGCGTTCGTCGCCCGCGCCTTCTCCTCGACGTTCAGCCTCGGCGCCGTCCTGGCCTTCATGACGATCGGCCAGCTCGTGGATCTGAGAAACGGCCTGCTGCTCTACCGCACCCTTGGTGTCCGCCTGGTCGGGCTCATCGTGGTGGTTTCGTACCTCCTCGTCTTCGCCGAGGGGGTGGCAATCAACGGACTGGCTGGCGGCCGATGACCGCGGCACAGCGCTTCCGCATGCTGCGCGCGCTGCTGCTTCTGGCGACGGCGGGGGTCATCGCCAAGGTGTTCCTCGCCGGCCAGATGGCCCTCTACATGAGCCCAACGCTCGACCCGCTGACGGCGCTAACGGCGTGTGTCCTGGCGGCCATGGGCGTCTCGGAGGTGCGAGCGACCGCCATCGCCCACACTGGCAGCGGTCTATCGCCCCCTCCTGCTGGCGACAGGCACGACCACGAGCGGCAGCACGAGGCTGCTGTGGATCAAACGCTCACCCTGCTGGTCGTCGCCGTGCCGCTCGTACTGGGCTTGGCGTTCGTACCGAGGGCGCTGGGTTCGGCGGCGCTCAGCGGCGAGGACGTCGTTGCGCTCGTCTGGAGCTTCGCCCCTGGCGACGCGATGCCCGCGCCGACCGCCGCGGTCGATCCACCACCGCCGAAAGCGCCGGTCGAGGACTTCGCCGACCTGTACGGGTACCTGCGGCAGGCCGGAGCGGCCGGGATAGGGCAGCGGGTCCAGGCGCTCGGCGTGGTGACGCGCGGCGCCGGGCTGGGATCCGACCAGTTCGTCCTGCTGCGCTACTCGGTCGTCCACTGCGTCGCCGACGCCCGCCCGGTCGCCCTGGTGGTCCAGGCGCCCGGAGTCGCTGGCTGGCAGGAGGGCCAATGGGTCGCGGTAGACGGCTCCCTGTCTGCGCTGCCGCTGGGAGGCGAGCAGCTTGTGAGCATCCTGGCGGAGCGGATCGCCCCGATGGACGAGCCGCCCGACCCCTACCTGCCCCCTCTCCTGTAGGCCCATGTCCCCAGTTCGCTGAGCGAGGACCTGCATGCTCGAAGGCGCTCTGTACCTGGCCACTAGCTTCTGGCTTGGCGCGCTGCACGCCGCCACGCCTGGCCACGGCAAGACGATCTCCGCCGCGTATCTCGTCGGCATGCGGGGCCGGCCCGCGGACGCGCTGGCGCTGGGCATCTTCGTCACCCTGGCCCACACCAGCGGGATCATCCTGTTCGCCATCGTCGCGACGATCGGCTCGGCCGCGCTCAGCCAGCGGTCGGAAAGCTACGTTGCCCTTCTGACGGCGCTGCTCATCCTGGGGCTCGGAGTGCAGATGCTGGTCAGTCGGTGGTGCATCGGCCCGCTCCGCCGTGGTCAGTGGTCGGGCGTGGCCGCGGCTCACGCCCACCCGCACGAGCACGAGCACGAGCCGGGCGGTGTCGTGGCCCACAGCCACGGCTGGGGCGGGCACACGCATGAGCTGAAGGTGCCCGGGCAGGGCGGCCCCAGCTGGGCGGTCCTGCTCTCCCTCAGCATCGCCGGCGGCCTCTTGCCTGATCCCGCCGCCCTGGCCGTCATGCTCGCCGCGATCTCGACGGGCAAGCTCGTGCTCGGGCTGTTCACCGTTCTCGTGTTCAGCCTCGGTTTCGCCTCCGTCCTGGTGCTCGCGGCCCTCGCCGTTGGCCGCTTCGGCCACTGGGCGCTGGCCCGCGTGAGCGCGCGCTGGGTGGACCGGGCTCAAACCCTGACCGCGGTCGTCGTCGTGGTCGTCGGCGGGGTGATGACGCTGGGCGCCGCGCGGCAGCTGGCGGATTGGCGATGATTGTTCACACGCCGGGGTCGCTGCTACAATTTTGGCGCCGCGAGCTCCGCGCCCGCGGCACTTTTTTGCGTCCAGCTTGTCCCCAGCGCCACCATTGCGCAGGGACGCGACCACACGGCGGTCCGGTGCGTTCCACGGGTGCGCGGTCGAGCCGGCTCGGAGAGGTGTAGGGCCTAACGCTTATGTCCACGTTCGCTATCGTCGAGACAGGTGGGAAACAGTACCGCGTCCAGCCAGGCGACACGATCGCCGTGGAGCGGCTGGACGGTGAGCCGGGCAGCAGCCTCGACCTCGGGCGCGTCCTGCTCGTCGGCGGCGACGGGGGCGAGATGCAGGTGGGCGCCCCGAACGTGGCCGGCGCCCTCGTCCGCACCGAGGTCGTGGAGCACGGCCGGGCAGACAAGATCGTCGTCTTCCGCTTCAAGTCGAAGGTGCGCTACCGCCGCAAGACAGGGCACCGCCAGTCGGTCACCCGGCTGCGCATCACCGACATCGTCCGCGGCTGACGCCGCGCACACACGGCATCGGAGCTGAGGGAAGGGCCAGATGGCACACAAGAAGGGCATGGGCAGCTCGCGCAATGGGCGCGACAGTGGCGGCCAGCGCCTCGGCGTCAAGCGGGGCGACGGCACAGTCGTCAGGGCCGGCACCATCTTGATGCGGCAGCGCGGCAGCACGGTGCGGCCGGGCACCAACGTGGGAATGGGCCGCGACCACACGCTGTTTGCATTGATTGACGGCACCGTGCGGTTCGAGCAGGCGACCAAAGAGCGCAAGCGCGTCTGCGTGTACGCCGTCGAGATCAGTCAGAACTGAGAGACCGGCATGAAAGCGGGCATCCACCCCAAGTACGAAACCACCACCATCACCTGCGGCTGCGGCAGCACATGGCAGACACGCTCGACCAAGCAGAACCTCCACGTGGACGTCTGCTCCGCCTGCCACCCGTTTTTCACCGGCGAGCAGCGCCTGGTCGACACGGCCGGCCAGGTCGAGCGCTTCCAGCGTCGGCTGAAGCTCGCCCGGAAGCCCTAGCGCCCCGGCTGACCGTTCCACTATGAGTGCGCCTGCCGCCACGCCGGTCGTTCGGACATCGAAGGTCGGCTACGGCGGGCAGGCGATACTCGAAGGCGTCATGATGCGCGGCCGCCGCTTCATGGCGGTCGCGGTTCGGGCGCCAGACAAGCACATCGTCGTCACGTCCGAGCCGCTGCCCATGCACCTGTATGGCGGCGTCATCCAGAAGATCCCGTTCGTGCGCGGCATGACCCTCCTCTGGGACGCGCTCGGCCTCGGCATGAAAGCGCTCATGTTCTCGGCCGATATCCAGATGCAAGGCGAGGAGAACGCCGCCGCCCCAGCCGAGGCTGCCAGCCTCATCAAGCCGCTCGCCTGGACCACTGTCGCCATCGCCCTCGTCTTCGGCATTGGCGTCTTCTTCGTCACGCCGCTGGCCATCGTCGGCTTCGCCGAGCGGTTCGTCGGTGCGCACACCATCTGGAGCAACCTGGCCGAGGGCTTCATCCGCCTGGTCCTTCTCGTCGGCTACGTGGGCCTGATCGGTCGCATGCCGGACATCAGGCGCGTCTACGGCTACCACGGCGCCGAGCACATGACCATTCATGCCTGGGAGCACGACGATCCGCTGGACCCGGAGCACGTCGCCCTCTATCCGCCGGCCCACCCGCGCTGTGGTACGGCGTTCCTGCTCGAGGTCGTGGCCATCTCCGTGGTGCTGTTCGCGCTTCTTGGGACCCCGAACATCTGGGTCCGCGTGGCGTCGCGGGTCGTTCTCATCCCGGTGATCGCTGGCATTGCCTACGAGCTGCTGCGCCTCGGCGGAAAATACCCCAACAACCCCATCCTCGGCTGGGTGGTTGCCCCCGGCCTGCTGCTTCAGTCGCTCACGACCCGCTACCCGGACCGCGCCCAGATGGAGGTAGCCATCGCCTCGATGAACGAGCTGCTCAAACGCGAGGGCGAGGAGGTGGCAGTGGGCGACACCGGGACGCTGCGCCATGGCGGAGACGGTCGCGCCGGCCGGCCCTCTGTGCCCGATACCCCGGTCCAGGCCGAAGCCGCCGGATCCGCGCCCCCCGAGCCGTCGGCCGCCTAGAGCGGAGTTACTAACGTTCCCAGTCCGGGCCAGCCCGCGCCGGCCGCCCCGCAGCACCCGTTGAGCGTGGGGCCGATCCAGGTCGAGCGGCACGGCACGGGACGGCGGGCGCTGGGCCCGCTGTGGCGGCCGAAGCGCTCGGGCCCGTGTCGCTGCCCCGCCCACCGCAAACGGGTCCACCCCGCCCCAACAGCCGCCTAATGGCACAATCTGTTTGTCCAAACTCCAGTCACCCTGAGCTTGCCGCGCTACGCTGCGGCTGCGGCCTGACGAAGGACGAGCGGGACGACCCTGGGAGCCGGTTGAGGATCGCGTACGTCTGCCACTACTTCGTGCCTGAGCCCGCGGCGCCGGCGGCGCGCGTGCACGAGATGTCGCGCGCCTGGGTCGCGGGCGGCGCCCAGGTCACCGTGCTCACCACCTTCCCCAATTTCCCCACCGGCGTCGTGCCCCAGCGGTACCGCGGCCGCCTCGTCGCCGAGGAGAGGCTGGACGGCATCCGCGTGCTCCGCACGCCAGTCTACGCGCTGCCCAACCGCGGAGTAAGCCCGCGCGCCCTGAACCACCTGTCGTTCATGCTGTCGTCGCTCCTGGTCGGCCTGCCGCGCCTAGGGACCGTCGACGTCGTCATCGCCAGCTCGCCAACGCTGTTCTCGGCGGTCTCCGGCTGGCTCATCGCGGCGATCAAGCGAGTCCCCTTCGTGCTCGAGGTGCGAGACCTCTGGCCCGAGGCCTTCGTCGACGTCGGCGTCATGCGGGACGGATTGCTGGTCCGTCTGCTCCAGCGGCTCGCCTGGTTCCTGTACCGCCGGGCCGCCCGGGTCGTCGTCGTCACCGAGGGTTTTGCCGAGCACCTGGCGGCCGGTGGGCTGCCGCGCGCCAGGCTGGCTGTCATCCCGAACGGCGGCGATACCGGGTTTTTTTACCCCGAGAAGGACGGACAGGCTACTCGCACCGCGCTTGGCATCGATCCAGCCGTTTTCGTCGTTGGCTACGTCGGCAGCCACGGCCTGTCCCACGGGTTGAGCGCCGTGCTCGACGCCGCCAGCCGCCTGCCAGGAGTCCTGTTCCTGCTCGTGGGCGACGGCGCCGACCGGGCTCGCCTCGTGGCCGAGCGCGGTCGGCGGGGGCTGGGCAACGTCCGCATGCTCCCGAGCGTCGCGCGGGAGGACGTGCCCGGGCTGTACGCGGCGGCCGACGTCTGCCTCGTGCCGCTGCGCGACGTGCCCATCTTCCGCACCTTCGTCCCTTCCAAGCTGTTCGAGCTGTTGGCGGCCGGGCGGCCCATCGTCGGCGCTGTGCGCGGCGAGGCGCGCTCTATCCTCGAGCGCTCCGGCGCCGCGCTGCTCGCCGACCCCGAGGATGGCGCCGGTATTGCCGCGGCCATCGACCGGCTGCGGGCGGACAGATCCCTCCGCCTGGCGTTGGGTCGGAGCGGCCGGGCGTTCGCGGTCCGTGAGTTCGACCGCGACGCCCTCGCCCAGCGCTACCTCGCCCTGCTCGCGGCCGTAGCGGGGGCGTGACAACTCTGCTGATCGGGGCCACCGGGTTCCTCGGCAGCGCCGTCGCCGCCCGCCTGGGCCCAGGGCAGCTGGCAGTCCTGGTCCGACCGAGCAGCGATCGCAGCTGCTTGCCCGCGGCTGTCGACGTTCGGGTCGGCGACCTTGGGGACGCCGCCGGACTGGCGCCGTCCCTCGTCGGCGTCGACCGCCTGGTCTACTGTGCCTCGATGGGGTTCGGCCACGTCCCGGCTCTGGTCCCGGCGCTGCACAGGGCCGGGGTGCGCCGGGCTGTGTTCGTCAGCACCACTGGTCTGTTCACCCGGCTGCCGGCCGCCACCCGGGCGGTCCGCGCCGAGGCGGAGGCGGCGACTCGGGCGAGCTCGCTGGCCTGGACCATCTTGCGGCCCACCATGATCTACGGGACCGCCCGCGACCGCAACATCAGCCGCCTCCTCCGCGTGCTGCGCCGCACCCCCGTCTTCCCCGTTTTCGGCGCTGGCACGGCGCTTCAGCAGCCCATCTTCGTAGACGACCTCGCGGACGCGGTGGTCGCCGCGCTCGACAGCGACCGGACCATCGCGCAGGCGTACAACCTCGCCGGCGGCGACGCTCTCAGCTACGCGGAGCTGGTCCGGACGGCGGCGCGCGCCGTGGGTCGGGCGCCGCGGCTCGTCCACGTGCCCCTGCCGGTCGCGCTCGCCGCGGCCAGGCTGGTGGCCGGCCTGTCCGGCCACGCGTGGCCTCGCTTGCCGGTCAGCCCGGAGCAGATCCTGCGTCTGGCGGAAGACAAGGTGTACGACTGTTCCCCCGCCGCGCAGGATTTTGGCTTTCGGGCGCGGACGTTTGCCCAGGGTGTGGCCATTGAAGCCGTGCGGCTCGGCCTGGCGCCACCGCCCGCAACCGTACACTGGACGGGGACGCGGACCCGGACCCGGAGCCGGAGCCGGAGCCGGAGCTGGAGCAAACCGTCGACCCGCCCTGCCCGCCGCCGATGATCCCCGCCAGCCAGGTGCTCCTCGCCGCCATCGCCGCCCTCGTGACGTCGACAGTCGTCGCCGAGGGCTTTCGGCGTTGGGCCGTGAAGCGCCAACTGCTCGACGTGCCGAATGCGCGCAGCTCGCACCGCGTGGCCACTCCGCGCGGTGGCGGCGTCGGCATCGTGGTTGGCTTCTTCGTCGGCGTCGGGGTCGCTGTCGGCCTGGGCGTGGCGCTGTCCCCGAGGGCGGTCGGCGGCCTGGTCGGCGCCTGCCTCATCGCCGGCGTGTCGTTCTGGGACGACCTGCGCTCGCTGCCCGCGTGGCCGCGGCTCGGGGTGCACCTCCTCGCGGCATCCCTGCTCACAGTGGTCGGCGTCCAGGGGGGCAACGTCCCGCTGGCCGTGACCGTGCCAGTGGCCTTCGTCTGGGTGGCGGTCGTGACCAACGTCTACAACTTCATGGACGGCATCGACGGGCTGGCCGCCTCGCAGGCGATCGTGACGGGCCTGGCGTTCGGGGTCGCCGGGTCTGTCGTCGCTAACCCCATGGTGCAGCTGGTGGGTCCCCTCCTGGCGGCTGCTTCGGCTGGGTTCCTCATCCACAACCTGCCGCCAGCGCGGCTGTTCATGGGCGACGTTGCCAGCACGTTCCTCGGCTTCTCGTTTGCCGGCCTCACTCTCCTGGCGAACCTGGGCGTCGGCGGCGGCCGCTTGCCGGTGGCGTTCGGGGCTGCCGTGTTGGCGCCGTTCGTGTTCGACGGCGTGGTCACGCTCCTCCGGCGCATCATCGGCGGCGAACGGTGGTACGAGGCCCACCGGACGCACTACTACCAGCGCCTCGTCCAGAGTGGGCTCAGCCACGCCCGGGTCACCGCCGGCTACGCGGCCCTGGCCGTGGTCGCCGCCGCCGTCGGCATTGGCGCTCTCCTGGCGGAGCCGCCGCTGCGCCAGGCGCTGGTCCTGCTCGCTTACGCGCCCATGCTGGGCGTCGTCGCGCTCGTCTGGCGCCTGGAACGCGCCCGGAGGCCGACCGTTAGCTACGTCAGCAACGAGTCATGACGTACCGTGTGGGCGTGGCGACGTGATCGGGCAGGGTGCGGAGAGGGACGTCAGGGGGGCCGGCGACGCCAGGCCGAGCATCTGCGTTCTCGGGCTGGGGTACATCGGGCTGCCCACAGCCAGCATGTTCGCCGTCTCGGGCCACGCGGTCGTCGGCGTCGATCCCAGCCCGGCGGTCCAGGAGGCGCTCAGCGGCGGCCGGGCCCACATCCAGGAGCCGGACCTCGACACGCTCGTCTCGGCGGCGCTGCACTCCGGGCGGCTGCGGCTGGCGACGACGCCCGAGCCCGCTGACGTGTTCATCATCGCCGTGCCGACGCCGTTCCTGCCTGAGACGCGGGCGGCGGATCTACGCTTCGTGGAGCAGGCGTGCGCCGACATCGTGCCGCATCTGCGACCGGGCAACCTGGTGGTGTTGGAGTCGACGGTGCCGCCGGGCACCACCCGCGATCTGGTGGCCCCGCTGCTCGAGCGGTCGGGTCTGCGGGCCGGCCGCGACGTGTGCGTGGCGCACTGCCCGGAGCGCGTCCTGCCGGGCCGTATCCTCCAGGAGCTCGTCGTCAACGATCGCCTGGCGGGCGGGCTCACGCCCCCGTGCGCCGAGCGGGCGGCCACGGTCTACGAGAGCTTCGCGCGCGGCAACGTCATTCGCACGGACGCCACCACCGCCGAGATGGCGAAGGTCATGGAGAACACCTACCGCGACGTCAACGTGGCGCTGGCCAATGAGTTTGCGCTCATCGCGTCGCGGGTGGGTGTCGACGTCTGGGAGGCCATCGGCCTGGCGAACCGCCACCCGCGGGTGAACATCCTGCGTCCTGGGCCGGGTGTCGGCGGCCACTGCGTCGCGGTCGACCCGTGGTTCCTGGTCCAGGCGGCGCCGGCCGAGGCGCAGCTCATCCGGACGGCCCGCGAGGTGAACGACGGTATGCCGGGGCACGTGCTGGCTCGGCTCGCCCAGCTGGCGGCGCCGCCGGCCCCGATCTGCCTGCTTGGCGTCACCTACAAGGCGAACGTCGACGACGTGCGCGAGAGCCCGGCCGTGCGCATCGCCGAGCTGGCCGTCGACAGCGGCTACCGCGTCCGGCTGTGTGACCCACACGTGGCGCCCGGGGTGGCCGGCCTGCCCGCGCCGCTGCTGCCGCTGGAGCAGGCGGTGCGGGACGCGGCGGCTCTTGTGCTGCTGGTGGACCACACGGCCTTCACGCATGGGCTGGACCTGGACCTGGTGGCCGCACTGGTGGGGCGCAAGCAGGTGCTCGACACGCGCGGCGTGCTGGACCGCTCGGCGTGGCGCCAGCGTGGCTTCTCCGTCGACGTGCTGGGAACCGGGGCCAAGGACGAAGACGCCCGGGAGCCACGCCCTCTGGCCGGCTGGCGATCGGTCGGCGCCTAGTGGCCCGGCCCCGTGGGGCGCGGCGCTTTGCGCCCGGCCCCTGGCAGCTCGTGGCGCTGGAGGCCGTCGTCGGTGCCGCCGCCTACTCCCTGGCGATGGTGCTGCGCTTCGTCGACGAGGGCGCCATCCCCGAGACCTACGCGCTGCGGGTCATCCCGTGGGCCGTCGCCGCGGCGGTCCTGACAGTGGCCGGCGGTGAGCTCGCCGGCCAGCTGGGCAAGCCGCGCTCGCCGCTGGCTGGTCGGCCCGTCCTGCCCTTCATCGTTGCCGGCGCCGTTGCTCTTGTCGTCGTCCTGGCCGTCAACCGCCTGCTGCCGGTGTGGCTGACGCTGCCGATCAGCGTCAAGGTGGTCGGCCCGCTGCTGGCGAGCGCGGGCAGCGCGGCGCTCAGGATCGCCGGCGCGCGGCCCGAGGTGTCCCCGGACGACCTCCTGCCGCGGCGCACGGTGCATCTCGACGTGGCGGCCTGTGGCCCGGCGCTACGGGCCAAACGGGTGCTCATCACCGGCGCGGCCGGCTCGATCGGCGCCGAGCTGGCCAGGCAGGTGCTGGCGGTCGGACCCGCGGAGGTCGGCCTGCTGGACCTGAACGAGACGGGGCTGTTCGAGCTCCAGGCGGAGCTCGAGCCGCTGCGCGGCGCGGCCCGCGTGCGGCCCGTGATCGCCGACGTCGCCGACCAACGCCGGATCGGGGACGTCTTCCAGGAGTGGCGGCCGCAGGTAGTGTTCCACGCCGCCGCGTACAAGCACGTGCCTCTCGTGGAAGCCAACCCGGAGCAGGGATTCACCAGCAACGTCCTCGGGACGCGCGCGGTGTGCCAGGCGGCTCTGGCCGTGGGGAGCGAGCGCGTCGTCGTCATCTCGACGGACAAGGCGGTGAACCCGACGAGCGTCATGGGCCTGACCAAGAGGCTGGCGGAGCTTATCGTCGTCGCGCTCGGGCGGCAGGCGGAGGGGACGGTGCTCTCGGCCGTGCGGTTCGGCAACGTGCTCGGCAGCCGGGGCAGCGTTGTGCCCACGCTGCTGCGGCAGATCGAGTCCGGTGGACCGGTGACGATCACCCACCGGGATGCCCACCGCTTCTTCATGACGATCGCGGAGGCCGCCAGCCTGGTGCTGCGCAGCGCGGCCTTCGGGGCCGCCGGCACGATCTTCGTGCTGGATATGGGCGACGAGCTCAGGATCGTCGACCTCGCGGTGCAGCTGGTGCGTCTCAAAGGACTCCGGCCGGGTCGGGACGTCGCCTTCGAATACGTCGGGCTGCGACCGGGCGAACGGCTGCACGAGCAGCTGTGCGGGGACGGGGAGACGCTGGCGACCACCGACCATGCCTACGTGCGTCGCGTCGCCGCCGCCTACGCCGTCGACGGCGATCTTCTGCTGCGCGGGGTCAGCGACCTGGACGGGCGGCGACGCGTCGGCGGGCTGCGGCCGGAGGAGTACGCGCCGGCGCTGCGGTCGCTGGTCGATGCTTCGGTGCGGCCGGACGAGCCGCTCACGAGCTATCAGCCGTCAGCAGTTAGCTGACGCCCGTCCTGCGGCGATGCGAGCTTGGGAGCTGGCGATTTCACGGCAGCTGGCGAGGTATACAAGCACAACGTTCGGAATCAAAGCGAAGAGATCGACGTGGTACTAATCAATCGCCGCGTGGGTCAGTGGATTGCGCCCGCTACACCAGTCGTGATTGTGACGGCGAAAAATACGACTGATCCGATCGGAGCGCCTGTGCTGACTTACTTGGAGTCGCGGATGACCAAACGCCGCGGTCAATCCAAACTCAGCTTTCTCTGCGCCTCTAGATCGACCGCTTCCACCGTGGCAACTCACGAACTCCGTTTCTCACGTGAGGATAAGGTGATGGTGTTGCTGGATGGTGATCAGTTAAGGAAGCTTTTGGACCCATCAATCCCATGGCAATTCAGACGGTCGTCAACTCGGCAGCTTGATATTGCCGTAGCGTTCGAGCTCACTAGCGAGCCAGGTGTGCCAATTGTCCAGCCAGACGAGCACAACGTCTTCGGAATTGAGGACCTCGTATAGGGATTGGTCACGAGGTCGTTCTGTAGTCACGAGCACTGGAACGAGGACCGGGTAGAGCTGACTCAACATGTGCCGCGCCCTTATGAGTTGCCCAAGACCGAGAAGGATTTGTTCCTCCTCGGTTCTTTCAGTGATTGCCTTTACCTCCGCGACGTAGTAACGCCCGTCGAGATGCCATCCAAGGTCAAGTCGCGAACCTCTGATCTGGGGCGGCACGGTATCTAGTGCCAGAGTTTGGAGTGGCGTGGCGATCTGTGCTATAGCGTCTCGTTCGACTGCCGCGCGAGGCTGGCTGTTGTCAAGAGCCGCGAGCACCTCCGCACGATCTGGTGTTGGGAGCAGCGGCACAGAGGATCGCGCCTGATTAGCTAGCCAAGATAGGGCTGCGTCCCCGCGCAAGATGCGCCGTCCCGCGATCCGGCCCACCTCGATCCAGTCCGCGGTGGCAGACTCCAACCCACGCACTCCCTCCAGTCTTGCGCGCCAGAAACGAGCTCCAGTGAGGTGAGCCCGCTCTAGCCGACAGTCAAGCAAGGATGCATGCCGGAGATCCGAGCCCGTAAGATCCGCTTTCAGCAAGTCGGCACCTGCCAGATCCGCGTCATCGAGGCGTGCTCCTCGGAGATCAACTCCGATCGCCCTCACACCGCGGAGACGCGACCCATCTAGCCATGCCTCATGTGCCACTGCCTTCGAGAGATTGGCACCTTCCAGATTAGCCCCCGAAAGGCGAGTTCCAATCATCACCGCACCGTGCAGATTGGCATCTTGGAGGTTGGCTCCCTCAAGGTTGGCGCCAATCAAGACTGCTCCGTTGAGTGCATGGTGCGCGAGATCGGCTCGCGCAAGATCGACCCCACGGGCGTCCAGCCGGGCTGCCTCACCACCGGTGGAGGCAACCCAGCGCTCGTGCGCGCTTATCTGGGCTTGCAGGTTCGCTGCGATCGCCATTTCGTGCTTTCTTAGCCTACTGAGGGAGCCAAGCGCTAGGGGTACCAACTCACCCAGTCGCCCCACCCCCGCTGCTCGATTTCGCGACGGAGCCTAATCACATCAGCCGGAGTAGCATTTTCAGTGTCGATGATGACGTACTCTCTGTCACGAAATGCCTTGGACGTGAGACTCAGCAAGTTGGTGACTTGATCGGAGAAATTATGTGGTGGAGGGTGCCCTGACTCTAATCGTTTAATGTCCCAATACTGGCCGTGATCGTCACAGAATTCTGCACCGCCGCTTGGGTCGCGGTCGGGTCTATGCAGATCTCCTCTGTCGTAGAGCTCCAGTCCGATCTGACCTTCCCGCAGCGATTTGACATCGACCCTCCCACCATTGGACGGATCTCGAGATAGGCGGTCTAGTAATTTGGCGCGTTCCTCCGGGCTCAATGGAAAGGGCCGCCGGTCCGGCCGGCTGGGGGCGGGTAGGTTCGGGCCGGGCAAAGTCAGCACGCTCAGCACCACAGAGCGAGTCCAGCGTCTGCTCTCGTGTGGGTTTGGACCTCATTGGCGCAGGCTCCGTGGACAGCGTAGCTGAGAAATGGCTCTCTAGACAGCTCCGTTGTACACGAAAGGACCGCATCGTGTCACTTGGCGCAATTGGCGGTGCCAGCCTGTCCTAGTGTCACGTCTCCGTTGCTCCACGCACGTTCTCGAAGCCTCGTGCGAGCAGCCCTACGACGTCGCGGAGGTGGGCGAGTTCGACCCAGGCCTCGTTGCGCGCGACGAGTGAAGCGCGGGCGCATTCATCGGCGAAGCGGAGCGCCTCAGCGTTAGGATCGATGGCGGCGAACTCCGCGAGGTACTTCTGGAACCAGTCCGGCACGGACATGCTGAGCTCGCGCTGAACGCGGTCGACGAAGGAGCTCACCAGGTCGGTGAGCTGGTGAGTCTTGTTTTGTGGCCAAACGATTGCTTTTAAGTAGAGCTCGATCGCGTGGCGGTACAGGATGCGCTCGGCGATCTTGTCTTTCTTGGGCCGCAGCTTCAGCGCGGCGCCGACGTTCAAGGGCCGGTAGCCGGTCCGCTGGCCGAAGGCGAGCAAGGACTTGATCGCGGCGAGGGTCCGCACGCGCGAGCTGGGCCCCAGGTCCTGCTGCTCGAGTGTGTCGGCGAAGGCCTGGAGATCGCCGCGGGTGACGGCGGGCAGCGGCTTGGCCACGAACGCCAGGAAGCGGTCGACGTCGGCGCGGTAGGCACGCTGGGTGTGCGGGCCGCGGCCGTGCAGCCAAAGCTCAACGAGTTGGATGTCGGCCAGCTCCCGAACGGTGATGAGCTCATCGTCTAGCCCAACACGGGCAAGCTCAGCCATCACGGCTGCCTGCGTGGTCGTTGTGATCCTCGAGGCCATCGAGGATGACCGTCAGCCGTGTGCCTGCGTCGCCAGTCGGTGTCGGATCTGCTCGGCAACCTACCCCAACTCGGCTTCGGGCAGGGGCGGGTGTGCGCGCTAGCACACTGCCGAAGGTCTGGGCCTCTAGTCCGTCCACGGCCTGCGTGCCGACCTCGCGCCGCCGACAGCAGCTGTCGGCCCGAAGAGTCAGTTCCGGCCGTCGGTGGGCAGGCGGGCGACCAGCGGCTCGAGGTCCTCGTGCTCGGGTAGGTAGCGGCTGGCCGTTCGTCCGGCAAGCCTCTGGGCGGGTGGCAGGCTGTCGTTGAAGGACTGGACGAGGGAGAGCTGCGACTCGCGGAGGCGACCCAGGCTCTCGGCGAGGCGCCGCTGGGATTCGAGGAGCCGCGCCAGCGCGCCGATCAGGCGCTTCTCGGACTCGCGGAGTTGATCCAGGGCGGCGACGAGACGCGCTCGCGCCTCGGACGCTTCGCTCGTCGACAGAGGCAGATGTTGTTGTTCCATCTACCCATGATCTGAGCGCCCCGTTGCGAGGCGGTTGCGCGCACGGGCTCCAGCGCGTAGCGTCCGTTACTTGATTAACTCGTAGCACATGTCATGCACGCGGACCCAGCGTTCTTCGTCCTGCTGGACCGACGGGCGCTGGGTCCGGGCCATTGCATGGTCGCACCGCTCCGGCATGTACGCGAGATTCACGATCCTCGTCTTCGGCCCAGCAGCACCGGGCGTGGCGTGCCGGATCGCGATGCTCGTTTTGGGGAGAGACGCGCGACCGCGTCACGAGCATGGTAGTTGGCCCTACGGGCTCAGGCGCGGCCATCTGCGACGAGAGTGCATCGCGCTGTGTCAGGGGCTCGTCACTGCCCGGACGGCACGCGGGTAGCGCATCGACGCACCGGACGCGACTTCGGGTCGGTCGGTCGCCGTTCCCCGAGACCAGCCGCCCGTCGCGCTGGCCTACCGGGTGGCACAATCATGGGCGTGTCGCCCGAGGAGGAAAGCTGGCTGGCCACCCTCCGGCCTTCCCGCATCCGCGAGGTGCAGGCCGGTGCTCTCGGCTGGACAGCGCTGGACCTCATCGATATCGAGACGGGGGCGGGCGCAGTGGTGCGACCCATCCTGGAGGCGCTGGGGGTCCAGGTCAGGCTGTTGCGGGTCGGGCAGGCCCGCCACCTGGTCGTCGCCCTGAGTGGTGGTGCGACGGCGCCCTTTGTCCTCCTGGCCTGCCACGGCGACGACGGGCACATCCTGGTGCCCGAGCTGGCACCCGAGCTCGAGCGCTTCCAGCCGTTCCAGCGCCGGTGCGGCCCACAAGAGCTGCGCAGCTTCGCGCACCTGGACGGCAGCGTGGTGATCGCCACTGGTTGCGACACAGGCACCCCGGCGCTGGCCGAGGCGTTCTTCCGTGCCGGTGCCGCGGCGTACATTGCACTCGAGGGGGCGCCGTTCGGCTACGCCAGCCTGTTCGCGCCGATCTTCCGGTTCTACGAGCTCGTTGAGCGGCGCTCGTTGCAGGAGGCGGTCCAGCGGCTGCAAGCCCACGATGCGGAGCTGGCCATGTGGCGCTTGTTCTACCCCTCCGGCGAGTAGCCCTCCGACTCAAGTGCGGGAAGTGCGGGGCATCCGGGCTGCCCTGCGGCGGGTCATCTCGCAGCGCCGGCTCAGCCGCCGGAGGGACGGCGATGGTCACGGACGTGACTTTCTACTGACGCGGCGTGCGATCCGAGAAGAAGGCGCCGGACCACTGCTGGCCCCGAGCGCGCCGCCGTCACGACGGTAATCGCAGGAGGCGTATTTCGTACCATGCATCAGGTGGCTCACCGTGCCCGCTACGACGGTTTCGCCGCCTGGTACGACCAGCACCTGCCTCGATTCACGCAGCGGGCCACGCCCGTGATTGGGGCATGGCTCGGTCAGGGGCCCGGCTCCTGTCTCGATCTTGGCTGCGGAGCTGGCGTACAGATGGCCGCCATCACCGACTTGGGCTGGTCGGTCGTTGGGCTCGACCTGTCGGCGGACCAGCTGCAGATTGCCAAGCGGCGGCGGCACGCCAGGTGCTTGGTCCAGGCTGACGCAGCACTGCTGCCGTTTGCTGACGCGGCCTTCGACGCGGTCGTTGGCGCATTCATCCACACCGACGTCGATGATTGGAGCGGTGTGGTGTGCGAGGCTGCGCGCATCGTCCGACCAGGTGGGCACTTCGTCTATATCGGTACCCACCCCTGCTTCGTCGGGCCGTTCTCTCACTATCCCGCTGGCGAGCCGCCGCACCTGTATCCCGGTTACCGACAGACGGAGCGCACCTACGCCGGGCCAGGCATAGGGCCGGGACTCCGCCGCCGGGTTGGCGTGCGGCACGTCCCGCTGGCCTTGCTGCTTCAGGCTCTTCTCCAGGTGGGCCTGCACCTCGAGCACATAGAAGAGCCAGGCCCGGACGAGTTCCCGCGCATCCTGGCCCTCAGCGCTACCCGCCCCTAAGCAAGTGGTCTGAAGTCTTGCTTGTTTCTGCTCATCTGAGCGCCACCTGCTTAGGGGCCTGCCTTTGTTCGCGCTACGCGCTTAGCTGCCCGCGACAGGGCGCACCGCCCCCTTCCATTGTGCCGCCGCCGGGGGGTTTGCGGGGTGCTCCGCATCTCGCATGGCAAAGAGGCCCGCCGAGCGGAGCGAGGGGGTCCTGGGACTGACCGGGAGGTTCGGGGAGCCAGGAGGCCGTGCCCGACTGACCTGCGCCATCCGGCGCGCGGTCGGCGTTCAGAGCCGCGACGCACGTGCGTGGCGCCGGATTCTCATGCCAGTGGCCGGTGTCATGTCGAGGCGTGCGTAGAAGGACTGGAGCTCCGGATCGCACAGCAGGTCGACGGCGTACAGGCCTCCCAGCTGGTGCAGCATGCGACGCACCAGCTCTGAGCCGATCCCCTGGCGCTGATAGGTGGGCAACACTTCGAGAAGCGGGACATAGGCACTCAGGACGCCATCGGAGATTGCCGTGATGAAGCCCACGACGTCGCCGGTCGACTCAGCGATGGCCAGCACCAGGTGGTCGCTGTTGGCCAACACGGCGTGATGCATCTCAGGCGACGGCGGCTGTGGCCAGCCCACAAAGAATCCGTGGAGATTGTCGGGGCGAACTGGGCCAAGGGAGTCTCGGTAGGTGACCACGACTCTCCGATCAGGGCTGCACGGCCGCTGCTACGCCGCGGCCGCGCGCAGGAGCAAACGCTGAAACCGTGGGTGCTGGCGCAACGGCCCGAACAGCGGGTCCTGTACGACCAACAGCACAAGCTGGCTCCCCACGGGCGATGATCGCGTCATAGCGGCCGGAATCATAGTCGCACGAGAAGCTGCGTGGCGGCCGGCCCAGCAGCAGCTTGAGCTGCGCAGCTCCTCGTGCAGCTCGCCACGCGCCCAGACGGGCTCTTCGAAGCGGTATCGCTGGCGAGATTAAATGAGCTCAAGCGGCAACTCTTGATCGGGCTCGACAAGTGCCGACGGGAGGACGGGATGATTCACGGACGGATGTGCGCGACCCTCATTCGTGCGAGCAAGCCGACCGGTGATGCGTCCCGTGCCGTTGGACACAAGCGGTCATCAGCGAACCTAGACTAATTGACTAATTGACTAATTGACTAATTGACCACCAGGGCGAGATCCACCGACTGGGTGAAGGAGCCGCCCGAGGCGGCGACGGTCATGTAGTAGATGCCGGGGCCGGCGCCGGCGGTGTCCACGTGGAGTGTTGCCGTGTCGCCCGCCTGAACGGATTGGGCCATGCTCGTGCGCAGAGGCAGGGACCCCGCGTCGCGCGGGGTGGGGTCGCGCTGGGTGCTCCACTGCGCGATGGCGAGGCTGACCGGGCCGGCGAAGCCGCCGGTGCCGCGGGTGCGCAGCTGGAAATCGGCCGGCTGCCCGGCGGCGACGGTCTGCCCGTCGACCGGGTTGACGGCGAGCGACAAGCCGAGCGGGTCACTGCCCGGGTCGCCGAGACTGGGCGGGGCCACGGCCGCGGCCGGGTCGGTGCCCTCCTCGACGATCAGCACCGGGTCGCCGCCAATGTAGTGGTAGGTGTCGGGGTCGCGGATCTGGTCGCTCAGCCGGAAGTGGGCCGTCGCCGCTGGTAGGTCCACGACCCACCAACCCTGGTTCTCTTGCAATGGCTGGCTGGCGCCGTGGCGGTCCACCTGTTTGGCGCTGGCGCCAGTCTTGCGGATGCGCGCGCGGACGGTGGCGCCGTCGCCGTTCCACAGCGCGGTGACGCGCTGTTTGCCCGGCTTGTCGAAGGCCACCTGGTAGACCTGCCAGTTCGGCAGGTAGGAGCCCTGGTCGCCCGGCCAGGGCGACCAGGCTTCGGCGTCGCGCACCAGGGGGACGAACTGGGCCCGGGCGTAGCCGGAGAAGGCCGTGAGCGCGGTGCGCAGGGCTTCGGCCGCCGGCCGCGGCGTGCCGTCGTCGCGCGTCATGCCCCAGACGGCGGGCTCCTTGCAGGCGTCACCGTCAACCATCTGGTAGACCTCGATCTGGCCGTAGCCGGTCGCTGCCGCGAGAGCGACGGCCTGCTCGACGTACGCCGCCTGCTGCTCCATGGTGGTATTCACCGGGTCGTCGCCGTGCCGGCAGGCGATGGCGGCGTCGTCCGTCGGCATGGCGTTGGTCTCGGTCAGCCAGATCGGCTTGTCGATCCGGTACTTGTGCTGGATGTCGACGAAGGCGGCGTGGACCCTGACGATGTCGTCGGAGGCGCGGTACAGGTTGAGGGAGGTGGCGTCGTGGTAGAAGTTGTGCGCCACCGCGTCAGGGTCCTGGCCGAGGATGCCGAGCAGACGGTCGTAGAACTGCGGCCGGCCGCTGTTCTGGTCGACCCAGTAGGAGGTGCCCGGGAAGGAGACGACGGCGTTGGGGTTGGCCTTCTTGGCGGCCAGGTAGCCCACCTTGAGGAGCTGGGCGAACTGGGCGTCGCTGCCGAGCCAGGTGAACGAGCCGCCGGCGCCCGGGTCGCCCGGCTTGAACTCCGGCTCGTTCCAGATGATCCACTGGTCGATGCGGCCGGCGTAGTACTTGACGGTCCGGTACACGTACTGGCCGAAGTAGTTGTTCGGGTCGTCGAACGGGAGGTCGAGATTCTTGGGCGGCGAGCGCTGCCCGAGGTCGGGCTGGGCGGCCGCCCAGTCCGGCGTGAACTGGAGCAGGCCGGCCACTTTGACGCCGCGGTCGAGCTCAGGCTGGAGCCGGTCGTTGGGCAGCGACAGGCCGAGGTGGCTGAAGTCGCCGGCCGCGCTGGGCTGGATCTCGGGCCAGGAGAGGACCAGGCGCTCCCAGCCGGCGCCCATGGTGGACATGGCGGCGGCGTTGCGGAAGCCCTCGGCGACGCCGAAGCGGGTGTCGGGGGTAGGAGCGGCGGCGAGCGGCCGCGGCGCTGGGGAGCTGGTCGCGGCCGCCAGGAGGAGGCTGGCGAGCAGGAGTGGGCGAAGGGGTTTGAATGGGCGGGCGCGGCGCGGCCCGGACGGGGATGACGGGCGGTGGGGCGCGGGGCCGACAGCCATAGCGGTCATGTTTCAGTCTACAAGTGAAAGCGACCGCCTGGGGAAGAAGGGCCGCCGCGCCCTCAGCCAGTTGCCGCCGGCTCCCCCGCCCCCGTCCCCGTCCGGGTCCCACGCGCCGCCGCCGTCAGCTCCACCAGCCGCTGCTTGCCCCGCTCGCGCTCCACCGCGTACTGGCTCCGCGCTATGTCCCCTGCCGCGTACCGCTCGTCCAGCGCCGCCAGCCGCACCACCAGCTGCAGCCGCTCCTCCTCCAGGTCTACCCGCGTGCGCTCGCTGCCCCTTATAGACCGGACCGACCGGGCGCGCACGCTGAACAGCCACAGCCCAGCCCCCAGCACGACGAACGCCACCCCCAGCCCGATCAGCGCCACCTGGTTCGTGCTCAGCCCGCCCACCGCCGGCAGGTTCCGCAGCTGCGCGGACAGAGCCGTCCCCCGCCCCAGGTTCTGCCCCGTGTACACGCCGTACGTCTGGCCGCCCAGCTGGGCCGGCGCCTGTGGCGTCAACTGTCCCGTCTCCAGCCGCGGGCCATCAGACGGCACGTACAGCGTGAACGCCCCCACCGCGTACGGCAGCTGCAAGGAGAGGTCGGCGCTGTCACCCGTGTAGGGCAACTGAAAGGCCAGGGCGAACTCGTGCGGCCCGGGCGTGACCGGGCTGGTCACTTGCAACCCACCAACCGCGCCAGCGACGTCCTCGCTTCGGAAGCCAGCCTGGAACTGAGCCCCGAGCGCCCCCTTCGGCAGCCCGAACTGCAGTCCGCGCGCGGCCGCCTGGTCCTGCGGGTTGCTGGTGACGAAGGCGCGGTCGCCGCCATTGGCCACTGCGCCCATCTGCATCAGCTGGAGCATGCCCGGCTGCACCCCCACGATTACGAGGTTCAGCCGATCGAAGCGGATCGCGTCGTCGCTCGTCGTCGGCTCGAACACCTGGATGTCGGCCCGTCCGTCCGGCTCGTCCTGGAGCTGGAACGGCTGCGCTGCCGTGTAGGTCACCCCACCATGGCGCATGAAGGCGACGTAGACGACGTTCGGGTCACGGTCCAGCCCGGTGATGTGGTACACCCCGTCCCCGTCCACCGGCGCGCTCCTCTGGCCCACCATCGTCTGTTCTTTCCGACCGTAGGCGAGCAGCGAGACGGTCTCGCCGACAGGCACCGATTCGCCAGCCGTCCCGTTGGTGATGGTCCCAGACACCGAGCCATCGAGCGGCGCCGCGCTCGCCGCCCCGGCCAGCGCGGCGCTCCAGCCGAGCGCCCACAGCGCGACCAGGACCAGAACCCGCCCCCACCTCACCGCGCCACGTCCGGCTGTCCGCTGGCCGCGCTGCTGGATGGCGCGCCTCGGGCGCTGGCGAACGCCGTGCGGGCGGCGGCGATCTCACGCTCGATCGCGTCGTCGATGCCGTCCAGTCTCCCCCGCACCTCGCGCAGCTGGTCGGCCGCCTGGCCAAGAAGCTCGCCGCTGAGCGCCGCGTAGTCCTCCGCCGAAAGCTTGCCGGTCTCGTAGTCGAACTCCAGCTCCAGGATGTTGCGGTACAGCTGGAAGCGGTCGACGGCGGCGTCGGGAGCGACGACCATGCCGACGGCCGACGCCCGGGCCGGTCGCAGCAGCGGCAGCAGCGCGAACACGGCGGCGGCGACGATCAGGCACGCCCCCAGCAGCACCGGTACGGCGTCGGCGCTGGCCACTACAGCGCCTTCTGGCGGAGCTGGCCCAGCTCGTCGAGGACGTCCGGGTCGGCCGCCGTCGGCGCCGCCGGCCCAGCGGCCGCTGGGCCGGCTTGGCGCCACTGCCGCAGCACAACCGCCAGGATGGCCAGGCCTCCGACCACGGCGATGATCGGTCCAAACCACACGCCCAGGCTGACGCCCCGCTTCGGCGGGTCGCTCAGGATGCCGTCGCCGTAGGCCGCCACGAAGCTGTCAAGGATCTGCTGGTCGCTCTCACCAGCCGCCTGCTTCGCCCGGATCACGTCGCGCATGTCGCCGGCGAGCTTGGCGCCGGAGTCCCACACCGTCTGACCCTCGCACACGGGGCAGCGCAGCTGGAGCGCCACCCGTCGCACCGCGTCGTCGGCGGGATCGGCGGCCGCCACCGTCGGCAGCAGGATCACCACCACGAGCAGGGCCAGCAGGCCCGCCAGACTAGCTCTAGCCGGCCAGACCAACCGCGCCCTCCGGAACCCGACTCGGCGCCCGCCGCGCGCTCGGCTGCGGGGCCGACCACAAGGAGACGAAGGTGCCGGCCAGGAGCACCAGGCCCCCCAGCCAGATCCAGCTGACCATGGGGTTGACGAACAGGGACAGGCTGACGCGGGCGTTCGGCCCGTCGCCATCCCACGATGCCAGCACCACGTACAGGTCTTCGAGTGGACGGGACTGCAAGCCAACCTTTGTGCTGGGCTGGTCCGGGAAGTTGTCGAAGTAGACCTTCTGGGGGTGCAGCTCGCTCCCATTGACCGTCAACGGCGCTTCCACTACCTTCGCGCCCGGCACCTGATAAGTGTGCAACCCGCTCGCGATGACGGTGTACGCGCCGATCTGGAGCGACTGCCCGGGCCGCAGGGCGCCCTGCGCCTCCTGCTGGTAGACGTGCGAGCCGACGACCCCCGCGCCGATCAGGATGATGCCCAGGTGGACGATGTACCCGCCGTACCGGCGGTTGTTCCGCTGCACCAGTCGGCCCAGCGCCACAAAGTGCGCCTCGCCGGTGGCGCGGTGCCGGGCGGCCGCGCCACGCACGAACTCCTGGGCGATGGTGGCCAGGACGAACAGGCACAGGGCGAACCCGATGATCGCGTAGACGTTGCGGACGCCCGCAAGGGCGAGCACGGCGGCGCCGCCGAGAGTGGCGACGACCGGCGCCAGGAAGCTGCGCGCCAGGTGCTCGCGCGACGCCCGCCGCCACGGCATGAGCGGCGCGATGCCCATCAGGAGCAGCATCCCGCCAAGGAGAGGGCCGGCCACCTGCTGGAAGTAGGGCGGCCCAACGCTGATCCGCGCCCCGGTGAACGCCTCTGCGACGAGCGGGTAGATAGTTCCCCAGAAGATGGCGAAAGCGATCCCGAGGAAGAGCAGGTTGTTCAGCAGGAAGCTCGCCTCACGTGACAGCAGGCTGTCCAGCCGGTTGTCCGAGCGGAGCCCGGGCAGTCGCCAGAAGAACAGCGCCAGCGAGCCGGCGATCGCGAGCCCGAGGAACGTGAGAAAGTACGGCCCGATAGCTGACAGGGCGAAGGAGTGGACCGACGCCAGAATGCCGCTGCGCACGACGAACGTGCCGAAGATGCTCAAGAAGAACGCCACGAAGATCAGCGTGATGTTCCACGCCTTCAGCATGCCGCGGCGCTCCTCGATCTGGATGCTGTGGATGAACGCCGTACCGGCAAGCCACGGCATGAGGGCCACGTTCTCGACCGGGTCCCAGCCCCAGTAGCCGCCCCAGCCCAGAACGTGGTACGCCCACCAGGCGCCGAGCAGGTTGCCCAGCCCGAGGACGAGCCAGGCGACCATGGCGTAGCGCCGCGCCAGGGCCACCCATTCGCTGCCCAGCCGGCCGGTCGCCAGCGCGGCGATGGCGAACGCGAACGGCACGCTCCAGCTCATGAACCCCGCCAGCAGCATCGGTGGATGGATGCGCATGCCCGCGTCGTACAGCAGAGGGTTCAAGCCCTGGCCGTCCGGCGGCGTGAACGGCAGCCGCTCGAAGGGCGTGGCGACGAAGCCGAGGAGCAAGGTCATGAAGGCCTCGACCGTCATCAGGACGGCGACGACGTACGGCATGAAGATCCGGTGCGGCCCTGGTTTGCGCTGCTGCCAGATGACGATGGCGCTGAAGAGCGACAGCGTCCAGGCCCAGTAGAGCAGGGAGCCCTGCTGGCCGCTGTAGAAGGCAGGCACCACCAGGTCGAGCGGCATGGCCCGGCTCGAGTGGTCCCACACGTAGCGCAGCGAGAAGTCGTGGCTGACGAGGGCGGCGATCAGGGTCAGCGCCGCGCCGGACAGCAGCATGGCGACGCCCAGGGCGGCGTTCTGGCCGCTCAGGGCGAGCTCGCCGAGGCGAAGCCGCACGCCGGCGAGCGACGCGGCGACCGCGTAGACGGCGAGCACCAGCGCCCCGACGACACAGATCTGGCCTAGCGGAGCCATCAGCTGTACGTGTGCTCCTGGGGCGGGGCGTTCTCCAGGCGGGACGGGCATTTGGCGAGCACCGTGTTGGCCACGAAGGTGCCGTCAGCGTTCAGCTTGCCCTCGGCCACGATCTCGACGTTGTCCCCCATGATGTCCGGGACCTGGCCGCCGCGGTACACCACCGGCAGCGGCGTCGACGTCGAGGTCAACGCCGCGTCGGCAATCTGGAAGTGCATGCCGACCCCGCTCGCGTCCGGCGCCGCGCTGCCCGGCACCAGGTTGCCGGACACGCGGAACAGCTGGTTGTGCGCGCCCGCGCCCTTCGCCTGCAGCTCGCTCACCGTCAGGAAGTACACAGCGCTGTTCTGGAGCCCCATGACGACCAGGTACACGACGGCCAGCATGATGGCGCCACCCGCCACCCAGAGCTTCACCGAGGCGAATGGAGCACTGCTCCCCGTTGGTGCGCTACGTGATGAGGTCGCCGCGTACGCCACCCTCAAAGACTCCCTTCAAGACAGCGGCCAGGAGTACCGCTCCCGCGCCGAACAGCAGAACGAGCCGTCCATCGGAACCCGCGGCCCGCAGACCGTGGCGGCGCCAGAGGAAGGCGAACTGGTACGCCAGCACCCCGAGAAGCACCTTGGCGACCAGCACCGCGGCGTACGCGGCGCCAGCCCCGCGCGACAGCCGGTCCAGCGTCAGGATGGCGCCGGTCGCCAGAAACACGACAAGCGTCACCTCGGTCAGCCCTTTGAAGCGTCGCGCCGCCGCCGACGGGTCCCGTGCTGGGCCGTCCACGAGCAGCAGGAGCGACCATCCCAAAAAGGCCGCGGTCGCTAACGCATGCAGCCATCGGATCAGGACCAGGAGCGCGTCAGCGGCCCACGCCGCTGGCACGCTGGAGCTCGGCCAGGTACACGTCTAGATCGGCAGGGGTCAGCGTGTTCGTCTTGCGGATGAGCCGGCCGTCCGGCGCTATGAAGTACGTCTCGGGCACACCGCGCATTCCGTAGCTGACGGAGATCGCGCCAGCGTTGCCGGAGCCATTCGGGTAGGAGATCCCGTAACGCTTCAGGAAGCTCAGCGCGTCGGCGTCGACGTCTTCCACGTTGACGCCGACGAACTGGACCTGGCCCCCGGCCCGCCGGGCGGCCGCTTCGAGCGCCGGCGCCTCATCGACGCAGGGTCCGCACCAGGACGCCCAGAAGTTGAGGACGAGCGGCTTGCCCGTCGCCAGGGCGCCGGACAGGGTGAGCGTGGATCCGTCGAACAAGCCGAGCGAAAAGTCGGGCGCTGTCTGGAAGGGCACCTGGACCACCTTGGACCCGGCGATGTCGCGCTGTTGGAGGCCGAACCAGAGCAGCGCCAGCAGCGCGACGACGACGGCGCCGGCTCCTGCCGCCAGGGCAGCCGGCACCCAGGCGGCTCCGGTGCGGGTCGCTCCGGCGGTGCGCTGGACCTCCTGGCCCGCCATTGTCATACCGGCAGTTTAACGAATGGAGCGGGCCAGACGGTCCGTTCTGGCGGTCGCTCCGGTCCCTCGCGTGTCGCGGGGCAGGGCCGCCAGGAACGTCTCGAGCTCAAGCGCTGCCTAGTTCAAGGTTTAAGGTTTAGGGCTTAAGGCTTAAAGTGTTCAGCTGGCGCTGGGCGATGGCGTTGGTCGGGTCGGCGGCCAGGGTCCGCTCGAAGGCGTGGCGGGCGCCGTCCCTGTCGCCCAGCTGCAGTAGGGCGCGACCCAGCATGTTCGTGCCCCTGGGGCCCAGCGGCTCGGCGGCGCGGAGGGTGTCGACCGTCTGCTGCCACTGCCCCTTCTCGATGAGCGCGGTCGCTTGCACCTCCGCCTCTTCGGCGCGGACGACCGACCGCGCGGTGGTGGCACGGCTGCTTGGCGGGGCCCAGCCCACGCCGGCGCGCTGGCACAGATCGGCCAGGATCCGCTCGATGTCCGGGCCTTTGCCCTGGCCGAGGGCGCCGATGGGGCGGCCGTGCAGCTCACGGATGCCGCCCACGAGGGGGAGGCCTTCGCCCAGGAGCTCGCGGCCGACGTCGGGTCCCAGCAGGACCACGGCGCGTGGCTGGCTCCGCGTGATGGCGACGCCAATAGCCGCCCGCGCGGCGCCGCGATCGAGCTGCGCGGCGAGCACCAGCGCGCCGACCGCCTGCCGGGCCACCAGGGGGCCGACCTGCGCGCCGTGCGGCATGCGCGCCAGCACGACCCGCGCGTCGGGCGGGTCGGCGATCTCGCGCTTCGTCGGCGGCAGCCCGGGCCCCTCGCGGGCGACGAACAGGAGGTCCATCTAACGCACCGTCATCCCGTCACCGTAGCGTGAGCCGTCAAGCCTACTTCATCCAGCTCCGCCTGGTCGCGTCCGCTGAGCCGCCGGTAGCCCGGCCCCCGGTCGAAGAAGGGCGCCGGGCCGCGGCTGGCGGCCAGCGCCGATCGCAGCGCCGCGGTCGCTGGCTCGTCCACCGTGAGCTCCTCAGCGTCGCCGCGCAGGACCACGCCGTAGTCGTCGTTGGCCGACAACCGGCTCACTTTGCCCTGCACGACGTCCACCAGGACCAGCTCTGGCTCGCGCCCGAGTGGGTCGCCCCAGCCACCGCCGCCCGTGGTGTCGATGCGGACAAGCGTGCCCGCCGGGATCGCCTCGTCGTCCACCAGGCCTTCGAGCTGCCGCTCGTTCGGCCCGCCGGGATCGACCGTGACGCGGAAGGGCTGGCCGGCCCGGCCGCCCCTCAGCCCCCAGCAGGACAGGATGGAGCGGTCGGCGACCGACAGGAAGGCGGCGTCGCGCGTCGGGCGGATCTCCTTGCGGTACCCCAGCCCGCCGCGCCGCTTGCCTGGGCCACCCGAGTCCGGCGCCAGCCCGAGCCTCTCCACGACCAGCGGGTAGCGCGTCTCGGTGAACTCCACCGGCAGGTTCTTGGAGTCGGGCACGATGTGGATCGTGTCCGAGCCGTCCGCCCACGGCCGCCCGCCCGAGCCGCCGCCGAGCACCTCCCGCATCAAGTACGGCTGCCCGTCCGCGTCCAGGCCGTGGAACCCGGTGTACCGGATCGTCTCCTGGTCGGCCGGCATGTGGCCGTCGGTCGCCTTGGCCAGCACGCCGGCCAGGATGCCGAGCAGCCGCAGGATCACGAAGGTGCGCGCGTTCACCGGGGCGGGAAAGATCGGCGTGATCAGGGTGCCCGGCTCCGGAAACCGCAGCTCGATGAGCGGCACCACGCCCTCGTTGACGTCCAGCTCCGCCATGCGCTCCGGCGAGTCGGCCAGGTTCCGCAGGATGGGCGCAAGCCACTTCTTCAAGAACACGCCGTCGGCGTAGTTGCCAGCGTGGTTGATAGGACCTCTGGCCTGCGGTCCTGTGCCGGCGAAGTCGATGACCAGGCGCTCGGGCGTCTTGGTCATGGTCATGCGCTGCACGTGCAGCCGGGGTGGGTCGACGCCGTCGTGTTCGGCGTAGTCCTCCCAGGCGTAGGTGCCGTCGGGGATCTTCGTGAGCAGCTCGCGGCGGAAGGTGTCAGTGGTGCGCGCCAGGATGGCGTCGAAGCACGCTTCCACCTGTGTCTGGCCGTAGCGCTGGAACAGCTCCTGCACGCGTTCGGCGCCCATGCGGCAGGCGGCGACTTCCGCGTCGAGGTCGCCGCGCAGGCTGTCCGGCAGGCGCGAGTTGCGCGTCAGGACGCGCAGCAGGTCCTCGTTCAGCCGGCCGCCGGCGTACAGCCGCACCGGCGGGACGATCAGCCCCTCCTGGTAGTACGAGGTGCCGTGGCTCGGCATGGAGCCGGGCACGCAGCCGCCGATGTCGTCGTGGTGGCCGAACGCCTGGACGAAGGCGACCACGGCGCCCCCGTGGTGCACCGGCACCGTCACGCACAGATCTGGCAGGTGCCCGATACCACCTTCGGACTGGTACACGTCGTTGTGGAAGAAGACGTCGCCCGGGGCGATGGTGGCCAGAGGAAAGTCGCGCACGATCGGCTGGACCAGCGCCGAGTAGGAGCGCCCGGTGAGCTTGCGGCAGTGCCAGTCGTGGATGCCGCCGCGGAAGTCGCGCGCCTCCCGGATCATCGGCGACCGCGAGGTGCGCTCGATGGCTGCCTCGACCTCGGCCTCGGCGGACGCCAGGCTGCCTTCGACGATCTCGAGGACTATCGGGTCGACAGCGATGGCCGTGGGCCCGCTGGTCACGCCTCGGCTCCGCGCCGCCGCAGCACCAGGTTGCCGAGGCGGTCGACCGTGGCCGCGTGCGCCGGGTGCACGACGGTGGTGGAGCCGAACTCCTCGACGATCGCCGGGCCCGCGACGCGGTCACCGGGCTGGAGCCCCGCCCTGTCGAACAGGGGCGTCTCGTGGAAGCTGCCGTCGAAGGCGACTGGCCGGGTGCCGCGCCGCGCCCGCTGCGCGCGCCCGTCCCCCGGCGGCAGCTCGGGTAGGCTGGGGCGGCGGATCGGTCCGATACCTGTCACCCGCACGTTCACCCACTCGACGCTCTGGCGCGGCGTTGTCGCCAATGTCGCCGAGGACGGCTCGCGCCGACGGTAGCTGTACCCGTAGGCCTGCTCGTGGGCGCCGTGGAAGCGGTCGACCGCCACGTCGGCCGCCTCGCGGGTGAAAACGCCTGACGGCACGTCGACGCGCACCTCCCACGCCTGGCCAGCGTAGCGGAGGTCGGCGCTGCGCCCGAGCCGCATCTCGGCGCAGCCGTAGCCCTCCCTCTGGAGCGCGTCGCGGGCCCGCCCCTCCAGCCGGGCGAACAGCTGGCCGACCGCTGTAACGTCCAGGCGGTCGTCGCCCTGCACCGACGTGGCGACGTAGTCGTTGCGCAGGTCCACGGTGAGCAAGCCGAAGGCGGAGACGTTGCCGGGGCTTGGCGGCACGAGCGCGCCGGCGAGCCCCAGCGCGTCGAGCAGCTGGCCGGCGAGTAGCGGGCCGGATCCGCCGAAGGCAACGAGCAGATAGTCCCGCACGTCGAGGCCCCGTTTGGTCGTCACCTGGCGCACCGCGTTCGCCTGGCTCCAGGCGGCGATGTCCAGGATGCCCGCGGCCAGGCGGCCTGTCTCCAGCCCGAGGCCGTCGGCCAGCGCCGACAGCCCCTGTTCTGCCAGGTGGCGGTGGAGCGGGATCTCGCCGCCGAGCAGGTGCGGCGGTATCCGCCCCAGCAGGAGCGCCGCGTCGGTGATCGTTGGCTCGCGCCCGCCCTTGCCGTAGCAGAGCGGGCCAGGATCGGCGCCGGCGCTGCGCGGGCCCACCCGGAGCCGGCCGTCGGCCGCCCGCCAGGCGATCGAGCCCCCGCCGGTACCCACTGTGGCCACGTCGGTCATGGGCACCTTGACGGGAAATCGGCCGACTCGCCCCTCGGTCGTCAGATGCGGCGCGCCGCCATGGACCACGGCGACGTCGGTGCTGGTTCCGCCGCCGTCGAGGGTCAGGACGTTGTCGAAGCCCGCCGCCCGGGCCAGCATGGCGGCACCCAGGGCGCCGGCGGCCGGCCCGCTGAGCACCGTGGTGATGGGCTGGCGGGCGACCTCGCGGGCGGAGATCACGCCGCCGTTCGACTTCATGATGTAGAAAGGCGTGCTGGCGCCGACGTCGGCGGCGACCCGCTCGTGGATCTGTCCGATGTACCGCCCTACCCGCGGCTTGACGAAGGCGTCGATGGCGGTCGTCACGGTGCGCTCGTACTCGCGGTACTCGGGCAGCACCTCAGACGAGATGGAGACGTCGGCCTCCGGGTAGACCCGTGCCAGCACGTCCCGCATGCGGCGCTCGTGCTCGCCGTTGGCATACGCGTGCAGAAAGCACACCCCAATGCAGGCGATGCCCCGGTCTCGGAACCAGCCGGCCACCTCCTCGGCCTCCCGCTCGTCGAAGGGGCGCAGCAGTCCACCGCGGTAGTCCAACCGCTCGTCGACCTCGCGGACGCGATGGAGCGGCACGAGACGCTCGGGCTTGACCCAGAAGTAGGAGTTGCCGTAGCCCTGGGGCACGTTCTGGCGGCCGATCTCCAGGATGTCACGAAATCCGCGGGTGACGACCAGGCCGAGTCCCGGAAACTGCTCCTGGAGCAGGGCGTTGGTCGCCACGGTGGTCCCATGGCAGAGCGCCCGGATGGCGGCCGGTGGGAAGCCGCCGCGCGCCGCGATCCTGGCCACGCCCTGCATGAAGCCAACCGAAGGGTCGGCCGGGGTCGTCGGGGTCTTGGTGGCGAAGACCTGGCCGGTGTCCTCGTCGACCGCGACGACGTCAGTGAACGTGCCGCCCGTGTCCACGCCGATCCGGAACCCCGCCATCGAGCATGGAGCGTACAGTCCCGCCGGGCGCCGCGGAAGTAGGACGTTGAACGGTTGAACGGTGTGCCCTGCGTTTGTAGCGCCGGATAGCATGCTGGGCGTGCTGATCGGGGTTGATGCCAGCCGGGTCAGCCGCGCGCGGCTGACGGGCACCGAGACGTACTCGCTCCAGGTCCTGCGCGCCTTGCTGCCGCTCGACCAGCGCAACGACTACCGGCTGTACCTGAGCCGGCCGCTGCCTCGGGACCTGCTGCCAGCGCGCGACCGCGTGGACCAGCGCGTCATCAGAATGCCGCGACTCTGGACCCACCTGGGGCTCTCGCGTGAGCTGCTGCGAGCGCCTTGCGACGTCCTGTTCGTTCCGAGCCACGTCATTCCGCTGGTCCACCCACGCCGCACGGTGGTGGTGGTGTACGACGTCGGGCACCGGTTCTTTCCCCAGGCGCACCGTCTTGCCGAGCGCGTGTACCTCGAGGCCGCCATTCGCTGGCACGTGCGCGTCGCCACGGAGATCGTGACCATCTCGGCCGACACCAGGCGCGACCTGGTGCGCCTGTTCGGCGCGGACCCACGGCGCGTGTCAGTGGCCTACCCAGCGGTGGACGGCCACTTCCGGCCGCCGACGGCCGCCGCCGTGGCTCAGGTGCGACGACGGTATGGGCTACCCGACCGCTACGTTCTCCACGTCGGCACGCTGAAGCCGCGCAAGAATGTACCCCGGCTGGTGCGAGCGTTCGCTGCGGCAGAGCTACCCCCGGATGTCGGGCTCGTCCTGGCCGGCATGGCGACGCATGGGGCGGCAGACCTGCGCGAAGCGTTGGACGCGTCAGGTGTACGGCAGCGCGTCCAGACGCTGGCGTACGTCGATCTGGCCGACCTGCCGGCGCTCTACGGCGGCGCGGCGTGCACCGCCGTGGTCAGCTTGCACGAGGGCTTCGGTATGCCCGCCCTGGAAGCGTTGGCCTGTGGCGCGCCGACCGTGGTCAGCGACCGGGGCTCCTTGCCTGAGGTGGTGCAGTCGGCCGGTCTGCTCGTGGACCCTTTCAGCGTCCCGTCCATCGCCGCGGGACTCACGCAGCTGGTGACGGACGTCGCGCTGGCGGGGAGGCTGCGAGCCGCGGGCCTCGAGCGCGCGCAGGCTTTCACCTGGCACGGGGCGGCCGCCGTCACGCTGGCGGCGCTCGATCGCGCCGGCTCCCGGACGGGCCCTTCGCTTGGCTCGCCAGCCGAAGGCACACCCGCTCCATCTGGTCCACGGTCCGACGCCAGGTGAACGTTTCGGCGCGCGCGCGGGCTGCCTGCGCCATGGACCGCCATTGCCGGTCGTCACGGGCCAGCTGGCGAACCCGCTCCCCGAGGGCTGACGCGTCGTCCACGAGGTACCCGGTTTGCCCGTCGACCACTGTCTCGGCCAGGCCACCGTCGCGCCATGCCACCACCGGTACGCCGGACGCCATGGCTTCGAGGGCGGCGATGCCCAGCTCCTCGGCGTACGGGGTAAAGACCGCCAGGCGCGCCTCCTGGTAAAGACGCGCCACCTCCGCCGGCAGCTTCGGTCCCAGGAAGGTGACGTTGGCGGGCGCCAGGGAGCGGAGGGCCGCCACGGCGGCCGGCGCTCCGTCGCCCACCACGACAAGGGGCATCTCCGGCAGCGCGCGCCAGAAGCGGAGGAGCCGGTCCAGGCCTTTCTCGGGCGCCAGCCGTCCGACGGTGATCGCGTAGCCGCCGCGCGCCGCGCCGGGCTCGAAACTGTCCAGGTCGACGCCTGGATAGACCACGTTGTCGGCGCCCCGTCCGTAGAGGCGACGCAAGCGACCCGCCGTGAAGTGGCTATTCGCCACGAGAGCCCCGGCGCGGCGCACGGCGAGCCAATCGACCGCCCGCCGCAGGCGCAGGTCGGGTCGGGTCGCGCTGGGCTGCAGGAACAGGCTGCGGGTCGAGTGCGCCCAGTAGGCAACGCGGCGCCCGTGGCGCAGCGCCAGGAGGTTGGCGCCAAAGCTGTTGGCGACGACGACGTCGTCCCGCACCGGGTACCACGGCCACTCCAGCCGACTGACTCGGGTGGCCGGGTACCGCGCAAGACCTGGGTAGGTGCGTTCGGCGATGAACCGCCCGACCAGCAGTCGAACGTGGTGGCGTCCAGAGAGGCCGTCGGCGAGGGCCAGAACGGCACGCTCACCGCCACCCAGCGTCTCGGGATGGGAGTGGGCCAGAGCGATGCGCAGCATGCTGAGGCGGCGGACAACACTGGCCACGGCGGCCGGCCCGTCCACCCCATGGTAGGGCTGTCCGCGCCCGGCCGGAAACCCGCGTTGTTGGGGCGCGAATGTAGCGGCTACAATTTCGCCCGGCCGGTCGGCCCCATTGTGAGCTGGTTCCGCCCAGCGTCGCCGTGGCCCGCAGAGACTCCCCACATCCCCAATGACGCGGGTGGTCGAAGTCGGGAGCCCCCATACGTCCGAGGAGCACTAAATGCAGCTGACCACGGAGGCGGGTGAGCCAGTCGCACCGGCCCTGTTCGAGGAGGATGCCCTCGGGCTGCTCCCTCATATCGTCCTCCCGGAGCCGCTCGCCGCCGACGACGAGGACAGCGGCGATGACCCACTGCGCACGTACCTGAGGGAGATCCACGAGGTCAACCTGCTGACGGCCGCGGACGAGCGGATGCTAGCGTGCCGCATGGAGGAGATGGTCTGCCTGGACGAGGTGCGCGCCGAGATGGCCGGCCACGACGGCGAACCCGCCTCGGCCATCGACGTGGCGGCTCGGCTGTACGAGCGCATGTTCGAGCGCCGGCAACTGGCGCACCTGCTGTCCGAGATGGAGCACATCGACGACGTCGCCGTGATGCTCCAGGCCAAGCCTGTCCGCCAGCGCCTGGACTACGTTCCGGACCTGGAGCTTGGCGGTGGGCTCAGCGCCCGCACCGACCTGGAGCTGGCCCAGGCACAGGCCTACATCGTCCGCTTCTCGATCGACACGCGGCTGTTCGCCCCATCGGTCTACGACATCCTGGCTGGCGTTCGCACGTCGGACATGCCGTCGCCACTGATGGTGCGCACGCTGCTCACGGCGCGTGACTGCGAGGAGCGGCTGGCCGACTACTTCGACGACATGTACCTGCGCGGCCAGCGGGCCGAGCGGCGGCTCATCGAGTCGAACCTCCGCCTCGTGGTCAGCGTGGCGAAGAAGTACCTCGGGCGTGGCCTCGCGCTGCTGGACCTCATCCAGGAAGGCAACCTGGGGCTCATGCGCGCGGTCGAGAAGTTCGACCACCGGCGCGGCTTCAAGTTCAGCACCTACGCGACGTGGTGGATCCGCCAGGCGGTCGGCCGGGCCGTCGCCGACCAGGCGCGGACGATCCGCGTGCCCGTCCACATGACCGAGGTCATCAATCGTCTGGCCAACGTGTCGCGCGACCTGATCCAGGAGCTGGGACGGGAGCCGTCGCCGGCCGAGATCGCGCTCGCCATGGGCCTGGTGACCGAGTGGTACGAAGCTGAGCTGGCGATCGAGTCCGGCTCGCTCCACGAGGACCCGCTGCGGCGACGCCGGGAGATCCTGCGCACCGGCGCCCTGTTCGAGGTGTGGCGGCTGCCGTCGCCGCTGCGCGACGAGCTGGAGCGGGCCGCCAACCGCGTGCTGCAGGCGCGCCGCGCGGCTCGGCATCCCGTCAGCCTGGCAGCGCCGATCGGCGACGACCAGGATGGCCAGCTGGGCGACCTCATCGAGGACGCCGAGGCCGTGTCCCCGATCGACGAGGCGTCGCAAGCCCTGTTGCGCGATACGGTGCACAACGTGCTCGGCTCGCTGTCGCAGCGCGAGAGCCGCATCATCGCGCTACGCTTCGGCCTGGACGATGGCCGCCAGCGGACGCTCGAGGAGGTCGGCCGCGAGTTCGGGGTGACGCGCGAGCGGATCCGCCAGATCGAAGCCAAGGCGCTCCGCAAACTGCGCCACCCGAGCCGCTCGAAGAAGCTGCGCGACTACCTCCGCTAGCGGGCGAGCGGCCGCGTGTGCCGCGGTGCGCCCCTATACTGCCGGGGTGGACGCGGGCCGCGTACTCGCCGGCGTGTCGCTCGGCGCCCTGGTCTTAGTCCTGGCAACGGGCTGTCAGGCGCTCCTTGGCGCGGATGCAACGCCGGTGCCCGGCGCCGCCGCCACGCTGACCCGCGGTAGCCGCACCGCCATCCCGACGCCGGTCCGCACGCCCAGCCCGGCCGCGGCCATCGGCGTCGCCTCACCGTCGAGAGGCCCTTCGCCGTCACCATCACCGTCGGCCGTGTTGGATGCGGCGGGTGGCGCTGACGAGGGGGTGCGGCAGGTCGAGGGGGCGATGGCCGCCAGCCTCGGCCAGCAGGAGCTGCCCGGCGTCGAGGCGCTGCTGTTGGATCGGGTCTCGCTGTCGAGCGCCGAGGGCGGCCAGGTGCTCAGTCGGGACACGGCAGCGGCCTGGCTGCGTGAGCGCGCGGGGCCTGGCCTACACATCGTCCAAGTCGACCGCAGCTCCCTGTCGGTCATGCTGGAGGTGCGGACGGAGGGCTGGCTGAACAGGCCGCCGTTGGCGGTGGGTCGGGTGACGTTCAACCTCCACCGGTACGCGCCGAACGGCACGCCGGACGACGACCACGGCGACTGGCGCATCGACGTGATCGGCGCCGAGTGAGTGTCTTGCGCGTATTATTACGCCCGCTCACCCTGAGCTTGTGGTTCGTCAGGCCGCAGGCCGCAGCGTAGCGCGACAGGCTCACCATGAGCGGGTCTTGGCAGGCTCACCATGAGCGGCCTTTGCTCGTCCATGGATCATGTAGCCCAGTCCGGCTGAGGGGTGGCCAGAGCGTGCAGCACGGCCGGGATTTCCGGCAGGAGGTCGCTGGCCAGAAGTGTGCGCCAGCCCCTGTCACGCAGCACGGACGCCGCCGCCAGGGCGTGGGCGGCGGTGCCCAGGCGGGCGGCGTCCCATGGGTCAGTGCCCTGCGCCATCAGCCCTGCGACCAGGCCGGCCAGAACGTCGCCCGTGCCGCCGGTCGCCAGCGCGGGGTTGGCCCGCGGCCATACCGACACCCGGCCATCGGGCGCCGCGACGCTGGTGAACGGACCCTTGGCGACGAGGACGCAGCCCCACTCGCCGGCAAGCCGAGCGGCCTGCGCCCAGCTCGTCTCGGTGGAGGCAGCCGGGCCAGCGAGCCGGCCCAGCTCGCCGCTATGGGGCGTCAGAATGGCCCGACCCCCCATCTTGTGCCACCAGCCCGGCCAATCCGCCAGGGCGAACAGGGCGTCGGCGTCGACGACGAGCCCGCACGCTGCCGCCACCTCCAGGCGACGCTCGATCAGCAGGCGCACGAAACGCACGACGGGCTCGGCACGCCCGAGGCCCGGACCGACAAGGAGCACAGCGCAGTCGCGGAGCTGAGGCAAAAGCCCCTCGAGGGCGGCCTCCGGGTCCGCCGCGATGGCGACGTCGCTCTCGGGAAACGTGACCTCTGGCAGCCGGTGCGCCACGACGGCGCGAACGGCGGCGGTCGAGGCGAGGGTCACCAGTCCGGCGCCGGCGCGCGCGGCCGCCGAGGCGCACAGCAAGGGGGCGCCGAGGTAGTGATCCGAGCCGGCCACGACCAGCACGCGGCCGAAGCGGTACTTGTGGGCATCGAGTGGACGCCGCGGCAGCAGGCTGGCCAGCTCATTCTCGTCGGCGCATCGGTACGGGAGGTCGGCCATAGCTGCGTCCGGGATGCCGATGCTTCGGCACACGAGCGTGCCGACGAGCTCCGCGGCAGGGAAGCGGAGCAGCCCCTGCTTGACGGCGCCGAGCGTGACAGTGCGATGGGCGCGAACCGCCTCGCCCGGGATTGCGCCCGTATCCGCGTCGACTCCGCTGGGCATGTCGAGGGCGACCACGAGGCAGCCGTGGCGACGCGCCGCGTGGTTGAGGGCCGCGGCCAGCGACGCCAGCGGCTCGCGCAGAGGCCCACGCGCGCCAATGCCAGTCAGCGCATCGATGGCGATGCGCGCCGTGCGCAGCGCCTCGGCGACGTCCTCGGCATGCTCGGCCGACGAGACGCGCACGCCGGCCGCCCGCAACGCGAGCAGCTCTGGCTGACGCACGGCGTGGCGCGGGCTCAGCAGGACGGTGACCCGGAAAGCGCGGCCGGCCAGGTGGCGCGCCGCGACGGCGCCATCGCGCCCGTTGTTGCCCGGCCCGACGAGGACCGCCACGGAGTCGCCCGGCTCGAGCCGGGCGGCGACGTCCTCGGCCACCGCGGTACCAGCGCGCTCCTGGAGCTCGGCCTCGGTCGCCCCCTGGCGAAAGGCGGCGGCCTCGAGGGCGCGCATCTGGTCGGTGGAAACGATCGTCACGGACACGGCAGATGGGCCGCTGGCGCCGCCGCTGTGGTGCTCGTGCGAGCCCGGGGGACGCTACTTGATCGTAGTCTTAATCAGGCGGGCGCGGCGACCGGCGTGGCTGACGGCTCGGCGGCGGGCCGGGGCCGGGGCCGCCGATAGTGGGCGCGGACGGCGTCGCCGATGATGCGCGGATCGGCGCTGCGCGACTCCTTGATGGCGTCCACGACGATGCGCGGTGGCGGCAGGGCGCCGGTCTCTTCGGCAAGCCCGCGGCTGAAGACGTCCATGGCCGCCTCGTCCATCTCCTGGCCGCCGTACTCGGCGAGCAGGCGACGCATCTCCGCGATGTCCTCCTCTTCGCGGCGCCGCTGGTCGGCGCGCTGCTGGAGCATCTGCGTGCGTGCGGGCGGGCGCCCTGGCACCGGCGCGCCCGGCCGAGGGGCTCCGAGGCCAGGCCGCAGCGGCGGCCGGGACCCGACAGGCGGGCGTGGGCCACGGGGCGCCGCGCCGTCGATGGGAGTCATGGGCCCGCCCACGGACGCCACGAACTCCGACTCGAGCTCGCCGGTGCGCGGGCGTGCGCCGCGCCGGGCCGGGCCGGCGCCGCGGCGGCGCTCGCGCGGCTCTTCGACGCGGTGGTCGCGGCGCGGCACCTTGCGGCGGTCCCGATCAAACTGCCCGTCTATCCCGAGGTCTTCGCCCTCGCCATAGCGCTCGGAGACATCGCGGCGGCCCCGCATGGTGCGACCGCCACGTGGCGCTGACTCGACCACGACCAGCGGTGCCTCGTCATCCTGTGGTAGCTCCGAGGGCGCTAAACCGCGCTCTTGGAGGAGCGCGTACTGGCCAAGCAACGCTTCTTTCAGCGACCGTCCCACTTTATCTCCCTGACGTTTTCAGTCTCAGTAGTGCTGACGCCCATGGTCGCCAGCCACGACCGCCGTGGCGGCGAACAACCCAGGCGGACACTCTGCGCGGAGCTTCCGGTGGGTACGGGGGTTCTTCGGACCTCTGAGGGCCAATGGCAGGAGGTGCAACGTACTCGATCACCAAAGATGGAGCATAGACGCTTGGCAGCACAGCGGGCTGACAATGGGTCTGCCGGGTCTCCTTGGTACTGCGGTGGTGTGCGCGATTGCGCCAAGGCGTCCGGGATCCCGAGATCAGCACCCCGAAGTGCGCCTCTAGTGTAACAGACGACCCGCTCTGGCACTAGCAACCGCGCGGTCCTGCTCGACGATCTGACACGTGTGCCGTCAGCCCACCGTGGTTCTGCTTGTGTAGTCGTGGGCGGCGGTCCCGACCGGATTCGAACCGGCGATCTCGTCCTTGACAGGGACGCATGTTGGGCCGCTACACCACGGGACCAGCGCTAGCAGCGCGGCACATTGTACTGGACCACCCGCGGCCGGGCCAACGGCTGTCATGCGCGGGCGCAGCCTTCCAACGCTCGCGCCAGCGCGTCCTGCCGCAGCGCCAGGGTCAGGTCGCCACGCGTCTTCTCCAGGATCCCGCGCGTCACGTCGGTCGTGCGCCGCAGCCCACCAGTGAGAGCGTCGGGGTAGTCGAGCGTGACCAGCAGGCCGTAGATCTCGTCCATGGCCGCCAAAATCCCTTCGCAGCCGTCGACCTCGCCGCGGCGCAGCTTGTCGAGCAGGTAGCGGCGCAGCTCGCCTACCGCCTCGGCCAACCCGTTCAGGAACGGGCCGGGAGCGGTGCCGCACTCGCTCGCCGTCGGCAGCGGGCCGCCCGTGACCAGAGCGTAGGTCGCGCCTGCCTCGACCAGCTCCTTCTGCGCGTCCTGCACGTAGCCCGCCCAGTAGATGTCGCCGAGGTCGGCCAACGTCTCAGCGATCCGCCTGTTCAGGTCGTGCGCCTCCGCCAGCAGCTGGGCGGCGTGGTCGAACTCGCGGCGGTGTACCGAGCGGATGCTGGTCGCGCACAGGCGCACCAGCTCCCGCGCCCAACGGAGCACCTGCTCCCGGGCGGAGTTGCGGCGATCCAGCTCGGCCCGGGCCCACGCCTCGACCGCTGACACGTCAAGAGTGGTCACCTCAGGTCGCCTCGAGCACGATCTCCACCCGCTTGTTGCCCTTCCCCTTGTTCTCGGACCTGGCGATTCGCACCCGTCCCACCTCACGGGTATTGGCGACGTGGGTGCCACCATCGGCCTGCTGGTCGACGCCCTCGATGTTGACCACGCGGATCTGGTCGATCCCTTCCGGCAACAGGTTGACCCGCGTGCGGATGAGGTCAGGTATCTGGAAGGCGGTGGCGCGTGGCAGGATGGACACCGTCACCGGGTGCCCCTCGGCGAGCAACTCGTTGGTCCGCGTCTCGATTGTGCGCAGCCGTTCGGGCGACAGGTCAGGCATCTCGAAGTCCATGCGGGCGCGGTCCGGGTACATCTGGCCGCCGGTGACTGTCGCCCCGTACAGCTGGTAGATGACGCCGCTCATGGAGTGCAGCGCCGTGTGGGTCCGCATGAGCGCGTAGCGCCGGTCCCAGTCGATCTCCCCGTGGACCCTCGTGCCGAGCGCCGGCGGCGCGGCTCCCTCCAGGCGGTGGAGCACGGCGGACGCCGTCTTGCGCACCTCGACAACCGCGGCCGTTGTGCCGTCCCAGGTCAGGCTGCCGAGGTCGTGTGGCTGGCCCCCGCCGGTGGGGTAGAAGGCGGTCCGATCGAGCACGACGGCGCCCTCGGGAGTGACGTCGACGACCGTCGCGTCGAACTCGCGCCGGTACGAGTCCAGCGCGTAGAGCAGCTCGCTGTCGGCCACTCGGGCAGCATACCGGATGCCGTCCCAGTACCGCCGGAGCAACCGGTCGCCTCCGCGGGCCTGGTCACGGCGCCGTCACGCCGGCCCGAGCCGCGCCCGTCGCCCTTGCCGCCCGGTCCAGGCGCCGCCTAGGATCGCCGGCAGCCCGCCATGTCGCGCCTTGCCATCCTGGCTGTCGCCTGCCTCCTGGGGGTGGCGCTGCTCACGTCCACCGGCGCGGCATCCGTCAGCGTCAGTACGCCGACGCCGCAGCGCCCCGCGACGCCAGCCGCGCCCATCACGGCGACGGCCTCGCCGCCGACCCCTGGGCCAAGCTCCACCGCTCTGCCCCCTGCCTCAACGGCGGTCCCCACGGCGACTACGGCGCCGCTCGACCCGCCGGAGCTGCGCGGCGTGTGGGTGGACGCGTTCCACGACGGGATCAAGACGCCAGCACAGGTCGACGATCTGGTGAGCTGGGCCCGGCAGGCAAACGTCAATGCTCTATTCGTGCAGGTGCGTCGCCGTGGCGATGCCTACTATGCGCGGTCTCGCGAGCCGCGGACGGAGGATCCCGACCTGCAGCCCGACTTTGACCCGTTGCAGTACTTGATCGACCGCGCCCACCAGGGGCCCCAGCGGCTCCAGGTGCACGCCTGGCTGGCCACGCTGCCGATCTGGTTGAAGCGGGATACGCCCCCCAGCGACCCCAAACACCCGTTCAACCTGCACGGGTTCGACGATGGGTCGGGCAACAGCTGGCTCATGCTGCGCAGCGACGGCGCCGCCTGGGCGGGCCAGGGGGACGCCGGGATGTACTACCTCGATCCGGGCAATCCCGCCGTGGCCCGCTACACCGCCGACGTGGCGGCGGACGTGGTGCGCTCCTACGACGTCGACGGCATCCATCTGGACCAGGTGCGCTACTACGAGGGTGACGCCGGTACCTGGGGCTACAACCCGACGAGCGTGGCGCGCTTCAACCAGCGGTACGGTCGGGACCCGCTCTCCCAGCCAGACCCGGACGATCCGACGTGGGCGGCATGGCGTCGGGAGCAGGTCACGGCGCTGGTGCGGCGGGTCGCCCTGGAGGTCAAGGCGGTCAAACCGTCAGTGGCGCTGACGGCCGCTGTCGTGGGCTGGGGCAAGGGCCCCGACGCGGACCCCGTGGCCTGGCAGCGCACGGCTCCGTACACGGTGGTTTTCCAGGACTGGGAGCAGTGGCTGCTCGATGGCATCGTCGACTACGTCGTCCCGATGGACTACTACCGCGAGGCCGACCCGCAGGCGAGCTGGTTCGACAACTGGACGAGCTGGCAGACGGCCCATCGTGGCCAGCGCGGCGTGGTCCTGGGCGTGGGCACGTACCTCAACGACTCGGACGGCGCCATGGCCCAGCTGCGTCGGGCGCGGGCGCTCGGCTCGCTGGGCGTGGCGCTGTACAGCTACGCCGTGCCGTGGAAGGACGGGTCCAATGGGACCGCTGACGGTCGCGGCGCCACGGCTGCCTGGCTACGCGGACTGTTCTTGCGGCCGGCGCCCATCCCCGAGCTCCCCTGGCAGGGCCGACCCGTGTCCGGTCTGCTGGTCGACGTGCCGGGACACGAGAACGCGCAGGTGCGACTGGAGGGCCCGGTCGCCCGCCAGTGGGCCACGGACGGAGCGGGCGGCGCTGGTGGGACCGACCTGCTGCCTGGCGACTACCGGCTGACAGTGATTGCGCCGGACGTCGACCCCGCCCCCGTGTGGCTGCACCTCATCCCGGGCCGGACGACCGTGGTGCGCTTCACGCCGCGCCCGGCCGTGTCATGACGAGGACGCCCAGCGCGACTCTGGCGCGAAGCGGGCGAACAGCAGCCCGGCGCAGACCAGGAGCGCGCAGGTCACCGCCAGCGCCGCGGGAGCGCCGAAGCCGTCAGTGATCAGCCCCACGAGCAGCGGCCCGAGGACGTAGCCACAGTCCGCGAGCATGCGGTAGGCGCTCATGACGGCGGCGTTCATGCCAGGCGGCGCCATGTCGGCGGCGTAGGCGCCGGGCGCGTCGCTGCTGATGCCGAGCGCCACGCTCCACACCGCGCAGGCCGCCAGGTACCACGCGTACGCCGGGGCGGCGGCGAACAGCAGCGCCGACAGCCCGGACACGATGGTCGACGGCACGATCACCGCCTTGCGACCGAACCGATCCATCAGAGCACCGGACGGGTACGCCAGCAGCAGGGCCCCGAGGCTGATCAGGCTGAGGCCGAAGCCTATCTGGTCCGGGGCGAGGTGCAGGCGCTCGGTTGCCATGAGCGGGACCGCGTTGAACAGGGCGCCGGTCCGGGCGAAGGCGGCGCTGAACGAGATGACGCTGACCAGCAGGAAGCCGGTGTTGACGCTGAGCAGGCGCAGCTGGGCGCCGAAGGAGGGAGCTACCCTGCCCCGCGCTGGCGCCACCCGTGGCCGGCGTGTCTCGGCGACGCGGAACCACGCCACAGCGGTGGCCACGGTGCTGAGGGCGGCGAAGGCGACGAAGGGGGCGGCCAGCCCGAAACGCTCAGCCAACAGCCCGCCCGGGTAGGGTCCGGCGCCGACGGCGAAGGCGAACACCCCCGAGTACACCCCCATGACCCGACCGCGCTGGGCCGGCACTGTCACGTCCACCAGGACGATCTGGGCCGCCGTCAAGATGAGCGCGGCGCCGGCGCCAGCCACGAAGCGCGCCGCCAGAAACAGCCCGTACGACGGCGCGACGGCGCACAGGAGGTTGCCGAGGACCGTGACGGAACCGCCGAAGGCGAGGGTGGCCCGTCGCCCATACCGGTCCGCGAGCTGCCCCGTCGGCACGTTGATCAGAAAGCGGGCCAACCCGTACACGGCGATCGCCAGGCCGATGGCAGATGGCCGCACCCCGAAGCTGCTGGCGTACAGCGGCACGACGGGTACGATGGCGCCGAAGCCGAGCTGGTTGATCCCGATCAGGGTGCACATCCAGACCACCGCCCGGTGGCGACCGTACCAGCCCTGGAGGCCCACCCGTCCGCCGAGCCCTGCCGCCGGCTACTGTGCTGGCCAGGTGGCGTAGGAGCGGCGGAAGTACATCAGGGGCGAGGCGTCCGGGTCCGGGGGCGAGCCGCCGGTGACCGCTCCCATGAGGACCACGTGGTCGCCCGCCACGACCGCCTGCTGGACCGCGCATTCGGCATGGGCGATCGTGTCCTGGTACAGCCAGGGCATCCCATTGCCGGCGGCGCGCCACGGCACGCCCGCGAAGCGGTCCGGGTGGCGCGACGCGAACCGGTTCGACAGGTCGCCGCGCGCCGCGCCCAGGAAGTTCACCACGAAGCGCTGGCGCCGCTGGATCTCGGCCAGCGTGGTGCTCCGCCTGTCGATGCCCACCAGGAGCAACGGCGGGTCGGCGGACAGGCTGCACACCGCGTTCGACGTCAGGCCGCGCGGAGCTCCGTCGTCGTCCAATGTGGTGACGATGGTGACGCCCGTCGGGAAGGCCGCCATGATGGCGAAGAAGGCGGCCTTGTCCAGGCCAGCGTGGCCGGTGCGCGGGGTGTCCTGGGAGATGGGGCGGGAGCCCGTTGGCCGGGCGATGTGAGACGGGACAGTCACGAGATGCTCCCTGTTCCTCGCGCCGCGCGCCCGCCGAAGCGTCGGACGACTCGCGTCACTGTTCACTGTTCACGGTTCACCAAACGACCGGACCCGCGGAATGGGCGGGGGCTCGCCCACCAGGGTAGTATCCTTGGTAACCCTAGCTATTCGATCCAGAATAGTAACAATGTCCTTCTGGAGGAGTACGACTATGCGGCTGCCGCGCATTCTGGCCCCCATCCTGCTCGCCGCGCTGGTCGCCTCGGCGTGCGGCCAGGCCGCCCCCCCGAGCGACATCTACTTCGGCGTCTCCGGCCCGTTCACCGGCGACAACGCCGAGTACGGCCAGATCTGGAAGAAGGCTATCGACCTCGGCGTCGACGAGATCAACGCCAAGGGTGGCATCAAGGGTCGCAAGGTGCAGGTCCTCTATGAGGATAGCCAGAGTGATCCCAAGCAGTCGGTCACCGTGGCCGAGAAGTTCGTCAACGACAAGCGCGTGGTGGCTGAGATCGGCGACTTCTCCTCGCCAGCCTCCATGGCCGCCTCCCCCATCTACCAGCGCGCCGGGCTGGTGCAGTACGCCTTCACCAGCTCGCACCCGGACTTCACCAAGGGCGGCGACTTCATGTTCACCACCGCGCCCAGCCAGAAGGACGACGCGCCCTTCCTGGCCAACATGGCGGTGCAGGATCTGGGGAAGAAGCGTCTGGCCCTGCTGCACCTGAACACCGACTGGGGCAAGACCACGGCCGACCTGTTCGAGGCCCGCGCCAGGGAGCTCGGTGCCGAGGTCCCGTACCGCGACACCTACCTGCCGGCCGACAAGGACTTCAAGACCATCCTGACCAAGGTCCGCGACGCCAACCCGGACGCTCTCATCCTCGAGTCCTACTACACCGACGCCGCGGTAGTCACCCAGCAGGCGCGCGCCCAGGGGATCACCGTGCCGATCCTGGCCAACGGCGCCGTCTACTCGCCGCAGTTCCTCCAGCTTGGCGGCTCTGCCGTGGACGGCGTCTACACCGCCTCGCCGTGGTTCCCGGACACTCCCCGTCCCGAGGTGCAGTCGTTCGTCTCGGCCTACAAGGGGAAGTACGCCGGCGAGAGCCCCAACTGGTTCGCGGCGGACGCCTACGACACCGTCAAGATCCTGGCCACCGTGATCGACCAGGTGGGCACCGACCGCAAGGCGATCCGCGATGGGCTGGCCAAGCTGAAGGACTACCCGAGCGTCGTGTACGGCACCCTGACCTTCAGCGACGATCGGCGTATCGCCGCGCTGAGCGAGAACAAGCTGGTCGTCCAGGGCGGCCAGTTCGTGCTCTGGCAGCCGAAGTAGGCCCGCCCGCGGCTGCGCTCGCCTTGCCGCCGCCTCCTATGTCGGAGAGAGCGCTCCCTGGTTGATAGTTGATAGTTGACAGTTGATAAATGATTGACCACCTCGTCAACGGCCTGGCGCTGGGCAACATCTACGCGCTCATCGCCATCGGCTTCGTCCTCATCTTCGGCGTGGCCAACCTGATCAACTTCGCCCAGGGGTCCATCTTTACCTGGGGCGCTTTCATCGGCTGGAGCGCCATCGTCTCGCTTGGCTTGCCCTGGTACGTGGCGTTGCTGGTGGTCGCGCTCGCCTGCGGCGTGCTCGGTATGGTGATCGAGCGGATCGCTCTGCGTCCGCTCATGGGTGGCCCACCCATCGCGCCATTGCTGAGCACGGTGGCCGTGTCGGTCGTCCTGGACCAGCTGGTGGAGCGTGTCTGGTCGCCCGACACGCGGGCGATCCCGGCCCAGGTTCCGCCGTTGGCCGTTGCCCTTGGCGGCGTGCGGATCGGCCTGCCGGACGTGCTGATCGCGGCCATCGGCCTTGGGTCGGCGCTCGTCATCTGGCTGTTCCTGACGCGGTCGAAGCTCGGCTGGGCCATCCGGGCCACCGCGCAGGATCGGGACGCGGCGCTCCAGATGGGCGTCGACACGGACGTCGTCAACTCCGCCACCTTCGGCCTGGCGTCGGCGCTGGGCGGCGTCGCCGGGGTGCTCGTCGGCATCTACTACAACAGCGTCTACCCGAGCATGGGCTTCCAGGCGGGGCTGGCCGGATTCAGCGCCGCGATGCTGGGCGGGCTGACGTCCGTTCCGGGCGCGATCGTCGGCGGTCTGCTGCTGGGCGTCGCCGAGAGCTACGGCTCTGCCGTCCTGGGCAACAGCTACCGCCAGATGATCGCCTTTGTCGTGCTGATCCTGGTGCTCATGTTCCGGCCGTCCGGGCTCTTTGGCGAGCGGGCCGCCCTCGCCGTCGATCCTGGTACCACCGCCTTCTTCGCGTCTGGCCGCGGTCTACGCCTCGGCCGGCGCGGGCTGGCCGCGGTGGTCCTGGCCGCGGTGGCGATCCCGGCCGTTCTGGACGAGCCGTACCTCTACAGTGTGCTCACGGTGGCGGTGATCTTCGCCATTCTGGCGCTCTCGCTTACCCTGATCGCCGGCGAGACGGGCCAGACCTCGCTCGGGCAGGCGGCCTTCTTCGGCATCGGCGCGTACGGCGCCGGCATTCTGACGACCCGCTTTGGCTTCTCGCCCTGGGTGGCACTGCCGATCTCGGCGCTGACCGCTGGGCTCGTCGCCGCCGTCCTGGCGTACCCGGCCCTCCGACTCCACGGCCACTACGTGGCCATCGCGACTCTCGGGATTGGCCAGATCGTCGCATTGGTCCTGCTGAACTGGGAGTCCTTGACCCGCGGCCCGCTCGGCATAGCGGGGATACCGCCCGTCACCCTCTTTGGGCTCGACGTCGGCAGCCGACGCGGCTACTACTTCCTCTGCCTGTTCAGCGCGCTCCTGGTGGCGCTGCTCCTGTGGCGCTTCCGCCACTCGCACCTCGGGCGTACCTGGCGGGCCATCCGCGAAGACGAGACCGCCGCTCTGACAAGCGCGATCCGCGTGGCGCACTACAAAACCCTTGCCTTCGGCATCAGTGGCGCCATCGCCGGCGTCGGCGGGGTGCTGCTGGCGCACTTCTACACCTTCATCAGCCCCGACAGCTTCGTCGCCAGCCAGTCCATCCTGGCGCTGTCGATGGTGGTCATCGGTGGTATGGCGAGCATCCCCGGCGCCTTTCTCGGCGCGCTGGCCCTCATTGGGTTGCCGGAGCTGTTCCGCCCACTGGCTGACCTCCGCTTCATCATCTACGGCGTGCTGCTGCTGCTGACCATCCGCTTCCGACCCCAGGGGCTCCTGGGGGGGCGTTGAGGTGGCGGCGCGGCTGGAGGTCGCCGAGCTGCGCAAGCGCTACGGCGGCGTGGCGGCCGTCGATGGGGTCAGCTTTGTCGTCGAGCCTGGCGAGATCGTCAGCGTCATCGGCCCGAACGGCGCCGGCAAGACCACGCTGTTCAACCTGATCACGGGGCTGGTGGCCGCCGATGGCGGCGATGCCCGCCTGGGCGAGACGTCGCTGGCGCGACTGTCGCCCGACCGTATCGCCGAGCTTGGGGTGGCCCGGACGTACCAGAACATCCGCGTCTTTGGCAACATGACGGTGCGGGACAACGTGCTCGTCGGCGCCCACCGGCGGCTGCGGGCGAGCCGCGGGTTGGAGCGTCTCAGCCTGCGCGCGCGGCGCGGGCCGCTGCTGGACTGGGTCGGCCTGGGGATCGAGACTGTCAACGCGCTGGTCCAGCCGCGCAGCGTGCGCGACGAGGAGCTGCGCCTCGAGGCCGAGCTGGACGAGGCGCTGTCCCTGTTCGGCGACCGCCTGCTGCCGCGCAAGGACGAGCTGGTCAGCAGCCTGTCGTACGCAAATCGGCGCCGCACGGAGATAGCCCGCGCCCTGGCCCTGCGGCCGGGCCTGCTCCTGCTCGACGAGCCGACCGCTGGCATGAACCCGAGCGAGACGGCCGAGCTGACCGACCAGGTGCGGGCGGTCCGCGATCGGGGCATCACGGTGGTTCTGATCGAGCACAAGCTGCCGCTGGTGATGAGCCTGTCGGACCGCATCATCGTGATGGACCACGGGCGGAAGATCGCCGACGGCCGGCCGGCCGACGTCGCCAACGACCCGGCGGTGATCGAGGCGTACCTGGGACGGCGCGCCGCCAGCGATCCGGCCGCGCCGAGTCTCGCCCATGCCTGAGCCTGAGCCTGAGCAACGGGCGCCGCTGCTGGCGCTCGACGGGGTGTCCGTCTGGTACGGGGCGGTCCAGGCCCTGTTCGACGTGTCGCTGCACGTGCGCCAGGGCGAGCTGGTCTGCCTGCTCGGCGGCAACGCCTCCGGCAAGTCGACCACCATGAAGACGATCCTCGGGCTTGTCAAGCCGCGCACGGGCACCGTGTCGTTCGCCGGCGAGCGCATCGACCGGCTGAAGACCACCGAGATCGTCCGTCGCGGGGTGGCATCGGTGCCGGAAGGACGGCGGCTGTTCCCGCGGATGACGGTGCGCGAGAACCTGTTCATGGGGGCGTACTTGCGGTCCGACGGCGAGGTGGAGGCGGACGCGGACCGGGTGGTGGCGATGTTCCCGCGGATCAAGGAGCGGTGGCGCCAGCTCGCCGGCACGCTGTCGGGCGGGGAGCAGCAGATGCTGGCGATCGCGCGGGCGCTGATGTCGCGCCCGAAGCTGATCTGCATGGACGAGCCGTCGATGGGCCTGGCGCCGCGGCTGGTGGAGCAGGTGTACGAGACGATTGCGCAGGTGCGTGACGGGGGTGTCACGGTGTTCGCGGTTGAGCAGAACGCGCACACGGCGCTGGCCGTGGCGGACCGCGCCTACGTGCTGCAGAACGGCGTGATGCGGGTCGAGGGGCGTGCCGCCGACCTGCTGCTGGACGACCAGGTGCGCCACGCCTACCTCGGCGAAGTGGCGCCCCTCTCAGTCTGAGCGCCCTGTCCTACTGGGGCGTGCTCGCGAGCTGCTCGAGGACGGCCTGCACCCCGGCCAGGTTGCGGGCCAGCTCGGGGTCCTGTGCCGACGACAGCTCGACGAACAGGCCCGGGATGCCGACCTCCCGCAGCCAGACGCTCATGCTCCCCGTCGCTGTGTACGGCAGCGGGTTCTGCCCGCTGCCTGGCTCCGGCCAGCGGTAGCCGGTCGCCGAGACGAAGCCGGCCGCCAGGTCCGCCGTCGGGCCGGAGTGAGGCCCGAAGACGAATCCGCCGGCGCTGTGGTAGTTCACCACCAGGGCCGGACGCACACGGAGCAGCCAGTCCGCCAGGGCGCGCGTCTCCGGCTCGGAGAACGGCTCCGGACCGCCCAGACCGACCCGGAAGTGGGCATTCGAGTCGTACGCGTCGGCGCGCCAGTCTGGACCGCCCCAGTTTCGATTCGGATCGACGCCGCTCAGCAGCTGGCGGGTTCCGTTGGCCAGCCCGTCCGGGTTGGCGACCGGGAGGATGTCCAGCTCAACGGAGTCCGGCAGCTCGTTCGGATTGGCGGCGAAGTGGTCGAGCAGCCGCTCGACCAGCTGCACGGTATTCGCCTCCGGCCCGCCGTGCTGGCCGCCCAGGATGAACACTCGGGTGGCTCCGGTTCCGAGGTGGTGGACCACCAGCGGCGCGCCGGCTTGCGAGGTTCCAATGAGTTCCGTGCCCGTGTCCGTGTCCGTGTCGCCCTGGGCGCGGGCGGGCGCGCTGGCGACCAGCGCGCCCGCGAGCACGAGCACGAGCACCCAGGAAGCTCTTGAGAAGCGCCGAGCCGGCCGAGTCACCAGCGGCCTTCTAGGCGATGCGAAGCTCTACCTGGACGTCTGGGGTCGCAACTGCGACCGTGCCGTAGAGCGGTCAACGCTTGGTGAAGCGGTCGACGAGGGTGTGCCCTTGCTCCTCGCTGACGCCCGTCAGCTCGAAGAGGATGCGCACCTGATTGAACAGGGTGACGTCCGGGCGCACCGGTGCGGCTCGGTCCATCTGCCCGTGGATCGTGGCGCTGATCGACTGGAGCGGCACATTGTCCTCGCGGGCGAGCACCTGGATGAGCTCGACGCCGCACGCGGCGACCCCTGAGAGGAACAGCTCCGCCGGCGTGATCGCTTCCCCGGGGCAGCCGTTCTGGGCGGGACCGTCAGCCACGAGGTGCTGGTCGCGGGCGCTGCACAGCACACGGCCAAAGGTCCCGGTGGACTGCGCCCGCGTCGTGTACTCGCGAATGGTCGACCCTGTCTGTGCCACGGCTCACCCCTCCCGGTAGTGACGGTGTCTCGACGAGCGTGCGCGCAACAGTCGAGCCCTCGTACCCTGAGGGTACCGCATGGCAGCTGACACCGCGACGGCCGCTCTCATTCAGGATCTCATGGCGCGGGCCGAGGCGGCGCGCGACGAGACCGTCGCCCTGCTGCAGGCGCTGGTCCGCATCCCGACGGTGAACGCCGGGGCCCGGCCGGATACCGGGCATGAGACGCCGGCCTGCGAGCTGCTGCGCGATACCCTCGCCGCGGCCGGGATCGCGGCCAGCATCCACGAGTCGGCGCCCGATCGCGGCAACCTGCTGGCCCACCTTCCGGGCGACGCTGGCCCTGACAGCAAGCACCTCCTGCTCATGTCCCACGTCGACGTCGTTCCGGTGGAAGACGAGTCGCTGTGGGAGCACCCGCCCTTCTCGGGCACGATCGACAAGGGTCGGGTGTACGGGCGCGGCGCCGACGACGACAAGGCCGACGTGGCCGCTTACTGTATGGCGCTCGTGCACCTGGGCCGCGCCGGCGTCCGTCTGGGCGGCGAGCTGAGCTTCCTGGCCGCGGCCGACGAGGAGTCGGGTGGTCGCTGGGGCGCCGGCTGGCTGGCTGAGGCTTTCCCGGACGCGCTGCGGGTGGACGTGGCGGTGAACGAAGGTGGTGGTGGCGCCCCGATCCGCACGCCAGGTGGACTGCTGTACGCGGTGGCCACGGGCGAGAAGGCGCGACTGGAAGCGCACATCACCCGCAAGGGCAGGTCAGGCCACGCCTCGCGGCCCTGGGCGGCCGACAACCCGGTCCCGGTCATTGCCGAGGCCATCAGCCGGATCGCCGCCTACGACCCGGAGATCGACGTGTCGCACCCTTTTTTCCGCCAGGTGCTCCAGGCCCTCGGCGTGCCGCAGGCACCGACGGCCGAGAACATCGACCGGCTCTGTGATGGGCTGGTCGGCTACGAGGCCCTGGCGACGACCCTCAAGTCGGCGTCGCGCCTCACGATCACGCCGACCATCGTCGAGGCGGGCGTCAAGACGAACTCGATCCCGGACCGGGGTCGGCTCACGTGCGACGTCCGCGCTCTGCCTGGCCAGGATGACCGATTCGTGCGCGACGAGCTCGAGCACCTGCTGCGCGGCCTCGGCGTCGACGTCGCGGTCGACTACACGGCGATCGCCAACGCGTCGCCGGCGGACGCCCCGTTCGTCGGTCGCCTGGGCGAGGCGCTGGCGTACGCGCTCGGCGCGGACGATTTCCGCCTCGTGCCGGCGCTGACGGTGGGCTTCACCGACTCCCGCTTCGTGCGGCCGCTGGGCGCCCAGGTGTACGGCTTCTCGCCCCACCACCCGGACGCCGAGCCGACGCGCGCCGGCGTGCACGGCAACAACGAGTTCATGGAGATCGACAGCCTGATCCTGCGGACGAAGCACGCGCTAGCCCTGGCCTGCCTCACGCTCGGCGTGGCCGCTCAGTAGGAGCTGCACCATGAAGATCACCCGTATCAAGCCCTGGATTGTGGCCGGTCCGCCGGCCGAGACGCGCCCCGGCTCGCCCGAGCTCACCTACGTGTTCGTGCAGGTCGACACCGACGAGGGCCTCACTGGCTGGGGCGAAGTCACCACCTACCCTGGCACGGTCGCCAACCGGGTGGTGGCCGCGGCCCTCCGCCAGGTGGACGAGTTCCTGCGCGGCGAGGACCCGTCCCAGATCGAGGCCATCTGGCACAAGCTGTTCCGGGCGTTCACCTACCTGGGGACGCGCGGCGCGGTCACGGCGATGATCAGCAGCATCGACATCGCGCTGTGGGACATCAAGGGCCAGGTGCTCGGCGTCCCGATCTACGAGCTGCTCGGCGGCCCGGTTCGCGAGACGGTCCCGCTGTACAGCCACTTCCAGTACGCCACCACCGTGGCCGAGATGGTCGACCACGCCAGCGCCGAAGTCGCGCACGGGTCGCGGGCGATCAAGACCGACCCGTTCATGGCCGCGGGTGGGCTCAGCAATACGCGCTACATCGACGGCCAGATCGACCGGGTGATCGAGAACACGGGCGTGGCGATGATCGGCGCTATCCGCGAGGCTGTCGGGCCCGACGTGGAGGTGCTGGTCGACGCGCACGCGCTGTACAACGTGCCCACCGCCATCCGCCTGGCGAACCGGCTGGCTCCGTTCGACATCACCTGGTTCGAGGAGCCGTGCCCGCCGGAGAGCTACGACGCGCTGGAGCAGGTCCGCGGCCAGATCCCGACCCGGGTCTCGGTCGGCGAGCGGCTGTACACCCGCTTCGAGTTTCTGCCCGTTCTAAACCGCCACCTCACGGACTACGTCATGCCGGACGTCACCTGGACGGGCGGTATCTCCGAGCTGAAGAAGATCGCCACTCTGGCCGAGACGTTCTACGTCCCGATCTCGCCGCACGACGCCAGCGGCCCGGTCAACGTGATGGCTGGCGCCCAGGTGGCGCTCACGGTGCCCAACTTCTACCGACTGGAAGCGCGGCGGGTGGGCATGGAGTTCTACAACGCGTTCCTGGAAGAGCCGCTCGAAGTTCGGGACGGCGCGCTCATCGTCCCGAAGCGCCCGGGCCTGGGGTGCCGCCTGGACCGGGCGTACCTGGAGGCGCACCAAATCGACGGCTAGTCGCTGGCGGACGATAGACGTGAGGCGCCAAGCGCGTAGCGCGAACAAAGGCAATGCCTAAGCAGGTGGAGCCCAACTGATTGGAAACAAGCAAGACTTGTGTCCACCTGCTTAGGCGTCGGAGCGCCAGGGCTCCTGGCGGCACCCGGGCCGGTCGTAGCGGTGGTACTCGCCGCGGCTGTTGATGCCGATCCGGACCGTGAGCTCGCTGCCAACCGGCTCGATGTGGTGGTTGTGGAACTTGGGGCAGAGCACGAAGTCGCCCGCCCTCGCCCGCACCGGCTGGGTCTCACCCTCGATGTACCAGTTGATCTCGCCCTTCATCACCACCCACCACTCGTCGTGCTCGTGGTAGTGGGTGTCGTTCGGCGTGCCCGGCGGGTGGACGATCACGAACGCCTGGATATCGTCGCTCAGCACGAGCGGCTCCGACCACGCGCCTGTCCCCTGGTGACCGGCGAGCACCTCGTCCAGGCGCGCCGTCGCCTTGCCGATGTCGAGCAGTGGAATCCGAACCGCCATGCTGTACCCCTTGTCGCACCTGCTGTGCCCTGCCAGTCTACGCCCCCGACGGCGGCGCCGGCCCGCCCCTGCTGATCCGCTCCGTCGCGACCCTGCCGGCCGCTCTGGCGGTGCGCCTCGCGCTTCTGGCCTGGGCTTTCAGCCACCTGCCGTGGGCGACCGCCGACGTCGCCGGCTACACGCACATGGTCCGGCAGTCGGACGCCGGCTTCTACCCGTTCGTGCACTTCTGGATGGAGTACCCGCCCGCCTTCCCGCTGTTGGCCGTCGCGCTGTACCGGGCGGTGAGCTTGCTGCCCGTGTCCGACCCGGCCGCCATCTTCGTGCCGGGCTACGCGCTCGCGATGTCCGGCGTGGAGCTGGTCAACGTGGCGCTGGTGCACCGCCTCAGTCGGCGCGCCCATGGGCCGTCCGCCGCCGGCGTGGCGGTGCTCATCTACGCCGCCTGCCCGGTGCCTGTCTGGTTCGCGCTCGGTTGGTTCGACGCGCTGGCCGTGCTCACCCTGCTTGGGGGGCTGCTTCTGGTGCTCAAAGGCCGCGCCGCGCCGGCGGGCATCGTCGTGGCGCTCGGTACGCTGACCAAGCTGTTCCCGATTGTCCTGCTCCTGGTACTGCCCGCGGCGCTTGGCCGGCGCGGGACGGCGCGCTTCGTGCTGGCGCTGGTGGCCACGGGGCTCGCCGTGGTCGTGCCCTTGCTGGTCACGCGGGCCGACCTGCTGCTGGCGTCGTTCCAGTCGTTCCTGACCCGGCCGCCGTGGGAGACCATTCCCGCGCTTCTGCTGCGCAGCTACTCGTTTCCCATCCTCGTCCCGATCGAAGACCGCTTCACGGCGGCGACAGCCGTCTCTCCGGTGAGCCGCTGGTCGGCTCTGGCGCTCGTGCCGCAGGCGGCGCTGGGCCTGGCCGCGTGGCGGGCGTGGCGCTTCGGCCGGACACGCCGGGCTCAACCATTCGACCTGTGCCTGGTGGCGGCGCTGGGGGTGGCCAGCCTGCTGCTGGGCAGCTGCGGCTTCAGCCCCCAGTTCGTGGTGTGGCTGCTGCCGCTGATCGTGGTGGTCTGGCCGAATCGCGTCGGCCTGGCGTACACGGCGCTGTTCTCGGCGCACTGCCTGGTCTACTACCTGGTGGTCGCGCCGGCCATCGCCGGCTACTACGCGTTCCACACGGTCCCGCTGGAGTGGGTGGCGCTGGTGTCGTGGCTGTCAGTGGCGGCGCGGACGCTGCTCCTGCTGGCCGTGGTCGGGCATTTAACCGCTATCAGCTGCCAGCGGTCAGCTATCAGCAAAAGGGCCGTATAGCTGTCTCATGCCGAAGCGCCGCTGCCGATTCTGCTGACGGCTGACGGCTGACGGCTGACGGCTGACGGCTGACAGCTGACGGCTCTTAACCCAGAATCCCGCCCTGCGATTGAATCGCCTGCTGCAGCTCGCACACGTCCACGCGGCGCGGTGTGGTCCCGCTCCGCGCTGCCAGCGCCGCCGCGATGCCAGCCGCCTGGCCCAGCACCATCATCGGCGGGATCTCGCGGCTCATCTTCTGCGCTTCCGCCGTCGCCGAGAAGCACCGTCCCGCCACCAGCAGGTTCTCCACACCCAGCGGCAGCATGACTCGGTACGGGTAGTAGTAGTCGCGCCCACGGCCGACGCGGTCGGCGAACCACCGCCCGGCCAGCACGTCCTCCTTCGTCAGCACGTACTCGCCCTTAAGCAGACGCGTCTGCCGCACGCCGAGCTGCGGCGCGGTGTCGACCAGGGCGGCCCGCTCGAAGCCTGGCAGGTTCGCCCGGGCAAAGTCGAGCGCGCGGAAGATCCGTTTGCGCGCCTCGTACTCCACCTCCGTCTGGTCCGCCGGGTCCAGCCCGCTCAGGTTCGGGATGTGCGGGCAGTTGCACCACACGACGCCATCGATCGTCGTCCGCAGCCACCAGTAGTCCCACGAGCCGCCGTAGATGGCCCGGACCTCGCGATTGAGACGATCCGCCTCCTCGGGGTGCGCCCGCTCCCAGGCGATGGCTCGCTCCACGTCGACGTTGGCGAAGCGGTGCACGACTGTCAGGATGTAGCTCCCCTGCTCGAAGGGAGCGTCCGACCGAGCGAAGACGTCGCCGTCGCCAGAGGCGTCGACCACCTGCCGGGCCCGAATCGCCTGCCGACCGGCTTTGGTCTCGAAGATGCCGCCACGCAGCGCTCCCTCCTCCACCATGGCGTCGGCGAAGCTGGAATGGAGCCGCAGACGCACGCCCGCCTCCTCGACCAGCTGGAGGGCAACGAACTTGAGCGCCTCCGGATCGAAGGCGACGGCGTAGGTGATCGTCTTGGGTCGGGTGCGGGCGTAGTTGTCCTGGAGGCCCCACCGACCCCAGCGGGCCCAGGCCGCGTCCGACGAGACGAAGCGGTCCTCCTCCGGAGGGTACACCGCGGCGCCCAACGCGTCCAGCTGGTCCACCACCTCGTCGCACAGTCCGCCCACCGTCTTCTCGTGGCGGTCAGCCATGTCGTCGAGAACTATCACCTCGCCGCCGCTGGCCAGACCGCCCAGGTGTCCGTACCGCTCCGTCAGGATGACGCGGGCGCCGAGGCGGGCCGCCGCGATGGCCGCCGCCAGCCCGGCCGGGCCGCCGCCAACGACGAGGACGTCCGTCTCGGCGACGACCGGCGTCTCGCGGGCCGGCTCCTGGATCGTGTCGGTCTGCCCGGTCATGCCTGCTCCGGGTCGAGGCGTGGACTGAGGGCACGCGCATACTGGGGTGGCCGCGGCCGGAGCAGCTCGCGGCAGCGGCAGTCGGCCGGGGGCTCGACGCGCTCCAGCAGTCGCAGCTCCAGCTCCGCGGTGACCGTCGGCAGTGTCTCCGTGTACAGCCGGTCGAGGGTCCCCGTGAGGTGCTGCGGGCGGAGCCCCTCGGCCCAGTTCGAGGGCACGTGGTAGTAGAGCAGGTGCATGCCGCACACGCGGGCCAGGACCGGGCTGACGCAGTCGCCGGTGATGACCGGGCAGCCGATGGACTGGCCGTACTGGCGCAGGAACAGGCTGTGCGCGGCCGACTCGAAAGCGCCGTACTGCCACCGGTTCAGGATGACGTGCGCGTCCTGGCCGTGCACCCGGCGGAACGGGCTGGTCGGCAGCGACGCGAGGGCGCCAGCCAGCTGGCGCGCCAGCGACGGGCAGAACGGGTCGCCCATCAGTGGCACCCGCTCGGCCAGCGTGCTCTCCATCTCGGTCCCCGGCAGCCCCGTCGGCAGCGCGTCCAGGCTGAAGTACGACCACGGCAGGACCAGGTCACCAGGCAGGACCGCCTCGTCGCCAGCCCGCCAGTCGCAGGTGCCGCTGGTCCCGCCGACGACGAGCACCTCCACCCCAGCTTGCCACAAGAGCCAGTACGTCTTCCATTCCGCGGCGCGCAGGCTCCAGTCCTCCCCGCGCACCATGCCGTAGCTCGGGATGCGGAGGAAAGTGCGGCCGGCGTCCGTCGTGTACTGCTCCAGGCTCGGCCCGGTCCCGTACGGGGTGGGCGGCCGGAACACTCCGGCCAGGCGCCAACCACGGGCCGCGGCGAGGCCGGCGAAGCCGTCGCCCAGCCCCCACAGCGGGCTGCCGGTGATCGTGGCAAGAGTCGCCTTCGGCCCACCGTAGGCGACGGTCCGGTCGACGTCGACGAGTTGACGCATGGCCATCAGCGTCTCGAGAAAGTGTGGAGCGCCTCAGCCGCCGCCCGGCCCGCCGCGACGATAGCACCGCTGTCGAGCCGCGTCGGCTGGCCGTCCCGCACCAGCTGCTCGCCGTCGACCCAGACGGCGGCGACGTCCGAGCCCCGCGCCGCGTACACGAGGTTCGCCACGGGATCGTGCCACGGCGCCACCCGTGGGCTGGCGGCTCGGACCGCTATGACGTCGGCGCGCTTGCCCGTCTCGAGTGAGCCGACCAGGTGGTCCAGCCCGAGGGCGCGAGCGCCGTCGATCGTCGCCATACGGAGCAGCTCAGTCCCGCTGAACGCCGCCGGGTCTCCCGAGGCCACTTTGTTCAGCAAGCCGGCCACCTTCATCTCCTCCAGCATGTCCATGCCATTGTTGCAGCTCGCGGCGTCGGTCCCCAGCCCGACGACGGCGCCCGACGTGCGCAGTCGCCCGATGGGCGCCACCCGCGCTTCCAGCTTGGCGTTGCTGCTCGGACAGTGGGCGATCGCCGTGCCACGCCGCCCTACCAGCTCCGCCTCCTGGTCCGTCAGGTACGTGCCGTGTGCGGCGACGACGTCCGGCGCCAGCAGACCGAGAGCGTCCAGGTAGGCGGCTGGGCCGGCGAAGCCGCGGGCCCGAACCACGGCCACCTCCTCGGCTGATTGCGCCAGGTGGATGAACACCCGGCCGCCGGAGTCGTCGGCCAGCCGCCGCACCCGCCGCAGCAGGTCGGGGCCACAGGAGTCGCAGGCGTGCGGCCCCAGGCCGGCGGTGATCCGGGAGTGGGCAGGGTCGCTCCCGAACCGAGCCAGCAGCCGTTCGGTCGTGGCCAGACCGTCCTCGGCTGACGTGTCGTAGAGGGAATGCGCCACGATGGCCCGGAGGCCACTCGCCTCGACCGCTGCCGCGACCGCTTCCATGTGCGCGTAGCGGTCGGCGATGGTGGTCACACCGTTGCCCAGCAGCTCGAGGCAGCCGGCCAATGCCCCTGCCCGCAGCTCTTCTGGGCCGACGCGCCGCTCCAGCGGCCGCATGCGGCCCGTGAGCCACTCGCCGCGGGGCACGTCTTCGGTGAGGCCGCGGTACAGCCACATGGGCGAGTGGGTGTGCGTGTTCACCAGGCCAGGGAGCAGCAGGCAGTCCGGCATGTCCACTGTCGGCCAGGGGGGCGCCGTCGCTGGCGTCCCTACTGAGGCGATGCGCCCTCCGACCACCGCGACCGCCCCCGGCGTGTGCACCGTGCCAGCCGGGTCCAGGGTCAGCACCGCGCCCCCGCGCAGGACGACGCCGCGCTCGCTCTCAGTCACGTCGACTGCGACGGCGGCTTCCAGCGGACCACGAGCATCTCGGTTAGGGCGACCAGGCCGAAGAAGGCGACAGCCATGAGCGAGCCGACGACCATCGTGGCGTACAGGGTGCCGGTCCGAAACTCGAAGGTCGAGACGATGATCAGGTAGCCGAGCCCACTGTCCGAGCCGATCCACTCGGCGACGATGGCGCCGATGACACACGAGGTCGCCGCGATCTTGAGCGCCGAGAACAGGTAGGGCAGCGACGATGGCAGGCGCAGCTTGAAGAACACCTGCCGCCGCGTCGCCGAGAGCACGCGCATCAGCTCGAGCGCGCTGGATTCGACCGCCTCCAGCCCACGCACCATGTTCACCAGCGTCGGAAAGAACGAGATCAGCGCCGCGATGATGATCTTCGGCGCGTAGCCGTTGCCGAACAGCAAGACCAGGATGGGCGCGATGGCGATGATGGGGATCGTCCGCAGGGCGACCGCGACCGGGTAGAGCGTCCGCTCGACGGGTTTGCTGTGCACGAACGCGATGGCCAGCGCGATGGCGAAGCCGTTGCCGAAGGCGAAGCCGCCGACCGATTCGACAAGGGTGGGCCAAATGTTGCCGCCGATGGTCGGCCACTCGTCCACGAGCGACCGCGCGATCGTGGACGGCGCCGGCAGCAGGAAGTCCGGCACGTGGAACAGGCGGACGTGCAGCTCCCAATAGGCCAGGATGGCGACCAGGCCGACAGTAGGGACGAGGATGCGCCGCAGCGACAGGACGCGCCGGCGCGAGGCCGACCCGTCCAGAGTGCGCGTCAGCGACGGGCTGGCGACAGTCATATTATGATGTCGGCCTCCCTAAGCGAGCGAAGCCAAGCTCAAACGTGGGAGCGACACCGCTCGGGCAATGCGTATCTGTTGCTTGAGCGTGTGCATGACCGCCCGTGGCGGGCGCAAACTGCCCGCTGAGTGACAACGCCAGAGCGACCAACACTGGCACACAACGAACACGGTCCGCACGCACGTCAACACACCTCGCTGCCTTGCTGCCTGGGTGGGCTTGAGTGACACGTTTCCCCTCCGCCGATGCCAGTGGGCTGACTGATCACGGTTGGCTGCGATGCTACCCACTGATGCGATGTCGAGGATAAAGGTGACCCGCGATCAAATCACGAGTCAACGCTCAACGCGCCGGACTCAGTGCACCGCGCACTCTGGCTGCGCGGCGTCGTGTCTCCCTCAGATCGGGATTTCACGGACAAGCTCGCACAAGTGCGTTAACTGCCGAACCTCTTCATCGTTCAGCGGATCACGAAAATGCATGAGGCGGTTTCGGAACATTCTCATCTGATCCAAGGCGTCCACGAAAAGGTCTTTGTCGATCGCAGATAATTGCAGTGACGACCAATGGTCTGGGTGCTGAATCACGCGGATAAGATCGCCGATCGTTAGCTCATCTATGCTGGTGAGCGCGTGACCTCCGTTTATCCGCGCGTGATCGGCTAAGAAATCTTGGACTCGTTGCATAGTTAACTTCTGGTTCAGAAGAACCCGCAGTCGCCCTTCGACCTCACCAATTCGCTTGAATGTTTCGACGAGTTGGGCAAACTCGCTAGCCAGATCCCATGCGGTTACGATTCCTTGAACTTTATGGTCAGGCCCCTCAACGAGCACTACATCATAAATCACTAGATCTTTAACGACTACGCTTAAATCAGTGTCGTTCCGTACAATTGGCACTCGCTCGAGGCAGTCAGCAACTTGAGATGGCTTACTAATTAGCGATGCTTTCGCTATTGACTTGTAAGAAATTATGCCCTTCACATCTTGTGCACGCGGCCTGCTGTTGCCGGCTACAAGAAGTTGTGAGTACTTCCGGAGCGACATTTTGGTGTACGCCTCCGCAACAGAGGCATTCGGTGAGACCCACCCAAGCTCGTGATCTGCTGCCGCTAACTCGGCTATCCGGAATGAAGATGCTGCTGCTTGTGTGACTGTGGCAGCGTCGGTTGCAGCGTCAGCCCCGCCGTCCTCCAGACTCTCGCTCTCAGGCTTCTCCGTAGCCTGGTCCCGGCCCGCTGGCGGCTCGGGTCGGATTTCCACGAGTGAAAACCGTATCCGGGGGCTTCGCAGCGGCATTTCTGGACTGATAGGTGGGTCGGCGCAAAGCCCTAAACGCTTAAGCTCGAAGTTGATTTCGTCAACGGCGGAGCGCCTCCGTCGAACATATCCGAATTCAGCGAGTATGTTTTCGCCCACTCGATGCTGATGCCGACCTGTCTGTAGTTCCTTTTTGATCGACTCCAGATACTCTCTGCCGCTCACAAGCGCTTCGCTTCCTTCGGTGGAAACATTGTTGGGTCGCCGCATAGGCGTCCGCTGGGGGCGAACTTCACCTTCCGATCTTACAGGGCGTAGGACGGCTCGTCGAGCGCCTGGCGTATCCGCTTGAGATCAAAGTGGAGACGACCGAGCGGATGGAGGGGCCTGCGCAGCAGCGGCGTCGTGAGCGCCAGCATCGCGTCCTCGATCACGTGCCCCTCCGCACGTAGCTGCTCGACTACCCGGCCGACGTGGAGCGTGTTCCAGGCCACGAACGCATTGTGCATGGCACCCAAGCAGCTGAATGAGCGGACCTGGTCCTCGACACCGCGACCGCGCACCGCGCCCTCCTTCCTCAAGAACAGAAATCGCGACGCGCTGGCCGCCCACAGCACGGGCTTGCTAAAGCCAAGGCGCTCCAGCACGTCATCACGGCCGCGGCGCTGAACGTGGTGCGGGCGAGCGCCTGTCTGCACGGCGTCCCTCGCGCGCGGACACGCCAGGCCCTCTTTGTAGCGCTGGCGCTAGCCACCCGCCCTACGTAGGCCGGCCGTGACACTTCGCCGTCAGCATCAGTCATAAGGCCTCGCCGACCTCCCCCGCCAGCGCGCGTCTCAGGGCGCCAGTGTAGCGCGCGAACTCGATGGTCTCCTTGATGCCCGGTTCACGCGGCCGCGGCAGGTCGATGGGCAGATCCTGCTTGAGCCGCCCTGGCCGCGCCGAGAGCACGACCACCCGGTCGGACAGGAACACGGCCTCCGGGGAACTGTGGGTGACGAACAGGATGGTGGTGCCCGTCGCCTGCCAGATGTGCAGCAGCTCCTGGTTCATGCGCTCCCGGGTGATCTCGTCCAGGGCACCGAACGGCTCGTCCATGAGCAGGATGTTCGGCTCGGTGATCAGGGCGCGCGCGATGGATACCCGCTGGCGCATGCCGCCGGAGAGCTGCCAGGGGTACGCGTGCTCGAAGCCGCTCAAGCCGACCAGGTCGAGCAGCCGTCGGGCTCGCCGTTCACCGTCGGCCGTGTCGCCGCTGATCTCGAGCGGCAAGAGGACGTTCTTGAGGGCCGACCGCCACGCGAGCAGCGTCGCGTCCTGGAAGACGAAGCCGAACAGGCGGCGCTCGCGGGCGGCCCGCGGGCTGCCGCCGGCCACCGCGATGCTGCCCTCGGTCGGCGTCAGGACGTCCGAGACCAGGCGCAGCAGGGTGGACTTGCCGCAGCCCGAGGGGCCGACCAGGGACACGAACTCACGCGGGGGCACGCTCAGGCTCACGTCGTCGAGCGCCTGCAGGCTGCCCGTGGGGGTGGTGAAACGCATCCCCACGCCGTCCATGTCGATGGCGCCGAGATCGGCCTGGCCGCGGCTAACGCTTCGGTCGGTCGCCAGCACGCGTCAGGATGTCCTGGGTCATGGCGTCGTTGGCGGTGATGGCGGCCTTGGTGAGCCCGAGAGAGCTGTAGGTCTTGATGGCGTCGTCCCAGATCGCCGGTTCCATCCAACCCCAGCCGTGCTCCTTGGTGGCGTCGGACCAGAGGAACGGCGTCTCGCGCTGCCACGTGTCCAGCTCGAGCTCCCGCTTGAGGTCCTTGCCGTACTTCAGCGCGGCGTCGGTGCCTTCCTCCGGGTGGTCGGCCGCGTACGCCCAGCCCTGGGCGCTGGCGGCGACGAAGCCGGCCAGCATGTCGGGCTTTCTCTTCAGCACGTCGTCAGTCGCGAAGTAGGTGAAGGCGTAGAGGTGGATGCCCATGTCCCACAGGAGCAGCGGCGCCGCGTCCGGCCCGATCGCCTGCATCTGGGGCGCGTCGATCACCCAGGCGGTCACGACGTCCACCTGGCCCGTCTTGAGCGGGGTGCTGTCCGAGCCGATCACCTGGATCTGCACCTGGTCCCGAGGCAGCCCGTACTTGGCGATGACCGCGTCGATGAGCGGCCTGGCCGTCGCCTGGATGCCAATCTTCTTGCCCACGAAATCCTCGGGCTTGGTGATGTTCTTGTCCTTGGTGCTGATGAAGGCGAAAGGGTGGCGCTGGAGCGCGGTGGCGAACGACTTGACAGGCACCCCGTTGGAGCGGGCCAGGAACATGGCGGCGATCGAGGAGACGTTGCCGATCGTGTTCGACCCGCTCGCCGTAAGCGTTACGGGGTCGATGTTCGGGCCGCCGGGATCGATGCGTAGGTCGATGCCGTGGTCTTTGAAGTAGCCCTTCTCCAACGCCACGAAGTCGCCGGCGTACTGAGCGTTGGCCAGCCAGCCGAGCCGCAGGGACACGGGCTCGGTCTTGCCTGGCGCCGTCTGGCCGGCCGACTGCTGGGCCGGCGAGCCGCACGCTGCCAGCAGGCCGGAGCCCACCGCCGCCAGTCCCAGTAGACCGCCCGCCCGCAGCAGTGCTCGGCGTGTGAGCGGGGCCGTGCCCACGGTCATGCCGGCCGAGGTCAGGGTCGTCGTCATGGCATCGTCCTTTCCGGGCGTGTCAGCCCGCCCGCGTCCCGCTGTCGTCGTTGGCCAGGTCCGGGTACCAGCTGCGCTTGCTCCCGGCAGCGGCAGCGCCGTCCCAGGCCTGCAGAATCCGAACCGCTTCATTGGCCACGTCGATGGCCGTCTCGACGCCCTCCTTCACCATGGTATTTGTGAGGCGGTTGGCGACCACGGCGCACACGCTGCCGCCGCGCAGCCCGTAGAGCCCGAGCATGGTGAAGATGGTGGCCGCCTCCATCTCGAAGTTCAGCACCCCGGCGCGCTGGAGGTCGGGAACGAGGTCGTCCATCCAGCTCTGGCGGTAGTCGTTCCAGCCCGGCCGACCCTGCCCTGGGTAGAAGGACGCCGTCGAGGCAGACACGCCGAGGTGGTAGCGCACGGCCAGCCGCTCGGCCGCCTGGACCAGCGCGAGCACCACGAGGTGGTGGGCGACCGCGGGGTACTCGGTGCGTACGTACTGCGGGCTGGTGCCGTCGAGGCGGACGGCGCCGGTGTGGATGACCACGTCCCCGCAGGCGATCTGCGGCTGGATGGCGCCGCAGGTGCCGACCCGAACGAAGGTGTCGGCGCCGATGGCGATCAGCTCTTCGACGGCGCTGGCCGTGGAGCCGCCGCCGGCGCCTGTCGAGCACGCCGAGATCGGGCCGCCGCCCTCGAGAGTGCCAGTGGCGGTGACGTGCTCGCGCTCGGCGGCGATCTCCTTGCCGTCCGCCCAGCGGGCGACCATGAGCGCCACCCGGGCGGGGTCACCCGGCAGAAGCACGTAGCGGGCGACGTCGCCCGCCTGGCAGCGGATGTGGTATTGCACCCCGGCCTGCTCGGGGCGCGTGGCGCTCGACGTCCACGTCATACGGATCTCCGGCGCGTCGGGTGCTGGCTGCGGGTGGCGGCTCGCGGCATCACGGAACCGTAGCAGACCCGCGGCGCGGCGCAGGGCCAGCCAGCTGCTGGTGGCGCCCGGAACGCGGCCGGAGCCCAGGTAGAGTGGGTAGCCTTTGCGGCGGGAGGCGAGCGCATGCCTGAGGGCCACACCATCCACCGCCTGGCACGGGACCACAGCCGCCAGTTCGTCGGCCAATCGCTGGCCGTCTCGTCGCCGCAGGGGCGCTTCCTGGCTGGCGCTGCCACCCTCGATGGCCACAGGCTGCGGCGCGTGCAGGCGTACGGAAAGCACCTGTTCTACCTCTGGCAAGGGGCTCCCATCCTCCACGTGCACCTCGGCCTGTTCGGCTCGTTCCGGCTCTGGCCGGCGCCGCCACCTGAGCCCCGGCCCAGCGTTCAGCTGCGCCTCGCCGGCGCGGCGGCGGCCGCGGATCTCGTCGGCGCAACGATCTGTGAGCTGATCACGCCGCCGCGCCAGCGCGAGATCCTGGACCGCCTCGGACCCGACGTCCTCGCCCGAGGCGCGGACCCCGAGCGCGCCTGGCAGCGTCTCAGCCGGAGCGCCGTCCCGATAGGCATGGCGCTGCTGGACCAGCGCATCCTGGCCGGGGTGGGCAACGTCTACCGGGCGGAGGCGCTGTTCGTGAACGGCATCCACCCCGAGCGTCCCGCCAACAGCCTCACCCGCGACGAGTTCGGCGCGCTCTGGGGGACGCTGGTCCAGATGTTGAAGCAGGGCGTCCGGGATCGCCGCATCGTGACCGTGCACTCGTCCGACCGTGTCGGGCCGCGGGGCGCCACGGTGCCTCCGCAGGATGCCTTTTACGTGTACCACCAGGAGACGTGCCGGCGCTGCGGCGGCCTGGTGCGCTCGTGGCCGCTCGGGACGCGCCAGGCGTACGCGTGCGAGCAGTGCCAGCCGCCTGTCGCGCGTAACGGCGTGGTGGGCGCCGGCTGCCAATCGGGGCTTAGGGTTAAAGGCTAGTGCCTACTGCTTGGGGCAGAAGAGCTGGTATTCGGTGGTTCCCTTCGGTGCCGCGATCAGCTGCGCGGCCCGCTCCTGGGTTCTGGGTGGCCAAGGGGGCGTCGTTGAGGTTGCTGAGCTCGACGTAGTCCCAGCCGCGCTGCTGCGCGAGGGCGCGGGCGACGTCGCCCTGGTACTTCATCCACGCGCAGCAGGTGTTGCCGCCGACGGCCATAGCGACCTTGAACGGCTTGGTGGCGCCGCCACTGGAGACAGCCGTGGCGGCGACCGCTACAGTGGGGGCCGCCGCCGCGCCAGAGCAGGCCGATGCCAACACCAGCGCTGCCACCCCGACCACCGTTAGCGCCCTCACGATCGGGCCGGTGAGCTGGCCGGCACCGCCGAGCGCGCTGTCGATGATCGCCGCTCGGTCCAACGCCATGTCGAGCGCCTGCCCCTTTAGCCTCAGATGACGCCGTCGGCCCGGAGCGCGGCCAGGTCGGCCACGTCGAGGCCGAGCATGTCTCGGTAGACCTCGTCGTTGTGCTCACCCAGCTCGGGCGCCGGGCGCGGGACGGTGGCTGGGGTCGCCGACAGGCGCGGCACTGGCGCGGGCATGTGGGCCCGACCGACGACCGGGTCGTCGACCTCGACGAGGCTGCCCCGGGCCTGATAGTGGGGGTCGGCAAAGATGTCGGCGATGCTGTTGATCGGCCCGTTGGCGACCTCGGCGGCATCCAGCAGGTCGCGCAGCTGGGCCAGGCTGTGGCGCGCCGTCCAGCCGCTCACCCGCGCATCCACCATGGCGCGGCGCTCGACGCGCTGCGCCATGGTGGCGAACAGAGGGTCGGTCCCCCACGCGGGCTCCCCCATAGCCGTGGCCAGCCGGCGGAACAGGCGGTCGTTGGTGCAGGCAATGGCTATCCATTTGCCGTCGCCAGTGGGGTAGTGGTTGTGGGGCGCGGCCTGGGCGTCGGAGCCAACCCGCTGGCGCACGATGCCGAGGGTGTCGTAGGCGAGCGCCAGCACGTCGGTGAGGCGGAAGATGCTCTCGAACAGGGAGACGTCGATCTGCTGGCCCTGGCCCGACCGGTCGCGGTGGCGCAGCGCGGCCAGGGTGGCCACGGTGCCGAACAGCCCGGCCACGTAGTCGGCGAGCGTGGCCGAGCCCGGGAGCACCGGCGGCCGGTCCGGGTAGCCTGCCAGAAAGGTGAGGCCGCCAAAGGCCTGGGCGATGCGGCCGAAGCCTGGCCGGCTGGCGTAGGGGCCGGTCTGGCCGTAGGCGGAGACGCGCAGCAGGATCACGCCCGGGTTCGTCGCCCGCAGCGCGTCGTAGCCCAGGTTCCAGCGCTCGAGCGTGCCGGGCCGAAAATTGTCCAGCACGACGTCGCTCTGACGCACCAGGCCGAGGATCAGAGCCTGCCCGCGCGGGTCGCGCAGGTTGCAGGTGATGGAGCGCTTGCCGCGCGCCTCCTGCGCCCAGAACAGGGCGCGGCCGTTGACCTGGTGGCCCAGCTCGCGCAGCGAATCGCCGACGCCCGGTTGCTCGACCTTGACCACGTCGGCGCCGAGCTCGGCGAGGAGGCTACCGCAGAACGGCGCGGCGACGAAGGTGGCCAGATCGAGGACGCGCAGGCCGTCCAGCGCCCCGCCGCTCATGCTCCGTGGCCAGGGACGATCGCGCAATAGCGTCCACCTGGGCCGGCCGGAACGTCCATCCGAGCCACGGTACTATAGTCCCGCCGCTTGCTGATAGCTGATGGCTGATGGCTGATGGCTAAGGGTTGTGAGCACGGGAGATGACGTCCGGCCGCCGGAGGCGGCGCCGTGGCGGGCTGTGCACCACGTCGGCATGACAGTGGCCGACCTCGATCGGTCGCTGGCTTTCTGGCAGGGGTTGCTCGGGACGCCGGCCCGCTGGCGCGGGGTGCTCAACGCGCCCTACCTGGGCACGGTCACCGGCTACCCGGGCGTGCGACTGGACGCGAGCGTGCTGGACCTGCCAGGCGGCGTGCGGCTGGAGCTGCTGCGCTACCTCGACCAGCGTGAGGCGGCCAACGATCCGGCGACGGCGCGCCCCGGCAACGTCCACCTGTGCCTGCTGGTCGAGGACCTGGACGACGCCTGGGCCCGGGCGGTGGCGCTCGGCGCCCAGCCGGTTAGCCCGGGACCCGTGGCCATCACCGCCGGGCCAAAACAGGGCGCCCACACCGGCTACCTGCGTACCCCCGACGGGGTCACCCTCGAGCTGTTCCAGGCGGCCGCATCCGCAACCGGGTAAGGCATCGCGCTTCCCACTTCCCACTTCCCACCTGCGCACCGCCCTTGAACACGGCCACGAGCCGGGACAGGTCGCACCTGTGGGCCGCTTCTCGGTGACCTGGCGCGGTAGGCTGGCGCGATGACGCGGTACATCCTCGGGCGCGTCCTGCTGCTGGTCCCGACGCTGCTCGGCGCGTCGCTCGCCATCTTCGCCGGGCTGCTCGGCGCGAACCTGACCAACGCCATGCTGGCCATCGGTCGGGCGCGCTGCGTCTCCTCACACTTCGCCAGCTGGTAGCGGCCGCCTACCTGTCGGCGGCGGAGGGCGGGAGACCCGTGTCGGTGGCCGAGCTGTCCTAAATAGTTGGTCCATGGAGCTCGCCTGCGCGTCCTACTCCTTCCCGCTGCTGTCGCTCGAACAGGCAGCCCGGATCGTGGCCACGCTCGGCTTCGGGTACATGGACCTCGGCGCGTGGCCCATCCCGGTCAATCTGGCCATCGACGAGATCGAGACCCACCCTGGTCGCGCCGCCGAGCGGCTGCGCCGGGTCGCCGCGTAGAATTTGGAGCGCGATGCAGACGCTTGGATCCCGAGGCCGCTGAGGCCGTGGTGGCCGCGAATGTCACCGTCGCCGAGCTCGAGCGGCTCGCGGACGACGGCCGGCGCTACGACCTGTTGGATGGCGAGCTGATCTCCATGTCTCCTGCCGGTGAGGAGCACGGGTATTTCGCTGGGCTGGTTCTTGTGGCCCTTGGCAGCTTCGTGGGGCCGCGCCGCCTCGGACGAGTCTATGCCGCCGAGACCGGTTTTCGTCTGGAGAGCGGGTCGGAGACTGTGCTTGCGCCTGATGTGGCCTTCGTGCGCGCCGAGCGAGTCCAGAGAGCTAAGTCGTATGCCCGGCTCGCGCCGGACCTCGCCGTCGAGGTCAGGTCGCCCTCCGATCGCCGCCGCGGGGTCATGGAGAAGGTCGGCCGCTACCTGGCCGCCGGCACGCCGCTGGTGTGGCTCCTCGAGCCGGCGCAGCGCGCCGTGACCGTGTTCGCGGCTGGCCAGCCGCCACGCGTCCTGGGCGTGGCTGACGTCCTGGACGGTGGCGACGTGCTGCCCGGCTTCCGCCTGCCGCTCAGCGATCTGTTCGCTTAGCGCCCCACCACATCTAGAACGCCCCCGTGCCGTTCGGGGTGCCCAGGCCTGTTGGGCCGTCGTAGCCCCGCACCGCCGTGCAGAGGTAGGTCGGGCTGCACTGGCCGTCACTGCCAGACGTCACGTCGAAGAGGCCGCCGCGGTGGCTGTAGGCAAACGAGGCGTAGCTGACCCCAGCCGCGTTGCCCGCCAGCGCGTAGACCGACGCGATGATCGGCGCCGCGACGCTCGTGCCGCCAAAGATCAGCCAACCAGGCTCCGCGTACGAGTCGTACACAGCCACGCCCGTGTTCGGGTCGGCGATTGCCGACACGTCGGCCACCGTGCGCCGCGCGCAGCCACGGTCGGTCTGCCACGTCGGCTTCGGCTCGTAGGCCGAACAGCCGGCGCCAGCGCCACTCCACGCCCGCTCAGCCCAGCCGCGGCTGTTGCCGGCCCGCCCGAGCGTCGTGCCGCCAACAGCTGTGACGTACTGCGAGGCGGCCGGGAACTCGACCCCGTAGCCGCTGTCGCCACTGCTGGCCGTCACCGCGACGCCCGGGTGGTTCCAGTGCGCTTCCCAGTACGTCTCGGCGCGCCACTCGCCACCGCCGTAGCTGTTGCTGACGGCGACCACCCCCGGCACCGCGGCGGCGTAGTCGACCGCCGCGCCCAGGTCGGCGAAGTTGGCCGAGGACGCCTCGACCAGCAGGATCTTGCAGCTCGGGCAGATAGCGCTCGCCATGTCCAGGTCGAGGGAGATCTCCTCGCTCCAGCCGGTGTCCGGGCTCGGGTAGCTCGCGCCACCAGCCTGGTTCGCCTTGGTGAAGCAGCCGTTGGCGGTGGTACAGCTGCCCAACCCGAACTGGCCGCGGTAGGTGTTGAGGTCGACCTCGGCGTTCGGGTCGTCGTAGGCATCGACGATGGCGATTGTGGTGCCGGGTCGGACGGTGCCCGGGCTGAGCCGGTACGCGGACCACAGGTCGGCCGGGCCATACCCGCTCGGGGCCGTCGTCTGGCCCAGGTCGGTGCGGACCCGGGCGTGGCAGTGGGCGAAGCCGACCCGCGTGTCGGTCTGGCAAGCCGCCCGGTGGGGATGCCTGGTGAGCCGATCGAGCGCGCGGTCGTCGTCCGCCGGCGCCGCCGCCGCGGGGGCGGCCAGGGGCATTGCCAGAAGGAGAGCGGCGAGACTAGCGGTCAGGAGACGGCGGGCGCGAGCAGTCATACGGATGCCTCCGCAGACCAGCGACCGGCCAACCCCAACGATCACGGTCTATTTTCTATTTCCTTGTGGTAGTGAAAGTGTAGCCGCGGTGGGGCGGCGCGTCCAGCCCTCCGCCAGCGACTGGCCGCGCCGCTCTAGGGCAAGCGTTGAGAGCTAAGAGTTAAGAGAGTTAAGCTCCGGCGGCAATGATGGCTCCGCCCCTCGGGCGCCACCCACTCATCTGGCCGGCGCGCGCCGCGGTCGCCGCGCTCACCCTCGTGCTCGTTGCCTGCCAGCCTGGCGCGGCGCAGCTGCCGTCCGGTCGGATCGCCTGGCCACGGGATGGCGACCTCTGGGTGTACAACACGGCCGCGAAGGACTCGAAGAAGATCACCAACCTGCCGCGCAGCGCGGCCGTGACCGGCGCCGCGTGGTCCGCCGATGGCACCAGGATCGTCTACGCGCAGTTCTGGCGCCGGTCTGGCGAGACCGTCACTGGCGCCGACCTCATGGTCGCGGGCGCCGACGGCGCCGACCCGCACTCCTTCGCCGACCGCGACGTGCCAAGCACGGTTCTCGACACACCGAGCTGGACCGCCAGCGGGCGCGTGTACTACACGCAGCGGCGCGTCCAGGGCGGGCGCGAGCACCAGAGTGTCGTGCGGCAGCTGGAGGGGGGCTCTCCGGAGACGGTCGTCGACGACGCCTTCAGCGCCTCGGTCACCGCCGACGAGTCCACGATCGTGTACGTGCGCAACACGGCTGCCGGACAGGAGCTGCGCCGGAAGGCGCTGGCCGAGGCCGGCGACGGCTGCGTGCTCATCCCCGACTCCGTGTTCCAGCTGATCAGTGGACCGCGAATCTCGCCGGACGGCAAGCGGGTGGCGTTCGGTGGCCAGGGGGAGCCGGCCAGTCAGCCGGCGGGCTCGTGCGGCGCGGTCGGCGGCCCGCGACCGGCCGCCGACGCTCTGGCGGCCCTGGTGACCGTCGGCGAATGGCTTGGCGTGCTGGCGCGGCCGGCCTACGCGCACGGTCTGCCGTCCGACGTCTGGGCGATCAATCTCGATGGCACCGGCTTCGGGCGGGTGGCGGACGTCAAAGAGGACGAGCCCACGGTGGCGTGGTCGCCCGATGGCTCGCACCTGGCCATCTTCGGGGTGGCAGCGCTGTACGCCGTTGACGCGAAGGGCGGGCCAGTCCAGAAGCTGGTGGATCAGGGCGGCTACGGCGGTCTCGACTGGACGAAGTGAGACGCTGGTGCACCGCGCTCGCGCGCCGGATCAGCTCGTGAGCCAGCGGTAGCCCACGCCGGCCTCGGTCACCAGGTGTCGCGGCGCCTGCGGGTCATGCTCGATCTTCTTGCGCAAGCGCGCCACGTAGACGTGTAACGAGTGGGCGGCATCGCCGTACTCCGGGCCCCACACCTGGTGCAGGAGCATCCGGTCCGTGAGCACCTTGTCGGGGTGGGCGAGAAAGCGCTTGAGCAGCTCGTACTCGGTCGGAGTCAGGTGGACCTCGCGACCGGCGACCCGCACGCGGCGGTGCTCGAGGTCGACCTCCACGTCGCCGGCACGGATGACAGCGGCCACGCCCTGGTCGGGCCGTGCGGCGTGGCGCAGGGCGACGCGCACGCGCGCCAGGAGCTCGTCGACGCCGAAGGGCTTCGTCAGGTAGTCGTCGGCGCCGAGGTCCAGGGCCGCCACCTTGTTGCGCTCCGCGTCGCGCGCCGACAGCACGACGATCGGGGTGCTCGCCTGAGAGCGGATGGTGCGGACGATCTCCAGCCCGTCGAGGTCCGGCAGCCCAAGGTCGAGCAGCACGACGTCTGGCCGCAGTCGCCAGTAGACCTGGAGCGCCTCCCGGCCCGTGCTGGCGGTCGCGACGTGGAAGCCGTGATGCCCCAGATTGGTGGCGACGACGCGGCGGATGGCGGGCTCGTCGTCCACGATCAGGACGCGGGCCCCGGGTTCCGCGCTCACGGGGCTGCCATCGCCATGGCGGACGCCGCTGGCGAGACGGGCCGGTCCAGGGGAAGGGTGAAGGTGAAGCGGGCGCCGCCGCCCGGGCGGTTCTCCGCCCAGATTCGACCACCGTGCGCCTCGACGAGCCCTTTCGCCACGGCCAGGCCGAGCCCGAGACCGCTCGGCCGGGGCATGCCGTCGAGGACGCGATAGAAGGGGTCGAACAGGTGCGCCAGGGCATCGGGTGGGATGCCGGGCCCTCGGTCGGCCACCGACACGCGAACCGTCTCGGCGTCGCGGCGCACCATGACGGCGATCTCGGCGCCGGCGGGCGCATAGCGGGCGGCGTTCTCGACGAGATTGGAGAGCACCTGGTCGATCTCCACATAGTCGAGCGGCACCGCCGGCAGGTCGCCGGGGACGTCGACCACGAGTGGGTGCGGCGCGGTCAGCGGCCGTAGCCGACCGAGCACGTCGTCGACCAGCGCAGCCAGGTCGTACCAGCCTGTCTCGGGCCGCAGGGTGCCACCCTCGACCCGGGACAGATCGAGCAGGTTGCCGACGATGCGATTCAGGCGCTTGGCCTCGTCCTCGATCGCCTCGAGAAACTCCTCCCGCTCGGCGGCGGACCAGTCCACGTCTCGCTGGCGCAGGCTGCCGGCCGACGCCATGATCGAGGCCAGCGGCGTGCGCAGGTCGTGCGAGACGGCGTTGAGCAGCGCCCGCCGCAGCGCGTCGGTGCGCCGCAGGATCTCGGCCTCGGTCGCCTCACGGCGCAGGCGCGCGCGCTCCACGGCCAGGCCGAGCTGACCGGCGACAGCCGACAGCAGGCGATCAGCCACCGGGTCGAACGGCGCGGCGCCGGGCGCTGCCACCAGGAGCAGGGCGCCGATGCGGCGATCCTCGGCGCGCACCGGGACCATGTTGACCCGGTCCCGCCACTCGGGGCGCTCGGAGCCCGGCCGATGGCCGGCGGGGACCAGCCGGACCCAGCGACCGGGTGCGGCTGACTGGTCGCCGGTCGTCCCGCGGCGGTCGTTCAGCACGTGCGCCGGCGCGATCGCGCCGGTTTCCAGCGTCGCCAACGCCGCGCTCTCGCCGTCGGCCACGCGGGTGACGTGGCCAGACTGGTCCGCCAGCTCGACCGCCACCGCGGCGACTCCCAGCTCGGCGCGCAGCCGCTCCGCCACCGCCGCCAGCGCGTCGTCGAGCTCCCGCTCCCCGACCAGACGGACGACGTCGTACAGGACGACCGCCTCGCGCTCGCGCTGGCGCGCCTCGCGGGCGCGCTGGCGCTGGTCGGCCGCGAGCTGGCCGGTGACCAGCGCCGTCAGCAGAAACAGCAGCAGCGAGACCCATTCGCCCGGGTCCGAGACGGTGAGCTCGTGCACCGGCGGCACGAAGAACCAGTCGAACGTGACGAACGCCACCACCGATGCGAACACCGCCGGCCCCCGCCCATAGAGCACCGCCGTCGCCAGGACGGCGATGATGTAGAGCATCGAGCTGTTCGCCAGGTTGACGCTGCCCAGCACCAGGCCGATGAGCGCACTGACCAACGCCACAGCGGCAAACGCAGCCGCGTAGCCGGCCCAGTGCGCC
>JAABUQ010000711.1_pt1 | contig 76991 bp, 73 predicted proteins | sample 5560001 | NCBI WGS metagenome assembly JAABUQ01 (sample SAMN10711888, study PRJNA513371) | rock metagenome | isolation source: Antarctica rocks | place: Antarctica: Victoria Land, Finger Mt nord | collected 2015-12-18 | reverse complement strand
CATGTGACTCAACGGCACAACGTTGCGCTGTTTGGTTCCCATCATGGTGGCGTTCCTCTTCCTCTCCATCGGATTCTTCCTCTGATACTATTACGTTCCACCACCCTTTGGGTTTTTCAACACGCTGGGTAGTTATATGGTGCAACAAACAAGCTTGGGAAAGTTCTCATCCCTTCATGTGCTGATTTCTAGCGATGAAAAAGGAGGAATCGTCCGAGCCTCAAGCGAACCGATGGTTGGCATCCTGTTCCTGCATACGAGGGCAGCTTCTACGACATCATGCTCGACCGTGACTTTTTGCTACGACTGGAACAACTGCTGGGTAAGGGTCTGTGCAAGCCAGGTCTCGTATTCTTCTGTTGACCATCCTCGCTCAATAATCAGTCGGCGGTAGAGATCAAAGCTTGTCAATGCCCAAAGTTCATCAGTTGCTTTGGTGTGGGAGAGATCAGCACGCAGCACACCACATGTTTCTAAAAACGTGATGAACCGCTCTTGGAGGCTCCAGCGAAGTTCCTCCACTTCTCGATAGAAGTCTGCCAATTCGGGAGCGACGGCTCCCGCCCCTCGCAAGAGATCGAATTCAGGAGTCGAGGTCTCATAGATTTGCCGGGTCAGTTGAGAGACGAGCTTGACTCTCTCAAAGGGATTGGGTTCGACACGCAGGTGCACGAGAAGTCCTTGATAGTGCTCACCAAATGAGTTCAGGCTCAAGAGTTCGGCGAGTATTCCGCGTTTAGAACCAAAGGCGGCGAGCACCGTTCTTGGAGAGACTCCCGCTTCTTCGGCAATTGCCTCCGTCATTGTTCCAGCGTATCCCCGCTGCAGAAACAATTTGCGCGAAGCCGCAAGCATTTTCTGTCGTGTCTCTTCGGTCTGACGTTGTCGCATGGGCGAGTGATAGGCCCGTTTTTTCGAGTTTGTAGAAACCTGTTCAACCATAAAGATTTCCTCCTTTCAGATCTTGACAACGAATTGAATATAGCTTATTATATCAAATATAAGTATGAACATGCAATAGCAAACGTGACCATCTTTTTAGGAGGCTCATCTCATGTCCCTATCCACATTTCAGTCAAAGCAGACGGCAGTAGCATCGTCTCTTCCACTCTATCGTCGGGTCCAATATCGCTTGCTCGCACTCTGTATTCTTCTTGCGCCACTCACTGTGACGGTCTACCTTATGACCTGGATCACTATTCGTGGCTCTTCTTTCAGCTATAGTCAAAGTCTCATCTACACTCAAAGCGTTGCGGCATTAGGCAATAGTATCAACGACACTCATATGATCTTTGGCATCCTCGCCACCATTTTCCTTCCACTTGGTTACTTTGGAATGGCAGTGCTGGGGATGAAGCGTGCGCCGTGGCTTTCGACGAGTTCGGCCATCTTTGCTCTCGTTGGGTGGGCACCCTTTGGCGCGATTATCAGCCTTGACATGCTGGTTTACGCTGTCGCTCGTGGGGGGAGCGTTCCACAACTGGTGACGTTCTGGGGACAGTTTAATGCCGATCCCTTTGTCATGACCTTTCAATACACCTATATTCTCGGTCATATGATAAGTGCAATCTTGCTGGGTATTCTGCTTGGTCGAACACGGCTTATTCCTGCCTGGGCTGCCTGGGCCTTTGCTTTAAGCAGTCCAGTGACCATGTGCCTCTTCGCGTTCCACCTGTTTCCTCAATTTGTATGGATTGTGTGTGTACTTCTCATCATTGGTGCGTTTCCCGCTGCCGTTGCTATGTGGCACAGCAAGGGTGATTTATAACCTTCTTCATCTCTGCGTCACTCTTGAAGGCTGCGAAGCATGTTTAGAAGTTGAGTGGAGGAAGCCAATTCCTTGCTCGTGTCCTTTGAAGAAGTGCTCAAAGGATACGAGCAAGTGCTCAAGAAAAGGAGATGTGTGATGTTCTCGAATCTTGTCTGGTGCCTGTGTTTGCTCACAACTGGCGTGATGACTGGCCTGTTTGTGATGGGAACCGTCGTGGTAGAACCTGCCGTCGAACAGCTTCCATCTGTTGCTCACCTGCTGCTTCGTCAACAGCTGATTCCTCGTTTGCAGCGGCTTGCCCCTCCATTGATGATTTCCGTCCTGCTGTGCTCTGTTTTCGTCACGGTTTGGGGCAGCAAGGGAATCAGTCAGGTGTTCTTAGGAGGCAGTTCTCTCCTTTCTGCATTCATTTTGTTGACCACCTTTTTCGGCAATGTTCCGCTCAACGAGCAATTTTCCGCCTGGGAAGCGAGCGCTCTCCCACTCAACTGGCGAGAACGTGTCGCTCGCTGGTCGTTGTTTGATCGTGTTCGCTGTGTCGCCTCCCTGGCAATTTTCGGACTCCAACTCACTGCTCTGCTTTGGGGAGGGATGGTATGAAACTCCTCATTTTCGGTGCGACAGGCCAGACGGGTCAGTATCTGCTGAAGGATGCTCTTGCACAGGGTCATCAGGTCTCCGTCCTGGTTCGCGATCCCCACAAACTTCCCATCTCGTTGCCACAGGAGCACATTCAGAGAGGAGACATCTATGAGTCCAATACAATCGAGCGGACTTTACGAGGAAATGAAGCGGTGCTTTTTGTCATTGGCTCTGGGGGATTGGGTCCCACCACGCTCAGACAAGACGCAATGCACTCGGTCATCGCCGCTATGCAGAAACAGCAGGTGAAGAGGATCGTGGCTCTTTCTACTGCAATGGTAGGGAATGCGGGATTTGTTGCGAACATCATCCTTCGTCCGCTGATCTTCAGGAATACGGTGCGAGATTCTCAAGCAATGGAAGTTCTCCTACGCGCCAGCTCCCTAGATTTCACGATTGTGCGGGCACCGCGCTTACGTCAGGAGAAAATGGATCATCCCTACAAAGAAGTTCTCGGTGAAAGCGCTCGTCCTTTAGACAGCAGTGTTTCCCGTGGCAGTGTTGCCCATCTTATGCTCAAGAGTTTACAGGAGCCTGGGTATATGAGTCAGATTGTCACGATCTCGGATTAGGGAGGAACGAAAACGCATGAAAGAGAGACTCATTTCAAAGAGTTTTTCGAGAGAAGTTTGCCGATTCGGCACTTACTACGTCCGTTTCCTCTCAGAGTAAGAGAAAGTACAAGGATAGGAAGGAAAAAAGATGAATATGGCAATTAAAATACGCACACCGCTTTTCTCACGTCAACCGTTGTCTGCCTTTGACAAACTAAATTTTGTGTCGTTCCTTGGTAGCACTGTTGCTAGTGCTCTACTTGCGATCAGTATAGGTCCTCCATCTAATGGAGCATTGATCATTGTAGCTACAGCTCTGCTTGTATGTACATTTCTTGCGCTTATTGGATTGCGTTGGATGCCACTACTGCTCACAGTCATAAGTGGCATTTTCCTGTACCAGATAGCCAACCAGCCCTTTGTCACATATCACCTGACCAATCCAAAGGGGACGGGAGGAGGAGAGTTTCTTGCCTTTGTGCTGGATGTGTTCATTATCGCATTCATCTTCATGGCCCTTGTAGCAAGTATTGGGGCGGCAGTGCAAAACTTCCGCAAAGGCGAACGACGCGCTCCACATTGGCTTTCATCAGTCATAACAGGTATCGTGGGTGTTGTCATTGGTAGTCTCCTTATCGCAGCCATTGCACAACCGATTACAACAACAAGCACTGCCGCAACAACTACGAACGACATGCCAACGGTACACATGGGTCCTGGTAGCTTCCTTCAATCGTCTGTCACCGTTGCTAAAGGCTCTAAGGTTCTGCTCGTGGATGATATCTCCTCGGTACATATTCTTACTAATGGCACATGGCAAAACGGTACGGCGAAAGCAGAGAAAGAGACGGGCGCACCTACCATTGACAATGTACAAGTCAGTGGCAAAAGCATCGAGATTGGACCCTTCACCACAGCAGGCATCTATCACATCTACTGTACCATCCATCAAGGGATGAACTTGACGGTGATTGTGCCGTAACGCAAGCTACAACAAAATAGGGGAGGAATTGCTATATTCCTCCCTCAAAGATAGCCAAAGGCCAGATGAGAACGCTTTTGAGGAACTGATAGAACAGCAAGCCTGACTGAACCTGCTCACTTGGGTAAGATTGCTTGAAGCGCAAACGCATTTTCTCAAAAGGTAAGGCATTGACACACTTGCTACTCGTCCGGTAAGCACTCCTGCGGAGGTCGAAACGATGGTTACTGAGCCGATTCTCATCAAGGAAGCGACTGTGGAAGATGTTCCATTTCTGCAAGCGATGATTTGGGAAGCCTTGCTCGCCTCTCCGATCTTTGTCACTCACTATGGTGTGGAAACCCTGCAACATCTGGAAGAGGAGTATTGGAGCAGGTGGGAGGTGCAGCCTGATCCTGCCTTTGTGGCCCTTGATGCGAACGGACAGAAACGAGGGGCTATCACGTTGAAACCCAATGAGCAGAATGAACCCGTACAGGGCTGGCGAGTTGGTATCGCCGTTGAGCCTCAAGCACGCAGTCACGGAGTTGGACAACACTTGCTCGAACGAGCTATAGCCTTCGCGAGGGAAAAAGGAGCTTGCTACGTGAACCTGTTCGTCGATCCCACTAATAGCCAAGCTATTGCGCTCTATCACCGTATTGGCTTTGTTGAGGTGGGCAAGAGGGATCACATGATTGAGATGTGCATCAACTTGATCCAACGAACGAAAGAACAGTGACAAAAGAGCAACTCCTTTTCAGATGCCTATTCAGGTTTAAACAAGCAGAGGTTTCTCTTATTCTTGAGACAAAACTGTCTTGATATATGACACCACTATACACTATGTAGACTCTTCGGCGCTTGCGAGGAAAAATACTGAGTGATTGCGAGGAAAGCGAGTTGTAACTATCCACAGTTATATGGTACGTCGTATCCTTTCGTCAGAATCACACCGATAGGCCGTATCGCACTCAACAAATGCTTCGTAACCGGAAAAGCAACAAGGGTGTACGTCATCGCTCTCCTATCTTGTTCTAGTAGGGAATAAAGGAAGATCCAAGCTCCAGGCAAACGATGAAAATATGTACCCTATTCAAAGGATATAGATGTGTAGAAGAGTAGAATTCGCATGGTACAATTACACAGAGAACAGAGAGATCAAACACCATTCAAACGCTGTTCACTACCCTGGAATGACGATGGAGTAGGAAAATATCCAACCACACAAGGGGGCGACATGAGGAGTAACGTGCGTTCCGATGCAACCCGTCTAGCCAGATTTGCAACTGTCATCGCTCTCCTTTCTGCAGTCGTGCTGATGGTCCTTATTTTTGTTGGCTCACGAGGAATGCGAGATTTTGACTCGGCCTTGATTGGCTACGCTGTCGCGGTCCTTTTTGCCCTTGTCGCGCTTACCTATCGCTACACGCTCTGGATTAGTAGACCACCAACGTGGCGGTACTTTCGTGCTGGTTGGGTCAATTTTCTCTCATGGCGTAACTTTCGACACTACACCTTGCTCATCCCGAAAGCGTGGTGGACCGATATTTTCGCCCAGACATTTATCCTCAAACGTGGTCTCCTGCGTTGGGTCACTCACATGTGCATCTTCTGGGGTGTCATCGGTTCGCTGGCAATTACGTTACCACTCACCTTTGGCTGGCTTCACTTCACCTTACAGCCACACGCCCACTACCAGATATGGTTTTTCGGGCTCCCGCTCTTTGTCTTTCCAATTAATTCGGTTATCGGTTTTTCCATCTATCATGGCCTTGATATTACAGGCGCAATCCTGATGGTTGGGCTTGTGCTTGCACTTCGGCGGCGTATTACAGATGCGGGACTCCTCTCCATCCAGCGATTCGGGTTTGACCTCATGCCCCTCGTCCTGCTGTTTGCAATTACGGTAACAGGGTTTGCACTGACAGCATCATCAACGTGGTGGGGAGGACGATTTTACTGGTTTATCTCGCTCACGCATCAAGCCATTGTCGTGGTGTGGCTCCTCTCGATTCCCTTTGGCAAGTTCTTCCATATTCTTGAGCGTCCAGCGAGTATTGGTGTCACGCTCTATCAAACAGTCAACCAGGATATAGAGCATTATGGTGCGCAACCGCAAACTGGTCGTTGTAAGCGTTGTCAGCACGAACTTCCCTCAGAGCAATTTATTCATGACCTTGAGGGCGTTTTAGGAGACTTGGGTCAAAACTACACTCTTGGAGGAAACAGGGGAGTGCTGCAAGACTACTGTCCCACCTGTAAACGAGTCCTGCGTGGTGAAGCATATTATCAACTCATGGGCAAGCGATTCCTCTAATGAACAAAAAAGAAAAGAGCGTACACAATGAGTGTGAACAAAGATTTCTTTGAGCCAGAGCGTGATTTCAACTACGATTTTGAGTCTGCAGGACGACCAGCCCCAGGTTGGAAAGACGCGACGCGTGTTCCTGAAACACTGGTGCCGACGCACTGTGCCTTCTGCGGCGTGCAATGCGGTATGTATTTGAAAGTTGCCAAGGGCAAGGTGATTGGCGTTGAGCCGCGCAACTTTCCACATAATCGTGGTTCGCTCTGCCCAAAGGGGGTCGTCGCGTATCAGCAAGTTGATCATCCTGATCGCCTCCGCTACCCCATGATTCGACGCGGAGGAAAAGGCGGTCAACTCGAACGCGCGAGCTGGGATGAGGCACTTGACTACATCGTGAGCCGTTGGCAGCATATTCAGGCTGAACATGGGAAGCACGCGGTTTCTATCTATAGCGGTTCGTCGATGACCAACGAAAAATGCTATATCATGGGCAAATTCGCACGCGTGGGACTGGGAACGCGACACATCGACTACAACGGTCGCTTGTGCATGTCTTCCTCTGCGATGGCCTATGCAAAAGCTTTTGGCATTGACCGCGCCCCTTTGCCGATGACCGATATTCCCTTCACGAACTGCATCCTCGCGGTGGGCGTCAATGTCGCCGAGTGCTTCCCAATTATGATGCAATGGGTGTGGGGTGCGCGTGACAAAGGTGCTAGTTTGATTGTGATTGACCCACGCGAGACGCCACTTGCACGTACCGCTGACCTCTGGTTGCCCGTTCGCCCCGGTACGGATGTGGCTGTCCTCAATGCCATGCTCCGACAGATTATTGTAGACGGATTGATTGACGAAGCCTATGTGCGCGAACGTACACATGGCTGGGAAGAGGTACGGGACATAGTTGAGCCGTTTACCCTGGAGTATGCGCAACGGATTTCAGGCGTGCCCACCGAACGCATTCTGGCAGCCGCACGTCTCTATGGTCGAGCTGCGACCTCACTTATCATGCATGCACGAGGCATCGAGCATAGTTCCCATGGTGTCGATAACTGTCTGGCGTGCATCAATCTCGCTCTTGCGCGTGGACAGGTCGGGAAACTCGGTGGCGGCACGATGATGGTGACGGGACAAGGCAATGGTCAAGGCGGACGTGAGGTTGGGCAGAAAGCCAATCAACTTCCTGGCTATCGACACATTGATGTGCCAGAGGAACGCCAGCATATGGCTGACTTCTGGGGCATTCCCGTCGAGGAATTGCCGTGGGAAGGGGCAGCCGCTACCGAGATGGTGCATTTGATGGCTGATGGCGAGATCAAAAGTTGTCTGGTCGTCTGCTCGAACTTAATGGTCTCGTTGCCTGACAATCAGGTGGTCAAGCGAGCCTTACAAAATATAGACCCCCTCATCGTGATTGACTTCTTCCAATCGGAGACCGCCGAACTTGCCGATGTCGTGCTGCCAGGGACGGTATGGTGTGAGGATGAGGGCACCACGACCAATCTTGAAGGGCGTGTCATCAAAATCAATCGTGCGGCGGACCCTCCTGGTGAGGCGAAACCAGACTGGCAAATCATCTGTGAGCTTGCCGGGCGTCTTGGTCGAGGCACGTTTTTTCCCTACACGTCCGCGCTCGATATCTGGAATGAGTTGCGTCACGCTTCCAAAGGTGGTGTCTCCGATTACTACGGCATTACCTGGGAGAAGATTGATACGCAAGGTGGCGTCTTCTGGCCATGTCCAACGGAAGATCATCCGGGGACGCCTCGCCTCTTTACAGAGCGTTTTGGGCATCCAGACGGGAAGGCAAAGATGTTTCCCATTGCGTACAAACCGCCAGCAGAGGAACCAGGGGGTGCATACTCTTTCCGCCTCACAACGGGGCGCGTCGTCTATCACTACCTGTCTGGCAACCAGACGCGTCGCTTGGGCTTTCTTAATGCACAGGCACCCGAACCGTGGGTGGAGATTCACCCGCAGGCTGCGGCTCGTCTGGGCATTGTGAACGATGAAAGAGTTCGTGTGCGCACACCACGCTTCGCGATGGAACTCAAAGCACTTGTCGTCCCAACGATCCGACCGGATACCCTTTTTATCCCCTATCACTACGGACATGCTCAGTCTGTGAATCAGCTGACAAATCCAGCAGTTGATCCGACGGTGAAGATTCCTGAATATAAAGTCTGCGCGGCAACGGTGGAAAAACTTTCTGTCCCTCTGGTGTCTCCTCAGCAGGATGGTGTTACGACGAACTTCACCTATAAGGACACACCCAAGATGTTCCCATACACGGTTGGGGAGACAAAAGGGCAAGCAGAAAAAGACGCCAAAGCGTACTAGCCCATTCGTGCAAAGGAAGGAGAGGAGACATGGCTGTCAAAACGTTATTCGTTGATCCCTCGCGGTGCATCGGCTGTCGAGCATGTGAGGCCGCGTGTCGAGAATGTGACTCACATAAAGGGGAAAGCATGGTCATGGTAGACTTTATTGACCGAGGAATGAGTGTCGCGACACAACCTACTGTGTGTATGCACTGTCAAGACCCACTTGCTCCCTGTGCGCAGGTCTGTCCGGCAATGGCGATTCTCATTACCCCTGAAGGGGTCGTGCAACAGGCCGACCCCTCGCGCTGTATCGGCTGTCGCAACTGTGTCTACGCCTGTCCCTTTGGCGTCCCGAAGTTCGATATTCAGGCACGGTTGATGAAAAAGTGCAACCTGTGCTATGACCGCACCAGTCAAGACCTCAAGCCGTGGTGTGCGCAGGCATGTCCAACACAGGCACTCTGGTATGGGGATTATGAAGAATTTATGAACCAGCGCGAGGGACACCCGGTGAACGTCACCAACTTTGGGACACAGGACGTTCGCACACGAGTGTATCATGTGCTCCCACAAGAGACACCGAAGTTGGATATCGCGGGCTTGCTGGAAGAGTCTCGCAAGCAAATAGGGCGAGTCGATCAAAAGGATTCGGTGCAAGAGGAGGCTTGGGTACTATGACAATGAATCATCGTGTAGAAAGAACGAACTCCACGTCTCGCCGTTTGGGGAGACACCTCTCACGCTGGCAGGCGGAATTTCCCTATCATTGGGATGCAGACGATCAGGTCTCACGACGTGAATTGCTCCGCTTTGCAGTCATGGCATCAGGAGCACTATTTGCCGCGACCGCTGGTGTAGCAGCACTCAACTATCTCAAGCCATTACGCACGGTACGCCAACAAACTATCGTTGAGGCTGCAAGCGTACCCCTTGGGGGTGTTCACTATTTCCAGTATCCTACTGCAGAGGACCCTGCTCTCTTGCTCCACCTAGCTGATGGACGTTTTGTGGCGTATAGCGGAAGATGTACCCACCTGTCGTGCGCGGTCTATTACGATCAGGAAAGTACCCATGTGCTATGCCCATGCCACGAGGGGGTGTTCGATGCTCAAACGGGTGCTCCACTTGCCGGACCACCGCAGCGCTCCTTACCGAAAATCACAGTGCATCAAGATGGGACACTTGTGTATGCCACTGAGGAGGCTCCGAATGAATAACGCACCCTCCGTTTTGAGTGAGACAACAGCCGATGCTGAACGCAAGACACCATTAGGTATGGTTGCGGTTGTGCTGATGGCTCTTATAATAGGTATTCTGTTGATGGGCATACAACTGTGGCTCTTGACGGTTGCACTCGATCTTTATCTTGGAGGCAAAGGTGGATTTCTGTGGCTCATGGCAATCATATCAGGTTTCATTTTTCTAGGAGGCTTGCTTATGCTTCGTGCTCTGGGTCATCGGCCTCCCACACCTCGTCGGCTTCCAATAAGTCAATAAAAGGACTTTCGCTTGCTTGCTATAGGAGGAAACGTATGGATCCCAAAACACAGGCATCCAATGAACCTCAACACACATTGGAAAGGCATGTTCCTGATCGCATTGATGCCAAACACCCCCTTGGAGGAGAGATGTCCGACGTGCTACGTGGACTCATAGAACGAGCACGCCTTCCCTGGCTCTTACAGCATTACGCACGTATTCCAGTCCTTGCGCTCTTTAGCTTTGTCAACGGCTGCATCAGTATTGCACTGATGTCGGTGTTAGCACTTTTGACCCACTCACCCTTTATCTTTCCCTCGCTGGGGCCAACCGCCTTTCTCTTTTTCTATACGCCGACGGCACCAGCCGCATCTCCGCGTAACACCATCATCGGTCATGCTGTCGGTGTCGTAGCTGGATACTTGAGTCTCGTCGTGACAGGTTTGACCGCTGCAGGACCAGCACTCACTGTTGGGGTGACATGGCCCAGAGCTCTTGCCGCAGGTCTCTCGCTTGGACTAACGGCAGGGGTGATGGTCTTGCTCAGGTCACCACATCCACCGGCGGGTGCAACGACACTGATTATCTCGCTTGGTATCTTGCGCCAACCCTGGCAACTGGTTCTGCTTATGGGCGCGGTCGTGCTCCTTACCGGACAGGCCATCGTCATCAATCGTTTGGCTGGTATTGCGTATCCGCTCTGGAGTCCTCCACATGAGCCTCGTGAGGGAAGCGATGGGGTGAGCAAGACAGGGACGCAGCTCTAAGCAACAGGGAAAGTTTTCCGATTTCTTTTTGTGTAAGAACCCTTTGGACGCTCCTTCTTCGTGTAGAGGCGATGGGTAAAGGAAGAGGGGGTTGCGGCTGCTAGAAACAGAAACTCAGAAGAGGAATGTAGTCATTCTGGGCTGTAAGAGCGAGAAAAAAGAGTTTTTCTCCTCAAAACCCTCTTCAGAAAGAGGGGAAGGAGAACACTATCTGCCGTGGATCTTGTAGATTCGAAAGGACCAGAGCAAATGCGAGGAGAAATAGGAACATTAATATCTGTTCATCCTGCCCTCCCCCCAAAAATGGATGACGGCGAAGCTTTCGACCTCTTCCATAGCCCATGTATCCTACTTCCTATTCCAAGTTGCAGTTCCTACTAGCCGCAAACCAAGATTTATGCAGGGCTTCGTTGTAAATCCCAGAATTAGATGAGGGCAAAAGTGTCCAATTATCTGAAGTAAAGCAAAGAACTTTTCAGCCATACAAGCATCATTTTACTGGCTCACAAAGCGCTTTGAGCAACCAAGGCAAGAAAAAGGCAGAGGCGAATATTACCTCAAATAATTGGACACTTTTGCCCTCATCTAATTCTGGGATTTACAGCACCGATTTTCCTGTTCGTCGAGTTTTTTGAAATTTTATGTAACTATGCCAAAGCGGTGTCAGCCGTTGCAGGTGGTAATGTCTCCTGGGTGGCACATGCACCTGAGGGGCAACACGCCGTGATGATTGTGCTGACCTACATTGGCTGGTCCATTCTGCCACTTGTGTCTCCTGCAATGGCGGTTGCCGATATGGATATGACTCGTCGGCGCAATGGGGAGACGACAGTCTCGCACCAACGTCCACAAATGGCATTGCCACCAGCGCAGCGATCACAAGCTGTACAAGGGCAAGGACAGCAAGCCTCCAAGTGGGGTAATCCACCCTTTGGTGTGACAAAGCAAGCTGCGACGAGTGGTCCGGCTGCCAGTCCAACGCAAGCAGCTCCACAGCAAGCACAACGTCCCGTCCAACCACAACCGCAAGGGGGGACACCCAACAATGCCCCTTTGCCTGGGATCGTGCGTCCGGCTCCGGTCTCTTCCTAGACTCGGAAACGGGCGTGCTGCGTGTGGAGGTGCCTGCTGGCAAGCGATTAGCGCGTGCTGATGCGGCTCTGGTGCGACAAGCCATTGCCGATGGGCAAGCAGTGCAGTTTGCTGATCGGCACCAGTGGCGGCATTTTATGCGGTCTTCGTAACAAGAGTTCTTATGGAAGGGATGTTCGACTCGTCGGGCGTCCCTTTTTGTTGTCTTGTGTTGGTTGTTTCCTTTTCGAGAGGGATGGTGTCCATGCACTACAGTGAGACGAAACACCAGATGAACTATGAGCAGATTAAGCAGTTAGCCAGAGATGAGGGACGGAAGGTGACGGACCTGATTGTGCTGGCCCCACAGAATGACCCGTTCTATACCGGAACGCCTGGGGATTGGTCGCTCGGCGAATGGTTTGCGACCCTTTGGCATTCCTTCGGCTATCAAAAAGCACATGTCCGTCGTGTGCATTATCAAATTATCAGTCAAGACCCGCCTGTGATGCTGCCTAATGGCAAGCCATACGAGAACACGGAAGAGTGTTGGAACATCCTCAACCTCGCATCAAAGGCGGCGCGCTACCTGCGACTGGTAGACCCGGCTGCTTTCAATGATCGGCGCAACCCTGAAACAGTGGTCAACGCCAGCCATGACAATTACTACCCAGGCGTGCGGGTGTACAACAACCTGTACCGTTCGGATATGAACTTCCCTGGTTTTCCTGAATTGCCTTCGTACTCGGTCAATGGGTATGGACCGCAACAAGAATTTCACATCGAGATTTTTTGTGAAAAGTCCACGATGAATGATGTGCTGTTGCCACTCTGTGAACGGTATGGAGCGAACCTGCAAACGGGCTTAGGCGAATTGAGCATTACCGCGTCTCTCGCGGTTGTGCAGCGCCTCGCCGAAGTAGGCAAGCCAACGCGCATTTTCTACGTCTCGGACTTCGACCCTGCTGGTCAGTCGATGCCGGTGGCGGTGTCTCGCAAGATTGAGTACTTTGTGCATACGCTCGGCTTAGATGTGGATGTGCGGGTGTTTCCGGTGGTGTTGACCCAGGAGCAAGTGCGCTACTATCAGTTGCCTCGCACTCCAATTAAGGATACCGAGCGGCGGCGATTCGGATTTGAAGAGCGTCATGGTGAGGGGGCAGTCGAGCTTGACGCACTTGAGGCGTTATATCCAGGCGAATTGCAACGGGTGCTCAGTCAGTATGTGGAGCAGTATTATGACACAACACTTGCTGATCGGGTCAAGGAAGAGGAACAGACCCTTGAGCGAGATATGAGTATGATCTGGCAACAGGTGATGAGTCCGTTTGAGGGGGACCTGAACGCACTGCGAAACGAACATGAACGCCTCAAGGGAATGTTTGAGGGGGAAATGGCAAGCTATGGGCAACAAGTACAAGGCTTATGGCAAGCCATGCGACGTGCCTTAGATGCGGCAGTGCCCGATGTGGACGACTATCCTCTGCCACGTGCCTACGTTGGGGAAGAATTGACAGACGGATTGTATAACAGTGAACGCGACTACCTGGAACAACTCGATGCGTACAAGCTGTTTCAAGGCAGAAACTAGGGGTGCTGCGGTGGCTGATCGTGTTGGTCTATGGCCTGGGGTTGTCGCGTTTGCCAATGATGCAGACCTGTGGTGTGTGCAGTGTGCAAGGCGTCGGTATGGTCGCTCTGCGGTGTCGATGGTGATTGACGGTGGTGCTGGATGTGAGCGATATACCGATCATGAGGGTAATCCCTTGAACGTTGTCTTGTCTGGGTCTGCTGATTTGCATGGCATGTATTGCGGGGGTTGCTCGACTGCGTTATGTGATGATGACTGTTCGTGTTACCAGCTTCCTCAAGAGGTTGAAAGACTTCTTGAGGAATGGTAGGTGATGAGGTGTTGCGTATGATGCATGTTCAGGGGGATGTGAATGTTGCGGTTCTTGAACGAACGCTCTGCCGTTTGCGAGAGATTGAGGCAAGTCAGGAGTCGATAGAGGTGAAACGGGGGCAGGTCAATGGTCAACTCTCGGTACTTGAGGGGATGCTGATAGCTGATATTGTTGGTATGCTTCCTGATGAGCACCAGCAGGCGGTCAGTGAGTGCTACGATATTCGTCTGCGGCTCTTAGGGTAATGTGTATGCGGATGGACGGTGTAGAGGCGAATGTGCTCTCGGCGTATGCCTCGCTGTTTGTGCATGAGTGGGGGCATTATGCTGTCCAGCAACGAAGTGGAGCGTATTGGCGCGTGCCTGAGCCGCTGACACTCTCGTTGCTTTTGGCGCATCTTGCGGGTCAAATAACGCTAGGGACGTACTTGTTAGATGCTTCCAGTCGTTGCTCGTTTGCGGTGTTTGATAGTGACCAGGGGCTCGAATGCCTGGTTGCGCTGGCGAGGGAACTGACACAACACGGTATCCCGACGATCTTAGAAGCAAGTCGGCGCGGTGGGCATCTGTGGATACATTTCGTGGAACCGACTCCGGCGAGTCTCGTGCGCTCCTGGTTGTTGCCGTATGCACAGTTCTTTGGGATTGAGTTGTATCCAAAGCAAGACATGCGTGATGTGGATGGATCGGGGTCGCTTCTTCGCGTGCCATTAGGGGTGCATCGACGCTCTCGGGGCTGGTATCCCTTCCTGCACTGGTCACAAGGTGGACTTGTTCCGGTTGCTGATACCGTAATGGCTTGCTGTACGTGGGTAACTCAGCATGTTGAGCGTGTTCAGGTGCCGGAAGCTGCTTGGAAGAGTGTTGTTCCTGTTGAGAAGGTTTCTTGGCGTGTCGCGCCTGTCGAGCATATGGGGCGTGGGTCTATTCGGGCGTGGTGCCGATCTCACGATGTGATGGAAGTGATTGGTCACTATGTGGTACTCAATCGTCAAGGGGTCGGCTCCTGCCCGTTCAAAGAGCATCATCATCGGGGCGATGTGCGTCCAAGCTTCCAGGTGTTTGTAGACAGTGACCAGTGTTGGTATTGCTACACCTGGGCGCGTGGTGGTGATCTCTTCGATTTTCTATGTTTGTATCATGATCTTACACCGCAAGAGGGATACCAACGCTTGCGACAAGGAACATTGACAGCATGAGTGTCATGGGAGAAACAGGAACCCTTTTACGATGTGTAATGGTGTCCTCTCAAAAAGGGACATGCATCAGTACGAAGTCGTATTTGCTGCATGTCCCTGAACCCTTGAGAAAATGTGTTAGACTTTTTTTGCCGAAGGATGATCGACGTGTTTTTTTGCTGCGTGTGCAGCATTTTCGACTGCATGTTCTTGATGACCATGTGCGAGATGAGCGTGATGAGCTGCTGCTTCGTGTTCGCCTTTGCTGTGATGCTCTGCGGCTTGCGTATGATGCTCCGCAGCCTTGCGATGATGCTCTGCGGCTTTCGTATGATGCTCCACTGAGGGATGATTCGTAGCCATGAGTTACTCCTTTGTACTTTCCTAGAAAAACACTTTTCAAGCTATTCACGTATTCTGAGTGACTGTACTAATAGCTTCTTACTGTACTACGTAGGACAGACGAGAGTATGATACAAAGAGTGTCACGTGATGGGTCCATAGGAGAGTGGATCATAAAGGGGGGGCGGTCCCACAGGGGTAGGGCAAATATCCGGCCTTTTTCCCACACCACAAACGCCTTTTCCATGTCGTACTGTGCCCATTTTCTGGTGGTGGGGTGGGTTAGTACGCGCGGGCGGCGGGGTCCCCTTTGGGGTGCCGACCGACGACGTACTAACCCGGTGCCCTTCCCTTGACACTTATAAGCGTAAGTCAGTCAAGTACTAAATAACTTGTGACTTAAAACTCAGTTCTTAGACGAGATCGAATATGATTGTATGGGTAAGGTCTGTTCATCTTTTCAAAAAATCCGTCAACAAATGCTAGGCTAACGTTAACTGCCCATTTAGCATGTCCATGACTTAAACACTGTTTAGGGAAAAACTGCCTTTCTGTTCCTGGTATGAATGGACTACGAGGAATATGCTTTTTTCTTAATTGCTCAAGTTTTTTGTTATCAACTTCTTCGGGTAGAGGTCTGTCGGTATAAACTGTAACCCACTCTGGCTTATAATGGACTAGAGCATTTCGTAAGTTAACGAGAAGTGCAATATCCTGAAAAGGATAATCCCCTCTATTAAATTTCTCTTTTCCAAATGACCCTAAAATATTATCAAACTTCTCATGAACAGGTCCAACATCCTTCTCACGTACCCAGCTTTTTATCATTTCATTTAGCAGCAGTTGTGTTGTCTTACTTTCCAATTGTTTATGAGTGATACCATCTTCTGAAATTTTTGTATCCACAGAGAACTTGTTAACCATTTCTTCGATCTGTCCAACAGCATCTAAAAAAAACTTATTGATAGTACTTTCGAGAAATGCAACTGCTGCGAAAATAGACGATATTGCATGTGCATCATGCTCGGCAAGTAGCTCATCAAACTCTTCGGGTGGTAATGAGTTGGGTATATATGGTTTATGTCTATTTTCTACTTCATAGCATAGTCTAGCGTATAAAGCTGCTGATTGTATGTACTGAATTGAGAGGTCCGTTAACGATCTGACTGTGATGGAATCAGTTATGTGAAGGTTTTCTACTATCGTAGTGATGCTTACATTTTGAGAAGACTCTTCTACTTCCATTTTTATTTCCCTTCTACACTAACTCATCGGTAATTTTAGCATGGTTGTCAAGTTTTACTAAAGGACTTAGAAAGTGAGAATGCTATGGCATTAACATCGGTTTGGGTTGGTTATGGATGTATTGTTGATGAGTCTCTTTGGGCAACGCCGTTTCATGATTGGTTTCTCCATGATTTTTCTGGGGATATTCTTCCTATCCCTTTTGAGATAGACGCGAATACCTTCATGATTGCATTGGCGACAACAACAAAGGCTCATGCGGAATACTTAGAACTTATCGAGCTTTCTCCTGGTGCAGTGTTTCCACTTGATGAGGTAACAAAGCTTATTCCACAAGAGCGCATAGATATTGCATCTCGTCAATGGAGTGATTTTCGGATAGCGGCACAACTTGCGGGGTATACCTTTCCTGATGGTCGTCTCTTGTTTGCTCATACATATGATTAGGGGTGGTTATGGATGCTAAGGGTCCTAAGTATGTACGTAAGTTAGATAATTCATTGTTTGCAGCATGGTATTGCGAAAGTTGGTACTACGGGCATCATTATCGCTTCTATTCGTATTCTCCCTGGCATACCTGTGGACTTGGTACAAGATACGGCAGTGAAGAGGATGCAAAATGCGCTGTAGATCATTATATGGATGTGATGGTTCCTGAGATGTTAGGAAAAGACCCTCTATTGTCAAGTCCTAAGATGACCAATGTGTAGCAAGAGAAAAAACTGGGAAAAAGAGGAGGAGAAATGGTTTCAACGAGGCATGAGCAAGTGTACCACGCAAGCGAGCGGCTGTCAAGGAAAGCGAAGCGGCTTGACAGCCGCTCGCTTGCGTGGTCTGTCATACTATGACTCTTGCCCTCAGTTCGCTTGCGTTGGTAATAGGTCAGTGCCCAGGCTTCTTGTCTGGTGGACTGCCAGGCAAATTGATGCAGCCCATTGCGCAGCGGCTTCAAGCAGGCATAGCGCTATGGGCTTTGGCATACTTGCCACTTTGGAAGGCAACGGGAGCCGTTCCAGCCAGCGCCTGGACACTCGTACTAGCCGTGTAGCGCGTGCGATCATCGCCCCATTCCGCAAGCAGGCGAGGAGCCAGTCGCTTTCCCGCTCCCGGAAGACTGCTGAAGATCTCATCGTCTGCATGGGTCAAAAAAAGGTCGGTAATCTCCTTGTCGTAGAAGGCGATCTGCTCGATCAGCGGCAAGAGCTGAGCGAGCAGAGCCAGCATCAGTCGCGACTTGGTGCGCGTAGTAATCGCATCAGCATGCAACTGTGGCTGATGCAGTGTCTCACAAATCTTTGGAACGACGTTGCTGGGCCTGGGGTGTCCGACCTCTTTGAGGACGCTCGTAATTTCCTCGACCGAAGCTCGTTGCGCTGCCTCAAGCGTTGGATAGGTCTGTAAGAAGATCAAGGGAGAGCGTTGCTGCAATTTGCTGAAGAGCTGCAATGCAACTGGATAGGAGGCTTTCAGACAGGCAGTCAGCTGATTGACCAGCCGCGTTTGACTCTGCACCAGGCTATCTTGATCGCGTGTCAGAGCTTTCAGTTCCTGGATAATGGCACTATCAGGAGTCAATTTCCTCAGATCAGGCAGATCACTGCGCCCTGTTTTCGCCAACAGGTAAGCATCTCTCAAGTCCGTCTTGGCACCACTCGCGTTGCGGCGGCGATCAATCGTCTTGGGATTGACGGGATAGAGCGTGCATCCTGCCTCCAGCAACGTCGCAATGAGGAGACCTTGATTGGTTTCGACGATGCAAGCAATCTGATCAAGTGGGCCGACCTGACGCAAAAATGCGTTCAGTTCTGCCAGCCCTTCGGCACTATGGACCACGCGACGCGAGGCCACCTGGCGACCTCCATCATCAATCACCACGACATCATGATGCGAGTCAGCCCAGTCCAGTCCAGCATACCACATCGTATTCCTCCTTTCTCAAAAACAAAGGATATCCTGGACGCTTGTGTCCTTCTACACAGGTGCTCGAAGCACGACCCTCTAATGGTCAATCTGGTCCAGGAAGCCACCAGGCAAGAGCGATCTTTTCTCATCGGTCGAGCCGTGAGGAGAGAGAAGTCTTTCCCTGGAAGTCTCACTACAGCAAGTATCATCCTGCTGAGGTCCTCACTCAAGGGGCCTAGCATTAGTTTAATGTATGAGAGGATGTGCTATGAATACGATGTTTGATGATGAGTCCTTCCGAGAGATAGCAGAGTTGATGGTGAAGGGCTTCATTGGGTGGATGTCTCTGCAACCAGAAGCAGAAAAGATGCTAACTGCTTTCGAGTGTTTTGCGAATGCTCTCAATCAGGACTCATCAAACTCTCTTTCACACCTTGCTTTTCAAGAGGTATATGATGCGGCTTGCTGGCTTTCTGCAATTGCGTGTAGTAACGGGTTTGAAGAGATGGGCGATGTGTTTGAGATGGGGGCAAACCAACTTTCACGGATGGTTTCGTCGTTTGGATTTCATGCGTAATGTGCTGCCGTGAGAGTCGTGTTGTCATTCTGTATGAGTATCAGGAGTAAGCAATGGACGTGGAACGGTTGGAATTGTATGTGGAACGATGTCCTCTTCAAGAACTGAGGGTTCAGGGAAAAGAAGGGATGTTCATTCTTGGGAACTCTCATGTGAAAACGGTGTGGTGGTATGTGATGTTTGAACCTCATTGGGACTCTTCGCCGACAACCCATGACGCGAGAGGTCTGCAAAATATCATCACGTTGATCGAAAGAATGTATCCAGAGTTGTATGCGTGGCTGGTGTCGAGATTTCCATAAGTGTCAAGTGTAAGGGGGTCCGATGAGTGAACGGTTTCCGTTGCCTGATATCGAGATACAAGCTGATCTTGTCGAGCAGAAAGGGATAGATAATTTGTTGCGGTGCCCGAATGCATGGGCGTTACGACATCGGTTTATCAATCAGGAAACGGGGGAATGGAGACGAGCGCGGTGTAACCGCTGGGATTGCTTGTACTGTGGTCCTCGCAAAGTGGATATGTGGCGGCAACTGGTCAAGGCGGCTGAACCAACGTTGTTCTTGACGCTTACAAAGTCTGGCAAGACGGTGGCACAAGCGGCGCGTGCCTTGACGGTGTTTATGCGCTACTTGCGTCGTGGCTCGAAGGGCAAGGGACCCAACAAGAGAGGGGCGCGTCCAGCATATCCAGTAGAGTACTTTGCGGTTCTGGAACGGCATAAGGACTTTGAACAAAATGGGTTTCATTGGCACTTGTTGATGCATGGCGTCGATCACATTCCCTATAAGGACATTATTCAACCGGGATGGCGGTCTGCGACACATGGGGATGCTGAAATAGGACATATTGAGTCGATACGGAGACCGCAAGCGATTGGCTATGTGACCAAGTACCTGACGAAAGCAGTAACGCTCGGTGAAAAAGGCGTACGAGAACAGGAACAAGAAATGCTGGTCTTGGGATTCAATGCACAGGGCAAGCGAGAACTACAACGAGAAACGCAAACGGTTGAGGTGGTCAGTCTCGCCCGGCGTATTCGTTACTCTCGCAACTTCTTCCCTGAACGTGTTGCTGATTTGCGGTTTCGCTTGTTTTCGGACCTGGAACAAGAGGCTATGGAACAATCTGATGCAAATGGCTTGCCAATAGAGGTCGAGGCACAGGATGAGGGTGATGGCAAGCGTCGGGAACGGTCTTCGTGGACCTTGTTTGCAGAAGAAGATTTTACCTCTGATGTGAAAGAGTATCATCGGCGTAAGCGTTCGGCTTTGCTTGATGCGATTGTTGATCTGCGTACAGGAGAGCGTACCCTTTCACGACGCGTCATTAACGTTTGGGCGTTTCAACGAAGTGAGTTACGGCATTCTAGGAAAGGTGAAAACAATGGAGAAGAGTGAGAATGTTACTCAACCGTTGCTGCTGACTATTCCACAAGTTGCGGCATCACTTTGTCTTGGCAGGACCAAAGTATATGAACTAATTGATGCAGAAGGTTTACCTGTTGTTCGATTTGGTCGAGCTATAAGAGTCTCTCCGGCATCTTTGAAAGAATGGTTAGATCAGCGTATACAACAAAATGCTGCTTAATCATTTGTTGTAGAGCCGCCTTTCTTCTGGTACTTCTGGAAGAGAGGCGGTTTTTATGTGGCCTAAATCGAGAAAGAGAGGTCGCTAATGGCAAGTCGTGGGCGTCGTCGTGGGCATAATGAGGGTTCAATCTATCAACGTAAAGATGGACGATGGGCTGCTAGTATTAGTTTAGAAGGACGTAAACGCAAAACGTTCTACGGCAAAACGAGAAAAGAAGTACAAGAGCAATTAAAGGTAGCTCTGCGCGATCAGCAACAAGGTACTCTCGCAACGGGTAACAAACAGACTGTGGAACAGTTCTTAGAGTACTGGCTGGAAGAAGTGCATAAAGAAGCAATCCGTATAAGTACTTATGTTAAGTATCGTGCTCTCCTAGACAGGTATGTCTTTCCAGCTTTTAAGAATGTCCAGTTGCAGAAGCTCACGCAACAGCAAGTGCAAGCTCTTTACTCGCGTAAATCGAAGGATGGTCTTGCACCAGAGACGGTACGGGGTATTCATAGGATGCTTCATAAAGCACTCGATGATGCCGTTCTTTGGGGGCAAGTTCCTCGTAACGTCTCTGATAACGTGACGCTTCCACGTCTGGCCCGTCGTGAGATCAGGCCATTGAATAGAGAACAGGCACGTCAGTTGCTCGATGCCGCATATGAGCATCGTATGGAAGCTTTACTCACAGTCGCTCTAGCTACTGGTATGCGACGTGGCGAAATTCTCGGTCTCCACTGGAAGGATATGGATTTCGAGAACAGGAGTGTTCAGGTTCGCTATTCGGTAGATCGAATTGGGAAGTTTGGAATAATGGAATCAGAACCGAAGACTTCATCAAGTAGAAGAAAGATAATGCTCCCGGATTTTGTGATAGAGTCACTCGAAGAGCATCGTACTCGGCAAGCAGAAGCACGATTGAAAGCGGGTAAGGCGTGGCAGGAGAACGACCTAGTTTTCTGCAATATCTACGGTGGCTTTTGGGACCCAGCCAATCTTCTCACTTCATTTGGTAAGCTGCTGACGGATGCTGGTTTACCACATATGAGGTTTCACGATCTAAGGCATAGTACTGCGACAATTCTTCTCACGATGGGGGTTCATCCAAAGGTTGTCCAGGAACTCTTAGGGCATACCAATATCAGCCTCACGATGGATACGTATTCTCATGTGCTTCCATCTATGCAGCGTGATGCGATGGATGACTTGGATGATTTTTTCGGAGAGTAATTCTAGCTTTTGCTGTCAACATTGCTGTCAGGTATCGTATTGCAATGTTGACAGTACCCTGTAAAGCTAGGCTAGAAGACGATTTAAACGCACCGTTGATTTGTACTACCTAGAACCTAACTGGTCCTTTGTTGGCTCTGCTCAGCAGAACCACGACTCAGTAAGGTGAGGTAATACTTTTGGCGTCCCATAACTACGCAACCCCTTAAACAGAGACACTCTACTTCCTTGCATCGCAGAGACGAGTGCCTTGACACGCAGAAACGTCTCAACCGAACTTGTCTGCGAAGACTCAGCCTGCTCTACCTGTTGCGCTATCTTCCGTTGTAATTCATCCATGCGTGGATCAGGATGCCTCCACTGATAAGTATATGCCGCAGAGTCGAGTTCTCCCAACCACATAGCACTATCTGGCTCATCAAGCAATGCTGAACCAGGAGGCACCAGGAGACGAATAGAGAGATGCACTGGATCAATATGCTCAATAAGATGTCGTTCCTCAAAGAAATCGAGCAATCTTGTATAGCTTTCCAGCGTCTCCCACGGTGAGAACGGCAACAACGATGGACGGAGAGGAATCCCAACATGCTGCATCAGGTCAAATACCTCGACCACATCCGCAGCCGTATGTCCCTTATCGAGATGCACAAGCACGTCGTCATTGAGTGACTCAACGGCAGAGACGACAAAGACGCACCCAAGATCGCGCATCTCTGGTAAAAGCTGACGATGCTTGAGTAAATGCTCAACTTTGATTGTGGCATCAAACGTCACATCAGGAAATTCTTCGTGCATCGCTCGTGTGATACGCAGTGCATGTGTCGGCCCATTCCAGAAATCGGGGTCGCCAAAAGTGATGTGACGCACACCTTGCGCTACCTGTGCGCGAATATCCGCCAGCACCGTCGTCACTGGTACAGCAAAGAAGCGACCATTGTAAATAGGTGTTACCGGACAGTGCAGGCACGTATGTTTGCAACCGCGCGTGGTCTCCGTATACCCTGCTAAACGTATCTCACTACCCACTTGTAAACGAGCGTAGTTATCAGGTGAAGGAAGTGATTGTCGATCTGGCACAACAAATGGTGTGCGCTCTATCCACGGCCCACTCGTATGCGTTCGTGTGTGGACACCAGGAACCCCGCTCTCTACGCCATTATCGAGAGCCGCAATAAGGCCGAGCAGTGGTGTTTCGTACTCACCGCCAATAGCCGAGTCAATCGTGTTTTGTAGCAGATAATCAGCATTGAGCAGGGCATATAATCCGTACAGACAGATATGTGCAGAAGGATTGACCTTACGTACACGTTGCGCGATCTGTTCACCAAGGCGCAACGCTGTGTGCATAGGCACAGAAATACCGACGAAGCGAGCAGTTTGTATGGCTTCGTCGGTCAGTGTCTCCACGGATGTATCGACAGAGGCAGGTTGATAATCCGCTTGTCGCAGCATGGCAAGCAGCGAGGCGAGATGAAATGGTTGATGTCCTAATTCATAACAGGAAATGAGTAAAATGTCGCCAGGGTTTCTCATTTTCTGGGGGCAGCTCCACCGCCACCTTTACTGCTTGGAGCGCCGCCACCTTTACTGCTTGGAGCACTCGATCCTGCACCTGCACCAACACCTGCGGGTGACCAACCTTCCGGCATTTGTGCATCGGCACCAAAGAAAAATTCTTCCATCTGTTCACGCAATATTTTGCGCGACTCAGGATCAGCCATGTTGAGTCCATAGTGATTAATGATAAGCGTACTCTGTGCAGGCCACATATCATACGCCTGCTTTGAAATCTGTTCGTAGATGCGTTGTCCTAAAGGACCAGGAAATGGTGGCTTGTCCAATCCTGGAAGTTCGCGCCCAAGTTTGACACAATAGACCATGCGTGCCATGATAAAATCTCCTTACCGTGTTTGCCATGTTCTCTATAGATGATACCATAAAATGCAAGATACTATAACAACGAATACCGCACGACGCCCGCGCGTTCTCTTCTTTGGAATGCAAGGCGACTTCTCAATACCATCACTACAAGCGCTCCTCGCGAACGATATCGACGTGTGTGCAGTGGTGGTGCCAGTCTCACCTGTCCCTGGTCTCAAACAACCCAGCATTCAACCAAGAGAGCAACCGCGAGGAGTACGTTCAACTGTGGCATTTCTCCCTCTTCATCCTTCAATTGTACAGATTGCCTGGAAACAGCACATACCAGTATGGGAAGTACGCAGTCTGTCGGATGTCACCGCCTACTCGACGCTTGCGGCATATGAACCGGATATTCTTTGTGTTGCCTGTTTCTCGCAACGTATTCCTCGCTCTATTATAAACCTTCCATCGCTAGGATGCCTTAACGTACATCCATCGCTTCTTCCAGCCAACCGTGGCCCCGTTCCTCTCTTCTGGACCTTTCGCAATGGTGAGCATGTAACAGGTGCCACTATTCATTTCTTAGACGAGGCAATGGATACCGGCAATATCCTTGCACAAGAGAGCATTGAGGTCCCCGACGGTATCAGCTATGCACAGCTAGAGATGCAGTGCGCGACAAAAGGCGGGACATTGCTTGCGAACGTAGTGCATGATCTCTATAAAGGCAACATAATGAGCACCCCTCAAGACGAAGCAAAAAGCACCTGCTATTCGTTCCCCACTGACGAAGACTTTGTTGTGCCTGCAGAAGAATGGGATGCACAGCACATCTACAACTTTATCAACGGCGTCAGTTATTGGGATAATCCAGTAGAGATACATGCAAGTGGTCAGATATTTCTTACTAGAGAATGTATTTCATATAGCCATAGAGATACAAATAATCAATCCAAAGAAGTACATACAGCAAGCGAACACGAGGTAAGTCTATCCTGTCGTGATGGCTGGGTAAGGATTAAGCTCCATATAGATTGATTCCCCAAAAAAAGAAATGAGACCCCTTCAGTCCACATTTATTTTGTGCTACGATGGAGCAAAACGAACTGACGAGAGGAAACATTTTTTATGGCCTTAGGAACCTGGTGGCGTGGAGATGCCCTACCCGAATTTCCCGCACTTCCATCATTTTCTATACGTCTATCAACAGATAGAGAATTCATTGCAAAGCTAAACAACATTTCCTTACAAGAATTTGACGCACGTATACAAACCGGAAATCATGCATATCTCGCTTTCATTGACGAACAACTTGCTGCATACGGTTGGGTTGCGACTCAAGGCGGTGGTGTTCGCGAAATCCAGCTATCCTTTACGCTACCTCCTCAAAATCGCTATCTCTGGGACTTTCAAACACTTCCTGAATGGCGTGGTCGTGGCATCTACCCTCACTTTCTCCAAGCTATCATCCATCAGGAAATGCAGCTTGCGGAACGCTTTTGGGTTCTCTACGCTCCAGGCAACACTGCCGCGGAGCATAGTATCTGTAAGGCAGGCTTTCTTTTTGTCGGTGAACTTGTTCTCACTCAAGGTCATGTTTCAGGTTTTAGCCTTTTCAACAAAAGTGAGCGTGCTCACGTCGGTGCTACAATCCTCAACCTCCCTATTGTAGAAAGGGATGCATAGAATGGACAAGTCGAATCTTTGGCAAGCCTGGCCTATTGCAGGACCGTGGCATCTCTCACCTTTATCCGGTGGCACAAACAGTTCCGTTTGGCGTGCAGAAGCGACAGATGGGCAACGCTATGTGCTACGCCTTATTCCCAGTATTAGTCACATTCCGCGTATTCGTTATGAAGCAGCCCTGCTTGAGGCATTAGCAAATAGACAACTCCCATTTGCTCTGCCTCTGCCATTGAAAGCACGTAACGGTGATATTGTCGTTCTTTTTGAGCAAGAGGCAGGAACCCAAGCGTTTGCTATACTAACTCACTTATTGTCTGGGAGTTTGCTAGACCGTAACGATATTTCTCTCGCAACTCACGGTGGTTCTACCCTGGCATGGCTTGACCACGAGCTAGCAGCCCTTCCAGAAACATGCATTCCTCAAGGAAATCAATTGTTACAGACATTCGGCCAACTTGCTTGTTGCCATTCGCTTGTCCCTGATCCCCTTATGGCCGTCGAACAACTTCCAATTAGCCGAGAACAAGCAAAGCAAATACAACATATCCTTGCAACTGTAATGGAGACGGTAGACAGCTTGTACCAGGAGCTTCCCCAACAATTGCTGCATTGCGACTACGGTCCTGGTAACATCCTTGTGCATGAAAAGCAAATAACGGCAGTCCTGGATTTTGAATTTGCAGGTGTGGACCTTCGCGTTTTAGAACTTTGTGTGGCACTCAGTTGGTGGCCCGTCAACTTGCTTGGCACTGGACAAGAATGGAGTATTATGGATGCCTTTGGGTCCGCATATATAAGCCATTTCCCGTTAAGTGAAGAGGAACTTCTTGCGTCTCCAAGTATCTGGCGACTTCGTGATGCCACATCTTTTGTACATCGAATGGGACGTTATATGGCAGGGCTAGAAACCGATGCTCGTATACAGGACCGTGTGCAACATTCATTATGGCGTGAACAATGGCTGGTTGCTCATCAAGAGAAACTCGTACAGCATGCATTGAAATGGGGAAAGGGCAAGAAAACATAAATCTTTGAAATTAATGTAGCTAAAAAGAGACGACGGAAACCTATAAGATTTTGCACATACCATAGAGAACATGATAGGGGCAAGCCTTGTCACTACTATACTCGTCCCCAATCAAGCCAACAACGATAAGGATGTTGTGAATACATATTGATTCTTAATTTACTGATTTAGCTTTGGAAGCACTTCTCCAACTAGCGTCTCTAATGTCGTAAGCTCAGGAAAACCACCACAGTTCAGCATGAAGTAATCAACGCCTAAGTCAAGAAATGGCTGCATCTGCTCAAGTATCTGAGCAGGTGTACCAACGAAGGCGTTGGAAGAACTCATTCCTGCCACATTTAATGCCTTTACCTCTGCCTCAGTTGGAGCACAGAGACATCCACCAAACCATGTACGACGCAGCGTAGAGCTATCTCTTCCAATCTCATCACACGCTTTTTCACACTCTGCTACCTGCGCTCTATAGTCCTCAATGCCTGTCCACGATACATTCCACCAATCTGCATGACGAGCAGTCAGGCGTAGCATACGTGGTTTAGAACCACCAAGCATAATCGTGGGAATGGGGTCAGGTTTAGGCTCGGCATAAGCATCGCTTACGGAATAATGCTTTCCTTCAACAGTCGCCTGTTTGTCATGCCAGAGCGCCTTCACAATCTGCAGCGTCTCTTCCAACTCTTGGATGCGTGTGCCTGCTGAAGGAAAATTATAACCATATGCTTGATACTCATCCTCTTTCCAGCCAGCGCCGATACCAAGAATGAAATGTCCATTGCTCAGATATTGAAATGTTGTCGCCATCTTTGCTAAAAGCGCAGGATTGCGATATGACTGACAAAGAACTGCATGTCCAAAGTCGAATTCTGGATGTCGTGCTGCATGGTATGTAAGTGCCGTCCATCCTTCGAGTATTGGAGTCGCATCATATTGTAGATGATCGGTCAGCCATAGCGAGTCAAAGTGTCCCTTTATGATGTCAAAGCCTAGCTCTATATCAGCGAGAAAAGAGGTACGATCTTGTGTACCGGGACCACTAGGAATTGTCCAACCAAATTGAATACGCTTCACAAATGTTTCCTTCTTAATAAAATAGCTTTTTTCACGCTGTCTGCATACACTTCAGCAGCTTCGGTTTGTATCGCTTCCAAAATCTTTTATACGTGTTTCTTGCTCTCTTTCCAATTGTATCACGTCTCCTCCTGTTTGTTTCTCACCACTTTTCTCGTCTTGATTTCCCTGCTCGTTTCGTATATAATTCTGTTGGGTAAAACATTGAAAAGAGTGGTTCACGCAATTATGCCCCTCCTCAACTCCTCGTTGGTAACAACCCGCAAAACAATCGGTAATATCGGTAATGATAGTAGTAATGGTAATCAGTCTTCAGCATGTGCAATCTCACCTGGATTTTTAAACCTTACTTACTGCGAAGAGTCGGTAATAATGGTAATATTAGTGATACGATTTTACGTTTAATGAAAGGACTTGATGAATGCAGGTCATCTTTGCTGGTGGAGCAAGTGGTGTCGGTGCAAGTTGCCTCGCTATCGAACTTGCCGATCAATGGATTGTCGTCGATGCAGGTGTGCGCGTAGATCGTAAAGCTGACCCTTTACCTGATCTAGCACTACTAGAGGGAAAAGATGTACGCGCCATCTTTGTGACGCATGCTCACGCCGATCATATTGGGGCCTTGCCACTTATTCATCAAGCGTTTCCTAATACACCAATTTTTGCCTCAAGAGCTACTGGACTCCTCATGGAAGTCATGCTTGCCGACGCATTAAAAATCATGACGCGCCGAGCCGTTGATGAAATGGAACTACCCCTTTTTCCGCAGGAGATGGTAGCAAGCATGCTCAATATGTTGCGTCCACTCCCCGTTGGAGAGTCCATCACGCTAGCTGAACTACCTGGTGTCACCGTTCAGGCTAGTAGAGCGGGTCATATCGCTGGTGCGGTAAGCTTTGCATTTAAAGCCCCTGACGGTTCACTCGTTGTTTCAGGTGACATTAGTATCACACCGCAAAGAACTGTACTCGGTGCCGTCGCGCCGCCTATGAAAAGCTGTGATCTACTTGTCTTAGAGTCAACCTATGGCGCTCGCTTACACCCTAACAGACAAGGTGAGGAACAACGTCTTGCGCAAGCAGTCGCCGATGGCCTTGCTCGTGGTGGACACGTACTCATTCCATGCTTTGGCCTTGGACGTGGGCAAGAGCTGGTGCTTTTGTTGCAATCGGCTCAAGATAAGGGCCAGATACCACAATTCCCAATCTATGTTGATGGATTGGTACGACGTGTGTGTTCAACTTATTTGCTCTTACCGGAGGCACTGACTCCCACGCTACAACGACAAATTCGTAAAGGTTACGCACCCTTTACAGGACCAAATGTCTCGTTTGTACGTGATGAGCGTGACCGTGAGCGTATTCTTGCCGGAACGCCTGCCTGTATTGTCTCAAGTTCAGGTATGCTTACAGGTGGACCAAGCGTATGGTATGCTCAGCGTCTTGTCTCAAACCCAAATGCATCCATTCTAATTACAGGCTATCAAGATGAAGAGGCGCCTGGCAGAAAGTTGCTTGACCTAGCCGAGCAAAAGAAAAATACGCTTGAATTGAATGGTTCATCGTTTCAAGTGCAATGTCAGATTGCAAAGTATAGCCTTTCGGCCCATGCTGATGGAGGCGAGTTAGCCTCATTTGCAGCCTCTGTTCATCCTAAACAGGTCGCGCTTGTGCATGGCGATGAAGAGGCGCGTCTCGCGCTTCGGAGTCGGCTGACCGATACAGAAGTTCTTTTGCCGTTCAATGGTTCAACTATTGCAGTACAACAGGGTCGCACAAAACGTTCCTCACCAAAGACAGCTTCGGCAGAAGCTGTCTCACTCTCAAAACTTCCTGTAGGTATCGGCGATGAAAGAACGTTCGAGTGGAAATACGTTGAGGAGTTATGGCGTGCAGTCATACAGGTTCCCTCATTACGTATCGTTACTGCACGTGAACTTGCTCTTGTTTGGTATGGGCAAATAGTACAAGATGCACAGGACGAAGGGGTCTTGGAAGGCTTGACACGTGACATTATGTATGTCCTTGCCGAAGATTATGAGCAAAAATACTTTGTACGCCAAAGCGCCCTTACTGAGGCATATCGTGTTCGTGGGCAACAAGAAGAGACACCACAGGATTTCATTACCGATATCGTTGGGCAAATATTCTTGTTACAGGTAAGCTTTGATAGTACCAAGCCTGTACTCTGCCGAGTTGTAGAACCTGTCGCATCCGTTCGCGTCTCTCTGCCAAGAAGTGTTTCCTCTGAGCGCACACGCTATCCTCTATCGGCTCTGCTCGACCTCTTGGGACCCGTTCCGCAAGATAAAGAAGAGATTCCTCATGGAGTTTTGTTAGAAGAACTGGTACGTGCTGCACGACGAATACGTAGAACAATCTCGCCACATGCTATGGCGCGACAGTGTCGTGAAGGTGCATCCTATACACTTGGCGAGATGTGTGAAATAGCAGGTGTTTCGGCGCAATCGCTGGAGGAACGGCTTGCCGTGGCAAAGGTGCTACATAAATATCCTCGCCTCTTCATGCCCAAGATGACGTTTATGGAAGGCGAAGGAGCCGCTCTCTATTGTCTTGCTCCTGAATGGCAAGAAGCACTGCTAGAGCCAGAGGAGCAGACACGCCCGGATCAGCATAGCATTCTCACCATCATTGAACGGCATATTGGGTCGCCATCTGACCTGTACAAACGCAGTGTCGATCCTGAAACAGGTGATGTAACACTTGCCTTTCATTTCCCTGATGTTGCATGGCTACAATATAAAGATGCGCTGGAAGATGCTGCAGAAGAAGCTGGCATTATGATTACGATTGCGCCCAACGCTCATCAAGGCATGCTTACCGCAATGGCTCGAAAGCTGCTGCCACAGGGATTATCGACACGCGGCGCACCCTCACTCTATCCTGAACATCGTACTATGCAACTAACTTGTGTGGGGCAAGTATCACAAGAAACAGTGACAGAGGCGCAAGAGCGTTTTCACCAAAAAACAGGGTGGAATTTACAACTTGTAGGCGATATAGTCTCTAAACCTGCAAGTGAACCTATACAAAGTGCAACGCCGCCATCAGTAAACGCAGCGCCTACTTCTATCGTAACTCAGAAGGCTGCGACAAAGAAACGCTTTAATCAACAGTTAGCACTTCAAGTTGCCCAACATGAATTTAGTAAGCTTCCTGGCTATTATAAAACGGGTGGTGACATAAACAATGCAGTGCTCATTCCCCGCTTTTACTTTCCTGATGTGGCCCAGATACGTTACGCCGATGTGTTTGTACAGGTAGAGGAAAAGACTGGTTGGAGTGTGCGTCTCTATCCAAACGTGAATCAAGATGCGCTTGCTAACATGGCAATACAAGTGCTACCAGAAGGCTTGACTAGCACGAACACCCCTTCAATGTATTTGAGCCAACGCATTGTAAGTGTAGTATGTTCAGGCACAAGCAGCGGAGAGGAAATAGAGGCAGCAAAAACACGTTTCGAGGAAGAAACTGGTTGGCAACTAGAAATACTTCTTCCAGCACAAGAAAGTGCTACTAGTGCTGTTTCACAAGGTGAAGCGATGGCAATAGCAACCGCTCGGTTTAGTGATGCGCCCGATTTCTACCGTGTAGGCGTAGATGCAACGCGAAAAGTTATCTGGCTTCATTTCCATTTTCCCGATGCAGCACGTAAACGCTATGCACAGCAATTCCTGGAACTCGAAGCACAGACAGGTTGGCATGTAGATCTGCATCCCAATGCTCATCAAAAAGCACTCGTTGAAGTCGCACGTCGTCTTCTCCCTGATAGTGTCGGTATTGTCAGCAAATCACTACATCAGGAAACAAAGACACTGCGCCTTACCTGTACAGGAAATATGAGCCGTACCGAACTAGAAACTATACAGGAGCATTTCGCGGATGAGACAGGCTGGCGTCTCGATGTCATGGTGACGGTGAGAGCATGAGATGTTGAGATAAGATAAAACACTACTTGAGAAATACGTTCGATAGCAAAAGACCGCCAAAGGCAGCACTTAGCGTCAGCAGAACTACCCACCAGTTTTCGCGCACATACGCGCCCCATGAAATACGGATACCATGATTTTTGAGGATGCTTAACCAGAGAAGTGTTGCCAATGATCCAAAGGGGGTAAACTTCGGACCAATGTTTACTCCTATGATAATAGCGTAAATAGCAACCTGGCTGATCTGCTTTGTGGCTCGCAGAACAAGCACGCTAATAAGCGTTGCAGGCAGGTTGTTCGCAATGGCCGACAAGAACGCAACAATGCCACCAGCAGAGAGCGCACCTAACGAACCAGCGCGAACATATCCCACTAAGGGATGCGTGAGGAATGTGAGTATTCCTTGATTGTATGCAGCAGTAATCACTACAAACATGCCAAGCGCATAGATAAGAATATTCCAGGGAGCCTTTCGTAACATTTCCTTCGCAGAGCGTAGCCCCCGAACTTGGACTAGTAGCAGCATGACCACCGTAACCGTCCCTGAAATAAGCGAAAAAGGTAAATGAAGTTCACTTCCAATGATATATCCCACTGCAAGTGTCCCTAAAGCTCCCCACCCTGCCCAGAACGCAAGTCGATCAATAATGACGCTTTTAGGCTCCTCTAGTACACTCACACTGTAGGAAACACGAATTTGCTTACGAAAGCGAAGCGCAAAGGCGCCCCCGCCGACAAGAAACGCTGCAAGTGTGGGCAACAGCATCCACGCAACAAAGCGCAGAAAGCTCAATTGATTAGCATCAGCGATAATAATATTAGTAAGGTTACTAGGTATGAAGATGATGCTCATGGCATCAGCAAAGAGACCAGCAGCAAAGAGGTACGGCAAGCGCGATGATTCGTATGGATAAATTTTTTTCAACAGTTGAGCAAAAATAGGTGTAAGCATCAAAACAGCACCATCGTTTGCCAGCAGTGCCACAACCGCCAGGTTCAGCAAAAGCGTTAATCCATAAAGACGCCAACCTGAGCCACGTGCAACACGAGCTAATAGGAGGGCAGCCCAATTGAAAAAGCCATTACTATCAAGCGCCTGAGAAAGTAAAAATAAGAAGATTAATGTTGCCGTTGCATCCCACGTATCTCTAAAAATGGTTACAAGGCTAGAGAGTGGTAGCAATCCAAGTACGATTGCTAGAAGTGCTCCAATACCTGCCGACCAGGAAAAATCTAAATTTCGAGGTCTGAGGATGACAAGTACAAGCACTGTTACCAGTAAAACGCCTGCAATTACTAGATGTACAGCCTGCCATGACATGTTAAGAGTCCTATTCTTTTAACCAGTAGCAAAGAATGCTTGAGTGTACAACGATACGTAGTAAAGGAGGCTTTCAATGTAAGCATATAGTGATTACTATGTGTAAGAAATAACAGGACATCACCGCGCAGTAATTTGCGGTGATGTCCTACTCCTAAACACTACTATTGCTGTGATGGCTCATTATAAGGTTTTGGTCTCAGAAACTGTCCTTGTGGGCTAGATGGCTGTTGTGGCTGTCCGAAAGGACTCGGTTGCTGTGGTTGACCAAAGGGATTCGGTTGTTGTTGTGGCTGTCCAAGAGGACTAGATGGTTGTTGCGGTTGACCGAAAGGATTCGGTTGTTGTTGCGGTTGACCGAAAGGATTCGGTTGCTGTGAATAGCCAGTAAATGGTGCCTGTTGTAATGGTCCCGATTGTGGTTGATAGTTTTGTGGTGTTGACGGATACGGTGTTGGGTACGTCTGCGGGAGTTGTTGTCCATAGGGGAATGTTCCCGGCATTGACGGGAACTGTTGCGGTTGTCCCTGCATTGGAGCGCTTATAAAGGGAGAAGATGTCGTCATGACAGGCAATTTTTTCTTGGGAAGAAAGAACGAAGCGCCAGCGAGGAGCAGACCAACGACCAGCAGACCAATACCTATTGGCCATTGATTATGATTGTAGCCTTGTGGACTACTTACATACTCAGGAGTTGTATACGTTTTCTGACCAGTTGTATCGCTTGATGTAATTGCTACAACCTTTGAAGCATTCCCAACAAGATGTGTTCCAATTGTTGATTTGACATCAACAGACGTTGTCTCAGCGGGGTCATACACGAAGGAAACCGTATCACTATCAGCGAACGTCGGTATCTTAGGACTAAAGTTATCTTGATGGACGATGTAGAGTGAAGGATTGCCCTCCATTTGCAAATAGCCTGTACCACCCGAAGAAAGGTAGTGCGCAATACTCCCCTGCGGTACACTCTTATACTGTACCTGGCGTGAGCCAAGGCCATAAACAATTCCAGCTAGTAGAAGTACTACTCCAAGAGCAATCAATGCGAAAAATGCTGGTGAACGCTGCTGCATAAATAAGTCCTGTTCCTTGTACACATCTCATTTCTGTTGCGATGTGAAAATGTAATCATACATACGGTGTCTTCATCTTACTGCATCTGTCTACCTGGTTACTAGTAAGTGTTTATGACACTCCTGTTGTTGTCTCTCACGTTGTGAAACATACCCCACGTAACTCTTATAACGAACATACTCGACGTAAGTATAACATTATGGTAATATCGGTAAAAATTCGGGTATATCAGGAAGGATACGTTGGTCTGTGTATCTTAAACGGCTAGAAATGTTAGGCTTCAAAAGCTTTGCCAACCGCACACTCCTTGAATTTAGTCCTGGCATAACGGCGGTGATTGGACCAAATGGGGCGGGAAAATCGAATGTTGCAGACTCAATGCGCTGGGTATTAGGCGAACAGAGCATGCGCCAACTACGCGGCAAGAGGAGCGACGATATTATTTTTGCAGGTGCCAGTGGCCGCTCAGCGTTGGGCATGGCAGAGGTTTCGTTGACACTCGACAACAGTACTGGATGGGTTCCTTCAGACTACAGCGAGATTACCGTTACACGCCGAAGTTTCCGTTCTGGTGAAAACGAATATCTGCTTAATAAGCAGAAGGTTCGTCTTAAAGACATTCTTCTCCTCCTGGCGCAAGCACGTATTGGTCATGACTCCTACACTGTCGTCGGACAAGGTTCGATTGATGCAGCCCTTAGCTTACGCGCCGAAGAGCGTCGTGGATTATTCGAGGACGCGGCTGGTATTCGTCCCTTTCAAGTGCAGCGAGCCGATGCTGAAAATCGCCTACGCCAGACAGAACAAAACCTCGAACGCCTACGCGATATCGTCAACGAGATTGAGCCACGTTTAACACCACTTGCCGAGCAAGCACGTCGGACAGTCGAATATACGCAGTTGAATAACGAGTTACAAGAAGTACTTGCTACATGGTATGCCCTACAATGGCGTCGCTTGCAATCATTGAAAGAGCGTGCGGAGCAGGTCGAGCAAGAGCAGGCTGTACGTGTGCATCAGATCGAGCAATCCCTTTCTCAATTGCAGGAGCAAGGCAACGCACTCCGTGCTAAACGCCAACAAACACAAGCACGTATCAGTACCGCGCGTCAAGCATATAATGACGCTAACAACACTATGCAGAAGAGCGAACGGAATCTTGCTATAAGCCAGGAACGCAACGGAAGCTTAGAGCAGCAGTATGAAGATATTCAGCAAGAAGAACGGCGTCTACGTGAGCGCGGAATTGCTGCACAAAAAAGGACGATTGACCTCGAAGAGCAGTGTGACGACGCAGACGAGGCGGTGGACATAGAATCCGCACTGCTTGCGGCGCTAGAAGTACAGGTCTCGAAGGCACAAAAAGAATACGAGATGGACGAGCGTCGCTTGCGTATTGCACAAAATGATCTTATTCAGATACAAGCCCGTTTAGGCTCTAGTCAAACAGATCTGGGGCGCGTACAAAGGCAACTTGGTGAGCGAAACCGCTTGCTTGCCTCAAGACGAGATACTATTGCACAATCACAACAGTCACTGCGCACAGTTGAAACACGCCTCGTAGAAGAGCGTGTCAATCTGAGTACCGTACGTAATGAAGAGCAACAGGTTACACAATGCAAACAAGCTTTAGTGCGTGCTATTGCTGATGCGCAGCAAGAATTGGATCGCCTCAAATCAACACTGGCTGAGGCAGAACGTCAGAAGCGTACCGGAACTGATCGCTTGAACATGTTGAAAAACTGGCGTCAGAGCTTAAGCGGCTATAGTGATGGAGTTCGTAGTCTTTTACGCGCCCCTGCTGGAAAAATAACTGGGCTAATTGGTCCTGTACCCCAACTAGGCGTTGCACCATCAGGGATGGAAGTCGCATTAGAGACCGCGTTGGGTCCTTACATGCAAGCTGTCGTCGTAGAACAGTTGGATGATGCATACCATGCCCTGTCGTTTTTACAAAGTACTGGAAAGGCAATGGTTGTGTGGCTAGAGCGGGAGGATGACGACAGCGACGCGACAATATTTGCTATCCAGGAGCAAGAAGAAGAGACGGTACTGCAACGCTTCTTAGCTGAACAATCAACACTACAGAATGCTGTTGTCGGTTTTGCGTGGCGGCATATTCAATGTGAAGCACGCTATACCGCCCTGTTTCGCAGAATACTTCGTGGCATCGTCATTGCTCGTACCGTAGAAGCTGCACAAGCGCTACTAGAGTGGGCCATACCTCTAAGCCTCTCATCTAGCAGCGATTTGCCATTCACATCGATAGTTACCTTGAAAGGCGAAATGCTCCATGTTGATGGCTGGCTCACAAGTGGAGGGAAAGACAATGGTCAACAAGGCTTGCTTGCCTATGAACGCGAACTGCGTGAACTTCCACAGCAAGTAGAGCAACAAAAAACGTTCATTGACCAGACTCATGCTATGCTGAGCGAGGTGCAACGTGCGCAAGAAGGCCGACGTATGGAGCAAATTGCAGGAGACAAAGAACTTCAGAAACTTACTGGTCGTATCAACGAGCTGAATAGAATCGTTAATACATCACAACGAGAATTAGAGCGCACAAATACAGAGATACAACTTGCTGCGTCCATCGAGCAACAACTCGCCGCCGAAGTCACGGGATTAGAACAAGAGGTGATGGCGGCCCAGGAGCGTGTCAAAGCGCATGAAAAGTCACAACGTGAGTTAGCAGGCTGTGCCGAAGAACTTCAATATGAGATGGAAGAACGTGCCATCATATATCGCCGTCAACAAGATGAGGTTGGACGTGCGCGCACAAATGTCGCGGTAAAGCGACAGGAGGCAAAGGCACTACAGCAGCAATTGACAGTGCAACGCACACAGGCCCAGGAACTCAAAGGAATGATCGAGCAGCAGGTAACTCGTCGTAAAGACACTGAGCAGCGACAGCAAGTACTGCAAGAAACAATCACCCTCCAACGCCTTGAGCTAGAAAAAGTACAAACGCAAGTGCACGCTCTGAATGAGACACTGCATACAGTAGAAGATGAATTAACCCTGGTCGATCAATACATCGCAGCATCGGAGCAACAGCGGGTGGAGGTGCAGCAACGCATGACCGAGCAAGAAATACTCTATCGGCGTTTCTTGCTTGAGTGCCAAAGAGCGCGTGATGCAGTTACAACACTCTTAGAGCAACTGCGTGAAGAGATGGGAATTGATGACCCGCGAGATTTAGGTACATATGAGCCCCAGGCTGTTGCCTCTGGCGATACACTTGATATTTCTGCGACGGAAAGTGGTGGTGTTCTTTCAGAAGGAGAAGAGACGCAACTACGCAAATTACGCCGACGTGTAGATGCGTTACGTAGTCGCCTTAAAGCAGTGGGTGGGTATGATAGCAATGCACCACAACTCTACGAGGAGACACGTACACGATTTGAGTTTCTCTCAACACAAATTACCGATATGGAACAAGCTGCATTACAGTTGCATGCAATTATCAGTCAGCTTGATGTCACGATGGCGCGACAATTTGAGATCACGTTTCAGGCAATCAACGTACGTTTTCGCGAGCATTTCACAACGCTTTTTAATGGAGGTATTGCACGTCTCGAACTCGTCACCGCGAAATCTGATGAAGAAGAGCGTCCTGTACCATCGGGTATGCCAGCAGGGGTTGATGTAATTGTGCAGCCACCAGGAAAGAAGGTGCAAGACCTCGCGCTGCTTTCGGGCGGAGAACGTGCCCTTGTGTCTGCCGCATTGCTTTTCGCTCTACTAGAAATTAATCCGCCGCCCTTCTGTTTGCTTGATGAGGTTGATGCTGCCCTTGACGAGTCAAACGTGACGCGCTTCTGTGATATCTTAAAGCGACTAGCGCAACGTACACAATTTATTGTGATTACACATAATCGCGTTACCATGACAGTCGCACAAGTGCTCTATGGAGTTTCAATGCGAGAAAGCGTCTCACGTCTTCTTTCTATGAGGATTGAGGAGGCTGTGCTTGCTGGCGACCGCTAGCAAATGCATTTACAATTATTTTTGAATGTTTCTCTTTTCCAAATTTGTCATCAGTTTCCCCCCCGCAAGGATAGAGATCCTGTCAAGAGAAACCACCTGCATGCGCAGGTGAGCTGGTGACTATAGCGAAGAGGGTACACCCGTTCCCATCCCGAACACGGAAGTTAAGCTCTTCAGCTCTGACGATACTCTGGGGGTAGCCCCACGGGAAAATAAGAAGTTGCCGTCTCACCCGCTCACTCAGGTGGTTTTTTGTTAGTAGTGTTCAAGGTGTAGGGACCGATTTATCACGTCCTCTTGGCATATGGTTCACTCAGGTGCTTTTTCAAAAGCAGTGTTCAAGGGGTTAGGGAAATACATTTGTTGCTTCCCTAACCCCTTGAACATCTTTTGCTACTGATCACATCTTTGATAACGCCTGTACAAGCGTATCTATCTCCTCTTCAGTATTGTAAAAACCGGTTGAGACGCGCAATGAATTGGTTGATGGAATGTTGCGGATGTAGATATTATGCTCGCCATGAAGTCTCTGCACCACCTCAGTTACATCAAGCTCTCCTAACGTAAAGCCTATCAGTCCACTTGTGCCAGCTTGAGGTGTAAGCATTTTGATCTTAGGAACTTGCTTGAGTGCATTGAACGTATATGTACTGAGCGTTTTGATCCGCTCGAAAAGCCATTCATACTCAACAGACTCTTCCATCCATCGAAGTACTGTTGCCTGTCCTGCAAGTGCCGCAGTTTGGCGTCCTCCAAGCTCAAAGCGTTGCGCGAAATCCTCTAATTCCCATTCTATCCCAGGCTCATGCTTCACAGACCAGTATCCAACGTATGTCGAGGTGATATAGTGCTGCGATTTGCGATTGACATACAACGCACCCGTTCCATCAGGACCACAAAGCCATTTCTGCATAGGAATAGCATAAAAGTCAACGTCAAGCGCTTTCACATCTATAGGAATATCTCCTGCCGATTGTGCGCCATCTATCAATACAGGAATGCCACGCTCATGTCCCAGGTGATTGACCGCCGCGATATTGAGGACTACTCCCGTTGTCCAGGTAACGTGCGAAAGCACAATCATACGTGTACGCGCAGTGACCAATGGTTCTATAGTCTCAAGGACAGGACGATCTGCTAATGGCCCAAGGTCGGCAACACGAATAACAATGCCATAGCGATCACGAAGCTGGTAGAGGGGAGCGAGCGCACTGATATGTTCATGGTTAGTCGTAATAACCTCATCGCCCTCACGCCAATTGAGACCATAGCTCACAATATTCATACCCTCACCAGTATTGTCCGTGAGCGCGATCTCTTGTACATCAGCATTGAGCAAATGCGCGACACGCGTACGTGCCTCACTATAGACCGCTTTCATCATCTCGAATGCCTGTGTACCCAAGCGACCATTCTGCAATTCGTACTGTAGGCGTTCCTGCATTGCCTGTACAACATGAGTTGGCATCGGGCCGAATGTGCCATTATTGAGATAAATACGCGATGTCGCGGCAGGCATCTCCTGGCGAATACGTTGAATATGTGAGAGGTTAGTAACGGTGGACAAGATAAGGCTCCTTTGTGTCAATGAATGCTGAGGGTAACCATGTAAACTACTGGACGATGCTTGTTCTTAGAGTATATCATTTTATGCTAAGCTTGGTTGAGGGAAATACTTAAAGAGGGATAATACATATGACAATACGTCTTGGCGCGAGTGCTGTGATTGTGAGAGATAATCAACTCTTATTAGTTGAATTTGATGCCGAGGATGTTGGTGTCCACTATAACTTGCCGGGCGGCGGTGTGGAAGATAATGAGCTCTTAGAGGATGCTGTGCGACGCGAGGTGTTAGAGGAAACGTGTGTGCATGTCAATGTTGGACGCGTCTTATTTGTATTTGAATACGTGCCGACACAACATAGATATAAATATGGCGCAAGGCATGGCGTAAATGTGATTTTTGAGTGCATTGTCCAAGATGATAGTGAAGCACGATTACCGGATGTACCAGACAAAGATCAAATAGGTGTGCGTTGGGTTCCATTGAATGACTTAGAGCGTATTCCGCTCTTGCCTCACGTTGGAGGACAATTGATAGCGGCCTTACAAAACAAAGAACATTATCCCACTATTTTAAGGGAGAGCGTGTAGTATGCGTATACGCAATTATCGACCAGAAGATTTGCCAACACTTGTGCAAATTCAGCAGGTAGCCGCCAACGTCGATGGCTATGATGCGTTTCAACCAGAAATTTCAATCGAAACATGGCTTACAAATCCTCAAATGGATGCACGCTCGAATGCCTTTGTAATTACCGATGACGATGATGAACTGAATACATGGGGACAAGCAGGTACACTTGACGGCATCGAAGGCGAGATTATTGGTTACACTACACTCACACTATACCAAGACCAAGAAGCGTATCATTTGCTGTGTCAGGGAGCAGTGCACCCGCAACAACGACAACGAGGAGCTGGACGCCTCTTACTCGTTGGTGCGCTCAATCGGGCGCGTATTCTGGCTGCTGAGTTCGAGTTTGAAGCTGAACAAGACGGTATTCCTGTCTACTTTGAAGCTCTACTTCCTATACGAAACACTCCCTCTTCTCGCTTGACCGAAAAGTGTGAAATGTACCTGATAAATGAGGTAAAGCAGAACGGAATGCAGTTATACAGACGCGAGTTGTGGTAGAAGCTATGAGGAAAGGAGTTTAAACAATTCAGCTAATAACTCCTTTCCTCATCTGCTAGATTTTTAGACTTTCACAAAATCTGTCTTTACGATGTATGTCCCGTCAGAAAGCTGCTCTATTGAATAGTCATCAAACAACACCGGGTCAGCCTGCTGTAGGCAAAGAAAGGCGCGTACAGCGAGTTCGCGTATCTCAACTTCGGCATGAGCGCTGGCCCGCTCTTCGATAACGTGTCGCCACGCGCGTGCATTGCCTGTGACAACAATAACCGTTTCTGTTTCGTTTGGCAAAACAGAACGTGCGCTTTGCCGCACTTTTTTGAGTAGATCGGTCTTCGCCTCTGCACTCAGGATGTTTACGCCGGATTTCTGCATTTCTAAGAGCCGATTGGTGAGTGCAGCGTATTCATCTGTGGCACGCTCAATACGCTGCAAGAATTGGTTGTGGAGGAAATCGTCGCTTTGGTATTCTGGTCGCTCAACGAAACGAAGCGTTCGCCCTGAGACGTAGCGTTGACTCAATTGCGAGTATCCGAGGCCAGGTCTGTGACGAATCAGTTCATGAGTGACACTGCGCGAGATGCCGTAGAAGAGGAGACTGTAGTTCGCGTGCTCGAAGACGGAGCCATGACCCGATGATTTAAGGTTATCAAAATAGCGCTTGGCTTGTGAATTCATAGAACGCATACGACCAAAGCTCATATAACATACTTGACCCGCAATCTTGCATAACTGAGCACCATCGGGCAAAGCTGTAGAGTCGTCTAAATACTCTGTGAAATGAAGGGAAGGATCGAAACCTTGAAGGAACCCTGTCAAACTTGCTATATGTGTACTTGGTCGCGCGAGTACAGCAACTCCTGGCCTGGAAAGGTATGGTACACCTCCTGGTGAATGATGTACCTCTGAATGAATTGTGGCGAAATCTGACTCCACGCTTCCCTGCAATTCTTGGAAAAGTACCTCACTATCGATTGTAGACATACGAAACCTCACGATCTATCAGTTTTTTCATATGCCTACAGTCTAACAGGTTATGAAGTCTCTGGCTACTCGTTTTCTGTTTGTTGCGGTGGTGGTGCAAGGAGGGTATCTAGCGTGGTTTTGCGAATACGATATGCCTGGCGTGCTCCTCGATGAGGCAGTGTGATAGCCTCAAGCACGCCATTCTTGATCCATCGTCGTACTGTTGTGTCATCAACTCGTAGTTGTTTCGCAACTTCTCGCACTGTAAGCAAATCGGCCTCATCGTATATCACGGGGTCCTCTTTCTGGTCTTGTACTGATGTACGGTCAGACCTTTCTACTATTCAGCCCTTTATTGATACCTCGTATGAGCAGTCCTAAGACTGTTTACATAAACAAAAAACTATTTGACTATAACAACGAGCATCCTGTTTTTTTGTAACGTACTTTTTATGGTACTGATACTATACTTACAGGTTTGACGCGAATAGCAAGGATACGTCGCTACTCATTGTTATTTTCTTTCTAGCCACCAATCATTGACATACTACGACTTGCATGTTTGAAACGTTTGTCCCCAATATAATGTTTTAGCTCTTTCTTCCATACAGCTTGTCGCAGGGTAGCTGCAAGCAACTCATCATCTGCCCCAGAGCGAAGAACAGTACGCAGGTCAGTTTCATCGGTTGCGAAAAGACATGTGCGAAGTTGTCCATCAGCCGTAATGCGAATGCGATCACAGGTGGAACAGAAGGGTTCGCTGACTGGATTGATAAAGCCGACTTCGCCAATACCGTCACTAAATGTGTAGCGACGTGCGGTCTCTGATGGATCGCCCGAAGTAATTTGTACGAGTGGACCATACTCTGCTTCAATAATTGCTTTCATCTCGCCGCCTGTGAGAATATCCTCTTTGCGCCACGCTTGATCTGCGTCAAGAGGCATAAACTCAATCCAGCGCATCACGTAAGCTTTGTTGCGTGCGAAACGGACAAAATCAAGCACTTCCGCTTCGCTATAGCCACGAATAGCCACAGCATTTATCTTGATTGGATGAATAGTAGGATATTTCTCAACCTCTTCCAGTCCTTCCAGCACACGGTCAAGTTGGTCACGGCGCGTGAGTTGTGCAAATTTTTCGCGCATCAGCGAATCCAAACTTACGTTAATGCGGGTGAGTCCAGCTTCTGCAAGTGCTTTAGACTGTTGTTTGAGAAGAATACCGTTTGTGGTTAAGCTTAGGCTGTGCAGACCATCAATGGCACGGAGTTGTCGAATAAGTTCTGGCACATCGCGTCGCACAAGTGGCTCTCCACCAGTCAGCCGAATTTGCTCAATGCCAAGGCTGATCGCGACACGCGCAACATGTACAATCTCTTCATAAGAAAGGATTTCCGCCTTTTTGAGCCAGGGAAGTCCTTCTGCTGGCATGCAATAGGTGCAGCGAAAGTTACATTTATCAGTGATTGAGATACGCATACTTTTAATGCGTCGTCCATAACTGTCAGTAAGTAATTGCATGATTTCGTCTCTCTTGTGCAGCATTTGAACAAACACAACAACGTTATTAAGTGTTTTGATAAATATAACATATTTTTGTGTTGACTGTTCAAGCATCTTACTTTGAACATTGCAATCCAAAGTTACTACACCTAGCAAACCTTTTATTGTATAAAATGTAAGATAGCATAATTTCCTCACTTACATATCTATAAGCTCTTTTACATGAGTGACAAGAGAAGCTGGCCCGCATGGTTGTACTAACCATGCGGGCCAGCTTCTCTTGTCACTAGCTTAAGATGTATGACGACTAGACATCGTAGTACATACCAAATTCGATTGGTGCAGGACGGAGGCGAACTTCGTCTGATTGACTATGCTTCAACTCAATATAGCTTTGCAGTAGATCAGCAGTGAAAACATCGCCTTCTAAGAGGAAGCTGTGATCTGCTTCGAGTGCTGTTAGTGACTCTTCGAGTGAACCAGGCACCGAACGGATCTCGCGAAGTTCCTCTGGCGACATTTCGTAGAGGTTCTGATCGACTGGACCAAAGCCGTGTTCACTTGGGTCAATCTGGTTTTTGATGCCATCAAGTCCTGCCATGAGGAGTGCAGCAAAGAGCAGGTATGGATTCGCGCTTGGGTCCGGCGAGCGGAATTCAATACGCTTAGCAGGAGCTGTAAACGTCTTGGGTATACGCACAGCAGCACTACGGTTGCCTGACGAGAAGACGAGATTGACAGGAGCTTCGTAGCCAGGTACGAGACGTTTGTAGCTGTTTGTCGTTGGTGCCGCAATAGCCAGTAGCGCGGGTGCGTGAGTCAGAATACCACCGACATAGTAGCGTGCTAGCTGTGAAAGATATGCATACCCATCCTCTGCATAGAAGAGAGGCTTTTCTTCTTTCCACAAACTCTGGTGAACGTGCATACCCGAGCCATTGTCACCGAAGACGGGCTTGGGCATGAATGTAGCTGTCTTGCCATACTTGCGTGCTGTGTTCTTGACGACGTACTTGTACAGCATAATGTTATCGGCGCTTTTAAGCAGGGTGTTGAAGCGCATATCAATCTCGCCTTGCCCAGGTGCGCCAACTTCGTGATGCTGTGCCTCGATAGGAACGCCAAGACTTTCAAGCAAGAGAGTCATTTCACTGCGTAGGTCTTGCATTGTGTCGCTTGGAGCGACAGGAAAGTAGCCTTCTTTGACACGCATCAAGTGACCCAGATTCTGTACACCATCACGTGAACTATTCCAGTGTGCCTCGTTGGAGTTCACTTCTACATACTGGGTGTTCATGGTCGAACTGTAGCGTACGCTGTCAAATACAAAGAATTCAGCCTCTGGACCCATATAGCTTGTATCCGCGATACCTGTTGAGCGTAAGTACTCATTTGCTTTCTTCGCGATATAGCGTGGGTCGCGCGTATATGGCTTTTTAGCACCGCTTGGTCCTGGATGGGCAATGTCGCAAACTAAGCTCAATGTTGGAATAGTTGTGAACGGGTCCATGATAGCAGTATCCGCATCAGGGATGACAAGCATATCGCTTTCATTGATGCTCTGGAAACCGCGAATGCTGGAGCCATCGAAGGCTACTCCTTCGGCAAATGTCGATGCTTTCAACTCATGCGCTGGAACGCTGAAGTGTTGCCAGGACCCTGGAAGGTCCGTAAACTTGAGGTCAACCATCTTTGCGCCATTCTCTTCGGCAAACTGGAGGACTTCTTCAGGGGTCATATATTTCACTCTCCTCTTAACATACTTCCAGCGCCATTGCTAGATATACTGGCACGCATTGCACAAACGAAGTTTTGGCTACTTTGCATAAATATAGACATGTAGAACCTAACCTTCGTGAAATTTGTTTTACTTTGGTGTATCATATGACGCTAAACGGATGGGATGCTATGGGTATTTTATAAGAAAGTAGTTTATTGTTATTGTATAGTTTGCACAAAACACATTTCTATACAAAGGTGTATTTGAAAATTAGAGATAAAGAAAGTCCTTTTATCTACTTGCAAACGTCTTACTATCAAGGTAGTATAAGCTAAACAGTAGAATACAGGGAGAAAAACGCATGGATTTGCATCACGATGCACCCACTGAATCTATAGAGGGAGGCTCTAGTCTTTCTACCACAAGAAAAAATGCTTCTGTACAATCGCAACCTGTTAGAATACGTAGAGGTAATCCCTTACTATCTTTTCTCCTCTTCCTCTTAGGCGTTATGCTAGGAATTCTGGCGACTCTCTTTTTTGCACTTTTTGTTATTCGAGATAGGACACCAATTCAAACGCCAGTCTCTACACAACCCTCATCGCTTACTGTACAAATAAGCAGTAACTATTTAACGCAGCTCGTGTCCGAGAAACTAAAAACGTCGGGAATGACAGGGGACATTACTGATGTGCGCGTGACATTGACAACCGACAACCGCATACAGATTAGTGGGAATGATCGTTTTAATTTACTTGTCGTCAGCGTTACAAGACCTTTCACGCTTACCTTGCAGCCCTATATTCAGTCCTGTCAACCACGAGTACGTCTTCTTCATGCAGACCTTGCGAACATTCCTGTGACAAACTTTGTTACGAACTACGAAGATCAAATCAACCATGAAATACAATTTACGTCATCGAACAACCTGCCATCAGGGTTTACCTATTGCGCTGTGAATGTGCATACACAACCGGATGCATTGAATATCATGTATTCTGCAAGACCGACATAAACACTTGTTCAAAAGAATTAGGAAGTGACCTTAACACAAAAATATGTTCCTCAGAGAGATACGGTCATGGATAGTAAAAGTTTTTCTTTTAGAGCAAATAGGCTGCATCGACGATATGAGCCGCCGTTTGCTCCTCTTCTTCGTAGCGTCGAAAGAGTTCAAGGTCTTTAATTGTATCTACGTCGAGAGCAAGTCCAGGACGTTGTATCTGTGTTGTGAGGAGTTCTCGACGCTCTGCTTGCTCTTGATAACGTTGTAAGCTGTTAGGGCCAAATACATAAGGTAGTGCTAATGGTGGGTGCATCAGTACTGCATTTGTTCCAGTCCCTTCCTGAGCAGGAGCAAGTACAACATCATAGTGATGAGAGGCCGCTAGCATGCGCTCTATGTCATTCTGTTGAAGTAAAGGGAGATCGGCGGAAATGGTGAGTAGTGCTGTCGTTCCTATTGCCACCTCTCGTGTAGCTGCAGCCTGCAATGCTGGATTATGGCCCTGTTTTTCTTCTTGAAGGGTATATGCGCCCCACATGTAGGCATACTCTAATACCCGCTGGTCTGGACTAACTACCGAAACACGTTCTAATTCATGACAGTCAAGAAGCGTCTGAATAACATGGCTCAGCATTGTGAGTACCAATTCTTCACGTTGATACAATGTAAGATAGGGAGCAAGTCTGCTCTTTACTTCGCCAAGCGCTTTAACAGGAATGAGTGCATGATACATTTGAGTACATCTTTACTAAAAACTGTGCCTAAAATGCTAAGCCAGCAGCGCGTAATACGGTCTGAGCAAGGGCTTTTTTTGTCGCACTATCGCGCATAATGGTGTCTGTGACCGTGGTAGGAATGCCGAGGTCTTCAATCGCTGTAACAAGGTTCTTGTCTTGCTCGTCAATGACCATCACATCCAGAAAATCACGGTAATGACGTGCTACACCTACGGCAGACACGTCTAGCCCCAGACCGCTCATGAGTTTGTCAGCAGGCCCCTTGATTGGTGTGCCACCGATGATGGGGCTGACCGCTACGACCATTCCACTTGCCTCGTGCAGGACATCGTGTACGCCTGGCACAGAGAGGATACTGCCGATACTCACAATAGGATTACTTGGTGCAATCAAAATAGCCTCAGCCTCTTTTAGCGCTTCGAGAACACCAGGAGCGGGCTTCGCCTCTTTTGCGCCTACAAAAACCACATCTTGTACTTCATCTACGGTACGGCGTTTCACCATATATTCTTGGAAATGGAGCAATCCAGCAGGTGTTTTGATGTGCGTGGCAATAGGCTGGTTGCTCATTGGCAAGACACGCAGCCCCAACCTCAGTTGTGTGCGAATATTGTCAGCAACCTCACTCAGCGTTTTTCCTTGGCGTAACAAGTGCGTGCGGTGAATGTGTGTTGCCAGGTCGCGATCCCCTAGCATGAACCAATCATCTTCACCATATTGCGTAAGTTGCTGCATTGTATTATAGGTATCGTCACGTACTCCCCACCCATGCGTCTCGTCAACCATACCTGCCAGCGTATACATGACGATATCACTATCAGGCGAGACATGCAGACCATAAAAATCGCGGTCATCACCCGTATTAACAATTACCGTCAACTGCTCTTGTGGCACGACTTGTACCACACCTTGTAAAAAACGTGCCGCACCAACACCACCTGCAAGAACAACAATCATATTTTTACCTCAATCAAAATGTACAATTAGACTGCTCAATGGAAGACGCTCACGCCGTTTAGGGTCGGCTACGGCGTATCCTATTGTGATAAGTGCTTGTGGAATGAGCCGTGTATCCAGCTTAAGCGCATCGCACACAACCTCTGGACAAAAAAGTGGTGCACACATCCAACCAGCATCAAGTCCAAGGTCATAGGCCATGAGAAGCATATTTTGTATTGCCGCACCGATGCTCTGTATAGCCATCGTCTTTTCGTCTTCCTGCCTTTGCTCATCAGGATAGAAGTCAAGGTCTTCCAGGTAGAGACAAGGAAGAATTATGGCTGGGGCATTCAAGATACGTTGACGCGATTTTTCGCGACGGATGTTGACAACTGCTGCATCTTGCCCATCCATCTCAAGATTGCGCTGCCATGTTTCGCCCATGCTATCTGCAAGCGCCTGCTTTGGTTCTTGTCGTGTTAAGACGACAAAACGCCACGGTTGTCTGCCATGAGGCGAGGGTGCCCAGCGTGCTGCTTCTAGTATCTGCTCCAACTGCTCATGTGTCACTGGTCGTTGCTGGTAACTGCGCACGCTACGCCTATTGCGTAGAAGTGTTGCGAGATCACACGAGCGACTTGGCTGGGTCTCCTGCCGTATCTCAGAATGTATTGTCACGCGATGTTACTTTCTAATAAGACTGCTTTAGCGAAACATGTCTGATGCGCTGTCGCGTATCAATGTGTTAGCATCGCCCTCTGCTGGAATGTACGCATAACCACGGATAAGTGCTACGGGAATACGATCAATCTTGCCCATGACAAGTTCGGCGGCAGAGGCTAACTCATCCGCGACCGCAATGGCACTGGCCTGAAGCTCGTAGCCGTAAGGGTCGATTTGACCACGATAGTCAACTACTGACTCCATCCCTGCGACGCCGATCGCATTGTTCACCTGTCCAGTGCGCCAGGGACGGCCCCATGTATCGGAAATGATGACGGCAATGTCAGGCTCTGGCTGCTTTTCTGAAAGCTGTTGAAGGCGTGCCCGAATTTCGCGTGCAGAGCGATTCGCGTCAACTGGTAACAATGCTAATTGACGTGTGCCACCAATGTTTGACTCATCGACGCCTGCATTTGCACAGATGAAGCCATGATGTGTCTCACTAATGAGGATACCGTGGTCCATACGCACCATGCGCTTGCTCTCGCGCAGCACCACTTCAAGGTGTTGTGCATCCTTTTTGCTTTGTTGAGCAGCGATACGTGCAAACTCAGATGGCTCAACTTTATCAAGATTGACCAATTGACCCTCGGCCTTTGAGACGATCTTTTGTGTTATGACCAACACGTCCCCTTGTTCAATCGTTAAATGTTGGGCTTGGAGTGCGTCATGTATAAGTTGACCCAGGTCTGTTCCTGGTGGAATTTCGCCAATCCCTGTGATAGGTAGTATGCGTAGTTCAGTTGTCATGTAGATCCTCGTGATGTATTATACCCTCGATGAGCCAACGCTACAGAAAATAATGTATCGGCTCTGCTTATGACATATAGCATTGAGTAGTACCAGCTTGTAAAATGAAACTTGCATGTGGTCAGAATCGCGTTATAAGCATACAAGTACACTTACATAAAGTGTGTAACAATGAATGTCTCTCTTTTATTCTATGATAGTGAGGAGAAAGAACGCTATGTCACTCGTCAAAACACTTGGTCACACACTATTAGCAAGCGTGTTTATTACTGGTGGGTATGGAGCATTTTCAAATCCTGGCGGACGTGTTACAAGAGTTGAGCAATCTGGTATTCCAGCAGCGAGACAGGCTGTCATTCTCAATGGCGGTGCTATGGCTATTGCCGGAACTGCGCTAGCGGTTGGCTTCCTTCCTAAACTGGCAGCCATCGTATTGTTAGGGACGTTGATTCCTACAACATTTGTGGGTCATCCATTTTGGCAAGAGGAAAATCCACAGAACCGTGCAAACCATCAAATTCACTTCACGAAAAATCTCGCGATGGTCGGCGGCTTACTTATCGTTCTTCTCGAAAAAGATTAAGGATTCTTCCATATGAGCAACTCTGAGCAAAACAAGGTTGCAATGATTATTGTTGCGCATGAAGACGATGCCGAGTTTGCTTGTGCTGGCACGGCAGCTCTTTGGGTACGCAACGGTTGGGCCGTCTACTATGTCATCTGTGCTGATGGTGGCAGTGGTGGCTCTGATGAGGCAACAGATGTGAGTCCTGCGGCGCGTCAGCGCATAGTTGAGACGCGTAAGCAAGAGCAACGTAATGCAGGTGCCGCGCTTGGACTAAAAGATGTCTATTTTCTCGGTTATCCTGATGGGCAATTGGAACCATCGCTAGAGATGCGTAGGGATATTGTACGTCTGTTGCGGCTTCACAAGCCCGCGCGCGTAGTCTGTCAATCGCCAGATCGCTCTTGGACACCTTCATATATTCTTCAGATGTATCATCGCGACCATCTCATTGCAGGACGTGCAACACTAGAGGCCATCTATCCTGCATCACAAAATCCTTGGGACTTTCCAGAACTGATGCAAGAGGGACTCAAGCCGCACAAAGTTTCGGAAATCTACATTGCTGGTGCGCCTGTACAGAATTACGCAGTTGATATTACTTCAGTTATGGATAGCAAGATGGAGGCACTGCGTGCACACGTAAGCCAGTTTGAGAATAGTAGCGAAGAGGTGGAGCAGATGATACGTACCTTCGGTAACGAGATCGGTAAGAAGTATAACTACACTTACGCTGAAGAGTTTCACCTTGTGAAGAACGAATAGCATTTGCTATATCGAACGTAAAGGCGAAAGGAGTAGAGGGAGTATAGAGTATCTCTTAATCAGGAAAGGTTTCATCAATTCGCATGGTACACTACCAAAGGAAAAAATATCTGCGCTTAGGACGAGAAGAACTTTCTATCCTGATAGTCATCTTTATAGCTACACTGCTCCGCCTTATCTTAATCTCTTTGAACTGGCCGATAACGAACAGCGATGAAGGAAACATGGGTATTCTGGCACGTCATGTTGCTTTTAATGGAGAATGGCCTATTTTCTTTTATGGTTTGCCCTATTTAGGTCCACTTGAGGGTTATATCGCAGCTCCGTTGTTTCATCTCTTTGGGCCCTCGATGTTCACTCTTCGGCTTGCCCTTTTGCCTTTCTTCTCGCTTTTTCTTCTCTGTATGTACTATCTAACACGTCTGCTCTATACCTCGAGGTTAGCGGTTTTTACTGTTCTCTTGCTCTGCTTTGGCTCAGAGGAGATCATAAGACGCCAGTTAAGGGCTGTAGGTGAGTATCCAGAAACGCTCTTCTTTGCGGCCTTTATCTGCCTCGTTATTTCTTGGTTAGTTCTTTCACCTCACGAGATGACCAAATACACACGAACGACTCTTCGTCGTATCATTGTGTATGGAATACTGGGTCTGGTTATAGGGTGTGCGCTTTGGGTTGATTTTCTAATTCTTCCTTTTCTGGGTACGGCAACTCTTCTCCTCCTGCTCTTCTGTCGGCGTGAACTTGTGTCATGGGCTGGCCTTAGCCTCCTGTTAGGTCTAATAATCGGTGGCTTTCCCCTCCTCTACTACAATCTTACTGCACCCCTAAGCCGCAGCTCCATTGCAATCCTGCTATCTATTCAGCACTCTGGCTCCTCACAGCATCTGCCTTTCCTTCAACAAATAGTAGGCACCTTTATGGTTAGCCTACCTAATGCTACGGGTTTTAATCCTCTGTGTCCTGTTAGAGCCTTTCCTTACTTTGGGACGGTAAATGTGTATTGTGTAGTCTTACAAGGTGGCTGGGGGTTAGGATATGTGCTTCTATGGGCGTTTGCGACGTTCCTCACGGTGATCCTCATCTGGCGCGGATGGAAGGGCAGGACATTACTACAGTTAGATGATAGAATTACTGAACGGCAGACTATAGTACGCCATTACTGTCGTCTGATGCTTCTAGTGAGCGCGGGTGGCACCATGCTTCTTTACGCAATTAGCCCCGCTGCGGCTGTATTTCCTGGTCCTACGGCTCGCTATCTTCTCTGTGTACTTGTTGCCACTCCTGCCATACTTTGGCCTTTGTGGAATGGAGAATGGATAACAAAAAAAGTGTTTCACAGACGAACTACCTTGCATCTTTTTGTAAGTAGAGGTATTCCGTTTCTACTCCTCATCCTGTTTATCATGGGAACATGCTTGACGTTTCTACGGATACCTGAAGCACAAGCGTCTTATGTACAGCAAAATCGTCTCGTGCAACGTCTTCTCGTGCTTAATACCACGCGTATGTATTCGGAGTATTGGACCTGTAACCGTCTTATCTTTCAAAGTGAAGAGAAGATTATCTGCAGCGCACTTGATGAAAAGCTCAATCCTGGCTTTGATCGGTATGCTCCATATAGAGATATAGTTAAGGCATCTGCTCTACCTGCATATGTGTTTCCTCTAGGATTTCAACAAATCGCGCTCCTCGATGCTAAGCTGAATAGAGATAGCCAGTTCGGTCAGAGCTATCGAAGGCTTGTCTTTGAAGGTTACGTGGTCTACACCCCAAAAGATGTAGGAATTCAGTAGTTGTTTTACTTGCACTACCACAGTATTTTGTGGCATACTTGTCCTTAGAGACCTTCGGGGCAGGGTGCAATTCCCGACCGGCGGTGAGGTATATGTGCGCGGTACATGTACTAAGCCCGCGAGTCTCCATTCCGTTGTAAAACGGCTTGGTGGACAGGATTCGGTGTGATTCCGAAGCCGACAGTATAGTCTGGATGGGAGAAGGTTTAAATGGGAATCGTTGAGTCCTGTTACACACTGGTAACAGGGCTATTGGTGTATACCTTATAGCACTGACGATTCTTCTGTACCTCCCTTACATGCCTCCCGAATGTCAGTTGAATTGGTGGTTTTCTCTGCGTTGTTTCAGAAATGACCATCAGTATAGCTGTGACAGAGGGAAGTCTAATGAGTGTTATCACCTCTACGACGAATGATGCACCTGCTATGGTGCACACGTATGCGCAAGCACAAGACGACTTGCAGCAACGTCCAGTACGCAAACAAAATGTGCGTACTCCTGTACAAAACGTGACCGGGCGAGTACTTTTAATTGCACCGCCACTGGTATTGGCTCTCCTACTCCTGGTGAGTTGGTATGTGAGTACAACGTTTGGTCATGTTCCTAGTCTCTTTCTACCTCCTCTAGGTGATGTTCTTGCTAGTTTAACGGATGGCCTGGGTACTGGAATGTATCTCAGGGATGCTCTTGTTGTCACTGTGCAAGAGAGCGTTTTCGGTTTCTTACTGGCAGTTGGAGTCGCGCTGCCACTAGGGTATGGATTGGCGAAGTCGCGTTTGCTGTCTATCACAATTCAGCCATACTTGTCGGCAGGTCAGGCTATTCCTGCGCTTGTGATCGCCCCTTTCCTTGTTCTGTGGTTAGGGTATGGGTTGGTTCCCAACATGGTGATATGTATGTTGGTTGTCCTCTTCCCGATGGTGATAAACACGATTCTCGGTGTGCAGACTATTGATCCCGCCCTTACTGATGCCGCTCGTGTTGAGGGGGCTACTGGTTGGTCGTTACTTGCACATATCGAGTTTCCACTTGCGCTGCCATCACTACTTGCCGCGGTGCGTACAGGCTTTACCCTGTCGATTACAGGCGCGATAGTGGGAGAGTTTGTGAGCGGTGGCAATACAGGGCTTGGCTCTCTGGTTCAACAAGGGTTACACCAGTACAACACGCCGTTGATGTTTGCAACCATCATTGTACTAGCGATTTTAGCAGCGCTGTACTATGGCGTGACATGGCTTTTGGTGAAACTCGCAGCGATTGTTTACTAATTGAACATCATCTACAAGAAAACGGAGAAACATCTCGATGACGAATAGGCATCGTTCAGCTACTCTTGTGTCCATTTTGTCTATAAGTGTCTTGTTGGCACTTTTGTTAGGTGCTTGTGGTAGCAGTAGCACAACCTCAGGTGGCGGCAGTACAACGACACAGTCAGGAACAAGAAATATCTCTATTGGACTTGGCTATATTGCCGACATTCAATTTGCACCATTTTATGTTGCTCAAAGTAAGGGCTATTACAAGTCAGCAGGCTTAAATGTAACATTCAATCAGGGCATTGTACCTGACTTGGTTGGCTCAATGGTTGCTGGCAAAAACAACTTTGTCTTCGCTGGTGGAGACGAGGCGTTGCAAGCACGCGATAAGAACGTCAAAGTAGTTGATGTTGCAACCATTTTCCAGAAATACCCTGTGAGTTTGATTGTGCCATCTAACTCTTCCATCAAAACTCTCGCAGATATCAAAGGACACACAATTGGTGTCCCAGGTCCATACGGTTCAACGTACACAGGTTTGTTAGCTTTGCTTTATGGTGCGAAGCTCTCACTTTCTGATGTGAAGGTGCAACCAATCGGTTTCACGCAGGTAGCAGCCTTGATTGGACACAAGGTAGATGCTGTTATGGGCTACTCAAATAATGAACCACTTCTTTTAAAGAAGCAGGGTTTTGATGTACGAACGTTCAATGTCTCCGACTACCAGCCTCTTGTCTCAAATGGCATTGTGACTACAGAGGATACTTATCACAACCACCCTCAGATGGTGCGAGATTTCGTACAGGCAACGTTGAAGGGACTAAAAGACGTAATTGCGGACCCATCGGGAGCGGTCATGCTTTGTAAACCGTTCATCCCTGGCTCGACAGATACAGCACTGACACTAAGTAGGTTGCAGGCAACTATCTCGACATGGCAGGGCAATGGACAGCTTGGCTACAATGATAGTGAAACTTGGGACTCAATGGAGAAATTCCTGGTGGCACAAAAAATCATTGGGCCAGTACAAGATGTAACGCAAGCGTACAGCAATAAGAGTGTTGTTTAGCTACTTATACGGATAGAGATAATAAGGGGAGTAGTGGAAAGCCAATTAACTTTCCACTACTCCCCTTATTTTGCGTCAACTAACGCTTTCGTTTACGAAGAAGGGGTATAGAGTGCAAAATTGCTTGCAGTAATTGTTGCACCTTGATCTACCGCAATACCAGCCGTTCCTGATGAATATTTCGAGTTATCTACATTCCCTAACTTGTCGCCATTGGCATAAAATGTAAAGTGGTTCCCACTAACCGAAATAGCGAGCGTCATAGAAGCGTGACTATCTCTCCCTAATGTTCCTCTCTTAATGCGTGTAGCCTTACCTGTATTGTTATCATAGACATAGGCTCCCCACGTACCGTCAGGATGAACGAGAAATGTATAGGCTCCTTGCTGCGTGCCAGGTTGGTTACGGAAATACACACCAAAGTCCGCTGAAGACGCAGCATCTTGCTGTACCTGTACCTGTATAATGTAGTCCGCAGGATATCCTTGTCCTGGTATAGCAGTAAGGAATGTCCCGTTCAGTGATGGAGTCTGTGATGGATTGCTAATTGCAGTTTTGCCACTTTGACAAGAAACTTGTGCTCCATTGTAGTTTACCCATGTACCTCCACCTGAATCACAGCCATTGCCGGGGCTTGCTGCACTATAGAGTAAGTTTCCAACGGGAACGGTAGCTGGCTGAGTTGGCGCTGCCGTTGGCTTGAGCGTAGCGGTAGGTGCTGCTGTAGGTTGTTTTGTTGGAGAAGGTGTTGGCGGAGCCTTTGTTGCAGTTGCAGCCGCAGTCGGCTGTGCTGTACTTCCTGGCGTCGGTGTTGTTCCTGTACCCGCTTGTGGATTCTTATTTAGTAGTATACCTGCAGATACTCCGCCAACGATGAGTACGAGCGCAGCAAGAATACCTAAAATTACTAGTAGCGGTCTATATTTATTCCTGTTTGGAGCTTGATATGGATCTGCTGAGGAAGGGTTATATATTGGATAGACTGGTTGTTGATAGTTTCCAGAAGTATGTACTGGCGGCCTATTTAGATTGCTCTGATTGTAATATGTACCACTTTGCTGTGGAGGTGTGTAGGTTTGTCTTTGTGTTGCCTGTGCAACTGTTGGTTCAGATGAGGCAAGAGTTGTAGCATTATTCTGTATATCGACGACATAGGGAACTGAAGGCGCATTAGATTGACTTATTGCTCTGCGGAAATCCTGTGCAAAAGCACTTACTGATGTATAGCGGTCTTCGCGCCTCTTTGCCGTTGCCTTTTGGATGACAGCATCGACAGCAGCAGGAATAGCTGGATTGAGTTGATGTAAGAATGGAAGCATTTCCTGCATATGCTTTGTAATAACGACAATAGGAGTTGTTCCTCGAAAAGGCACATGTCCACTGAGCATTTGGAAGAGCACAATGCCAAGTTCATAGATGTCGGCGCGATAATCAACCTGCTCACCATTTACCATCTCTGGTGCCATGTACTCAGGAGTGCCAATAATCATGCCTGTACTGGTTAATCCTGAACCGCTAGAGGTATCTTCCATAATACGTGCTATGCCAAAGTCAGCAAGTACTAGTCTTCCATCTGAAGCTAATACGAAATTGGCAGGTTTCAGGTCGCGGTGAACAACGCCTTGCGCATGCGCATAGTCAAGTGCTGATGCCGCCTGATCTATATACTTCGCGGCTTCTTCGAGTGAGAGGGCTCCTTGCCTTTGTAGTACGTCGCGTAAACTACCACCTGTAAGATAAGGCATGACTAAGTAGGCCAAATTATCCTGCTCACCATATTCGTAGATCGGCATGATATTGATGTGTTCGAGCTTCGCTACAACGTCGGCCTCGCGACGAAAGCGTGTAAGAAATGCCGCGTACACCTCAGTGCTCATAGCTGTGCTGGGTAACAATACCTTTACCGCGACTCTACGCGCTGGTCGGGTTTGATGTGCAAGATAGACAGCACCCATACCACCCTGCCCAACAAGATTTTCCAGTATGCATGTTCCTAGTGTTCTTCCTGTAAGGTCTCCTCTATTGCTAACCATCGCTCTCCCGATTACCTCTTCTTTTACTATTGCATATTACAACGCACATCTTGGCTTTTTATAGCGTCTATTTTATTTGGTGTAGTTGTGCCAGTCGTGTATGTACCTTTTGTAAGACTGTGTCACTCTTACAAAATGCGAAACGCACATAGTTTTTGCCGATATGTGCGTGTTCCTGACCATAAAATGTATCTGGTGGAATACACGCTACGCCGATTTCTTGAATCAAATAGCGTGTGAACTCAAGCGATGTTCCCTGGAAAACTTCTGAGAAATCTACCATTGCAAAATATGTGCCTTCCGGGGCAACACACGTTAGTCCCCCACTTTCGAGAGCAGAGAGCATATGTTGACGCTTTGTTTCGTACATTGCCTGAAACTCTTTGTAGTATGATGCTGGTAAGTTAAGCGCATACGCCATTGCCTCTTGTGACGGATAATGCACCGAGAAGGTTACAAATTGGTGTGCACGCATGACCCCTTCAATAAGATTGGGCGTGCCATAGACCCAACCAATTTTCCAACCTGTCGCACTAAACAACTTACCCGCACTGCTCACCGTAACCGTTCGCTCAAACATTCCAGGGAGTGTAGCAATAGGAATATGTTGTGCGTTATCAAAAAGCAGATGTTCATATACTTCATCGGAGATGACTGTTACGTCATGCTCAATGCATAATTCCGCAATTTGGCTCAATTCCTGGTAGGTGAAGACGCGCCCAGTAGGATTATGTGGAGTATTTAAGATAATTGCATGTGTCTTTTTTGTAAATGCGGCACCAAGTTCGTCTACATCAAACGTCCATGTGGGAGGATGCAAGGGTACATAAACGGGAACGGCGTTTGCCATAAGAATTCCAGGCACATAGGAGTCGTAGAATGGCTCGATGACAATCACCTCATCGCCAGGATCGACAAGTCCCATGAGTGCCGCAAGAATACCCTCTGTCGCGCCCGACGTTACCACAACACCAGCAGTGGGATGAATCTCCATGTTATAGAAACGCGCGGCATGCTCGGCAACAGCTTGACGTAACGCAGGACTACCTGGGCCGGGGGCATATTGATTGTACTCTCCCGACTGCGCCGCCTCAGTCAGGCGCTGCACGATATCGGAAGGAGTGTCAAAGTCGGGTTTCCCTTGTCCTAAGTTGAGCGCTCCATACTGTTGTGCGAGAGTGTTGATTTCAGTAAAGACGGTTGTGCCAAATGTTGATACGCGGCGAGCAGAGGTAGACATATTAAGAACTCCAATTATTAAAACGCAGGTACTTAGCTTTTGCATTATACAATAACACATTATCAGTCGCTACATCTCAGGTGGCTCGGTATGAATTACGACTGAGTCCAATTGTGGGTACTCGTGGCGCAATCTACGTTTGATTTCTTCGGCTTGTATGTGTGCTTGACTGAGTGGTACCTGCGCGTCGATTGTTGTGTGAAGCACAAGATCAAGCTTGTTTTCTGCATTGCTAGCTCCTGCAAGATTTGGTTGTGAGCGGTAGAGATGAACGTCATGTGCACTACCGGCGCCCGCAACACCATTGGCAATGCTACAAATTGTTGTTTTCATCTCGCCAAAGCGCTGTGTCACTTCTTGACGTGGCACTACAACCTCATTTGGAGCTTCCAGATGTGTTGTAACACGTTCGAGGCGTGGGTTACTATCTAATACGGCATGTTCCAGGCGTGTTGCAACCGCGTGTGCTTCTTGCAGGTTCATGTCAGACTGCACTTCAACATCAAAGTCTGCCTCCAGGCGTCCGTTGACATCACGCACATGAATATCGTGCGCATGGACTCCTTGTAGTTCCGCGAGATAATGTATCTGATCCGTGACTGTTTCTTGTGGTGAGGCCGCAGGCTCGACGTGTACAACGACATCCGCCTCGCCTTGTGGCGAGACGTTACGCACGCCGTTCATTGCAGCTTTCTCAACGTCTTCGGAGAGTTCGTGTATTTGCTCAAAGGTGTATGTACGTGGAGCAGCGACAATGACATCTGTAAAGAGTTTGTTGCCCGCACGCCGCAGGCGAATACGTCGTACCTCTGTAACGCCCTGAACATGATCTATATACGTTTGTACCTGAGGCGCGAGCTCATCAGGAGCGCGGTCAACAAGCGCATCAATCGTTTCTTTTGCTAGTCGTAGACCAACCCAGATGACAATTCCTGAAACTCCGAGTGCCGCGACTGCATCAGCCTGTGATAGCCAGGAGGGTAGCGAAAAATTATGGGTCAACCAGACAATGAGCAGGCCCACAATTACAACGGCTGAACTCCAAATATCTGTACTAAAATGCAAGGCATCAGCCTCTAACGCCTGACTGCCCAATCTACGAGCAACACGTAACAGGACACGCGAACGGGTCACATCAACACCGATTGATATCAGCATAACCACGAACGCCCATACACTGATATTGACCTGTCCTTCGTGAAAGAGCAAACGACGTATAGCCTCGTAGATAACCCATATGGCGGTGACTAAAAGCAATACAGCCTCAAAAAAAGCTGAAAGGTTTTCAATTTTATAATGACCATAGTTATGTGTTGCATCGGCTGGTTTGTCCGATACGCGCACCGCGAAGAAGGTCATAAGTGCTGCCACAAGGTCCAAGCCAGAGTGCGCCGCCTCCGCTAGAATACCTAAGCTTCCCGTCAGTAGAGCAACAACGATCTTGAGACTTGTAAGTCCAACCGCAGCCCCAACCGACGAAAGTGCAACCATTGTCTTTTCACGATGTGCATCTTTATCATATGGCATAGAGACTCATTGTCCCCCTGTTATTGTTTTCATGAGCATGTTTATTATTGTTTAACACAGGTATTGTATGCAAATTTTAGCTATAGAGCAAGGGCTACGATAAAGTTCTGTGATGGCACACTTTTCTTCAATATAGTCATTTCCTCCATAATCTTACGAAGTTACTGCTAAAAAATAAATTGACATCTTGTTTCTATCCTGTTATCCTTGTAGGTAAGATAATTGAATACAGACTGACCCGCGTTGAACGAACAGAGTATGAGAATAGTGTCCGACAGCGATCCGATAGATGGTGAGAGATCGGAATGGGTATACTACCTCAGAACCGCTTCGGAAGCGGCTGACCGAAGAAAGTCACGGTATGTGACAAGTAGGTACGGGTGGATGGCTCCCACGCAGCAAAAGAGTCAACAAAAAAGTGGTCTTTCCAGCTTCGCTACGTTGAAGTAGAGGAGATGGGCCGTGAGAGATGCGGCTTCTTTATAAGAAGATTGAAAGACAATGTGGGTGGTACCACGGGAGCAATGTATTTGCCCTCGTCCCTGATATGGGGACGAGGGCTTTTTTTTATTGTGTTTGATTGCCGTGATGTTATGAATATAGATGTTATGAATATAAAGGAGAGAAGTGAATGGTGACTGTCTCTATTGTTAATGTGACGAGCTATACTGCTCTGGAATTATTGCGTTTGCTCGCACTACATCCACTGTTTGTTGTTACTTCTGTAACTGGACGTAGTGCAGTTGGCAAGCGCTTGGGCGATGTATTTCCACAACTTCAAGCATTTCCTGCTACTATAAATCCAGCGTTAGTTATTACGGGAGAACCTGCTCAAACTGACCTTGCCTTTGTCTGTCTTCCGCATGCAGCAGCGGCGGAGTCGGTACTGAAGCTTTTGGAGTGCGGGACGAAGGTTGTTGATTTGTCTGCCGACTTTCGCCTGCATGATGCGAACATCTATGAGGAGTGGTACAAACATACACATCCAGCGCCAGCACTTTTAGAGATGACAACATATGGTCTATGTGAGCTTCATCGTGAGCAAATTACCAACGCATCTTTAGTTGCCAATCCAGGCTGTTATGCAACTGCATCTATTCTAGCGCTGGTTCCAGCTATAGCGGCAGGAATCATTTCGCCGAGCATTATCATTGATGCAAAATCTGGTGTAAGCGGTGCGGGTCGTACTCCCGCGCTTACCACACTCTATGATGAGGTGGACGAGAACATAAACGCTTATAGCCTCGATGGACATCGACATTTACCAGAGATCACGCAGGAACTAGCCGCGGCAGCACCAACTGGGAGTTCCTCGGTTGAGGGACAACTGCGTGTGACATTTATGCCACATCTTGTACCTATGACACGCGGCATTCTTGCGACGTGTTACGCGGACTTGAAACAAACGACATTGACAACAGAAGATGTGCATGCCTTGTACGAAAAACACTATGCCAATGAGCCGTTTGTGCATGTAATTGACCAATCGCCACATACAAAGTGGAGTTATGGAAGCAACCATTGTTTTATTCATCCGTTTATAGATACCCGTACACGGAGGCTTGTCGTGATCTCGTGTCTTGATAATCTTGTCAAAGGAGCATCAGGACAGGCATTACAAAACGCAAATATTCTCTATGACTTGCCAGAAACCACTGGATTGATGGCATCATCTGTCTACCCATAATGCAATAAGGAGAGGGACCTATTCATGGCTATTAGTTTTTCATTGACGCCGGAGGGCGATATTATTAATGACCAACATCTCATCGCGCAGGTATTAAGCGAGGCATTGCCATATATAGACTTTTTAAAAGGCAAGACACTCGTGATAAAATTAGGTGGAAGTACGCTTGAGCATCAGGAGTCTGTGCTACAAGATATTGTCTGGTTACAAAAGCTGGGCATTCGTCCTGTGCTGGTCCACGGTGGAGGTCCGTATATCAATGAGTGGCTTGACAAATTGCACCTGCCAACGCGCTTTGAAAATGGCTTGCGTGTCACTGATGCCCAGACGCTCGAAGTTGTGCGTATGGTCCTATTAGGACAGGTCAATCAAGGGCTAGTCTTGATTGTCTCACATATGGGCGGCAAGGCAATGGGTCTGAGTGGGACCGATGGAAGTATGGTACGGGCGCATATTATCAGTGAACGTCTTGGCTTTGTAGGTGAGGTGGAGTCTGTTGATCCCACGCCTGTACAAGCACTTATCGAGCAAGGCTATATTCCTGTAATTGCACCTCTTGGTGAGGGACCGGACGGAACCTGTTTAAATATTAATGCGGACCTCGTGGCATCACATCTGGCAAGTGCGCTCAATGCGGAAAAGCTTATCTTCTTGAGCAATGTTGTAGGCATTCGGCGTTCTGACGGCTCGTTAATCTCGGAACTGAGCGAACAAGAGGCGAAGCAGTTGATTGCAGAGGGTGTCATTAATGGCGGCATGATTCCGAAGGTGGCAGCGTGCCTGGATGCTCTGACAATTGTGCCGCGCGTACATATTGTAGATGGTCGCGAGAAGCATGTGTTGCTCCGTGAGCTATTCACTGATCAAGGTGCTGGCACGATGATCATTCGTTGAGAGGATACGAACACAAGATGAAAAAACGTGTGGAGCGTTTGCGTGGCATGCATGATCTTTTACCCGAAGCGCATCAAAATCACCAATGGATAACAAACCGTTTGACAACGACGCTAACGCATGCAGGCTATGCGCCTATTGATACACCTATTCTTGAGCGGAGTGACCTGTTTCAGGCAAGCTTTGGTCAGGAATTATGGCAAAATCTTTATGCATTTCGGTTGCATCATCGCGATCTCTGCCTGCGCCCAGAATATACAGCTTCTATCTGTCGGCTCTATCTCGATCACTATCAGCAGCAGTCATTACCCTTGCGCTTCCAATACGCTGGACCGATTTTTCGGTATGAGGCGCCTGGGCGCAGTCGATATCGTCAACATACGCAATTTGGTATCGAGTTGTTTGGTGGACATGCTGCCTCTGCTGATGCTGAGATGTTACAACTCGCGTGCGATGTGTTGCAAGAACTGCACATTCCACAGTATCGCCTGGAACTCGGACATATTGGAGTTGCGAGCAGCTTTATTAACAGTCTACACCTTGACGATCAAGCCGCTCGTCTCCTTCTGAGTTTGATGGAGCAAATTAGTCGGTCAGAAGAGGGGGAGCAATTAGCACAAGCTCGTCTTGAAGCACTCTATCCACTCGTTTCTGATGAAAGTAGGGATGAATTCATCACTTCCTCACCAATAAGCGATATGGCGGTAGGACATGATAAATCGGTCCCTACATATATTACATCGTTATTGAGTGGTATCAGTATCTCTTTTGGTGACGATGATGCACGTCGTGAGGTAGTTGAACGTTTCTTATGGAAGATGGAGCGTGGCGAACAGCGTCGGCAGATTCTCTATGCGTTGGACTTCTTACGTGCACTTCACGCCATTTCTGGGTCGCCACCGCATGTGTTTGACGCGTTGCAAGACTTGCTAGAACGCTACCAGCTAAATACAGAGCCGTTGCTAGAACTACAACAACTTGTCTCTATTCTTAGGCAAGGGGGAGTGCCACGCGAACAAATTGTACTCAACCTCTCGCTTGGGCGTGGCGTCAGTTATTACACAGGGCTTGTGTTCGAGATACACGCGCAAGAAGTAGACGGCTTTGATACACAACTTTGTGGTGGAGGACGCTATGATCGCCTCATGCGTGCTGTTGGTAGCACACGTGATGTGAGCGCATGTGGTTTTGCCTTCGGAGTTGAGCGTCTCCTTGCGCTTGTGCCAAAGAGTGACCTGCCGATAGCAATAAGTACGCAAGCTCTTGTTATTCCTGTGAACGCGGAAGAGATGTCGTATGCACTTTCCATAGCTCGTACAGCACGTTCGTCTGGTATCCATGTAGAACTTGATGTGACTGGACATGGTGTAAGTTCTGGCTTGAAACAAGCATCTAAGAAGAATATTCCGCTCGCACTTATTGTGGGTGAGAATGAGCGGCAAAGAAATGTCGTGACGGTGCGTGACCTTATTACGGGAGAAGAGCAGGTTGTAAGTATCGAATCACTTGTCCAAAGCGTGGTTGCGAAAGAGGTAGAACTGTGAGTACAGTGCGCTTGGCCCTTCCTGGCAAAGGGGCATTAGAGGCAGCAACACTAAATTTTCTTGCCGAGTGTGGGCTAAAAGTAAATAGAAGCAATCCACGTCAGTATCTTGCACGCATCAAGAGTATGCCTGATGTAGAGGTTGTGTTTCAGCGTGCGGCAGATATTCCGCTGCTCGTTCAAAGCGGCGATGCAGCTCTGGGCATTACAGGCTATGATATTCTTGCCGAGCATCGTGGCTATGGAGACGAGTTAGACGACGACGACGATGGAGACGAGGACCTGATGGTGCTAGAGCGCGACCTTGGCTATGGAGCTTGTCGTCTTGTTGTTGCCGTACCTGAAACATGGATCGATGTTAGCAGTTGTGCCGATCTCTGGCACCTCTCTGGCTATTACCTCGCACATAAAGGACGAGGACTTCGTATAGCCACGAAATATCCGATTTTGACGGGGCAATTCTTACGCAAGCATAACATCACACACTGTAAAATATTTTCCCCGCATGGAGCATTAGAGGCGGCTCCACTTACTGACACTGCCGATTTGATTGTAGACCTTACGGAGACAGGGACAACACTGCGTGAAAACCGCTTGAAGCTGTTAGAGGATGGCGTCGTACTACGCTCACAATCATGTTTAGTTGCGAATGGACGACAACTTGTGCAAGAGCAACATGCGCTTAGAGTCGCAGAAACCATTCTTGAATTAATTGAGGCACGCACACAGGCGCGGGATCGTTCTATGCTTACTGCACAAGTACAAGCGGAGAGCCACGAAGCAATACAGCATATCTCTGACGAACTCCAGCAGCACCTGAAAACGCTTACCTCTCGTGCTGAACTGCGTATCTCAATGTCTGAGGTTGCAACTTCGGTACAGCCAGGATGGTATACCATTTCTGGTATAGTACGCGTTGGTGGCTCTGCTCCTGAACTTCTGGAAACAGTGGCCGTTCTGCGTAGTATTGGAGCTGCGAATATTAGCATTATGCCCTTGACCTACCGCTTTGGTGAAGCATCTACTAGTGTTCGTAGTGTACGTGACCGATTGAAACGGGTGGCGCCTTGAGTAACACAAAGCTGATTATCTTTGATCTTGATGGCGTTATCACGAGCGAAGAAGCATACTGGGACACGGCGGGTTTAGTCGTACATGAGTTGCTCTATAGCCCGCGCTATTGGAATATAGAAAATACTACGCATGCCTATCAACCCGTAACAACAGCAGATGCAAGTCGTACTCTTAGTCGGGGTATTCTGCCAGAGGCCGCAATTGTAGGTTTTAAGTCAAGAGCAGTCAACTCCAATTGGGATACGTGCTACTGCGGATTTTGTTTGTATCTTATCCATCTTCTTGCACTTGTACCAGATATAGATGCATTAGTGCCATTAAGACCTGCAGACGATGGCTGGATTGCAGCATTCAGGGTACAGCTAGCCGCTGTGTCAGACAAAAAGTTACAAGAAACGCGAGTACTTGACGCCATTAATGGCCCAGTGTTTCATGGATATAGTGGTCTTGAGCTGATAAAGCGTTTCAATGCCTATGCCAGTGAAATATTGGGTATACCTGTAATGGACGTTTTCGCACGCTACAGTCCCTCGTGGTGGTTTTGTGAAAATCTCTTTCAGGAGTGGTACCTGGGAGAGAAACTGTACATTCGTGATTATGAACATCCTCCAAAGCAGCCAGGAAAACGAGGTTGTATCTACTTTGAAGAGCCTCTACTTCCTGTGGAACAAATACGTGCCACACTTGAGGAACTTCAGCAACTGGGATACACGCTTGGTATTGCTACCGGTCGGCCTGGACAGGAAGCACTCGTACCACTCCAAAACTATGGCTTGTTAGCATACTTTGATGCGCGGCACATTACCTCACATGCTGAAATAGCCAAAGCCGAAGCAGCACTCGAAGCACAAGGGAAAATAGTATCTTTGGTGAAGCCTGATCCCTACCAATTTCTGTTGGCTGCTAATCCTGAATATGACTATTCATATAGTCATAAAATACAACCATTCATTGTCGTTGGTGATACACCAAGCGATATACAAGGTGGACATGCAGCAGATGCTATTACCATCGCAGTCTTGACGGGTGCAAGAACAGCACAAGCTAGAACAATTCTTGAGCAAAGCTTGCCCGATTTTCTCATTGAGAATGTAACGAAACTGCCTGCCCTGATAAAGCAGATAGATAGTCTAGCAACTATTCAACGCTTACAGTTCACTGATCGTGAAAAAGCAGAACGTTTGCTACATCGCTGGTTTGCCCTGTATATGGATTTGCCAACAGAGCGTGTTACACTCACTCCTAAAGCGGTTTCATTGAATTCTTTCAACGGCTTTTACCATGCTAATGGAGAGGAATATTTTTTCAAGACGCATGTGGAAGAACAAGGCGTTTTGGAGGAATATTACCATGCTGAAGTGCTGCGGCAAGCTGGCTACAACGTCGTTAAACCTGTACGTACTGTGCATGAACATGGACAGCAAATGGTGATCTATCCCGTTGTGCGTTGGCCTGTGATGTTTGATTTAATGCGCTCTGTTGAGACAGAACAAACAACAGACACCACGATTGCATCCCTGGTGAATGCTGAGCGGCGCGAGTGTAAACACTTGCTAGCCCTCTATACACGAACGCTTGCTTTTAGTAGCGCGGAAGAATCTGCACGCGCACCCATTCACCAACTCTTTTGGCATCGCTTGACCGGCGAACGCTTGAAAAACTACTATAGTAACAAAAGTGTGATATTACCCGACAACAAGGGGAGTATTCCATTTGATGTACTTCTCTCTTACAAATGGCAGATCAATGCTGTAAACCAACAGTACACGTTAGGCGAATTAATCGAGCGTGCAACTGCTGTACTTGCTCCCGCACGGGCAGCTTTTACGGTTATTGGACACGGTGACGCCCACTTCGGTAATGTCTTTTTAGAGAACAAGCAAGACTATCTCTACTTTGATCCCGCCTTTGCAGGTCGTCATTCGCCATTACTAGATGTAATAAAGCCACTTTTCCACAATGTATTTGCTACGTGGATGTACTTTCCTGTAGAAACAGCGCAGCAATACCATATTGGTGTTGATATTGATAATACAACGATTATCGTCAATCATGATTATACGCTGACTCCTGTACGCCAAGCCCTACTTTCCACAAAGGAAGAGCATCTGCTGCAACCTCTTCTCGCGCAATTGCGTTCGTTACATGCGCTTCCTGACGATTGGTTAGAGATTATGCAGTCTGCATTACTATGCTGTCCTTTATTGACAATGAATTTGATAGACGCTGAACGCATGCCAGCAAGTATTGGTTGGCTTGGATTTGCGCTTGCGGTATTTATGGGGAATAATGGTATAACATCCTGGTATATTGAAGGAAAAGGATATGGAGTATGATTGCATTAATTGACTATGGCGCGGGAAATATTCATAGTATAGAAAAAGCGCTTGAATATGTTGGTGCAACAGTGCAGGTAACAAATGATCCTGCTCTTGTTGCAGAAGCTGAGGCCGTTGTCCTACCTGGTGTTGGCTCGGCAGGTTCAGCGATGATACAAATAACTGAGCATGGTTTAGATGATGCGATTCGGAAGGCGACACAGCAAGGTAAGCCGTTTCTCGGTATCTGCCTGGGAATGCAACTTTTAGCAGAGCATCATGCTGAGGGTGAGGTGAATGGGCTGAGTTTGTTTCGGGGCGAGGTAAGACGCATTCCGCATGGGCCGAAAATTCCGCATATGGGTTGGAACCAGGTCAAACCTCTTCACAAAGACTTGCCAATCTTTGTCGATATTCCAGAGGATACCTACTTTTACTTTGCGCACTCGTATTATGTCGAACCACAAGATTTCCAAGGCGTTGCGGCGGTCACCGAGTATGGTTCACCGTATTGTAGTGTTATCGCAACGGAGCAAGTGTGGGGTACACAATTTCATCCCGAAAAGAGTGGAATGTTTGGGTTACAAATGCTCCAAAACTTTGTTAGGTGGGTAAAATCGTGATTATTCTTCCTGCAATTGATATCAAAGATGGTCAATCTGTCCGTCTTTATCAGGGCGATTATGCAAAAGCGACCGTCTATGACAGTGATCCTGTGAACACTGCAAAACGGTGGCATGAGTCAGGGGCAAAATGGCTGCATATCGTTGATCTTGATGGAGCTGCACAAGGCCATCCCGTAAACCTTGATCTCCTTAGGCGAATGAGAGCAGTGACTCACGCACGTATTGAAGTTGGTGGCGGTCTACGCTCAATGGAACATATTGAGCAAGTTTTCGATGCTGGGGTAGACCGTGTGATTCTGGGAACCGTAGCAATCACAAATCGCGCGTTGCTGCAAGAGGCTCTTGCACGCTATGGAGATCGTATCGCGGTAGGGCTGGATGCACGCGAGGGCAAGGTAGCAATTGCAGGCTGGATTGAGACATCAGGGGTGACAGTGACAGACCTGGCAATCGAGTTAAGCACGCTAGGAGTGCGCCGCTTTATCTATACAGATATTGCGCGTGATGGAGCGCTTACTGGACCAAATGTCGAGGCAATTGCGCGTATGCAAGAAGCTATTACGCAATCCACAAATAGGTACTCTTTGATTGCATCCGGCGGTGTCAGTTCACTTGCAGACTTGCACGTCTTGGGGGCAATGGGGGTTGAGGGAGCTATCGTTGGGAAAGCCCTGTACACAGGTGATATAGACTTGCATGCAGCAATACGAGAGCTAGAAAGGTAGTAGTGATGCTGACGAAAAGAATAATTCCTTGTCTGGACGTTGCTAAGGGCCGAGTGGTCAAAGGTGTAAACTTTGTAAACTTGCGCGACGCTGGCGACCCTGTAGAGCTTGCCAAATTCTACAACGCAGAAGGTGCTGACGAGATTGTATTTCTTGATATTACTGCCTCATATGAGAATCGAGCCACCATGCTTAATGTCGTATGCCGTACAGCAGAGCAAGTATTTATTCCAGTAACAGTTGGTGGTGGTATTCGTACTCTCGAAGATATTCGCGCAACGCTAAGCGCGGGGGCGGACAAGACTTCGCTGAACACTGCCGCGGTGCAACAGCCCGAGCTACTCAAGGCCGGGGCGGAACAGTTCGGAGCCCAGTGCATGGTTCTGGCAATTGACGCACGGTTAAATCAGAATATGCCTAGCGAGTATGAAGTGTTTATTCACGGGGGGCGTACTCCTACAGGGAAAGATGCACTGGAGTGGGCGCAACAAGGTGTTGCACTAGGAGCAGGCGAAATTCTTTTAACCAGTATGGATCGCGATGGCACCAAGCAAGGGTACGATCTTGCATTGAATGCAAAGATATCAAGCGCGGTTTCTGTACCTGTGATTGCATCAGGAGGTGTTGGTACACTGAAACATTTTTATGATGGATTAACACGTGGAAAGGCTGACGCAGCCCTGGCTGCCTCAATCTTTCACTTCGGCGAGTTTCGTGTATGTGACGTAAAGCACTATTTACAAGGACAGGGCGTGGTTGTGCGGCCGTGCTGAAATATGTATTGTGGTCGGCACTGTTCACTGTTAATCTGGCAAAAGCTAGAGAAGGTCGAGGAAAATAATGCTGCGCTTTGATCGTCAGGGACTCGTTCCTAGTGTTGTTGTAGATGACGCAACAGGTGAAGTATTAATGATTGCTTTTATGAACGAGGAAGCCTTACAGAAAACGCGAGAGACGGGTTTCACGCATTTCTTTAGTCGTTCGCGCAACACCATTTGGCGTAAAGGTGAGCAATCCGGTAACAGTCAGGAAGTACGCGCTATTTTTGTTAATTGCGAGGAGAACAGTCTGCTTGTGCGTGTCGTGCAACAAGGAGGAGCCGCCTGCCACGAGGGCTACCAAAATTGTTATTATCGACAGCTTTTACCAGACGACACATACAAGATTGTTCAAGAGCGCATCTTTAATCCTGAAGAAGTGTACGACAAGAGCATTGCCCAAAACACTAGCTCAACAAAAGAAGACGAATTTCATATAGACAAAGACTCTGTGTCCATAGAAACACCAGAAGAACTTCGAGTGAAAATGCGGCAATTGTATAGTGTGTATCTTTACTTACGCGATAACGATATGAGTGAGCAGTCAAACACCTCACGGCTTCTACAAGATCATAGCCAAAGCTATCTCGCATCACGCTTAGCTGACGAATTGCAAGAACTTGCAGATGTACAAAGCGGAGAACATGTACACGCTGGCCGAGAACCCGATACAATCTTAGAGGGAAGCCAGGTAGGGTACTGGCTTTTCTTAATTGCGGCAACGATACATCTAAATTATAACGACTTTACACCACATGAGGCTCTCCTACAGGGATATCGAGAGCACTATAATGAGGGAAGAATGGTCGAGCTGTGGCAAGAATGCCTTAACCTGGTTGGGGAAACTGAACCAACTGCGATTGCTAGAGGATTACAACTTGGCTTTTCTTTAATTGGGTGGGCTTGCGCCGAAGCAAGAATTAGCCCAATTATGCCCGTGGAATTTGACCTTGATCAGATGCGGCGTAAGGGATTGGTTCGATAGGAGAAGGATAGTTATGTGTAATTTGACACTTTGCAATGCAGCAGATTGCAACTTTGCAATGCAGCAAGGGTTTTCTATACATATTTGCAGTGCAGCAACAGGATTTCCCTCGAAAATGCGATGAAAACCTAGGAGAAAGACTCTGCTGCAAAATACCAATTTTGGGAGGGAAAATTGCTTGATGAAGATTATATATAGAATTCTTGCTTTGGCACACTTGAATACGAAGATGTACATTGATGGGTTTTCCGCAAGAGCCTTTGTTCTTCAACAGAAGAACAAAGGCTCTCAGTGAAACAAAACCTTCTCCGCCCTCATTTGTAGACGTTGCAAGATACGTCATAGACGTGATATACTCTAGTGGAATGAAAAAGGCGAGGATTGCATGAGAGTCAATTACGACTAAGCGTTTGAAGTTTGTACAGTTCTCTCAATGGAATGTGTCTCTTTGTTGTTACATGTGGACAATCGTGAGCAGGCATTTGAAACGGAACTGGTGACATTATAGGAGAGTTCCTAGGAAACAGTTAGTTATACGACAGGCAATCGCGAAGGCGTTTGAAGCTTCGGTCATTAATTGCTTAAGGACCCCGTGCACCTCTCGTTGTAAAAGAGGAAATCGCGACTAGGCGTTTGAAGCTTTACATTCATAGTAAGTCTCCTTTCCGTACGTTTCGGTTGCAAAAGAGGAAATCGCGACTAGGCGTTTGAAGTAGCCCTATTATACCCGTCGATTTTGACCTATATGAACCTTTGAGAAAACAATCGCGACCAGGCGTTTACAATGAGGAGGGATCAGTTGTGTTTCCGACTCATCCCTCCATCTCTGTTAGAACACTGGTGAGCGCACCAGCAGCGTACTTCGACTCGTTTGCCTCATAACCTGTAATGGCCACACACAGATCTCCCACTTCAACGCACTGCTCACAGGCTCTGAAGGACCATCACCCTCTTGTAGAACAACATCGTGCCATGAGAGGGAAGGAGTACGAAACTCGGAAAGGATACAGGAAAAGAACGGCTGAAGTGCTGTAGAGGCGTTCACCTCGCGCAACGGCTGGACACATTCGTTTTCTACAGGAGCATCCTCGCTGATCTCGAGACAGGTGGTAAACGAACTTGCTTGTCCCCAGTATCCGACACAGCCGAAGAGCAGATGCCACTTGTCCCGCTCTTCCAGGGGAAGCTCCATATACACCACCAGTGAGCCTGCTGCATGTTCCATCTCCCGATACACCACTGACTCTGCTACCGAGACGGTTTTAACCTTCTCTGTTGTCTTATACGCACGAAGGACCTGTTCTGATAAGGCGACACGCTCTGGCGGCCGCAGACGGAGGCGAGCTGAACAAATCCAAGGAAACAGTACCTCCCAAACCACCTCATGTCCAAAGAGTTCTATTCCAACTCGAATGAGCGCAAGACGCACGGTTGCTGGTCCAGGTCCAGGTGAGATGAGCGCACTCGCAGCACTACTCAAGGGAAGACGACAGGAGTAGGTCGATGGAAAGTGGTACTCAGCCGCGAACCAGTGGAGTGTTCCTTTCTTCATCCTTTTGCCTCCCGCTGGTGTTCTCCACTAGCCTGTCCTGCTGGAAACGACGGAAACGAGGTCATCACGAGCTGCTGCATGATGGTCGAGAAGGCATCGACCGTTTCAAACGCGTAGACAACACAATCAGCCGTTTGCATGGCGTGCAGCCGCGCTACAAAGTCTTCAACGAGACCCGAGTACATAGGCGCACGACCAACCGTCTTTTTCACCACAACGGCCCCTTGTAAGCCCGTGAGATGTGGGAGCATCGTCGCTGTTAACGCGCCCTCGGGACTCAGCAAGGTGTCATGCAGTGCTGAGAGGATGGCACAGTGCCGGACTCGCCGCTGTGTCTCATCGGCAATGACAACTTGCCACTTGTCTGTATCCACTCCTATTCCCACTGCTCGGTAGCGGATCGACAGCGCATATTCTCCTGAGCGTGTCGGCATTTTCATGAGCATCTGCCCCTCGTCTTTGGAGTCGCCAACGCGAGTGAAGAGGTGGACTGTTTCTGCTGAACGGTTGGGAAGCCCAAGGGCAAAAGAAAATTCCACGAGGCTATGCTTGGTCGCCTTTTTCCGTGTTTCTGTTCCCTGTTGCGCATTCGCGTTTTTTGCCGTGACGAGAAATCCATGAGCGTCACAGAGACCACATCCTTGCAGAATACGGTCCATCGAAATATGTTTATATTCTGGCTGGTCAGTGAGGGCTGCAACACGGCGACCATCGCGCCTCTGGCAGGCAGGACACAATGGCACACCAGAAAAGGCGAGGTACTCTGCGAGGAGTATGGCATGATAGTGCTTGGCAATACTGCCACTGCAGGCGTCTGTTTCGCTTCCATCTGCGAGGAGTTGTCGCCGAGCCATCAGTTTGTTTGAACCATTCGTGCCTGCATTACTCAAACTATGGGCTTGCCAACTCACGCGTGCATTAATGGAGAGATCATACACGGGAAGTTGTGCTTGTGCTTGATTCATTGTGTGTCTCTTTCTTCCTCCTCTGCGCGAGAACGCCACACCGACTGTGCTCGACAGGGAAGGTCTCTCTTCTTCTTGTCTCTGTTCTGTCAACTGTTCTGTTGTGATGGGCACAGGTATCGTCATCCCTCAGCCTCATCCTCCTTCGTAGGATAGTGAAGCGTCGAGAGTAACCTGAACAGCTGTGCAATCGTCTGGGCACTACACTGCTCCTCGTCCTCCAGCAGAAGTTTGAGATCGTCATCTGATGGAGTAATGAGAAAGTAGGTTTTCGCATCGAGCACTTCGCAGATCTCCATAAGCTGGGTCAAAATGTCGAACAGGTGCTCTCGTGTCCGCACGGATGCAAGATCTTCCAGGAGTTCGCGCACATTCGAGGACGCAGAAGCATGCTTCAGTTGACGAAGCGCATGTCCAAAGCGGAGCGTTCCCTCTTTCCGATCAAGAATGTGACCTAGTGGGGACGATGATGTAGCATTCATGATGTCTCTAACCTTTCGTACTTCATCAACACCATACAGACGCAGTGCATCCTGGTCGTTCTGGGGATGTTTTGCAAGCTCGGCCTGAGCAACATCGAAGAGATGGGCCTCCCACCAGATTCTCTGACGGGTAAGAAGTGCTTCGACGAGTGTATGACGATCATACGGACATTCATTTTGTGCATGCGAGAGCACCACTGCCACAAGCGAAGAAGAGACCTTCCCTGCATGTGTTTCAGGGAGAAGAGCCAGAAGAGGTCCAGCGTTCCACGGGAACGAGAAATGGGAGGTTGTTTGCCTTGCGCTTGCAGAATCTGGAAAGCAAGCCCTCTTTCTCGTCCTTCAGGAGACTCATTCTGAAGTGCAAGCCCGAGCCACTGCAAAAGCAGAGGCACTTCTGGTCCATCATCGCCTCGTGGACCCAGAACCGAGATACGTGCAAAAATAGGACATAGGGGAAACAGGTAGAAACGGGAAAAGCGTCTCCTTTGTTCTTTCAATTAATTCCTTACTTAACGAGATTCTCTAAAGAGGTTTGCAGTTTCTGATGTGCGACGATATATACTTTCCTTTCCCTATTCATCTTGTCGACTAATTCATTAGTCGCGTCTGTTTTCTGCCGGTTTTTCTTGGCGTCATATAAGCTTGATACATCCGACATCGACTCGTGTGATGGCTGAATTCTGTGTGCAGTATCGTCTGGAACAAAAAAGGCATTTTCAAGGATTGAAAAGAGTCTTTTGAGCACGCACAACGAACCATCACCTGCAAATTTGGTCCAGACGATACTGCACATAGGAGTAAAGGATCATAAAAGTCGATGTCATACATCCCCCCAATAGGGGGTTTTTGCATATCCCCCCGAAACGAGTACGCCGTTTCGGGGGGATATGCAAAAACCCCCTTAAAGGTGATAACCCTGCCTCTGTACGCACTATCGAAAAAAATGGTGGCAAACTGGAGTGGCAACGATTTTTACCAGAAAAAGGCAAGATTGTTTCCTGTTATTGGATTGAAGTGTAAGGTATTCTCCCGAATATCCACGTCACACAATGACACTAATAGGTGAACAAATTCAGAGAAGTAAGCAAATTAAATCTAATTTATGAGACCTTCACACTTACTATAGGTGTATCGAGAAGGTTAATGATACACTATAATAACTCGTTGTACTTTGTTCCTAAATATGAAGGGATTGTCATGTCAATTCACGCCGTAGTTTTTGATATTGGAGAAGTGCTTGTTCATAGCACCCGCGGAAGTGAACACAAGAAATGGGCTGACCGCTTCGGATTACAAGAAGGAGAGTTGTATAGCGCGATCAGTAAAGCGGGTGGCATAGTAGGCGTAACGAGTGCGGCTACATTAGGCAAGGTGTCGGTTGAAGAACTCTGGCAACGAGTGGGTGTTCTCTATAGACTTAATAACGAGCAGGTACGCGAACTTCGCCAGGATTTTTGGGCACATACTGAGTTCAACCTAGAATTAGCTCAATTTTTGAGGAGTTTGTATCCTCGCTACAAAACGGCAACGCTCAGTAATGCATGGCTGGATGCACGAGAGGCGATGAATGCAAAATATCAATTGAGCAATTTTGTTGACCTCATGATCTTCTCAGCTGAAGAGGGATATGCAAAGCCAGATACGCGTCTGTATCAGATTGCACTTGAACGCTTAGCTGTACGACCAGAAGAAGTCGTCTTCCTGGATGACGCAACCAAGAATGTTGATGCAGCACGATTATTGGGTATGCGAGCGATACAGTTTAAGGACAACGTTCAAGCGATCTCGGAAGTACAGAACTTTCTTTTGTAGAAGCCATTCTGAAGTCAGAAACGTAACAACAGAAAATAAGAGGGCAATGAAGCAGAAAAAAGGCAAAATAAAGACAGTAGGCTTGGACGCTCAAATGAGAACGAAAAGGCCTAACAGTGTGATAGTGACGAAAAAGTACGATGTACCATAGAACTATGCACCAGCTTTACAGCAACGAGCTTCCTGAGCCAGTTGCTGGGAAGTAAACTCTTCTCAGCTTCATAAAAGCTGAGGACGGAAGAGGAACGTATTTCCTTCTCAAGAAGCGTCTTCTTCGTGAGAAGGAGCATATTTGACATGTATCTGGGGGAATTAAAGCTATCTCAGCCGCAGTTTTATGGTACGACGTAGTGCGCCCAAAGAGGCCCAGGATCGCCGCCTCACTCAGGTAACGTGAGTAAAGCAACTTCTTCCCTCTGATCGAAAGAGTCAGGGGGACAGGAGCATGAAGTGAAAAGCCTGTTGAAGCCCTAGCACTGAGGGCCAGAGGGCAGGCAGCAAGGCTATCTATGGTGAAAGCTGAATTGCTTGAACCCCAGTCATGGCGGACAATACCTGTCCTGTGGGATGGTGTCATTGCCCACATCTGACGGTATGAATGAAAGGTACGCACGCATTCATACAACCTGCGTCAAAGCCAACCTTCAAGGAGAAGGGAGTGACGAACGGGGCACCTACGGAGAGAGCAACGATCATGGGTAACCTGGGGATCGCCTACACGCTGCAAAGCGCAAGGTGACGGAGGAGTCATAGTACTCAAATGCTCTCCGTAATGGGAGAGACACGGGGAAGGACTCTACACAGAGCTTGCTTCATTCAAAGGAGGTTGGCTTGGATGAGCCAGAAGACCATCGCGCGACTGGAGCGCCTACAACAACTGAATAGCAATCGACAGTGGATCAATCACGATTTGTACCGACTGATGTATCAGGAAGACCTGTACATCATCGCCTACGAGCGGATCAAATCCAAACCCGGCAATATGACACCGGGCACGGATGAAGAAACGCTGGATGGCTTTTCTCTCGCAACGATCCGTGAGATCATCCAGGAGATGAGAACCGAGCACTTTCGCTTTCGCCCCGTCCAGCAACAGTTCATACCGAAGTCGAACGGCAAGATGCGTAAGCTCGGCATCCCCTACGTCCGGGACAAAGTGGTCCAGGAGGTCATGCATCTGATCCTTGAAGCCATCTACGACAGCCCACACGCTCCCTCCTTTCAGGAAACGAGCCATGGGTTTCGGCCACAGCGTAGTTGCCATACCGCTTTACGGGAAGTCCGCACCCACTGGACCGGGGTAAAATGGTACATTGAAGGAGACATACGTGCCTGCTTCGATGAACTCGACCACCAGGTTCTCGTCCACATTCTGTGCAAGAAAATCCAGGATGAGCGCTTTCTCAATCTCATCAGGAAATTACTGAAGGCAGGATAGATGGACCTCCACGGAAGCAAAGAGGCATTCTTCTTGGGAACCATTTTGACCATTGGTAACGGAGGAGAAGCCAAAGTCGTGCTGCAAAAGACCAGCAAGGGCAAAACGATTCAACGACGAAGCACAGGATGGGCGACCATCCTGAAAACCCCCACGGAAAAGGTGCTGAAACGACTCAAAGAACGCGGCTTCTGTACAGGGGAGGGAGAACCAACAGCCAAAGGACTCTGGACCTCACTGGATGGCGACCAGATCATCCAACTCTACAGCAGCGTCAACCGTGGTCTTCAGAACTCCTATCGTTTTGTAGACAACTGGAAACAATGCTCTCGCATTCAGTATATCCTGAAATTCTCGCTGGTAAAGACGCTGGCGCAGAAATACAAAATCTCCGTCCCACAGGTCTTCCAGCGCTTCGGAAAAGATCTCTCACTTCTCATTAAGGGTCGAGGAGGAAAGCCAGATCGTCAGGTCAGCTTCTATCAGAACCAGGACTGGGCGAAAAAGAAACTGGCCTTCCAAGGAGGGAGCCAGGACGACATGGACGTTGTGCGAACTCTGGTCCACCTCCGAACTCGCTCCAAACTGGGAAAACCTTGCTGTGTGTGTGGCGAAGCACACAAACAGATCGAGATGCACCATATCCGACATATCCGGAAACTGAGCAACAAACGGGTAGCGACCGGCTTCAACCAGCTCCTGCGAGCCATGACCCGCAAACAAGTCCCTGTGTGCTCAGATTGTCACCGGAAAATACACCGAGGAGAGTACGATGGCCTCAAACTCTCCAATCTGGCGTATCTTCCATGCTAAACAAAGCCTTGTAGCGGCTCTTGGAGAGCCGTGTGCGCTTAGCGGTGCAAGCACGGTTCGGGGAGGGTTGCGACACGAAGTCGCTTGCGTGGCTGTTACAACTCTGTAAAACGAGGATGTAACCCAATATTCTGCTATTGGTATCCTC
>JAABUQ010000710.1_pt1 | contig 77040 bp, 62 predicted proteins | sample 5560001 | NCBI WGS metagenome assembly JAABUQ01 (sample SAMN10711888, study PRJNA513371) | rock metagenome | isolation source: Antarctica rocks | place: Antarctica: Victoria Land, Finger Mt nord | collected 2015-12-18 | reverse complement strand
GCGTCGAGCTGCCGGAGTCCCTGGCCTTCGGGACGGCCGAACGCCTGCACCGGCTCGGGCTGACCCCGGCGCCGGCCGGTGAGCTGCGGTACGTCACGCGACCGTGGGTGGTGTCGTCCCTGCGACTGCGCGACGCCGGCTGGCGGCCGCTGTGGGACAACGCGGAGGCGTTCGCCGTGCTGCTGGAGGAGGCCCGCGGGCGGACCGCCGTGGCCGGTCGACGGATCGGCCGGCGGGAGACAGCCACGCTCGGCGCGGCCGGGGCGACCGTCGCCGTGCTGGGGACCGCCGCGATCGTGCGGCGGGCCCGGCGTGCACGCAGGCGCGGATGAGCGGGACCGGGCTGCGCGACAGTCCGACGGGGCCGGAGCCGCCGGCCCGTCCGGCCGCCGAACCGCCCGTCGGTCGCGTGGAGCTCACCGGGCTGCGGGCCGCGGCCCTGTCGGTGCAGGAGGCCCTGACGGCCGTCACCCGGCCCGGGGTCGGCGGCACGGCGGTCTTCGTCGGGACCGTCCGTGACAACGACGCGGATCCAGCCGGGCCACGTGCGGTCACGGCCCTGGACTACTCGGCCCACCCCGATGCCGACCGGATCCTGGCAGAGGTGGCCACGGAAGTGGCCAGAGAGGTGGCCGCCGAGGCCGGTGCCGGGCCGGCCGTCCTGCTGGCGGTCCTGCACCGCACCGGCTCGCTCGCGGTCGGGGAGGTGGCCATCGTCGCCGCGGCGGGCGCCGCGCACCGGGGGGAGGCGTTCACGGCCTGCCGACGCCTGGTCGACAAGGTGAAGACTCGGGTCCCGATCTGGAAACGCGAGCACCTGGCGGACGGGTCGGCGACCTGGGTGGGGATGCCGCAAGCGCTGACCGGCTCGGGTGGTTCCGCCGGCGCCCGCACCGAGAGCCCGCGCCGAGAGCCCGCGCCGCCCTAGGCTGACCGCCGCCGGGGGGGACCGGCACGACGGCCGTCACCGGCCGGGAGGGGCGGTGCCGGCTCGATGCGCGCAACCGTCCCGCCGCGTCGCGCGGCCGCCGTGCTGGCCGCCGTCCTCACCGTGGCGCTGGCGGTCGTCGTCGCCGCGGTCGGGGTGCCGTTCGTCCTCTACGCGCCCGGCGTCGGCGTGGACACCCTCGCCACCGTCGCCGGTCGGCAGGTCGTCTCGGTGTCGGGTCGCAGGACCTACCCGACCGACGGCTCGATGGACCTGACGACGGTGAGCGTGACCAGCGCGGGGACCCGGCTCGGGCTGGCGGAGGCGATCACCGGCTGGGTCGACCCCTCCCGCGAGGTCCTGCCGCGCTCGCTCGTCTACCCGCCCGCCCAGACCGCGGCCGACGCCCAGGCCCTGGGTCGGGCCGAGATGACCACCTCCCAGGACAGTGCCGTGCTGGCGGCCGCCCGCCAGCTCGGCATCCCGGTCACCGTGACGACCCAGGTCTCCGGGGTCACCACCGGGAGCCCGGCTGCCGGCCGGCTGCAGGCCGGGCAGGAGATCCGCACCGTCGACGGACACGCCGTGTCCGGTGCCGCCGCCGTCGCCGCAGCGGTCCGCGCGCAGGCGCCGGGCACGACGGTGACGATCGGGGTCACCTCGGGGAGCCGCTCGAGCCAGGTCCCGGTCCGCCTGGGGACGGCGCCGGCCGGGTCGGGGGTTCCGGCGGGCGCCGGCTACCTGGGTGTCGGCCTGGCCCAGAGCGAACGCGCCGCGGTCGAGGCCGACATCCAGCTGGGTCAGGACATCGGGGGACCCAGCGCCGGGCTGATGTTCTCCCTGGCGATCGTGGACCGGCTCACCCCGGGCACCCTGGCCGGAACGGTGCACGTCGCCGGGACGGGCACCGTGGACGACCGCGGGACCGTCGGCCCGATCGGGGGGATCCACCAGAAGATGCTCGGCGCCCGGGCTGCCGGGGCGACCGTGTTCCTGGCTCCCTCGCCCAACTGTGCGGAGGCGGCCGCGCGTCCGGTCGACGGTCTCGACCTGGTCCGGGTCACCGACCTGGCCGGCGCCGTCCGCGCACTGCAGGCCGCAGCTGCCGGCCGGACCGCGGGGTTGCCGACGTGCTGACCGACGTGGACCGGCGGAACCGGTGAGCAGCCCCGCCCGGCCACCCGCGGCGGCTTCCGCCCGGCCCAGCTGTCTCGCCCGGACGATCCTGGTGGCGGGCGTCGTGGTCATCGTGGTGCTGGTCGTGCTGGGGATCCTCGCGGCCGTCGTCACCGATCTGCTCTGGTACCGCTCCGTGGGTGCCTCCGGCGTCTTCGCCACCGAGGTGCGCACCCGGTTGCTGCTGTTCGTCGGCGCGGCCGCGGCGGCCGGGGCGTTCGCGGCCGTCAGCCTGGCGCTGGTGGGCCGGGACGGGCGGCTGCTCGCGGTCGTCCCGGCCGGGCCGGGCGTGGCCGCGCGCAGGGAGGACGGTCCCGACGGGCCGGAGGGTGGGCCGGGCACCCCCGGCAGGCGGGTCACCACGGCGAACTCTGTCGTCGAGGTACCCCGGGTGGCCGGGGAGACCGACCCGGTGCGCCGGGTCAGCGGTCTGCTGGGAAGCGTGGCGCTGGCCCTGATCGTCGGTTCGGCAGCCCAGGCCCAGTGGGGGGCCGTGCTGGCGGCGGTGCACGCCCAGGACTTCGGGACGCGGGACTCCCAGTTCAGGCTCGACGCGTCCTTCTACGTGTTCACCTACCCGGTGCTGCGCTGGTTGCTGACCGCATCGCTCGTGGTCGTGGGGGTGACAGCCGTCGCCACGGCCGTCGCCTATGCCTCGAACCGTTCCCTGCGCCTGGTGCCCCCCCGCCCGGCCGCGACACCCGCGGCCCAGACCCACCTGTTCGTGCTGGTCGGGCTGTTCATCCTGATGCGGGCGGGGTCCAGCTGGCTGGACCGGTACGCGGTCATGCTGCGCCGGGGACCGGGCAACGGGTTCGACGGACCCAGCTACAGCTCGGTCAACGCCGACCTGCCGGCCTCGACGATCCTGGCCGTGCTCGGGGTGATCTGCGCCGGGCTCTTCTTCGTGGCCGCCGTGCGCCGGCGCGGGTGGGTCCTCCCGGGCGTCGGGCTGGGGCTGCTGCTGCTGTCGGGTCTGCTGCTCGGGGTGGTGTGGCCGGCGGTCGTCCAGTCGCTGCGTGTCCAGCCCGACCAGCCCAAGTACGAGGCGGAGTTCGTCACCCGCAACGCGGCGGCGACCCGGGCCGCCTTCGGGCTGCAGGACGTCGCGGAGGTCCCCTACCCCGGACGGGCCGCGGTAGGGCCGTCCACACCCGCCGCCACCCAGGCGAACGCCGGCGGGATCCGGCTGGTGGACCCGTTGCTGGTCACGTCGACCTTCACGCAGAACCAACAGACCAGGAGCTACTACAGCTTCCCCACCCCGCTGTCGGTGGACCGCTACCAGGTGGCCGGAAAGACCCAGGACGTGGTCGTCGGCGCCCGGGAGATCGACCTGACCGGCATCGGGGCGGGGGAACGGAACTGGGTCAACGAGCACACCGTCTACACGCACGGGTACGGGCTGGTCGCCGCCTCCGCCACCCAGGCCGGCACGGGGGGACTGCCCAACTACCTGGCGGGCTCGATCGCGGACGCCGGCAAGGCCGGCGGGGCCCTGGGTGCCTACCAGCCCCGCATCTACTTCGGTCAGCAGACCGACACCTATGCGATCGTCGGGGCGCCGGCCGGCACGCCGCCCATCGAACTGGACCTGCCGACGGGGTCCCAGCAGACGACCACCTACGCCGGCACCGGGGGGGTCGCCATCGGCAGCACCGCGACCCGGCTGCTGTTCGCGTGGCGCTTCGCCGACCGCAACATCCTGCTGAGTCCCCGCGTCAACGCCGACTCCCGGATCCTGTACGACCGGACGCCGGTCGAGCGCGTCCGCAAGGTCGCGCCCTGGCTGACCGTCGACGGCAGCGTCTACCCGACCGTCGTGGACGGGCGCCTGAAGTGGGTGGTCGACGGCTACACGACCAGTTCCACCTACCCAGGTTCGGAGCAGGTGGACCTGGCCGCCGAGACCACGAACTCCCAGTCCGGTGTCGACCGGGCATTACGGGGGCAGGTCGACTACCTGAAGAACTCCGTGAAGGCCACCGTCGACGCCTACGACGGGACGGTGGACCTCTACGCCTGGGACGAGAGCGACCCGATCCTGCGCACCTGGGAGGCGGTGTTCCCCGGCACGGTGAAGCCCCGCTCCGCGGTGCCGGCCGCGCTGCTGGACCACCTGCGCTACCCGCAGAACCAGTTCCAGGTCCAACAGGGACTCCTGGCCCGTTACCACGTCCAGTCCCCGACTTCTTTCCTGGCGCGCACCGACTTCTGGACCCCGTCGACGGACCCGAACGGTGGCGAGCGCCGACAGGCGCCGCTCTACCTGTCGGTCACCCTTCCCGGTCGGGTGGCGCCGACGTTCTCCGTCACGGGGACGTTCGTGCCGCAGTCCACGGCCGACAACGGCGGCCCGAAAAATCTCGCCGGCTACCTGTCGGTGGACGCCGACGCACACAGTCCGGACTACGGGAAGCTCACCCTGCTCACGACCAGCAACGACACTCAGGTCCCGGGGCCGTCCCAGGTGGATGCGAGCTTCAAGTCGACGTTCAGCCAAACGTTGAACCTGCTCGCCGGCAACGGCAGTGGGGCGTCGGTGAACTGGGGGGACCTCATCTCGCTGCCGGTGGACGGCGGGATCCTGTGGGCTCAGCCCGTCTATGTCACTCGCAACACGGGCGCGAAGTTCCCGTTGCTGCAGCAGGTCTTCGTCGCCTACGGTTCCGGGCCGGTGCTGGCCCAGGGCGGGACGCTGTCGGAGGCGTTGACGCAGTTGTTCCGGGGCCGCACGACGAGCGCCCCGACACCCACGACGACACCCGGGCCGGGGGGAGCGTCGAGTTCGAGCGATCTGAGAGCAGCGCTCGCTGCGGCCGACAAGGCGCTCGCCGCGGCGGACGCCGCACTGAAGGCCGGAGACTTCGCGGCCTACGGGGCCGCCCAGACCCAGCTGCGCGCTGCGGTCGACCGGGCGATCGCGCTGCAGGGCGGCGTCGCCTCCTCGGCGATCCCGTCGCCGCCGCCGCCGGCCGGCCCGGCAGCGTCGGCGTCCCCGAGCCGGGTGGCGGTCCCCACCGGCTCACCCGTCCCCTCGACGATCCCGAGTCCGTTGCCGCTCAGGTAGCCGTCGGGGCGCTTTGCCTCGCGCGCGGGCCTCGGCTAGACTCGTGATCAACACCGCGGGGTGGAGCAGCTCGGTAGCTCGCTGGGCTCATAACCCAGAGGTCGTAGGTTCAAATCCTGCCCCCGCTACGAGAACGACGAAGGCCCGGTCCCTGATGGGACCGGGCCTTCGTCGTTCTCCGAGGTCCGCGCTCCCGGCACGAGCCGCGACGGCGGCGCGGACACCGGTGAACCGTTCGGGAGGATGCGGGACACACCTGATGTGGGGGATGTCGAGAATCCGAGGGAGCGCTCTCCGGCGGGTGCGACGGCCAGGACCGACGCCGAGCTCGTCCGCGGTGTCGGGGTAGGTCTGGAGCCGCGCCGTTCTGGCACCCAGCCACCGTGACAGGCGCTCTCGGCGGGTGGCCACCGGCAAGGGCGTCGTGCTCAACGCCTACTGCCCGGACCCCCGGTCGGCCGCCGAGCAAGGCGTTGTGGGTTGCCGCGGTTGCTCGCTCCCGCGTCCCGGTGAGTAGCTCGGTCAGGGCGCTGTCCCGTGGATCCGGCTCAGGATCCGGCGCGCGACGTGGTGACCGGCGCGGACGGGTCGGTGCCGGCGTGGGCGGGATCGGCGCGTCGCCCGGACGACCGTTCGTCGGTCGAACACGACCCGGCCACGACGACGCCGGCCCCCGACCCCTCGGTTTCGGCGCCGAGGCCTCAGTCCGGGAACCCCGCCGAGCCCGACACCAGGCGGGAGATCCGCAGGTACTCGAAGTGCGCGTCGACGGCCGGCAGGGCCCCGCCGAGGGAGAACAGGCCGATCCGCGGCGTGACCCCCCGGGCGAACGTCCAGGACCCACCGAGGTCCCACCGGAGGCCGTCGGTGCTCGACGAGGCGCGGAACACCCGATCTCCGGCCGGGTTCACGTGCGAGTAGAGCCGCAGCCACACCGTCGTGGCCGCCCGGCCCAGCACGGTCCCGGAGGAGGTGACCTGCCCGGCGTAGCGGATCTTCCGGTTGAACTCGATCTGGCGGGTGTTGAAGATGGCCACCGTCCCGAGCCTGGCGATGTCCTCGTCCCCCGCGTAGGCCGCGATGCCGGCCTGCTGGAAGTTGCGGACGTCGCCGACCCCGAGCGGCAGCGTCACCTTCGTCTCGGCGACGTAGTCACCGGCCGGAGCGTCCGTCAGCAGGATGCCCGCGTTCGCCGGGGTGTTGTTGAGGTCTCCGGCCTGCACCGGCCAGACCAGTTGGCCGCCGGCCAGCCGGGCGGCGGGGTCGCGCCGGACCCAGCTCGACCCGGCCGGCAGTGCGGTCCCGTCGAACTCGGTCGAGTAGGCGGGCAGCACCGCCCCCGGCCGCGGTGTCGGGGCCGCAGCCGGGGTGGCGGAGGCGAGCGCCGCGGCCGAGACAGCGTCGAAGTCCGCCGGTCCGGCGCTCACCAGAGCCACCTGGTTCCCGCCGGTGGTGGCCGGCAGCGTGACCTGCAGCGTGGCCTGGGGGTCCGCGAGCCGGCTCTCCGACACCGACGCGGTCAGCTGACGGCCCCGGATCTCGGCGACGACCGTGTGCCAGCTGGACACGTCGTAGGACGCGGGCAGCACCGCACTGGTCACGACGTGTCGGCCGGCGGTGACGACGTCGACGGTGAGCAGCCGGTTCGCGCGGTCGATGCGGACCGCGACGTGGTCGGTCGGCGACCGGTAGCGCACCGCGAGTCCCGCCGAGCCGGCACCCGTCCCGGCGGCGAGGCGGACGTCGGCCTCGACCCGGACGTCGGCGGGCACCACGGCCCTCGACGCGACGATCCCGGCGCCCGGCGCCGTCTGGCGCAGGTAGCCGTCACCGGGCCTGCCGGCGGCGGAGCCTGCCAGCGCAAAGGTGCCCGCGACCCGGGTGAAGCTGCCGGCCACCGGTGCGGTGGTGAAGGGCTCGTCGACGGGACCCGTCGTCACCGGGGCGGCCTGCGGGGAGTCGGAGGCGCCCCGCCCCCCGCGCACGACCGGCCAGCCGTCGATCCAGTCCAGGCGGTCGATCAGCATCGGACGTCGGTTGATCCCGAACGGCGCTCCCAGGTACGGGGTGGCCCGGGGGATCGCGTGGTAGACGAACCAGTCCCGGCCGGCGTCGTCGGTGATGACCGCGTTGTGGCCGGTGCCGATCCAGTCGTTGCCGTACGGGGCGATGACCTGGGTGCCGCCGACGCGTGAGGTGTTCAGCGAGACCCCGTTGCGGTCGACGAACGGCCCGGTGGGCTCGCTGCTGCGCCCGGCGAAGACGGTGTAGCCGGTGACCGGGCCCGCGCAGCAGTTGGTCGAGGACGCGAAGATGTAGTAGTACCCACCGTGCTCGACGACGTAGGAGCCTTCGTACCGGTTGTCGATGAGCACCTGGGTGGGCTCACCGACCGTGCGGAGCCCGTCGTCGGTGAGCCGGACGACGTAGCCGCCGCCGTTGTAGGACGACCAGTACAGCCAGCGGTGTCCGTCGGTGTCGGTGAACCCGGCCGGGTCGATCGTGCCGAGGTAGGAGCCGTTGCCGGGCCGCGGTGCGACCAACGGCCCGCCGGAGTCGGTCCACGGACCGCGTGGTGTCGGTGCGGTCGCGACCCCGATCGCGGAGTCGTTGTCCCCGGGCAGTGCGGCGGTGTCCGTGACGACGTAGTAGAGGACGTACCTGCCGTTGACCCAGCGGATGTCCGGGGCCCAGATGCCGGCGCCCGGCGACGCCCACGACGGGCGGGTGGTGAACACCGACCCCGCCGACGTCCAGTGGGTGAGGTCCGGCGAGGACAGCACCGGCAGCAGGGGTACCGGGCCGCCGGCCCGCAGCGGGTCGGAGGTGGCGTAGGAGTACCACAGCCCGTCCCGACCCCGGATGATCGACGGGTCCGCGAACGTCTGGGCGGCGGGTGCCGAGACCGGGTTGGTGTAGGTCGCCGGTGTCGCCGCGGCAGCTGGTGTGGCGGCAGCTGGTGTGGCGGCGGCAGGTGCGACGGCGGGTGTCCGGGCGGGCGTCCGGGCGGGCGTCCGGGCGGGTGTCCCCCCGGCGGCGGGGACGGCGAGAGCGATGCTCGCGCAGGCGGCGGTGACACCGGCGAGGGCGACGGCGCCGCCCCGTCGGCGGGGACGAGGGGGAACGGTCGTCACAGGTGACCTCCGGGTTCAGCGGCCACCGCGTCGTGGCCTGCCCGGCCGACGGTAACCACCGGGTGGACGGGTGTCCACGCCTCGTCCGCGGGTCCGGCGAGTCCGCGTACGAGGCGGGGCCGCCGTCCGCGTGCCCGTCCGGGTGACGGTGCGCCGCTCGGTAGGGTCCGAACCGACCCGACACCTCTCGCCTGGAGGACTCCCCGCGATGGCCGCCCAGCCCGTCAGTGCCGCCCAGACCGCAGCCCCGGCCGGAGGTCCGAGTTCCGCGGGCGCATCGGCGGTGCTGGACCCCTCCTTTCGCATCGGCCCGATCGACCGGCGCCTGTTCGGCTCCTTCGTCGAGCACATGGGCCGCTGCGTCTACACCGGCATCTACGAGCCCGGCCACCCCACCGCGGACGAGGACGGCTTCCGTACCGACGTCCTGGACGCGACCCGCGACATGGGGGTGAGCCTGGTGCGCTACCCGGGTGGGAACTTCGTGTCCGGGCACCGCTGGGAGGACGGCGTCGGCCCGCGAGCGGACCGCGCCGTCCGTCTGGATCTGGCGTGGCGGCAGATCGAGACCAACGAGTTCGGCCTGGGGGAGTTCGTCACGTGGGCGCGCAAGGCCGGCGTCGAGCCGATGATCGCGGTGAACCTCGGGACCCGCGGCGTGCAGGAGGCCATCGACCTCGTCGAGTACGCGAACGTCGCCGGTGGCACGCGCCTGTCGGACCTGCGCCGCTCGCACGGCCACGAGGAGCCGTTCGGGATCACCCTGTGGTGTCTGGGGAACGAGATGGACGGCCCGTGGCAGATCGGGCACAAGACGGCGACCGAGTACGGCCGGCTCGCCGCCGAGGCCGGCAAGGCGATGCGCCGTGTGGACCCGACCATCGAGCTGGTGGCCTGCGGCAGCTCCCACTCGAGGATGCCCACCTTCGGGGAGTGGGAGTCCACGGTCCTGGAGCACGCCTTCGACGTCGTGGACTACGTGTCGATGCACGCCTACTACGAGAACCCGGACGGCGACGTCGACAGCTTCCTGGCCACCGCGGTCGACATGGACCGCTTCATCAGCCGCGTCGTGGCCACCGCCGACTCGGTCGCCGCCCGCAAGCTCAGCGACAAGCGCATCAACATCTCCTTCGACGAGTGGAACGTCTGGTACCAGAGCCGGTTCGTCGGCGAGGACAACCTGCCGGTGGAGGCCGTCCCCCGCCTGATCGAGGACCACTACGACGTCACCGACGCGGTCGTCGTCGGCTCGTTCCTGGTGACCCTGCTGCGCCACGCCGACCGGGTGTCCATCGGCTGCCAGGCCCAGCTGGTGAACGTGATCGCGCCGATCCGCTCCGAGCCGGGCGGTCCGTCCTGGAAGCAGCCGACCTGGCACCCGTTCGCCCTCACCGCCCGGATCGCCCAGGGTGACGTGCTGCGGGTCGAGCCGGTGACCCCGACCGTCGAGACCACGAAGTACGGAACGGTCCCGGGCGTGGAGGTCACCGCGACCCACGATGCGGGCACCGGTGACATCGGCGTGTTCGTGGTCCACCGCGGCCACGACGTCGGGATGCCACTGACGCTGGACCTTCGCGGGTTCACCGGTGCAGGTCGCGCCGACGGGACCGGGCTCGCGGTCGCGGAGCACTGGGTGGTGGCGGACGACGACCCGACCGCGACGAACACCGCCGAGGACCCGGAGCGCGTCGTCGCCAGGCGGGGCAGCGGTGCCGGCTTCGACGGAGCGGTGCTCACGGTCCCACTGGCTGCCGTGTCGTTCACGGCGCTGCGCCTCACGACGCGCTGAGCAAGCGTGACGGGTCCCCGCCCCGACCACTGCCGTCGACCGCGTGGTCGCGCACCCGACCGCCGGAGTGTCGCTGCGGACCCCCAGGTCGTGGACGACTACCAAGCACCCGGTGAGACGACGCTCTCTGAGTACTACGACGGGCTCGCCGTCGTTGGAGGCCTACGCCGACGGTGGTACGCCGGCACTGGGTGGCCGACCGCGGTGTCCGGCCACCGCAGCGCGGGCCGCGCACTCCCCGACGACGAGTCCACCGCGCGAGTCTGCGACAACCGCCCCAGAACATGAGCGCCGCGCGTGGGATGGGCGGCCCCGGGGCGCGCCGCGCCGGCTCAGTGATCTCCTGCGAGCCCAGTACCGTCCCCGGTCGGAGAGGGACGACCCCGGTGTCGGCCCGGACTGGAGAGCGCACGTGGACGTCAACGCCTTCTCACTCGACGGATCGGTCGCGATCGTCACCGGCGGTGCCGGCGGCATCGGGGCACGAGTCGCTCTCGGACTCGCTGAGTTCGGGGCGAAGGTCGGCATCGTCGACATCGACGGGTCCGACCTGGCGGCCACAGCAGACTCGATCACCGCGATCGGGGGCGAGATCGAGACCGTGTTTGCCGACGTCACGGACGGCGACGCGGTGACGGATGCGGTCGAGCGGGTCCAGTCGGCCCTGGGCCCGTTGAAGCATGCAGTGAACTGCGCCGGCACCAACAACCAGATCCCCGCCGAAGACCTGACCCGAGCCGACTGGCAGAAACTCCTCGACATCAACCTCACCGGTGTCTTCCTGTCCTGCCAGGCCGAGGGCCGCGCGATGATCGCCAACGGCGGCGGGACCATCGTCAACATCGGCTCCGTGTCGGCGCACATCGCGAACAGGGGACTCGACCAGGTCCACTACAACGCCTCCAAGGCGGGCGTTCTGCAACTGACGAAGTCCCTGGGGCTCGAATGGGCCTCGGAGAACGTCCGGGTGAACTCGGTGAGCCCGGGCTACACGGCGACCCCGATGGCGCTCAGCCCCCAGGTGTGGCCGCTTGTCGAGGGTCTGCAGAAGGACATCCCGATGCAGCGCCTGGCCCAGACCGAGGAGCTCGTGGGGCCGATCGTGTTCCTGCTCAGCGGTGCGTCGTCGTACGTGACCGGCACGGACCTGCTCGTCGACGGCGGTGCCGTCGCCTGGTGACCTCGCTGTGCGCGCGTGGGACGGTGGTCGGGTGGCCGGTCAGCGCGTGGGGTACCGGCTGTCCGACCCGGACCCTTCGGACGCCCCGGCCGTCGCGGTCTGGCGCGGGTTCGTCCGCGACGGCCGGATCGTGCGCCTGCCGGCCCGGCGCGGTCGTCGACTCGTGCTGCTCGACGCTGTCGCCCAGCTGTTCGAGCCAGGACTGCGTTACCCGGAGCGGGAGGTGGACCGGCGCCTGCGCGATCTGCACCCGGACCACGCGTCGCTGCGCCGGCACCTCGTCGACGAACAGTTCATGGACCGGGACCACAACGTGTACTGGCGATCTGGCGGCCGGGTGCCCCGGCGCGACTGACCGGGTAGGTCGGCGCGGTGGACGCGGGATCAGCCGGTGAGAGCGTCCAGGACCGCGTCGTGCAGGCGTCCGTTGCTCGCCACCGCGCTGCCCCCCGACAAGCCGGCGCTCCCGGACAGCAGGCGTTGACCGGACAGGTCGGTGTAGGCACCGCCCGCCTCGCTGACGACCAGCGACGGCGCAGCCATGTCGTGCAGCTCCAGCTCCGGTTCCGCGGCGATGTCCACGACGCCCTCAGCGACGAGCATGTAGCTCCAGAAGTCGCCGTAGGCACGGGTCCGCCACACCGAGCGGGTCAGGTCGACGAACCGGTCGAGCAGCCCGAGTTCCTCCCATCCGCTCAGGGAGGAGAACGACAGGGACGCGTCGTCCAGGGACCCGACCGCGGACACGGTGATCGGCCGGGAGGTGTTCAGGGTTCGACCGGCGAACGCACCACCCCCGCGGGTGGCCCACCAGCGGCGGTTCAACGCAGGTGCCGACACCACCGAGGCGACGACCGCGTCGCCCTCCACCAGCGCGATTAGGGTCGCCCACACCGGAACGCCCCGGACGAAGTTCTTCGTGCCGTCGATCGGGTCCACCACCCAGCGGCGCGGACCCCAACCGGTGGTGCCGCCCTCCTCACCGGTGACCGCGTCGCGGGGCCGGGCACGGGACAGGGTCCGGCGGATCGACTCCTCGACGGCGTGATCGGCGTCGGTGACCGGGGTGAGGTCGGGCTTGGTGTGGACGTCGAGGTCCCCGGCGCGGAACCGGTCGGTGGTGATGGCGTCCGCGTCGTCGGCGATCAGCAACGCAAGGCGCAGGTCCTCGGTGTAGGGCCGGGGTCGACCGCTGTTCGCCACGCGGGCGACGCTATCGGCGCGCCCGGCTGACCCAGGCGAGGCGCGCCCCGCCAGGGGTCCGGTGGACGGGCCGCGATGTGGGAGCTGTCCGGAAACGACAGAGAACTGGTCGTTCGAGGGGTCTTGCTGCGCCTCCGGGACCTTGCGTGTCGATTCCGGACAGGTCGGACGCAGGTCGTCCCGAGCCGGCAGTTCGAACACCTCAATCGTCGGCGTTGCGGTCCCGGCTCTTCAACAGCCGACGGAAGGAGGCGACCCGCGCCGGGTCCAGCAGTCCCTGCGCCGCCCGGGAGTCCAGCCCGCACTCGGGCATCGCTGCGGTGTGGACGCATCCGCGCGAGCAGTACAGCGTGGCCTGGTCCAGGTCGGGAAACGCACGGATCAACGTCGCCGGCGCGACATGCGCCAGGCCGAAGGACCGGACCCCGGGGGTGTCGACCACCCAGCCGCCGGTGGGCAGCGCGAGCGCGACCGCACTGGTGGAGGTGTGCCGGCCGCGCCCGGTGACGGTGTTGACCACGCCGACGTTGCGCCCGGCGCCCGGGATGATCGCGTTGACCAGCGTGGACTTCCCGACCCCGGAGTGCCCGACGAGCACGCTCACCCGCCCGGCGAGGCGGTCCGCCAGCACGTCCATCGGGTCATCACGGGACGTCACCACCGACGCGAGGCCGAGCGGTTCGTACAGCGCCAGCAGGTCGTCGGCGGACGCGAGGTCCGATTTCGTCAGGCACAACAGGGGTTCCAGGCCCGCGTCGAACGCGGCGGCGACGCAGCGGTCGATCAGGTGGGTGCGCGGCGGCGGGTCGGCCAGCGCCGTCACCACCACCAGCTGGTCGGCGTTGGCGACGATCACGCGCTCGACCGGGTCGTCGTCGTCGGCGGTGCGGCGCAGGATCGTCCGCCGGGGCAGGGTGCCGACGATGCGGACCAGCGCGTCCCTGCCGCCGGTGGTCTCCCCGACGAGGCGCACGCGGTCACCGACCACCACCGACCGCCGGTCCAGTTCCCGGGCCTTCACGGCCGTCACCGGCGTGACCGTGGGGTCCGGTGGGACCCCGGCGGGTCCGGGCAGGCAGGTGTACCGGCCGCGATCCTGGGCGATCACCGTCGCTTCGGTGGCGTCGTCGTGCCCGGGGCGTTCCTTGGTGCGGGGCCGCGACCCGCGTCCCGGCCGGACGTGGACGTCACGTTCGTCGACGTCGGTCAGCCGGGCCGGGCTCACGCGTTCGCCGGTGCCGGATCCGGTACGGGCCCGGTCACCGGTGCGGCTGCCGCCAACTGCTCCCAGCGGGACGCGAAGTCCGGGAACGTCTTGCCGGTGGTGGCGATGTCGGCGACGGTGAGGCCGGGCACGACGAGCCCGAGCAGTGCTCCGGCGTGCGCGATCCGGTGGTCCGCGTAGGTGGCGAAGGGTCGGTCGGGGTCGGCCCGCAGCGGACGTGGCGTGACGACCAGCCCGTCGGGGAGCTCGCTCACATCACCGCCGAGAGCACCGATCTCGGTCGCGAGTGCGGCGAGCCGGTCCGACTCCTGACCGCGCACGTGTGCGACGCCGGTGATCCGCGACGGCGAGTCGGCCAACGCCGCGAGAGCAGCGATCACCGGGACCAGCTCGGGGGCGTCGGCGAGGTCGACCGTCAGACCGCGGACCGGGCCGTCACCGGTGACCGTCAGCCCCGCGGGACCGCGGGAGACCGTCGCGCCCATCCGTTCCAGCAGGCCCGGCAGAGCGCCCCCGGGCTGGGTGCTCGACTCCGGCCACCGAGGGACCGTGACGGAGCCGCCTGCTGCCAACGCTGCGGCCAGGAACGGTGCCGCAGTCGACAGGTCGGGCTCGACGGTCACGTCCACGGGGTGCACGACACCCGGTGACACCCGCCAGAGGTCGGGGGTCGCGTCGTCGACGGTGACGCCGCGCTCGCGCAGCATCACCACCGTCATCGCCACGTGGTCGCGCGACGGCAGCGGCGGGCCGACGTGCCGCACCGCGAGGCCGGCGGTGAACGCCGGCGCCGCCAGCAGCAGGGCAGACAGGAACTGACTGGAGGCGGAGGAGTCCACCTGCAGGTCACCACCGCGGACGGCTCCGACCGGCCGGACGGTGAACGGCAGGGTTCCCCGGCCGCCGTCCTCGACGTCGATGCCTAACGCGGTCAGGGAGGCGGTCGTCGCGGCCATCGGGCGTTCCCGCGCCCGGGCGTCCCCGTCGAAGGTGACGGGACCGTCGGCGAGTGCGGCCAGCAGGGGCAGGAACCGCATCACCGTCCCCGCCAACCCGGTGTCCACCACGACCCCGCCCCGGAACCGCGCCCGTCCGGTACCGGCACCGACCGGGGGGGTGACGTGCCAGGCGGTGCGGCCCCCCGTCACGTCGACGCCGAGCGCCCGCAGCCCGTCGACCATGAGCAGCGTGTCCCGGGCCAGCAGGGGCGACCGGATCGTCGACGGCCCCTCGGCGAGCGCGGCCAGTACGAGCGCCCGGTTCGTCAGGGACTTCGAGCCGGGCACCTCCACCGTTCCGGTGACGCCTCCCGGAGCACTCGGGGCGGCCCAGCCGTGGAGCGCGGGGGGCCCCGGGGTCTGCGGGGTCACGGCGCCGAGGCCAGGTCGCGAGGGCCCGCCGGCCGGCACCCGACGTTCCTCAGACCGGCAGCTTGGCCGTGGCGGCATGCCCGGCGGACTCCACCCGACGCCGTCCCTCGGCGCCGGCGAGACGGGCCTGCGCCTTCGCCGCGGTCACCGACAGCTTCGTCTCGCGCCGGGCCGTTCTCGACGAGCGCTTGATGTCCTTCGCGGTCCGGCGGGCCCGCCACGGCAGGCCCGGTTGACCCTCGGTGTCCACGGACGCGATCAGCAGGCCCCCCAGCAGGGCGAGGTTCTTGAGGAAGTGCATCTGCGCGTCCTGGCGCTTGGCCGCGTCGTGCTCGGACCAGAACGGGTGACCCGCCAGTGTGGTCGGCACCAGCGACAGGGCCAGTGCGGAGGCCGCCAACCGGGGCGCCTTGCCGATCGAGAGCATTGCGCCGCCGACGACGTGCACCATCCCGTTCAGGCGCACCAGGCCGATGGTGTCCGTCGGCAGTGCTGAGGCGAGCTGGGCGGGCAACACCTTCTGCAGCACCGGCGAGACCTTCGCGACCACCGGCTCCGCGGTCGGTGCCAACACCTGCGGCTTGCGGACTGCGAGCACGCCCGTCGACACGAAGATCGCGGACAGGGCCGGGCGGGCGAAGAGCCGCACGAGTGTCGTCATGCGCCATTACTACCCGTTCCCGGGGGTCGCGTGCACGCCGGCGGGAACATCGCGGCCCGCGTGGCGTTGGCCCCGGAGACCGTGTCGACATGTGGCGGCACCGTCGACGGCGGTACCTGCGGGGACGGAGACGATCATGGTGACAGCGCTCGCGGCGTCGCGGCGTCCCCCTGTCGGGCGACGGGGACGGCCGGGCTTGCTCGAGGGCGCCGCAGACCTCGCCCGTACCCTGGTGAGCATGCCCACCGCCGCGCCCGAACCGCACGCCGAGGCTGCGGACACGGCTGCGGACACGGCTGCGGACACGGCTGCGGACGAGGCGCTCGGGACCGCCGCAGGCGAGCAGTCCGCCGAGGTCACCGGTGTGGACGGCCGTACCTACGCCGCCGGCGACCTGCGGTCCACCGAGACCACCGAGCAGCGCGTCGCCCGGTTCGAGCGCGACGCAATGCAGTACGTGGACCAGTTGTTCGGCGCAGCCCTGCGGATGACCCGGGACCGGACCGACGCCGAGGACCTGGTCCAGGAGACCTTCACCAAGGCCTACGCCGCCTTCGCCCAGTTCCGGCCCGGGACCAACCTGCGTGCCTGGTTGTACCGGATCCTGACGAACACGTTCATCAACTCCTACCGCAAGGCCCAGCGCACCCCGCAGGCGTCGAGCTCGGAGGACGTCGAGGACTGGCAGATGGCCCGTGCCGAGTCCCACACCTCGGTCGGTCTGAAGTCCGCCGAGGCGGAGGCGCTGGAACACCTGCCCGACTCCGACATCACCCGGGCGCTGGCCCGGCTGCCCGAGGACTTCCGGCTCGCGGTCTACCTCGCCGACGTCGAAGGCTTCCCCTACAAGGAGATCGCCGGGATCATGGGGACACCCATCGGCACCGTCATGTCGCGGTTGCACCGCGGGCGCCGGCAGCTCCGTGCTCTTCTCGCGGACTACGCGGCGGGCAGGGGATACCACGCCCCGGACGCGGCGTCGCCGGACACCGCGCCCACGCCCGACCGCAGCGAGGTCCCCGCATGACCGTCGACGGAACCGACCGCCACACCCCCGAGGCCGCCCCCACCGTCACGGCAGACGGCGCACCGGACCGCAGACCGGCATCGTCGGCGGCGCGCTGGGCCGGCCTGCTCGACGAGCTCGGGGTCCCGCCGACCGTGCTGGCCGCCGCCCCCGGGTCCACCGGCCCCGGCGGGGTGCCCTCGGGGGGGGAGTGCGCGGAAGCACTCGGGCAGGTGTTCGAGTACCTGGACGGCGAGGTGACCGAACTCGGCGTCCGGACGCGCATCGGTGAGCACCTCGAGCTGTGCACCACGTGCCTGGCGGCCTACGACACCGAGAAGCTGGTGCGCGCCGCCCTAGTCCGGAGCTGCCGCTCGGAGCACGCGTCGGAGGAACTGCGGACCCGCATCTCGATCCTCATCCATGCCGACCGTTCCTGAGCGCACCGCCGGCGTCCGACCACTGAGCCCCGGGACCCGGCCCACCTAGGCTCGCGCCGTGCCGTCCTTCGCCGAGTCCGTCCGCGCCAACCCGGCGCTCGGGACCGCGGACGTCGCGACACTCCAGCGCCTCGTCACCGACTGGCACCTGCTGGCCGACCTGTCCTTCGCCGACCTGCTCCTGTGGGTGGCCCAACCCGGACCCGACGCGGATCCCGGGGACGAGCCGCAGTCGTTCCGGGTGGTGGCCCAGGCCCGGCCCACCACCGGCCCGACCGCCTACTCCGACGACATGGTCGGCCACCAGTCGACGGCCGCCGAGCTGCCGTTGGTCGCCTCGGCCCTGCGCGCCGGGCGGGTCGTGCGTGACGGCGACCCGCAGTGGCGCGACCGGGTCCCGGTCCGGCTGGAGGCCATCCCGGTCCGGTCCGGTGGCCGGGTGATCGCTGTCATCGCGCGCAGCACGAACATGATCGGCATCCGGATGCCGAGCAGATTGGAGCTGTCGTACCTGCAGGCCGCCTCCGACCTGTCCACCATGATCAGTGAGGGCACCTTCCCGCCGAAGGACAGCCGCACCGACCTCTCACGACTGCCGCGGATCGGGGACGGCCTGGTCCGTCTGGACCCGGCCGGGGTCATCACCTACGTCAGCCCCAACGCGCTGTCCGCCTACCGCCGATTCGGGTTCGCCGGGAACCTGCTCGGCTCCCATCTGGGGCGGGTGACGGCGCGGCTGGCCCCTTCGGGGAGCCCGACGGACGAGGCGCTGGCCGCGATGGTCTCCGGCGAGGCGTTCCGGGCCACCGAGATCGACAGCGTGGACGGGACCCTGGTCATCCGCACACTTCCCCTGTTGCGGGCGGGGGAACGGATCGGTGCCCTCGTCCTGATCCGTGACGTCACCGACCTGCGAAGCCGGGAACGGGAACTGCTGAGCAAGGACGCGACCATCCGGGAGATCCACCACCGGGTGAAGAACAACCTGCAGACGGTGGCCGCGCTGCTGCGCCTGCAGTCGCGTCGGGTCAAGGCCGTGGAGGCCAGGACCGCGCTGGACGAGGCGGTCCGCCGGGTCGGCTCGATCGCCGTGGTGCACGAGATGCTGAGTCAGGGAGTGGAGGACCGCCTCGACTTCGACCACGTCGCCGACCGGCTGCTGGGTCTCGTCGCCGACGTGTCCGCTCCCGAGGCGACGGTGACCCCGATCCGGACCGGCCACTTCGGCGAGATCCCGGCCGAGACGGCGACACCGCTGGCGCTGGTCCTCACCGAGCTGCTCCACAACGCGGTCGAGCACGGACTGCAGAACCGGCCCGGGGCCCTGATGCTCGGGGTCCGGCGCTACCGCGACGGCCAGCTGCTCGGCCGGGGTGGGGTGGTGCCGTCCACGGGTCGGCCCGGCACCCCGGTCGGGACACACGGCCGGACCGCCCAGTCCGCGGGCCATCGCAACGGGATGGCGGGCAACGGCGTGGTGGGCAACGGCAGGGCTCACGACCCCGCGCGGCCGGACGCGACGCACGGGCCGACGGTCGGGGTGGACCCGGTCCCGGACGACGACACGCCGCCGTCGACGCGCGCAACCGGCTACGGGACCGACCTCGTCCGCATCGAGGTGGAGGACGACGGCCAGGGGCTTCCCGTGGGCTTCGACCTGGCGTCCAGTGGGAGCCTGGGCCTGCAGATCGTCCGTTCCCTGGTGAGCGGTGAGCTCAAGGGCCACCTCGAGATCGCGGCCCGGCGAGGTGGTGGCACCCGGGTCCTGCTGGAGTTCCCGACCGCCTCGATGTGACCGCGTTCGACGTCGGTGTCTTGGTCAGACGGAGCGCGCGCGGGATCGGGCGGTGCGCCGCTTGAGTGCGCGCCGCTCGTCCTCGCTCAGCCCGCCCCAGACTCCGGCGTCCTGACCGCTCTCCAGCGCCCAGGCCAAGCAGGCGTCGGACACGTCGCACCGGTGACAGACGACCTTGGCCTGCTCGATCTGCGCGAGTGCCGGGCCGGTGTTCCCGATGGGGAAGAAGAGCTCGGGGTCTTCCTGCAGGCACGCGGCGCGGTGTCGCCAGTCCATTGGTCTCTCCTCCGGATCAGTGCCCGGGGCCCCGGCCGGAGCCGGGGAACCGGGCGCGCTGTGCTGAGCGCCTCCGTCCGGTACCGGACGGGACCGGACACCGGGGCGCTGGCGGATGGACCGGGACGGCGTCGTCGTCAGCCCACGTTCGGGTGGTGGTGCCGGGGCAGCACACGCGTGATCCGGTATCGGCACCGGGCCCCGAGCGCTCGTGCTTCTACAGCACCACGGGTCACGCCGCACCCGAACCGGGGCGAAGCGTTGATGACCGCTACGTGAATAGTTTCACAAGACCCGGCCCGTGTCCATGATCCAACCGCACCGGTCGACCCGCAACGGGACTGTGCGGCTGGTTCGCCGCGGAGCGCGGCCGACCGCGTACCGCTTCGGGCGTCGGCCGCCCACTGACCGGGCGCCCAGGCGCCACGCCTACGCTCCAGGGGTGTCGAGCGGCCAAGGTGCCGGACGCCCGCGACGCCCGGGCGGTGGGCGGCCTGCGGCGCGGCGCACCGCCCCGGTCAGTGGACCGGCGTCCGCCCGCCCGGTGGCCGCACCAGCCCCCCGGGGTGCCCCGGACATGCGGCCCCCGCCGGTCGAGGCCAGTGGTGAACGACCGTGGACCCTGCGCGTGAGCGCCCTCGTCACGGGCCTGGAGGCGGTCGCCGCACTGGCCTGGTCGGTGCTGCTGGCGATCAGCTTCATGCGCTCGCACCGGGACCTGTCGGTCCCGAGCGCGCTCGGGCTGGTCGCGGTGTTCGCCGTGCTCGGTGTGGGGCTCGCCGTGTCGGCGGCGGCCCTGTGGCGCGGGCGGCGCCGTCCGCGGGCGTTCGCCGTGGTGATGCACGCCCTGGTCACCCTGATCGGCTTCTCGACCGTCGCAGCGTCGCCGTGGTTCGGCTCGGCGTTCGTGGTGGCCGGCGGCGCGGGTCTCGCGACGCTCTTCGCGAACCCGACGAGCCGGGCCCTCGGCCGGGGCAGGCTCCCCGGCAGCTGAGGCCGGTCAGGTGACCCGGTCAGGTGCGGCCGGCCGTGGCGGCAAGAGCGGCGAGCGACTCGCCGGTCACCCGGTTCGTCGTCCACCCGTCCATCGGGACGGCGCCGATCGCCCGGTAGAAGCCGATCGCCGGGGTGTTCCAGTCCAGCACGGCCCACTCCAGTCGCGGCCAGTCCCGGGCGACACACTCGGCGGCCAGCGCCGCGATCAACGCCCGTCCCGTCCCGCGACCCCGGGACGCCGGGCTCACGTAGAGGTCCTCCAGGTGCATGCCACACCGCCCGGTCCAGGTGGAGAAGGTGCGGAACCACAACGCCATCCCGACCACCGCTCCGCTGTGCGGGTCGGTCGCCACATGACACCAGGCGCGCGGGTCCGGTCCGAAGAGGGCACCGGCCAGGTCCCCCGCGGTCGCGGCGACCTGGTTGCTCTCACGCTCGTACTCGGCGAGTTCGTGGACGAGGCCGATCAGCGCGTGCTCGTCACCGGGACGGGCGGGACGGACGTCGGTCGTGGACCCGGCTACCGGCTGTGTCACTTCTCCATCCTGGACGCCGAGGTTGCCGAGGGTGGCACATCGAGTCGGGCCCACCCGCTGCGCGTCCACCACTGGTCACCGGCCGCCATCCGGTCCGCGACGGCCCGGCGCAGCGAGCTGTCCCGGGGAAGGTCCCGTGCGTCGGTCCCGGACGGCGCTGTGAACAGGAAGCGGCGGATGTCCGCGTCCGGCTCCTCCCCGGCTGCCCGGGGGAGGAGGGTGAAGCGGCGGGCGAAGGTGCGGATGTTGCTGTCCGCCGGGAGCACGGTGGCGAGCCGGTCGTCCAGCAGCCACGACGTGCAGGTGATCAGCGCCGGTTCGAGGCCGGGGTGCAGACGCGCGACCACCCCGGGTGCGGCCGCCAGGGACTGCCCGCAGGCGTCCGGCGTCATCGCGCCCCCAGTGGCCGGGACGTGCAGATCGAGCAGGCCGGTCCCCACCGGCACGCCGGCGGCCACCGCGAGGGCCTCCCCGGCCCGCCCGACGGCCACCTGCAGCCGTCCGACCCGCACCAGCCGCCCGGTCGCGTGCAGCACCAGCCACTCCTGGTCGGCGAGCCCGCCGGCGCCGGTGATCCTGCGGTGCGCGGCGACCTGTGCCCCGACGTCCGCGACCGTCTGCTCCGACGTGGCGGGGTCCAGACCGTGGTCGGCGTGCCACCGCAGCAGCCCGGGCAGCGCCGCCGCGTGCACCAGCACCCAGCCCCAGCGACGCACCGCGTCGGCCGCTGCGGTGTCGACGCGGTCGGCAAGCGACGCCCAGGAGCCGGGCTGGGTCCGCAGGTCCGGCCCGCTGTCGTCGCCTGCTGCGTCGGCCGCCGCACGGGCCCGGGCGAAGGCCGTCGCGATCCGGGCCGCGAACTCCCGCAGACCCGGGTCGGCGGCAAAGGACACCCCCGCGCCCAGGACCTCCTCGACGTCGTCGGCCGGCACGTCGAGCAGGCGTAGGCGACGGTCCAGCGCGACGGGGTCGAGCTCTCCTCCCGGCCACAGTTCGTCGGCGTCGGCGTAGGAGGCGGCGTCGGGGCGCAGTCCGGCCAGGGACTCGGCCCAGGCCGCCGAGGACGCGGGCAGGCGGAACCGCGTGGCGGGATCCATGCGTGCTACAGGACCCGCGAGAGGAAGGCCCGGGTGCGGTCCTCCCGGGGTGCGCCCAGCACCTGCCGGGGCGGGCCGGTCTCCACGACGAGGCCGCCGTCCATGAACACCAGGTCGTCCCCGACCTCCCGGGCGAAGCCCATCTCGTGGGTCACGACGACCATCGTCATCCCCGAGGCAGCCAGGTCGCGCATCACGGCCAGGACCTCACCGACGAGCTCCGGGTCCAGCGCCGAGGTCGGTTCGTCGAACAGCATCACCTGCGGGTCCATGGCCAGGGCGCGGGCGATCGCGACCCGCTGCTGCTGCCCACCGGACAGCTGCGCGGGGTAGGCGCCCTCCCGGCCGGCCAGCCCGACCCGTTCCAGCAGCGCCGACGCCCGCTCGCGCGCCGCGCCCCGGGCCACCCCACCCACCCGGACAGGGGCCTCGCAGATGTTCTGCGCCGCCGTCAGGTGCGGGAACAGGTTGAAGCGCTGGAAGACCATGCCGATGGAACGCCGCTGCCGGGACACCGCCCGGTCGGGCAACTCGTGCAGCCGGCCGCCGCGCTCGGTGTACCCGATCAGGTGTTCCCCGACCCGGATGCTTCCGGCGTCGACCCGTTCCAGGTGGTCCAGACAGCGCAGCAGAGTGGTCTTGCCCGAGCCGCTCGGCCCCACCAGGCACGTCACCGTCCCGGCGGGCACGACCAGGTCCACCCCCCGCAGGACCTCGGTGCGCCCGAAGCTCTTGTGGACCGCGCGCGCCTCGACGAGCGGGCGCTCAGACACCGCGCCCACCGGAGACGAAACCGCGGCCGAAGCGCCGCTCGACGAAGTACTGCCCGACGAGCAGCACCGTCGTCAACGCCAGGTACCACAGGGTCGCAGCGACGAGCATCGGGAACAGCTGGAAGGAGCGCGTCCCGACCGCCTGGGTCTGGAAGAACAGGTCGTAGGCGGGGACGTAGGCCACCAGCGAGGTGTCCTTCAGCATGGCGATGACCTCGTTGCCGGTCGGGGGGACGATCACCCGCAGAGCCTGGGGGAGCACGACCCGCCGGAACGCCAGTGGCCGCGTCATCCCGAGCGCCTGCGCGGCCTCGGCCTGGCCGCTGTCGACCGACAGGATCCCCGCGCGGGCGATCTCGGCCATGTAGGCGGCTTCGGACAGCCCCAGCGCGAGCGCCGCCGCGACCGCCCCGGTGATGACCCGGGTCGAGTCGAACCCGAAGAACCGCCCGTCGAAGGGGACACCCAGCAAGCCACCGATCTGCCGGTCGAACGGGACGCCGAACTCGATCCGGGCGAACAGGATCCCGATGTTGCCGAACAGCACACAGAGCACCAGTCTCGGCACCGACCTGAAGAACCACGTGTAGCCGAACGCCACGGTGCGCACGAGACGGCTGGCCGACAGGCGCATCACCGCGAGCAGGACGCCCAGCGCCAGGCCGATCACCATCGACACGACGGTCAGCAGCACGGTCAGCCGGACCCCGCCCAGGATCGGTCCGGTGACGATGTTCGCGGCGACGAAGGACCAGTTGAACGCCCTGTTCGTCACGACCATGTTGACGAACATCGCCGCGAGCACCACCACGACGGCCGTGGCGACCCACCGCCCGGGGTGGCGAGCCGGCGCCGCGCGCAGTCCACCGCCGCGGTCGGTGCCCGGCGTCGCCGGGGTTCCCGGCACGGGAGCGTCCAGCGATCCGGCGGTCAGCCCTTCACCGCCGGGTTGACCAGGGACGTCGCGACCTTCGCGTCCTCGACCTTCCACTTGGTGGCCAGCGTGGCGTAGGTGCCGTCGGCGATCAGAGCGTTGGTCGCGGTGGCCAGCGCCTGGGCGAAGGCGGTGTCCTTCTTCGCGACCGCGTACCCGAACGGGGCCTTGCCGTAGCTGTTCCCGGCGGTCTCGAGCTGGCCGTTCGTCTTGCTCAGGCTGTCCGTGACGACGACGAGGTCCGACAGTGCCGCATCCGCCTTGCCCGTGAGCACGTCGGTGAACGGCAGCTGGCCGTCCTGCTCGGCCAGGACATCGATCGCCGGCTTGCCGGCCCCGGTGCAGGCGGTGGACCTGGCCTTCAGATCCGTCTCCTGGGTGGTCGCGGTCTGGACCGCAACCTTCTTCCCGCAGGCGGCGTCCGGCTGGACGCCCTTCGGGTTGCCTTTCTTCACCGCCCACTGGGTACCGACGGAGAGGTAGCTGACCAGGTTCACCGACGTGAGCCGGTCCTTCGTGATGCCGAAGGAGGACAGACCGACGTCGTACTTCCCGGACTGCACGCCGATGAGGATCGAGTCGAACTTGGTGTTCTCGTACGTCGCCTTGACACCCAGCTTCGCGGCGACCGCGGTGAACAGGTCGATGTCGAAACCGTTCGGCGTCGTCCCGTCCGTCGCCAGGAACTCCATCGGCGGGTAGGTGATGTCCGAGCCGACCTTGATGGTGCCCGCTGAGGTGATCCTCGCGGGGACCCCGGCGATCGGGGCGGCGGCGGTGCTGGCCGGTGCGGCGCTGGTCGGTGCGGTGCTGGTCGGTGCGGCGGTGGACGGTGCGGCGGTGGACGGTGCGGCGGCGGCCGTCGTGGGCTCGCTGCTCGCCGTCGACGACGAGGTCGCGCCGGAACCGGTACCGCCGGAGGACCCGCAGGCAGCGACCACCAGAGTGGCGACGGCCGTCAGGACCCCCGCGGTCGCGAGCCGGGCACGACGGGCGTGCGGTGGGCGGATCCGGGATGCCACGGCCATGGGTGGTCCTCCTGCTGCAGACGGTCCTGAGGTGGGTCGGGCCGGCAGTTCACCGGGCCGGGTGCAGGGATCGTGTCAGCTGCGGTCCGATCTGTGCACCACCCGCCCCTGACCCACCCACCGCGGGCCGGGTCAGGCGAAAGCTGCTTCCACCAGCGCCGACTGCTGCGCGGCGTGGGTCCTGGTGGCACCGACGGCCGGGACCGCACTGGCCGGCCGGGTCACCGGGGTCACCGGACGGCCCAGCGGGGGGACCAGTCCGAGCGCCATGGACGGCCAGGCGCCCTGGTTCGCCGGCTCGTCCTGGACCCAGCGGACCTCGGTCGCGTTCGGGTAGCGGTCCAACGCCGCCCGGACACCCGCGACCGGGATCGGGAACAGCTGCTCGACCCGGACGACGGCGGTGCGCGTGTCGCCGAGCCGGGCCCGGGCCGCGGTGAGGTCCCACGCGACCTTCCCCGAGCACAGCAGCACCCGGGCGACGTCGGCGGGCACCAGCCCTGTCTCGCCGTCCCGCAACAGGGCCGAGTCGTCCAGTACCGGTTCGAAGGTGCCGTGCGTCAGGTCCCCCGGGCGCGACACCGCGGCCTTGCTGCGCAGCATCGACTTCGGGGACGCCACCACCAGCGGGCGGTGCTCGGTTCCCAGGCAGTGCCGGCGCAGCAGGTGGAACCAGCTGGCCGGGGTGCTGGGCTGAGCCACCGTCATCACGTCGTCCGCGGCCAGTTGCAGCCACCGCTCCAGCCGGGCCGAGCTGTGGTCCGGGCCCTGGCCCTCGAAGCCGTGCGGCAGCAGCATGACGACGCCGGAGTGCTGGCCCCACTTGGCCTCGCCACCCGAGATGAACTCGTCGGCGATCGTCTGGGCGCCGTTGGCGAAGTCACCGAACTGCGCCTCCCACATGACCAGCGCCGCCGGGCGGGCGACGGAGTAGCCGTACTCGAACCCCACGGCGGCGAACTCACTCAGCAGCGAGTCGTACACGTGGAACTTGGCGCCACCGGACTCCAGGCCCTTCAACGGGGTCCAGGTGCCGTTGGTGACCCGGTCCACCAGGACGGCGAACCGCTGCACGAACGTCCCCCGCCGGCTGTCCTGCCCAGCCAGGCGGACCGTCCGGCCGTCCAGCAACAGCGAACCGAACGCGGCCGCCTCCGCCGTCGCCCAGTCGATGTCCCCACCGGTGAAGGCCGCGGCCCGCCGTTCCAGCTGGGGGGCGACCTTGGCGTGCAGGGTGAAACCCTCGGGTGGCGTCCGGTGGACGGCCGCGATCCGCGCCAGCGTCGCCGCGCTGATCGCCGTCTCCGGCGACCCACCCTCCCCGCCTGGCGCGGTGGGCTTGAGCGGGTAGTCCGGGACCCGGTGGTAGAGCTCGGGGTGGTCGAACGTCTTCTTGGCCTCGGCGAAGTTGCGTTCCAGGCGCAGGTTGTAGTCCTCCAGTGCCTGCTCCGCCTGGGCGATGCTGATGTCCCCGCGGCCGACCAGGGCCTCGGTGTAGAGCTTGCGGACACTGCGCTTGCGTTCGATCAGGTCGTACATGTGCGGCTGGGTCATCGACGGGTCGTCGCCCTCGTTGTGTCCGCGCCGGCGGTAGCAGACCAGGTCCACGACGACGTCGCGGTGGAACCGCTGGCGGTAGTCGAACGCGAGCTGGGCGACCCGCACGCACGCCTCGGGGTCGTCCCCGTTGACGTGGAAGATCGGCGCCTGGATCATCCGCGCGACATCGGTGCAGTAGGTGGAGCTGCGGCCCGCGCCCGGGTCGGTCGTGAACCCCACCTGGTTGTTCACCACGACGTGGATGGTGCCGCCGGTGCGGTAGCCGCGCAGCTGGGAGAGGTTGAGGGTCTCGGCGACCACCCCCTGCCCGGCGAACGCGGCGTCCCCGTGGACCAGCAGTGGCAGCACGGGGTAGTCGGACCCGCGGTCCAGTTCGTCCTGCTTGGCCCGGACGATCCCTTCCAGGACGGGGTCGACAGCCTCGAGGTGGCTGGGGTTGGCGGTGACCGAGACGGGGATCGTCGCGCCGTTGGCGGCGGTGAAGACCCCGTTGCTGCCCAGGTGGTACTTGACGTCGCCGGAGCCCTGGACGGTCGCCGGGTCGATGTTCCCCTCGAACTCGCGGAAGATGTGCGCGTAACTCTTGCCGACGATGTTCGCCAGGACGTTGAGCCTCCCGCGGTGACTCATCCCGATGCAGACCTCGGTGAGCTGTGCTCTCGCGGCACCGCTGCACAACCGGGCCAGCAGCGGGATGAGGGTCTCGCCGCCCTCGAGGGAGAAGCGTCGTTGGCCGACGAACTTCGTCTGCAGGAACGTCTCGAAGGCCTCGGCCTCGTTGAGCTTGCCCAGCACCCGCAGCTGGTCGTCGGGATCCGCGCGGGAGTGCAACCGTTCCACGCGGTCCTGGATCCAGCTGCGCTGCACCGGGTCGTGGACGTGCATGTACTCGGTACCCACGGTCCGGCAGTAGGAGTCCCGCAGCAGCTCGAGGATGTCGCGAAGGGTCATGAAGCCCCCGGCGCCGCCGGGAACCGCCGTGCCGAAGTTGCCGGTCGCGAACCGGCGGTCCAGGTCCCAGATCGTCAGGCCGTGCGTGGCCATCTGCAGGTCCGGGTGGGTGCGCTGGTGGTACTCCAGGGGGTCGGTGTCGGCCACGAGGTGACCGCGGACGCGGTAGGCGTGGATGAGCTCGATGACGCGCGCCTGCTTCCCGACGCGGACCTCCCGGCGGCCCAGGTCGTCCGGGGCCCACCGGAACGGCTCGAGGGGGATGCGCAGCTCGCCGAACACCTCGTCGTAGAAGCCGTCATCGCCCAGCAGCAGCTGGTGCACGCGGTGCAGCAGCTCCCCGCTCAGCGCACCCTGGACGACCCGGTGGTCGTAGGTGCTGGTCAGCGTCATCGTGCGGGAGACGCCGATCTCACTGATCCGCTCCGCGGACGCGCCCTGGAACCCGGCCGGGTACTCCATCGCGCCGACGCCGATGATGGCGGCCTGCCCTGCCATCAGGCGGGGGATGGAGTGGACGGTGCCGAGCCCGCCGGGATTGGTCAGCGAGACGGTGGTGCCCGCGAAGTCCTCGACGGTCAGCGTGCCCGCCCGGGCTCGTCGCACCAGGTCCTCGTAGGCGGTCCAGAAGGCGGCGAACCCGAGCGTCTCGGCCCGCTTGACCGAGGGCACGACCAGCGCCCGGGTCCCGTCGGGGCGCGGCAGGTCGATCGCGATGCCGAGGTTGACGTGCCGGTGGTGGGCGATCGCCGGGCGTCCGTCGACCTCCGTGTAGGAGTCGTTGAACCCGGGCGTGTCGTGGACCGCACGGACCAGCGCGTACGCGATCAGGTGGGTGAAGCTGACCTTGCCGCCACGGCTGCGGGAGAGGTGGCGGTTGATGACGGTCCGGTTGTCGACGAGCAGCTTGACCGGGATGTCGCGGACGCTGGTCGCGGTCGGCACCGACAGGCTGGCGGCCATGTTGGCGGCGAGCCGTGCCGCCGGGCCGCGCAGGACTGCCGGGGCCGGGTCCGGCTCCTCCGCACCCGGTCCGTCCGTCGCGGGCTCGTGGACCGGGTCGGCCGCGGTCGGAGCCGCACCCGGCGGGCGCTGCGACGCGGACCGCGGGGCGGCCAGGCCGTCCCGCGGAGGCGACGGTGTCGGGACGGCGACGGCGGGCAGGAGGTGTATCCCGCCGTCGTCGACGACGGGGAGACCGGGGGCCGCCGTGGAGGGATCCGCCTCCGCGGGGACGGGTGCAGCCCGCACCTGCTCGGCGACAGGGTTGGTGGGTACGGTCCCGTCGACGGGATCCGTGGGGACGGTCGGGGCCGGTGCGACGACCGTCTCCGGTCCCGCGGTTCCGTTGTGGGCGGCCGTTCCGTTGTGGGCGGCGGGCCCGTTGTGGGCGGCGGGCCCGTTGTGGGCAGTGATCCCGTTGTGAGCAGGGCTCTCGACGGTCCGGTGGTCACGGAAGTAGCGGTGCCACGCGGGGTCCACACTGTCCGGGTCCTCGGCGAACCGCTCGTACATCTCGTCCACGAGCCACCCGTTGGCGCCGAACCCCTCGCCGGGGTCCGCGTCCGGCTCGGTGCCCGTCGCACTCCGAGCTGTCGGGGTGCGGGTCGTAGGGGTCCGTTGGTCGGCCACCGCCTGATCGCCTCTGTCCGTCTGCTCGTGGTGCGTCCGGGAGCCCACCGTAGACGGAGGACCCCCCACCGGTCAGGAGACGATGTCGCGCCGGGCGAAGCGCCACGCGGCGAGGGCGCCGAGGACCAGTCCGTAGGCCAGCCCGGTGAAGGTCCCCCAGGCCATCTGCGTCCAGTTCGGCACCGGGGAGAACAGCTGCACCCACCCGAGCACGTAGTTCTCGGGGAGGTAGGGCCGGATGGCTGCCAGAGCGGTGATCTGGTTCAGGATCGAGAAGACGATGTAGACGAGGACCGCGGTGCCGACGGCGCCGAGCGGGGAGTCCATGGAGACCGAGAGGAGCAAGGCCAACCCGGCCACCCACAGCAGATGGACCCCCAGGTACGCCAGCGTCAGCGCGATCCGGCCGACCGCCTGTCCCGCCGGCATCTCGGTGTCGAACGGGGTCCGTAGCGGGTGGGTGCCGTAGAGCAGGGTGCCGAGCCCGAGGGCCACGAGGGGCAGCAGGAGCAGGGCGGCGGCGGTGAGCAGTCCGGCGACGGCGGCTTTGACCCCCAGCAGCCGGCCGCGGGGGACCGGGACCGCGAGCAGGTAGCGCAGGCTCGACCAGTTGGCCTCGCTCGCCACCGTGTCACCGAAGAACAACGCCACCAGCACGATGTCCAGGAACGTCGCGGTGACGAAGACGCTGAACAGCGCGAAGTTCGCGGCGCTCGCAGTCGCGACGTCGACCAGGCCGCTGCCGCAAGGGTCGGGGCTCCCCAGGGTGAACGCCCCGGCCAGGATGAACGGCAGCGCCGCCAACAACCCGAAGACGACCTGGTTGCGTCGTCGGCGCAGCTGACGGGCGAGCTCGACGCGGACCGGCAGCGTGGTGTGCGGTCGCGCCGGTCGGGCGGGGCGCGCCGGTGCGGTGGCCGCGGTCACCGCGGCACCCCGATCGCGCGGACACCCAGCCGCCCGACGTCCACGGGGTCGCCGTGGTCGGTGTCCGGGACCTCGGCACCCCCGGGACCGCCCGGGCGGTCGGGACCGTCGTCGTTCCCGGCTGCCGTCGGGTCGTGCGCGGGGCTGACGAGGGCCAGGAACACGTCCTCCAGGCGGTTGCGGGACCGGACCCCGCTCACCCCGACGCCCGCCCCCACCAGACCGGCGACCGCGGACGTCCGGGCCAGCGGGCCGAGCTCCGCCGAGACCACCGTCGGGCCGGTGGCGTCCGTGCGCGCCGCGACGACCACCCCGGCCACCCCCGGCATAGCGGCCAGGGCCGCCGCGGCAGCCGGTCCGTCGTCCACCTCGAACAGCGTCGGGCCGCCGCGGCCCACCAGATCCGCAGTCCCCGCGTCGGCGACCACCCGCCCCCGGGCCATGACCACGACGTGGTCGCAGGTCTGTTCGACCTCGGCGAGCAGGTGGCTGGACACCACGACGGTGCGCCCGGTCGCCGCGTAGCGACGGACGACCTCCCGCATCGCGGCGATCTGTGGCGGGTCCAGGCCGTTCGTCGGCTCGTCGAGGACCAGCAGGTCCGGCGTCCCGAGCATCGCCTGGGCGATCGCGAGTCGTTGGCGCATGCCCTGGCTGTAGGTCCGCGTACGCCGGTCGACCGCGGAGCCGAGTCCGGCGATCGCCAGGACCTCTTCGAAGCCGGCCTCCTGTTCGGGCCGTCCGGTGGCCGCCCAGTACGACGTCAGGTTCCCGCGGCCGGTGAGGTGCGGCAGCAGGCCGGGACCCTCCACGAACGAACCGACCCGGGACAGGACGTGCGCCCCCGGTGTGACCGGCTCCCCGAAGACGAGCACCTGCCCGGAGGTCGGCCGCAGCAGACCCATGAGCGCGCGCAGCGTCGTGGTCTTCCCGGCCCCGTTGGGTCCGAGCAGACCCAGCACCTGCCCCCGGCGGGCGTGGAAGCCGACCCCGTCGACCGCCCGGAAGCCGTCGGCGTAGGACTTCACGAGGTCGGTGACGACGAGCGGGTGCTGGTCGTGGGCGCCCGCCGCGTCACCGCCGGCGCCGGGCTCGCCGCCGGGGTGACGGGTCCGGTGTCGGCATCCGACGCGTGCGCCGACCCGCGCGGGCGCAGGCGGCGGACGCCGAGGACGAGGGCCGCGAGCGCAGCGACGGCGAGGGTGACGATGCCGCCGACCAGCGGGAAACGGGGGAGGGACGACACCGCGCCGGCCGGGTCGACGCCGCCGCGGGCCGGGACGGACGGGACCCGGAGCTGCCCGCCGGGTGCGAGGGCGACCGCCCAGGCAGCGCCGTCGGTCGGCACGGCGAAGGAGGCGTCGGTGGTCGCGATGCTCACGGCCAGGCGGTGACCCGCATCGACCGTGGTGACGGCTCCGGGGACGTAGACCGTGACCAATCGGGTCGCGCCCGGGGTCAGGCCCGGGATCGTGAACGGAGCGGCACCGGGCCCGAGCAGGGTCCGGGTGCCGTTCGGAGCGATGTCGAGCAGGCGCGCGAACAGAGGACCGTCGGTGGTCCCGGTGGTGGGCCCGGGTGTCGCCCTGGCGAGCGCGATCTGGCCGGCGCCGGTGATCGCAAGGGTCACCCGGGACCGGCCGGTGACGGTGAGGGGACCCGTCAGCGGCCCGGAGGGGAACGTCGCCACCTGGCCGGGGGGCTCCGCGGCCGGACCACCGACCAGGGTGGACGTGCCCGGACCGGAGGCCGCGCCGCCGCCTGTCCCGCCACCACCTGTCCCGCCACCACCTGTCCCGCCACCACCTGATCCGCCACCGCCGGCCGTGTCACCGGCCGGGGCGCCGGAACGCGAGGTGGCCGAGCCGGCACCGCCAAGGCCGCCGATCCCCAACCCCGTCAGTGCGGTGAGCGCCGCCGGCTGGGCACCGGGTGGCCGCAGCACCTGCTGCCGTCCCCCGGTGAGCTCCACCGACCTGTCCAGGGCACCGCCGGCACCGGTCGTGTCCCCGACCGGGTATCCATCGGTCGTGACCGTCGCGACGGGCGCCTCCCCGGTGACCGGGTCCGTCCGTCCGGTCAGGTCGTAGGAGAACCCGGTCGTGCCGCGGGCAGTCGCGGAGGGCGCGGTCGGTCCGGGAGACCGGCGCGGTAGGCGCAGCTGCGCGCCGAGGAAGTCGACGGTCGTGTGCTGGACCGCGGCCGCGTCCACCGCGCCCGCATCGTGACCGCCGGCGTACCAGCGGACCGTGACGGGCGCGCCCGCCGCGGTCAGTGCCCGGAGGTTCGCCTGCGCCTGGTCCAGCCCGAACAGCGTGTCCTGCTGGCCCTGCACCAGCAGTGTCGGCACGTGGACACCGGGCAGCACAGCCGCCGGGGAGGACCGCGCGAGCAGGGCGCGCAGCTGAGTGGGGAGGCGTCCGGTGGAGACGGCTTGCGCGTAGCCCAGGCAGTACTCCAGGCGGAAGCGCCCACAGGCGGCCGGAGCTGGTGCCGTCCCGCCCCGCACCACGGCGGGCGCTGCACCCGTCCCCAGCCCGGAGGCGAACAGCGAGCTGGCCCACCCCTTCTTCAACGGCCCGGTACCGGCTGCGGACGCCGGGGCAGCGGGCGCCGGGCCGATCCCTGCGGGGTTGGCGCTGAGGGTCGTGGCGACCCCGTCGTCGGGGAACAGCGCCTGACCGAGGTCGTTCCAGGTGATCGCGGCCGCGACGGCATCGACCCGGGGGTCCGTACCCGCGACCTCGAGGCTCGCGGCACCTCCGTAGGAACCACCGGCCACCCCGACCCGCGGGTCACCGGGCCCGTCGAGCAGCACCTCGGGCTGCGCCGCGAGGTGGTCGATCAGCTGGCGGGCCCCGGGGATCTCGTGGTCCAGCGACATCAGGCTGATGGTCCCGCCCGACCGGCCGAACCCGGGAGCGCTCCAGGCCAGCACGACCATCCCGGCCCGCGCCAGCTCCACGGCCTGGGTGTCGAGGCTGGTCTTGCTGCCGCCGAACCCGTGGGTCAGCAGGACGGCCGGAGCGGGTGTCGTCGCCGGCAGGTACAGGGTGGTGTCGATGGCGACCGGACCGTCGGTGGGGTCGGTCACCATCACGGTCCCGGGTCGAGCGCGGACCCCGTTCCCCCGGTCGGCATCGGCCCCGGTGGCGGTGAACGGGGGTGGCGCGTGCGACACGGCCGGCGCGGCCGCGGGTGGTGGTGCGGCCGCGGGTGGTTCGACGGGCGCCGCGACCGCTGGCGCCGCTGCGGCACCGGTGAGAAGAAGCGCGACGGCGAACGGCAGGGTGGACGACCGGATCGCCATCCGGCCAAGCCTAGGAGCGAGGTGGTCCCCCGGCTCGGGCGGGGACCACCTGGGCCGTCCGGACGGCGATCACACCAGGGCCGTCCGGACGGCGATCACACCAGGGCCGTCCGGACGGCGGCGGCGAGCTTCGCCCCGTCGGCCCGACCGTCGGCCGCTGCGGTGGCAGCCTTCATGACCTGGCCCATCTGGGCCTTCCCGGGTGCCGCTCCCGTGCTGGCGGTGACCTGCGCGACGGCGTCGGCGACCAGAGCCGCGAGCTCCGCATCGCCCAGCTGCTGCGGCAGGTAGGCCTCGATGATCGCCGCCTCGGAGCGTTCCGCGACCGCCAGCTCGGGACGGCCGGCGCCGGCGTAGGTCTCGGCTGCCTCGTGCCGCTTCCGGACCTCCCGGCTCAGCACCGCCTGCTCCTCGGCGTCGTCCAGCTCACGTGCCGTCGCGCCCCCGACCTCGGCCATGGTGATCGCGGCGAGCACCAGCCGCAGGGTGCCGACCCGCTGTGCCTGCCTCGCGCGCATCGCGGCGGTGAGGTCGCTGCGCAAGGTCGTCTTCAGGAGTCCCACGGGTCGACGTTATCCGCGCCCCCGGCCGGCGACACGCCCATGCCCCCCAGACGGAGAGAGCTGCGGGAGAACAGGAGCAGCTGCGTGGAAGGACGGGCGCGAGGTGGCCGACGGCATGGCGGACGCGGTGGTGTGGCGGTCGCGTCACGGGGAGAGCTGGTGCCCCCGGCAGGACTCGAACCTGCGCACACGCCTCCGGAGGGCGATGCTCTATCCGCTGAGCTACGGGGGCCGGGTCGGGTCCGGGCGGTGGGCCCGGTGCAGCGTCGCGGCGTCGGGAACCCTAGCAGCGCGGCACACTGCACCGGTGATCGTGGTGGCGGGGGAGTGCCTGGTCGACCTCATCCCGGCCGCCGACGGGATGCTGCGCCCGGTGCTCGGCGGTGGTCCGTTCACCGCGGCGCGCGCGGCCGGGCGGCTCGGCGCGGAGGTCGCCTTCCTCGGGACCCTGTCCACCGACGGACACGGCCGGAGGGCGCGGGAGTCCCTGGCCGACTCGGGCGTGACCGACCGGTGGGCGCCGGCCACCGACGACCCCACGACGCTGGCGGCCGTCGACCTGACGACCGGCGACGCGGCCCGCTACCTCTTCTACACCGGCGGCACGTCGGCGCCCGCGCTCACGGCCGCGGACACCGCCCCCGCGCTGGCGGCAGCTCCGGCCGCGCTGGTCGTCGGCACGCTGGGGCTAGTCCTCGAGCCCTGCGCCGACACGCTGGCCGCGCTCGTGGGTCAGGTCGCGCGCGACTGCCTGGTGGTGGTGGACCCGAACTGCCGGCCCGCGGCGCTGACCGGTCCCGGCGCGGAGGACCGGTACCGGGAGCGGCTCGGCCACGTGCTCGGCCGCGCGGACGTGGTGAAGGTGAGTACCGAGGACCTGGACTTCCTGTCACCGGGCGTCCCGGCCGCCGAGGCGGCCCGCTCGATGGCCGTCGAGCACGACACCCTGGTGCTGCTGACCGACGGCAGCCGCGGAGTCCGGGTGCAGACGCCGACCGCGTCCGTCGCGGTCGACGTCCCACGGGTCACCGTCGTGGACACCGTCGGCGCGGGGGACAGCTTCGTCGGCGGGTTCGTCGCCTCGTGGACCGCCGCCGGGGTCCCGGCCGCCGGACTGCGGGACCTCGACCCGGCCGGGGCACTGCTCACCGCGGTCCGGTACGGGGTCGCCGTCGCCGCCGTCACCTGCACCCGAGTCGGGGCCGACCCGCCGACCACCGCCGAGGTCCGGGCCGGCGCTGGCTGACGCCCGTGGGGGATCCCACACGGCTGAGAGACTGGCACGGTGACCCCCGAACAGCTCGCCGCGGCGGTGACGGCCGCCCTCGCCGCCGCCGTGGCCGACGGAACCGTGACCCTGCCCGACGGTGTCCCCACCGACGTCCGGGTGGATCGCCCGCGCCAGGCCGGTTTCGGTGACTACGCGACCAACGTGGCGATGCGTCTGGCCAAGCCGGCGGGGACCACGCCGCGGGCGTTGGCGGAGCTGCTCGCGACTCGGCTGCGTGCGCTGCACGGCGTGGACGGCGTCGAGGTGGCCGGCCCGGGTTTCCTCAACATCGCACTCGCCGCGGGCGCCCAGGGCGAGCTGGCCCGCACGATCGTCGAGGCCGGCTCGACCTACGGTTCCAACGAGTCCCAGCGCGGCGGGGCGCTGGACCTGGAGTTCGTCTCGGCCAACCCCACCGGCCCGGTGCACATCGGCAGCGTGCGCTGGGCCGCCGTGGGTGACGCACTCGCGCGGGTGCTGGCGCTCTCGGGCGCCGACGTGACGCGGGAGTACTACTTCAACGACGCGGGCTCCCAGATCACCCGGTTCGCCGAGTCCCTGTTCGCGGCTGCCGCTCGTCGGCCCGCGCCGGAGAAGGGTTACGTGGGTCAGTACATCGGGGACATCGCGGCCCGCGTCGTCGCTGCCGAGCCCGGGGTGCTGGACCTCCCGGAGGCGGACGCGGTCGAGCTGTTCCGCGTGCGTGGCGTCGCGCTGATGTTCCAGGAGATCCGTTCCTCGCTGGACTCCTTCGGTGTCCGCTTCGACGTCTGGTTCAACGAGAAGGACCTGCACGACGCAGGCGACCTCGACGCGGCCCTGACCCGCCTGACCGGACTCGGCCATGTCTACGAGGCCGACGGCGCGACCTGGCTGCGGACCACTACCTTCGGCGACGACCGCGACCGGCCGTTGGTCACCTCCGACGGGAGGTGGACCTACTTCGCCGCCGACTGCGCGTACTACGGGAACAAGCGGGGCCGTGGGTTCGACCGCGTCGTCATCATGCTGGGCGCGGACCACCACGGGTACGTCGGCCGCTACCGCGCGCTCGTCGCGGCCTACGGTGACGACCCGGACCGCAACCTGGAGATCCTGATCGGGCAGTTCGTGAACCTGCTCCGGGACGGGGTCCCGCTGAGGATGTCCAAGCGGGCCGGGACGTCCATCACCATGGCCGACCTGGTCGATGCGATCGGGGTCGACGCATCCCGGTACGCCCTGGCCCGGTTCTCCGTCGACACCCCGATCGACCTGGACCTGGACCTGTGGTCCAAGCAGAGCGACGAGAACCCCGTCTACTACGTGCAGTACGCGCATGCCCGCACCTGTTCGGTGACCCGCAACGCGACGGCCACCGGGATCAGCCGGGACCCCGCCGACTTCCGGCCGACCACGCTGACCCACGACCGGGAGAGCGCACTGCTCTCGCGCCTGGCCGGGTTCCCGGCCGTGGTCAGGGCCGCCGCGGAGTTGCGCGAGGTCCACCGGATCGCCCGGTACGCCGAGGCGCTCGCCGGGGACTACCACCGCTGGTACGACGCCTGTCGGGTCATCCCCCGGGCGGGGGAGTCCGTGGAGCCGGTGAACGCCGCCCGGCTCTGGCTGAACGAGGCGACCCGGACCGTGCTGGCCGGTGCCCTCGGGCTGCTGGGCGTCGGCGCCCCGGAGCGGATGTGAGCGTCGCTCACGAGGCGGGGGCACTGCACGGGGCGCCACCGCGGCCCGGGCCGGCCTGGCTGGCGGCGCCGGACCACCCCGACACCCTCGTCCGTGGTCTGTGGTCGCTGAACGCCGCAAAGGACGACGACGGCGTGCTGACGGTGGCCGGGGTCGCGGTCACGGAGATCGCCGAGCGGTTCGGGACCCCCGCCTACGTGCTGGACGTCGCCGACTTCCGAGCCCGCCTCGCCGCCTACCGGGATGCGTTCCGGAGCGCCTTCGCGCTGTCCCGCGGGCTCGCCGGAGCGCAGGTCTTCTACGCCGGAAAGGCATTCCTCTGCGTGGCCGCCGCCCGGTGGGTGGCCGAGGCGGGGGTCGGACTGGACGTGTGCACGGGCGGCGAACTCGCGGTGGCCCTGCGGGCCGGGTTCCCGCCCGACCGTCTGGAGCTGCACGGCAACAACAAGTCCGTCGAGGAGATCGACCGTGCGGTCCGGGCCGGTGTCGCGACGATCGTGCTCGACGCGGCCGAGGAGATCGAGCGCGTAGCAGCGGCCGCCCGGCGGGCCGGTCGGCGGGTGGAGGTGCTGGTACGGGTGACCGTCGGGGTCGAGGCCCACACCCACTCCTACATCGCCACCGCTCATGAGGACCAGAAGTTCGGCTTCGGGCTCGCCGACGGGTCCGCGGACCGGGCCGTGGAATCGGTGCTCTCCCACCCGGAGCTGCGGCTGACCGGGCTGCACAGCCACATCGGCTCGCAGATCTTCGACACGGCGGGCTTCGCGGTCTCGGCCGGGCGTCTGATCGGGTTGCGCGCCCGGCTGCTCGCGCGGCACGGCCCGGCCCTGCCCGACGGCCTGCCCCACCTCGGGCTCGGCGGCGGTTTCGGGATGGCCTACACGACCGCCGACGACCCGGCCGACCCCGTCGAACTCGCCGGGCAGATGGCCGACGTCGTCGCCCGGGAGTGCACTGCTCACGGGACGTCGGTGCCCACCGTGTCGGTCGAGCCCGGCCGGGCCGTCGCAGGCCCGTCGACCCACACCCTCTACACGGTCGGCACCGTCAAGCAGGTGCCCCTGGACGGCGGGCACCACCGGGCCTACGTGGCCGTCGACGGCGGGATGAGCGACAACGTCCGCCCGGCGCTGTACGGCGCGCCCTACTCGGCGACCCGGGCGAACCGGACGTCGGCGGCCGGGTCGGCACTGTCCCGGGTGGTCGGCAAGCACTGCGAGTCCGGCGACGTCCTCGTCTGGGACGAGTACCTCCCCGCCGACCTGGTCCCCGGGGACCTGGTCGCCGTCCCCGGTACCGGCGCCTACTGCCGGTCGATGTCCAGTCAGTACAACCACGTCCCGCGGCCCCCGGTCCTGGCGGTCGAGGACGGCAGGGTGCGTCCGGTGGTCCGGCGGGAGACCGAGGCGGACCTGCTGGCCCTCGAGCTGGACTGACGGTCGGGCCCCGCGCTGCCGGCCCGGGTCCTGGACAGCCCGGCACCAGGACCGGGTCCCGGGGATACTCGCTCAGGTGACCCCGACCGACGCGACAGCTGACCGGCCGCTGCCGACCCGGGATCGGACCCGTCCGCTGCGGGTGGCCCTGCTCGGCTGCGGGACGGTCGGCGCGGAGGTGGTCCGCCTGCTGCACGACCACGCGAGCGACCTCACGGCCAGGATCGGGGTGCCGCTGGAGCTGGCCGGGATCGCGGTCCGGCACCCGCAGCAGCCCCGCGACCTCCCGGTCGACCCTGCCCTGTTCACCGCCGACGCGGTCGCCCTGGTCACCGCTCCGGACATCGACCTCGTCGTGGAGGTCATCGGCGGGATCGACCCGGCCAGAGAGCTGATCCTTGCTGCGCTGGAGCGTGATGCCAGCGTCGTCACCGCGAACAAGGCCCTGCTCGCCGCCGACGCGCCGACCCTGTTCGAAGCCGCGGCGAAGGCCGGCCGTGACCTGTTCTACGAGGCGTCGGTCACCGCGGCCATCCCGTTGCTGCGCCCCCTGCGCGAGTCCCTGGCCGGGGACCGGGTGACCCGCATCGTCGGGATCGTCAACGGCACCACCAACTTCGTGCTGGACCAGATGGACTGCCACGGCGTGGACCTGGCGACCGCGGTCGCCCAGGCGCAGGAACTCGGCTACGCGGAGGCCGACCCGACCGCGGACGTCGACGGCTGGGACGCCGCGGCAAAAGCCTCGATCCTGGCCTCGCTGGCCTTCCACACCCGGATCAGTGCCTCGGACGTGTACCGCGAGGGCATCGCTGCCATCACCCCGGCGGACATCGAGGCCGCCCGGGAGATGGGCTGTGTGCTGAAGCTGCTCGCGGTGTGTGAGCTCGGGGAGGTCGATGCGCCGGGGACCGACACGGAGGGCTCACGCACCGTCAGCGCTCGTGTGCATCCGGCGATGGTGTCGCGGGAGTCCCCGCTTGCCGCGGTCCGCGGGGCCTACAACGCGGTGGTGGTCGAGGCCGAGGCGGCGGGACGGCTGATGTTCTACGGGCCCGGTGCCGGGGGACGCCCGACCGCGAGCGCGGTGCTGGGTGACCTCGTGACGGCGGCGCGCAACCGGGTCACCGGTACCCACGGGCCCGCCGAGTCGACCTACGCCGCCGTGCGCACCGTCGGCATCGGGGAGGCCGTGACCCGATATCACGTACGGCTGCGGGTCGCGGACCGGCCGGGCGTGCTCGCGGCGGTGGCGGAGGTCTTCGCCCGGCGGGCCGTGTCCATCGCCACCGTTCGCCAGCAGGGGAGCGGGGACGAGGCCGAGCTCGTGGCCGTCACCCATCTGGCCCGGGAGCACGCTCTGGCCGGGACGGTGGCCGACCTTGGCCGGTTGGAGTCGGTGCGGGACGTCGCCGGTGTCCTGCGTGTCGAGGGGGAGCGATGAGCGTCGAGCAGCAGGCCCGGGCAGCAGTGGTCGGTACCGGAGCGGGTGGTCCACCCACAGGTCCGCGGGTGCACCAGTGGCGGGGGCTGATCCCCGAGTACCGCCAGCGGCTGCCCGTCGACGACACGACGCCGGTGGTCACCCTCCTGGAGGGTGGGACCCCGCTCGTCGAGTCCAGCTGGCTCTCGGACCTCACCGGGTGCCGGGTCTGGGTGAAGGTCGAGGGGGCGAACCCGACCGGGTCGTTCAAGGACCGCGGGATGACGATGGCGGTCTCCAGGGCGCTGGGGGCCGGGGCGCAGGCGGTGGTGTGCGCGTCCACCGGGAACACCAGTGCGTCGGCGGCCGCCTACGCCGGACGGGCCGGCATGTCGTGTGCCGTGTTGGTCCCCGAGGGGAAGATCGCCCGCGGCAAGCTCGCCCAGGCCGTGGTGCACGGCGCCCGCCTGGTGCAGCTGCGCGGAAACTTCGACGACTGCCTGACCGTCGCCCGCGAGCTGGCGCAGCGTTACCCGGTGGTGCTGGTGAACTCCGCCAACTCCGACGGGTTCCGACTGGCCGGGCAGAGGACGGCGGCCTACGAGATCGTCGACGCCCTCGGGTCCGCCCCGGACGTGCACCTGCTCCCCGTCGGCAACGCCGGCAACATCACCGCTTACCACGCCGGGTACACCGACTACCACGAGCGGCCGCCCGCCGGCCTGGACGCCGCCCCGGGCCGTCCCCGGATGTGGGCCTTCCAGGCGGCCGGTTCGGCGCCGATCGTCCACGGCTTCCGGGTCGAGTCCCCGGAGACCGTCGCGACGGCCATCCGGGTTGGCAACCCGGCCCGGTGGCAGGACGCGCTGGACGCCCTCGCGGCCTCGGACGGCCGCATCGCCGCGGTCGAGGACGTCGACACCCTGCGGGCCCAGGCACTGCTCGCCCGCAACGACGGGATCTTCGTGGAGCCTGCCTCTGCCATCGGTGTCGCCGGACTCCTGAGCAACCACGCCGCCGGCCTGCTCGACCCCGGGCAGACCGTGGTGATCACGGTCACCGGTCACGGGCTGAAGGACACCGACACCGCGCTGGACGGTGCGGCGGCGCTCACCGGCCACGCCCTGGAGCCGGAGGTCCTCGACGCGGACCCCGACGCCGTGGCGGGGCTGCTGTCTCTCGTGGGCGCCCCGACCAACCCGTGACGAGGACGACGACGGCCGCCTCCCCTACGATCGGCGTCGGGTCGTTCACCGTGCGGGTCCCGGCGACGACAGCGAACCTCGGGCCCGGGTTCGACGCACTCGGACTCGCACTTGACCTGCGCGACGAGCACACCTTCACCCCGAGCGGCCCCGGTTCGCCGGCGGTGACCGTGACCGTCAGCGGTGAAGGCGCCGGGTCGGTGGCCTGCGACGACGCCAACCTCGTGGTGCTGGCGGCCCGGGCGGCCGCGGCCGACGCCGGTCTCCCGTTGCCCGCGTTCGCCCTCGGGTGCGTCAACCGGGTGCCACACGGACTCGGGCTCGGATCGTCCGCCGCGGCCATCGTGGCGGGCGTCGTCGGCGGCCGGGCCCTGCTGGGTCTGCCTCGCGACAGCGGCACCGAGCTGAGGATGTCCGCTCGTCTGGAGGGGCACCCGGACAACGTGGCGCCCGCCGTGCTCGGCGGGTTCACCGTCGCCTGGTGCGAGACGGGCCCGGGTACCGGGATCCTCGACGCTCCGGTCGCCCGGGCGGTGTCGCTGACCGCGTCCGGGTTCGGTGTCGTCGCCTTCCTGCCGCCCGCGCCGATGTCGACGGCCGCCGCGCGCGGGCTCCTCCCCGCGACGGTCCCGCACGCCGACGCGGCGCACGCGGCAGGCCGGGCCGCCCTCGTCGTGGCGGCGGTCACCGGGCGGCCGGACCTGTTGTTCGCCGCCACCGAGGACCGTCTCCACACCCGGGCCCGCGGGATCGCGATGCCGGCCTCCCTGGCGCTGCTGGACCGGCTGCGGTCCGCCCGGGTGGCCGCGGTGCTGTCCGGGGCCGGCCCGACCGTCCTGGCGCTGGTCCCGACGGGGGCGGCTCCGGCCGAGCTCGACGCGGTCACGCGCTCGCTGCCGGTGGGTTGGCGACGGACCGAACTCGTGCCCGACCCGACGGGCACGACGGTCACGGCGGGCACCTGATCCTGGCGTTCCGAGCCGGCAGCCCGACCGGTCCCGACACGCCTGTCCCCGCGGTTCCCGCCGATCGGGGCAGCCCAGGTGTTGCGTGCTAGCGTCGTGAGCAGTTCTCCACCGCCCCCGGGCTCTCTCATCCGGCTGGGCCTGTCGTGTCGAAGCACGGTCGAGCGACCTGTCGGTCCGGACCTCTGCTCTCCTAGCGAACCGGTCGGTCAGGCGAGGTGGGCCCGCGGGCCCGTCCGTTGACGCGGGCACCAGACCGGACGACCGGCTGGCCAGCGTCCCGGCGCGGGACCGCGGTGGGGTCCGGACTGCGACGTCGTCGACGCGCAGACCCCACAACCGGGTCCAGGACGAGCCATCTGCCGCCTGGGCCGACGAAACAGACGTGAGAGGACTCGCGTGACAGAAGTCTCCGACGCCCCGGTGGTCACCACCACCGAGCTGAGTGTCAACGACCGCAGGCGTCAGCCGGGCGGCCTGGCCGGCATGAAGCTGGCCGAGCTGCAGCAGGTCGCGCAGCAGCTGGGCATGTCCGGCGTGCGCGCGCTGCGCAAGGGTGACCTCGTCACCGCGATCCAGAGCCGACAGACCGAGGGCTACCACGCCCCCGCTCGGGACGGTGCTCCCGAGCGGGACAGCGCTCCGGCCCGCGCCCCCCGTCGTCGGCCCGCCGCAACCGCCGGTGACCCGGATTCCAGCACGGGGCCGGACACCGGCATCAGCACGGGCCCGGACACCGGCACCAGCCCGGACCCGGCAGGCCCGGCTCGCGACGAGACGTCGCGCAGCGTCCCGCCGTCCGACGGGGCCGCCACCGACACGCCCCGTGCGAACGGGAGCGCCGAGCGGGGGACCCCTGACGCGCTCCTGGAACGCGTCGAGCGGCGCGCCCGCCCCGGGACGCCGGACACCGAGGAACGCCAGCCCGACCAGGACCACGCAGCTCCGGCGCCGGCGGACGATAGCCGACCCGACCGGTTCCGCGTCCGTCCCCGCGTGGAGGACCGGCAGCAGGACGAGAACCGTCAGCAGGGCCCCGGCCGTCAGCCCGACGCCACCCCGCAGGACGAGGACCACCAGCAGGGCGATCGTCAGCAGGGTGACCGAGCGGGCCGCAACGCCCGGCAGGCCCGCCTCCAGCGCAGCGACCGGCAGGACGACGGACCGGTCCCGCGCAGCGACCGTCCGGACGACCGGCCGGCCCAGGGGCGCACGAGCCAGAACGACCGGACCCCCCAGAACGACCGCACCAACAGCGATCGTGGGCCCGACCGAACGGCACCCCGGTACGACGACGAGGAGGCCGGCGGCCGCCGTCGGCGGCGGCGTGGCCGCGACAGACTCCGCACCGACCGGCCCGAGCGCAACGACCGGCCCGAGCGCAACGACCGGCCCGAGCGCAACGACCGCGGCCAGCAGAACGACCGCAACGACCATCGCCCGAACCGCGACGCGGAGCAGTACGTGTCCCCGGACGAGCTGCTGGTGCCGGTCGCCGGCATCCTCGACGTCCTGGACAGCTACGCGTTCGTCCGGACCTCGGGTTACCTCGCCGGGCCGGGTGACATCTACGTGCCGCTGGCGATGGTCAAGCGGTTCGGTCTGCGCAAGGGCGACGCGATCACCGGAACGACCCGTGCGCCGGGCGACGTCGACCGTCGGGAGAAGTTCAACGCGATCGTCTCCCTCGACACGGTCAACGGAACCGACCCGGAGAAGTCCAAGGGACGCGCCGAGTTCGGCAAGCTGACTCCGCTCTACCCGCAGGAACGGCTGCGCCTGGAGACCGAGCCCACGGTGCTCACCACACGCGTGATCGACCTGATCGCCCCGCTGGGCAAGGGCCAGCGCGGCCTGATCGTCGCCCCGGCCAAGACCGGCAAGACGATCATCCTGCAGACCCTCGCCAACGCGATCAGCGTCAACAACCCCGAGTGCCACCTGATGGTCGTTCTGGTGGACGAACGTCCGGAGGAGGTCACCGACATGCAGCGGGCCATCAAGGGGGAGGTCATCGCCTCGACCTTCGACCGCCCCGCCGCGGACCACACCGCGGTCGCCGAGCTCGCCATCGAGCGTGCCAAGCGCCTGGTGGAGCTGGGCCACGACGTGGTTGTGCTGCTGGACTCCATCACCCGCCTGGGCCGCGCCTACAACATCGCGGCACCGGCGAGCGGGCGGATCCTCTCCGGTGGCGTCGACTCCAGCGCGCTGTACCCACCGAAGCGGTTCTTCGGTGCCGCCCGGAACATCGAGAACGGCGGCTCGCTGACGATCCTGGCCACCGCGCTGGTCGACACCGGCTCCCGGATGGACGAGGTCATCTTCGAGGAGTTCAAGGGCACCGGGAACATGGAGTTGCGCCTGTCCCGCCAGCTCGCCGACCGCCGCGTGTTCCCGGCCGTCGACGTGCTGAGTTCGAGCACGCGGCGCGACGAGATCCTCATCGGCCACGACGAGCTGGCTGTGCTGTGGAAGCTGCGACGGGTGCTCTCCGGCCTGGAGCAGCAGGCGGCCATCGAGCTGATGCTCAACCGGCTTCGCAAGACCCGCACCAACGCCGAGTTCCTCATGCAGGTGCAGAAGACGACGCCCGGTGGGTCCGACGACTGAGGTCGCGGCCGGGTCCGCGGGCGGGGGTACAGCTGGTGGTGGGACAGCGGCCGGTGGGACAGCGACCGGTGGAGCGACGGCGGGGCTGGTCTCCGCTGCCGGCCCGCTGCTCGCCGAGTACGACCGCGTGTCGGTCGAGCTCACCGACCCGGCCGCGCACGCCGACCCCACCCGGGCACGCCGGCTCGGCACGCGGTTCGCGGAACTCGGGCGGGTTCGCGAGGTCGTCGACGCGCTCACGGCGGTCGACGGTGACCTGTCCGCGGCGCTCGAGCTGGCCGGGGACGACAGCGGGTTCGCGGCGGAGGCCGTCGGTCTCCGCGGACGACGGACCGAGCTGACCGACCGCCTGCGCGGGCTGCTCGTGCCGCGTGACCCCGACGACTTCCGGGACGTGATCCTGGAAGTCCACGCCGGGGAGGGCGGCACCGAGTCGGCCCTGTTCGCTGCGGACCTGCTGCGGATGTACACCCGCCATGCGGAACGGGCCGGTTGGCGGACCCGGTTGCTGGAGACCACCGAGGTCGAACTCGGCGGGGTGAAGAACGCGTCGCTGTCGGTGTCGGCCGGTCCGGGCTCGACCGACGCGGCCGGTGCACCCTGGGCGAGGCTGAAGTTCGAGGGCGGTGTCCACCGTGTGCAGCGGGTCCCCGTCACCGAGTCCGCGGGGCGCATCCACACCTCCGCCGCCGGGGTGCTGGTGTTCCCCGAGGCCGACGAGGTGGAGGTGACCATCGACCCGAAGGACCTGCGGATCGACGTCTTCCGCTCGTCCGGGCCCGGCGGGCAGTCGGTGAACACCACCGACTCGGCGGTCCGGATCACCCACCTGCCCACCGGGACCGTCGTGAGCTGCCAGAACGAGAAGAGTCAGCTGCAGAACCGAGAGCAGGCACTGCGGATCCTGCGGGCCCGGCTGCTGGCCGACGCCCGCGACGCAGCAGCAGCAGCCGCCTCCGACGTGCGCCGCGGGCAGGTCCGCACCGTGGACCGCTCCGAGCGGATCCGCACGTACACCTACCCGGACAACCGGGTCACCGACCACCGGATCGGGTACAAGGCCTACAACCTCGACGCGGTCCTGGACGGTGACCTGACCGCGCTGCTGGACGCGTGCGTCGCCGCCGACGAGCGCGCCCGCCTGGCCGCCGCGACCCTGCCGGCGTGAGGGGCCGGCGTGACGGGACCTGCGTGACCGGCACGGTCCCCAGCAGCCCACTGGACCTGGCCGTGCGGGCGGCGGCGGGGCGCCTGACCGGCGCCGGGATCGGGTCCGCACGGGTGGACGCCGAACTGCTCGCGGCGCACGCCACCGGCCGGACCCGCTCGGCCCTGACGGCTGCGCTGCTGGCCGGCGCGGTCCTCACCCCCGACCAGGCGGTCGGCTACGACCTGCTCGTCCGGCGCCGGGCCATGCGCGAGCCCCTGCAGCACCTGACCGGGACCACCGGCTTCCGGCGGCTGGACCTCGCGGTCGGGCCGGGTGTCTTCGTGCCCCGCCCGGAGACCGAGCTGCTCGCCGGCTGGGCGGTCGACACGGCTGGTGCCCTGCGGAACGATCCGCCCGGGGGCGGCCCGACCGTCGTCGACCTGTGCACCGGGTCGGGGGCGATCGCGGCCGCGGTCGCCGACGAGGTGTCCGGCGCCCGCGTCCTGGCCGTCGAACTGGACCCGCGGGCTCACACCTGGGCCGTGCAGAACCTCGCCGGGACCGGCGTCGAACTGCTCCTGGGCGACGCGACCACCCTGGACCGGGACCGCCCCGACCTCATCGGGTCCGTCGACGTCGTGGTCGCCAACCCGCCCTACATCCCGCTGGACGCCTGGGAGTCGGTCGCGCCCGAGGTCCGGGACCACGACCCGGCGCTCGCGTTGTGGGGCGGCGAGGACGGCCTGGACGTCGTGCGCGGGGTGGTCGCCTGCGCAGCGCGCCTGCTGCGGCCCGGTGGGTGGCTGGGGGTGGAGCACGCCGACGCGCAGGGCTGCGCGGTCCCGGACCTGCTGGCCGCGAGCGGGGCCTGGGCGGGGATCCGGGACCACGAGGACCTGTCCGGCCGCCCCCGGTGGACCACCGCCCACCGGGCTGCCGGTCCCGGGGCTGCCGGTCCCGGGGCTGCCACGTCGGGGACACCGGGTTCGGCGGGCTCTGGGAGCATGCGGCGGTGACGACGACCCATGACTGCACCTCGGAGACCGGCCGCGCCGATGGCCTGACGGCCGCGGCGGAAGCGTTGAGCCGGGGTGGGCTCGTCGTACTGGCCACCGACACCGTCTACGGGATCGCCGCCGACGCCTTCGACCCCGACGCCGTCGCCGCCTTGCTGGCGGCCAAGGAGCGGGACCGGAGCTCCCCGCCGCCGGTGCTCATCGGGGCCCCCGCTGCGCTGGACGGGTTGGCCTCGGCCGTCCCACAGGCCGGGCGGGACCTGGCCGCGGCCTTCTGGCCCGGCGCGCTGACCCTGGTGTGCAGCGAGCAGCCGTCCCTGCGCTGGGACCTCGGTGACACCTTCGGGACGGTTGCGCTCCGGATGCCGGATCACCCGCTCGTGCTGGAGCTGCTCACCCGGACCGGCCCGCTCGCGGTGTCCAGCGCCAACAAGACCGGCCGGTCGCCGGCCCAGACGGCCGCCGAGGCACGGGACCAGCTCGGTGACGCGGTCGCGGTGTACCTGGAGAGCGGCCCCAACACCGACCCGGTCCCGAGCTCGATCGTCGACGTCACCGGTGACCGGCCCGTCCTGCTCCGGGAGGGGGCGCTGAGCTGGTCCGACCTGTGGCGGATCGCACCCGACCTCGTCACCCCCGAGCAGGACTGAGGAACGGCCGGCCGTGACGGGGACGAAGGTCCGCGGTGCGTGAGTACCTGCTCGTCGTCGTCGTCGCGGCGGCCACGACCTACCTGCTCGGCGGGCTGACCGCGAAGCTCGCACGGCGGATCGGCGCTGTGCCGGAGGTGCGCGAGCGCGACGTCCACACCGTGCCGGTCCCGCGACTGGGCGGCCTGGCCATGGTCGGTGGGATCGGCGCCGCGTTCCTGCTCGCCAGCCGGCTGCCGTTCCTGCGGCAGGCGTTCGCGGTGTCCGACGACGTCCGCGCCGTCTACAGCGGGGTCCTGGTGATCGCTGTGGTCGGGGTGGTGGACGACACGATCGGTCTGGACGCGCTGACGAAGTTCGCCGGTCAGGTGCTCGCCGCGGGAGTGGTCGTCGTCCAGGGCGTGGTCGTCTACTGGCTGCCGTTGCCCGGGGTCACCTTCTCCCTGCCGGCCAGCCAGTCCGCGATCATCACGGTCCTGCTGCTGGTGGTGACGATGAACGCGGTCAACTTCGTCGACGGCCTGGACGGGCTGGCCGCCGGGGTCGTCGCGATCGGCGGGGGGGCCTTCTTCCTCTACTGCTACCTGCTGGCCGTGGACCAGAACCTGCTGCGGGCCACGACGGGTGCCCTCCTCGCGGCGGCGGTGGCCGGGGCCTGCGTGGGGTTCCTGCCGCACAACCTCTACCCCGCCCGGGTGATCATGGGCGACACCGGGGCGATGGTCCTCGGACTGGTCCTGGCCAGCTCCTCGGTCAGTCTCACCAGCCAGGTCGACCCGGCGCTGATCACCACCGGCGGGTCCGGGGCGGCGGGCACGTTGACCCGGCTGCTCCCGACGCTGCTGCCGCTGCTGCTCCCGGTGGCAGTGGTGGCCCTGCCGTTCACCGACCTGGTGCTGGCGGTCGTCCGCCGGGTGTCGGCCGGGCGCTCGCCGTTCAGCCCGGACAAGAAGCACCTGCACCACCGGCTGCTGCAGCTTGGCCACAGCCACCGCAGAGCCGTCGGTCTGCTGTGGTTCTGGGCGGGCGTGGTCAGCTTCGGCCTGCTCGCCGTGGGCCTGCGGGGCAGTCGCACCGTCGTGGCGGTGGTCGTGGCCGCGGTCGTGTCCGGCATCGTTGCGACGCTTGCCATCCCGGACCGGCTCCGAGCTCGCCGGCGCCGGCGCAGCCGTCTTGCGGGCGCCCGTGCGGAACCGCCCGCGGACCCCGTCGTCGCGGTGGCCTCCATCGACGAACCGACCCCGTCGGACCACCTGACCGCGGGCCGCGCCGGACCGCCCAGCGGACACCTGTCCGGTGAAGCACTGACGACAGCGAGGAGAGACCCGTGACCAGACCCCCGGCGTTGCAGGGGCCTGAGCCGACCGAACTGCGGCGAGCCGAGCTGCGGCGGGCGCTGCTCACCGCCCCGGCCATGGCGGCGGGGGTCGCTGCCATCGTCGTGGCGGTCGTGTCGGCGGCCCTGGACGGCCACCACGTCGCCGCCGCGGTGTCCGCCCTGGTGGCTGCTGCGGTGGTCATCGCTGCGTCAGGCGTCACCGGGGTGCTGGGGGTACGGTCCGCGGCCGCCCGGCCGGAGGCGGTGTTCGCGGCCGCGATGGTCAGCTTCATGACGAAGGTGCTCGTGTTCGCGGTCGCGCTGGCCGTCATCGGCTCGGTGGACAGTGCCCGACGCGTGCCGTTTGCGATCGGTGCCATCACCGCCGTGCTCGTCTGGCTGACCGTCGAGGTCGTCGGGGTGGCGCGGCTCCGGTCCACCGGGGCGGCGGTCTTCGGTCCGCCGATCACCGCGGGCCCGGCGTCCGAGACCACGCCCGGGACCACGCCCGAGACCACGCCCGACACCGCGTTCCGGGACGCTGCCGACCGCGGGCTCGGCTCTGCGACCGGACACCTGGACATCCCCGCGCCGGGGCCCTCCGTGCCCGTGCCGCAGGTCGGGAGAACCCCTCCTGTCGGGTAAGTTGCAGCCAACCCCCGGACGGGTTGCCTGGTCGTGACACCGACGTCGCACGGATCGGGACGGCGGTCCCCGCCGATCCCCGGGTGAGCCGACATCGCCGCGCACCGCGCCCGCCGCCCATGACGAGACGAGGACGACACCGTGACCCCGGCGCTCGCGCCCCTGCCCGCCGCCTACGAGGCCCCGAACGTCGGGGACTTCTGGCAGCCGTTGATCGGTTCCGGGGCGTTCGCCTTCACCCGGTCCTCGCTGGAGTTCATCGTCGCGGGCGTCGCCATCGGCGCCGGGATGCTCGTCCTGACGCGGAACCTCAAACTGGTTCCGTCGAAGGGGCAGTTCTTCACCGAAGGTGCCTACGGCCTGATCCGCAACGGCGTCGGCCGGGACATCATCGGCAGCCGGGAGTTCCTCCGCTGGGTGCCGCTGCTGTTCGCGCTCTTCTTGGTGATCCTGGTGAACAACCTCCTGGGCATCGTTCCGGTGGCCCAGTTCCCGACGTTCTCACGCTTCGGCTTCGACGTCGCACTCGCGCTGGTCGTCTACGTCATCTACCAGGGCGTCGCCATTCGCCGCAAGGGCGTCTTCGGCTATCTGAAGAGCCTGGTGCCACCCGGGCTGCCGACCCTGGTGGTCCCCTTGGTGTTCGTCCTGGAGTTCATCACCTACTTCGTGACACGTCCGCTGACGCTGGCACTGCGACTGTTCGGCAACATGTTCGCCGGGCACCTCATCCTCCTGCTGTTCTCCACAGGCGGGGAGTACTTGCTGCTCCACTCCCACGGGGCCGTCCGGGGCGTCGGAGTCATCTCCTACGTGCTCTACGTCGCGATGTTCGTGTTCGAGATCCTCGTCGAGGTCCTGCAGGCCTACGTGTTCGTCCTGCTCACCGCGCTGTACATCGCCGGCTCCCTCGCCGACGAGCACTGAACCCACCCGCCCGAACACCCGTCCCCGGTGACGAGCCGGGACCAGAGAGGACACACGAAAACATGAGAGGAAGCCTTGCGATCGTCGGATACGGCCTTTCCGCGATCGGACCCGGCGTCGGCATCGGCTTGATCTTCGCGGCCTACATCAACGGCGTCGCCCGCCAGCCGGAGGCCCGCGGGATCCTCCAACCGCTCGCCTTCCTGGGCTTCGCCCTCGCTGAGGCGCTGGCCATCATCGGCATCGCCCTCGCCTTCGTCTTTGCCGGCTGACCGGGCGCACCGACCATGCCGGCTATCGACTGGGCGAGGACCTACCCGATCATCCCGCACCTCGGTGAGCTCCTCGTCGGGCTGCTGGTGTTCGGTGCGCTCATGTGGGTCTTCGCCGCGAAGGTGTCCCCGCGACTGGAGGCCGTGTACCAGCAGCGCGCCAACGCCATCGAGGGCGGCATCAAGCGTGCCGAGCTCGCGCAGGCGGAGGCGGACAAGCGTCTGGAGGAGTACCGCGACCAGCTCGCGGACGCTCGCGAGGAGGGGAACCGCATCCGCGAGGAGGCACGCGGTCAGGGCGCGGCGATCGTGGCCGAGATGCGTCAGCAGGCGCAGGACGAGGCCGCCCGGATCACCGGGGCGGCGCAGGCCCAGCTCGAGGCCGAACGCCGGTCCGCGCAGGCGTCGCTGCGCGCCGAGATCGGTGGTCTCGCGACAGCGCTGGCCTCGAAGATCGTGGGCGAGTCCCTCGACGACGAGGCACGACAGCGCCGCACCGTCGACCGGTTCCTGGCCGAGCTCGAGTCCGGCCAGCCAATCGAGCGGGAGACCGCCGGTGCCTGACGACCAGCAGCCTGACGACCACCAGCCTGGCGACCGGGCGGCCGGGGACCCGGCGATCGGGGGCCAGGTTCCGTCCGGCGCCCATGCGGTGGGGTCCGACCGGACCTCACCGCTGCGTGCTGCCGCGGCCAGCGCGTTGAGCTCGGTGGCCCACGCTGTCAGCTCGGCGTTGTCCTCGATCCCGGGTGGCAGTCAGTCGGAAGGCCGCGGGGACCCGGCCGCGGGATCTGGGTCACCGGACGGCATCTCGAGGACGGATCGGGCCGAGGGCGGGATCGTCATCGGTGCGGAGCTCGGACGCAGCAGTCGCGGGTCACTGCTGGACCTGTTCGCGGAGCTCGACCGGGTGGAGGGCGGCGAGCACGCGGCAGCGCTGGACGGGCTCGGTGACCAGCTCCGCTCGGTCGCCGCCCTGACCTCACGCGAACCGGCGATCCGCCGGTCGCTCACCGACGCTTCGCGGGAGGCCCCGGACCGGGCCGCGCTGGCTCACCGCCTGCTCGACGGCCGGGTCACCCCGGCGGCGGCCGACGTGGTTGCCGCCGGGGCGGCCGGCCGCTGGTCCGCGCCGCGGGACCTGGTGGACGCCCTGGACCTGACGGCCACGGCCGCCGAGGTAGCCGCGGCCGACCGGGCCGGGCAGCTGGACTCCCTCGAGGACGACCTGTTCCGGTTCTCCCGGATCGTGGCCGGCAACGCGGCGCTGCGCGACGCCCTCACCGACCGCACATCGCCGACCGGGTCACGCGCCGCGCTGGTGCACCGCCTCCTGGACGACCGCACCGGGTCGGCCGCGGTGCGGCTCGCGGTCGCCGCCGCCACCGACCTGCGCAGCAGGTCCGTGGAGCTGGCACTCGAGGAGGACGGACAGGTGATCGCAGCCCGTCGCCACCGGGCGGTGGCCCTCGTCCGCGTCGCGGGCACCCTGACCGACTCACAGCGGGACCGCCTGTCGGCCCTGCTGGGTCGCCAGGCGGGGCGTCCCGTGCAGCTGAACATCGTCCAGGACCCCTCACTGATCGGCGGCTTCCGCGCGGAGGTCGGCGAGACGGTGCTCGACGCGTCCGTCGCGAGCCGTCTGTCGGAGGCCCGACGCAGACTTGCGGGGTGAACAGGTCCGCCCGGCTCACCGAGCGTGGGCGGCTCCGACCGGAACGACCGCACGATCACATCCACACGCGACACCACGATGCCCGCGGGACGTCCATCCCGTGCGACGAGGAGACAGCAGATGACAGAACTGTCCATCCGCCCGGATGAGATCCGCGAGGCGCTCGACGCGTTCGTGAAGTCCTACGACCCCGGGGCCAGCAGCCGCGAGGAGGTCGGCCGTGTGATCTCCGCGGCCGACGGTGTCGCGCACGTCGAAGGCCTGCCCTCGACGATGGCGAACGAGTTGCTCACCTTCCAGGACGGTACCGTCGGGCTCGCCCTGAACCTGGACACCCGCGAGATCGGCGTCATCGTCCTCGGGGAGTTCGCCGGCATCGAGGAGGGCCAGACGGTCCGCCGGACCGGCGAGATCCTCTCGGTCCCGGTCGGGGACACCTTCCTGGGCCGGGTGATCGATCCGAACGGGAACGCCATCGACGGCCTCGGGGACATCGCGACCGGCGAGCGCCGGCCGCTGGAGGTCCAGGCGCCGTCGGTGATGATGCGCCAGTCCGTCACCGAACCGATGCAGACCGGGATCCTCGCGATCGACGCGATGACTCCGATCGGGCGTGGGCAGCGGCAGCTGATCATCGGGGACCGCCAGACCGGCAAGACCGCCGTTGCCCTCGACACGATCATCAACCAGCGGGACAACTGGGCCTCGGGCGACCCGAAGAAGCAGGTCCGCTGCATCTACGTCGCCATCGGCCAGAAGGCCTCGACCATCGCCGGGGTGGCCCAGTCGCTCACCGACAGCGGAGCGATGGAGTACACGACGATCGTCGCGGCTCCCGCGGACGCCCCGGCCGGTCTGAAGTACATCGCCCCCTACACGGGCTCCGCCATCGGCCAGCACTGGATGTACGACGGCAAGCACGTCCTGATCGTGTTCGACGACCTGTCCCGCCAGGCCGAGGCCTACCGCTCGATCTCGCTGACGTTGCGCCGTCCGCCGGGTCGTGAGGCCTACCCAGGCGACGTGTTCTACCTGCACTCCCGTCTGCTGGAGCGCTGCGCGAAGCTCAACGACGAGCTCGGTGGCGGATCCATGACGGGGCTGCCGGTCATCGAGACCCAGGGCAACGACATCTCGGCCTACATCCCGACCAACGTGATCTCGATCACCGACGGGCAGATCTTCCTGCAGTCGGACCTGTTCAACGCCAACCAGCGCCCGGCCATCGACGTCGGCCAGTCGGTGTCCCGGGTGGGCGGGGCGGCGCAGACGAAGGCCATGAAGGGGGTGTCCGGGACGCTCAAGCTGGATCTTGCGCAGTTCCGGGCGCTCGAGGCGTTCGCGATGTTCGCCTCCGACCTGGACTCGGCCAGCCGCGCGCAGCTGGCCCGTGGTGAGCGCCTGCTGGAGCTGCTCAAGCAGGACCAGTACTCGCCGTACGCGTTCGAGGACCAGACGGTGCTGATCTGGGCCGGCACCAGCGGCCGGATCGACATCGTCCCGACCCCCGACGTCCGTCGGTGGGCCGCGGAGTTCCTCGACTTCCTGCGCCTGGGTCACGCGGACCTGCTGGCCGGTATCCGGGAGTCCACGCGCTTCGAGCCGTCGACCCGCGAGGCCCTGGAGCACCTGGTCGTGGAGTTCGGCCACCAGTTCCGCACCTCCGAGGGCGGCACGCTGATCGGGGACGAGGACGTCGACGCGCTCCCCGACGCCGAGTTGCGCCAAGAGCAGATCACCCGCCAGAAGAGGAGCTGATGGCTCAGCTGCGGGTCATCCGGGCGCGGATCCGCTCGGTCACCGCGACCGCCAAGATCACCCGCGCGATGGAGCTCATCGCCGCGTCGCGGATCGTGCGTGCCCAGCGACGGGTCGTGGAGTCGACCCCGTACGCCACCGAGCTCACCCGGGTGGTGTCCGCGCTGGCGACCTACAGCCGACTGGAGCACCCGCTGGCGACCGAGGTCGAGAACCCGACCCGGGCGGCCGTTCTGCTGTGCACGTCCGACCGCGGGCTGGCCGGCGCCTACTCCTCCTCGGTGCTGCGCGAGGGCGAGCGCCTGTTCGCCCGGTTGCGGGACGCGGGAATCGAGTCGGTGCCGTACGTCGTGGGACGCAAGGGCGTGCAGTACCTGCGGTTCCGCCAGCGCGAGACCGCCCAGGACTGGACCGGCTTCACCGACCTGCCGTCGATCGAGAACGCGATCGACATCGGCGACACGCTGGTGACCCGGTTCAACACCGACCCCGCCGACGGTGGCGTCGACGAGATCCACGTCGTCTACACGCGTTTCGTGAACCGCGTGACCCAGGTCGTCGAGGTCATCCGTCTCGCGCCGCTGGAGGTCGTCGAGGGCGAGGACCGTCCCGGTGAACACGACGTGCTCCCGCTCTACGAGTTCGAGCCGTCGGCATCCGAGGTCCTCGACGCCCTGCTGCCGCGCTATGTCACCAGCCGGATCTACAACTGCCTGCTGCAGGGCGCGGCGAGCGAGCTGGCGGCGCGGCAGCGGGCGATGAAGTCGGCCACCGACAACGCCGACGACCTGTCGAAGAAGCTGACCCGGACCGCCAACCAGGTCCGGCAGGGTGAGATCACCCAGGAGATCAGCGAGATCGTCGGTGGGGCGAACGCCCTGGCCGACGCGGGTGTCCGGGACTGACCGCACGGCCCGGACCGTCCGCAGGACCCGACCGCGCCACGGCCACACCAGAAGCCACCTAGCCACCACCCCGCACGTCCCGTAGCAGGACAGGAGTCCACCAGTGACCGCGACCATCGACAGCCCGTCCACCTCCGACAAGGCCGTGACCGGCAACGGCCGCGTCGCACGGGTCATCGGCCCGGTCGTCGACGTCGAGTTCGCGGCCGAGGAGATCCCCGAGCTGTACGCCGCGCTGCGCGTCGACCTGACGATCGCCGACGTGACCCGGACGATCACCCTCGAGGTCGCCCAGCACCTCGGCGACAACGTCGTGCGTGCCATCTCCATGCAGGCCACCGACGGGCTGGTGCGTGGCACCCCGGTGGTGAACACGGCTGCCCCGATCAGCGTGCCGGTCGGTGACATCACCAAGGGTCACGTGTTCAACGTGACCGGTGACGTGCTGAACCTGACCGAGGGCGAGACGTTCGAGGTCACCGAGCGCTGGCCCATCCACCGCAAGGCCCCGGACTTCGACCAGCTCGAGGGCCGGACCAACATGCTCGAGACCGGCATCAAGGTGCTGGACCTGCTGACCCCGTACGTGCAGGGCGGCAAGATCGGCCTGTTCGGTGGCGCCGGCGTCGGCAAGACGGTGCTGATCCAGGAGATGATCTACCGGATCGCCCACAACTTCGGTGGCACCTCGGTGTTCGCCGGGGTGGGTGAGCGGACCCGGGAGGGCAACGACCTCATCACGGAGATGACCGAGGCGGGGGTGTTCAAGGACACCGCGCTCGTCTTCGGCCAGATGGACGAGCCGCCGGGCACGCGCCTGCGCGTGGCGCTGGCCGCCCTGACGATGGCCGAGTACTTCCGCGACGTGCAGAACCAGGACGTGCTGCTGTTCATCGACAACATCTTCCGGTTCACCCAGGCCGGCTCCGAGGTGTCGACGCTGCTCGGCCGAATGCCGTCCGCGGTGGGCTACCAGCCGACCCTCGCAGACGAGATGGGAGTGCTCCAGGAGCGGATCACGTCCACCCGCGGCCACTCGATCACCTCGATGCAGGCGGTCTACGTGCCCGCCGACGACTACACCGACCCGGCGCCGGCCACCACGTTCGCGCACCTGGACGCCACCACGGCGCTGTCACGGGACATCGCCAGCCAGGGCATCTACCCGGCGGTGGACCCGCTGACCTCGACCAGCCGGATCCTGGACCCCCGCTACATCACGCGTGACCACTACGACTGCGCTGTCCGGGTCAAGCAGATCCTGCAGCGCAACAAGGAGCTGCAGGACATCATCGCCATCCTCGGGGTCGACGAGCTGTCCGAGGAGGACCGGGTCACCGTCAACCGCGCTCAGCGGATCAGCCGCTTCCTGTCGCAGAACACCTACATGGCAACCCAGTTCACCGGCATCGAGGGCTCCTCGGTGACGCTGAAGGACACCATCGAGGCCTTCAACAAGATCGCCGACGGGGAGTACGACAGCACCCCGCAGCAGGCGTTCTTCCTTTGCGGGGGCCTGGACGACGTCGAGAAGAAGGCCCGCGAGCTGGAGAACAGCTGATGGCCGACCAGCTGCACGTGGAGCTGGTGTCAGCGGAGAGACGTGTCCGAGCCGACGACGCGACCATCGTCGTGGCGCGCACCGTGGACGGCGACATCGGCGTGCTGGCGGGGCACACCCCGTTGGTGAGCCTGCTGACCGACGGCATCGTCCGAGTCGAGGGCGGTGCCGAGGGGACGTGGTCTGCAGCGGTCAGCGGTGGCTTCCTGTCGGTGGCGGCCAACCGGGTGTCGATCCTGGCCGAGCGGGCCGTGCTCGCCGACGAGATCGATGTCGCCCAGGCCCGGCGCGACCTCGACGAGACGCGGGAACGCCTGGGCCGGGCCGCCTCCGACGAGGACCGCGCGGAGGCCCAGGCTGATGTCGATCGTGCCACCGCATGGCTCCGGGCGGCCGAGCTGACCCAGGGCAGCTGACCCGACAGGTCATCCGACCGTCCAGGTGCGTCGGTCGGCGCGACAGGGAGTGACGTGGACGACCCCACGGTCCGCGTTTGCGCCACGTCGCCTCCGCGGCTCCAGGTCGAGGCGATCGGGCCCACAATGGGTCTCGTTGGTCTTTCCAGGCATCCCGCCGACGTGGTGTCGGCCCGGCTCGTTCCGACGTGGCCGGACGTTGGCGCACGCGTACGCGCGCGCCGGATCCGCGGTCCGTGTCCGAGCGGGCCGCGCGCGACGCCGGGGTGGTCGTCATCGAGACGGTGTTCAGCGCAGCCGAGGTGATCGGGTGCCTCGTCCTGCTCGTGGTAGCCCTGTTCGGTGCACTTGCCGTGCGCCGCCGGGTCCTGCAACGACGATGGCCGACGTTCGAGGCGAGTGTGCGGACGACACCCGGGCCGATGGGTCGGGGCTGGACCCTGGGCCTCGGGTGCTACGACGAGAACGCGCTGCGCTGGTACCGCCTGGTGAGCGTGGGGATGCGGCCCGCCCTGGTCGTGGACCGGCGCACCCTACGGATCATCGGCAGCCGGTGCCCGATCGGGCACGAGGCCAGGGCGCTGCTGCCCGGACACGTCGTCCTCGAGGTGTGCGACGGGGACCGGCTCGTCGAACTGGGGGTGGGAGAGGCGGCGCGCACCCACCTGACGGCGTGGCTCGAGACCGCCTCACGCAGCGGCGAACAGTCGTTGGAGGTGATCGCCGGCGGGCAGGTCGCCGCGGAGCGGCCGAGGTCGCGGGCTGCGACGAGCAGGGACGTCAGCGACGGCTGGCCGCCGGCTTCCACAGGACGTCGGGCACGCCCGCGGATGCGTTGACCGACCGCGCCAGGACGAACAACAGGTCCGAGAGCCGGTTGAGGTAGCGCGCGGGTTCCATGGCCATCTCCTCCCCGCAGTCGGCGAACGCCACCCAGGTGGACCGTTCGGCGCGACGCACCACCGTCCGGGCGACGTGTACCGCCGCCGACAGCGGTGTCCCACCCGGCAGCACGAAGGACCGCAGTGCCGGCAGGTCCGCGTTCAACTCGTCGATCGCTGCTTCCAGGCGTGCCGTGTCGGTAGGGGTCACCCGCAGCGGCGGGTAGCCGCCCTCACCGGGCGCCTCCCCGGCCCGCTCCGCCGCACCGACCGGTGTGCACAGGTCCGCGCCCACGTCGAACATGTCGTTGGCGATCGCCAGCAGCAGGGTGGCGAGCGGGGCGGCCAGCCCAGGCGTCTGCAGGACCACCCCGATCGCGCCGTTCGCCTCGTCGACGTCGGCGTAGGCGGCCAGGCGCGCCGCGGTCTTCCGGATGCGTGAACCGTCGCCCAGCCCCGTCGTCCCGTCGTCGCCGGTGCGGGTGTAGATCGTGCTCAGGATCACCACGTCGTCACCGTAGGTCCAGCCACGCCATCGAGCGGAACACGCTGACCCAGACGCCGGGACGGCGGACGTCGCGTCACCACCCCTACCATCGCTCGGTGACCTACCCCGCCGCCCCTGTGACCCCCGGAGCCGGTCGTGTGGTCCAGCGGCTCCGGGTGCGCGGCGCCGCCCGCCTGGCCGGGCACGTGAGCGTGGCCGGGGCGAAGAACAGCGCCCTGAAGCTGATGGCCGCGTCCCTGCTGGCCCCGGGCCGGACGGTCATCCGTCAGGTGCCCTCCATCCTCGACGTGAGCTACATGGCCGATCTGCTGCGACGCCTCGGGGCCCGGGTGGACATCCGCGGCCAGGACGTCACCGGCGCGACCGTCACCGTCGACGTCCCGCAGGAGGTCGGACATGTCGCGGAGTACGCCCTCGTCCGTCGGCTGCGCGCCTCGATCAACGTGCTCGGCCCCCTGGTGGCGCGGACCGGCCACGCCGAGGTGGCACTGCCCGGCGGGGACGCCATCGGGTCGCGCGGACTGGACTTCCACGTCGCGGGGCTGGCGCGGCTCGGCGCCGAGATCAGCGTGGAGCACGGCAATGTCGTGGCCCGGGCCCCCCGGGGTCTGCACGGCGCCGAGATCGAGCTGGACTTCCCGAGCGTCGGCGCGACGGAGAACATCCTGACCGCCGCCGTCCTGGCCAGTGGGACCACGGTCATCGACAACGCCGCGAGGGAACCCGAGATCGTCGACATCTGCACGTTCCTGGCCGGGATGGGCGCGAAGATCGACGGCGCCGGGTCCGCGCGGCTGGAGGTCCAGGGGGTCCAGGAGCTGCTGCCCACCGAGCACGCGACGGTTCCGGACCGCCTCGTGGCCGCGACGTGGGCGATCGGGGCGGCGATGACCGCGGGGGACGTCACCCTGGACAACGCGACGGCTTCCCACCTGCAGCTGGTGCTGGACAAACTCGCGGCGACCGGCGCGGAGGTCACCGCGGGCAGCGGCCCCGGGGTCCGGGTGCGCACCGACTCACGGCCGCGCGCGGTCGACGTCCAGACACTGCCGTTCCCCGGCTTCCCGACCGACCTCCAGGCGCCCTTCACCTGTCTGCTCGCCGTCGCCGAGGGCACGTCGATGGTGAGCGAGAACATCTACGAGGCCCGGTTCATGTTCGTCCAGGAACTGTCCCGGCTCGGTGCCCGGATCCGTACCGACGGCCACCATGCGGTGGTGCGCGGCACCCGGCAGCTCTCCGGTGCACCGGTGGTGGCCTCTGACATCCGCGCCGGCGCCGGTCTGGTCCTGGCGGGCCTGGTCGCGGACGGGGAGACCCTCGTGTCCGGCGTGCACCACGTCGACCGCGGCTACCCGGACATCGAGGGCACGCTCACCGGCCTCGGTGCCACCATCACCCGGGAGTCCGACCCCGACCCCTTCGACAGCTGACCAGGGACCGCTCCCGCCGAGGCGACGGGTCTACGGACGTTCGCGGCCCAGCGTCAGCAGGTTGTACGCCTTGAGCTCGTCGGTCCGGAACACCATCGTCCGCAGGCCCTCGGTGGTCGGCACCGACACCGCGCGGACGCCCCGGGCTGCGAGGTAGGCCACCACGCGGTCGGCCTGCGCGGTGTCGGCCGGCGCCGAGACGGGCACGAGCATCCCGTAGTCCGTTGGCGTCCCCCGACGCGCGGGGCGGGCCACCACCGAGCCGCCGCGCGCGAACGCCCAGCGCAGGATGACGGACAGGATCGCAATGACGATCAGGGCGAAAACCGGGGCGGCCAGATAGGCATAGGACCCCCAGGCAGGCATGGCGCCATTGTCGACGACGGACGTCCCATCCGTGCGCCGGGGCGGTCCGGCCGGGGGAGGATGCGCGGGTGCGTCTCGTCGTGGCCAGGTGCTCGGTCGACTATCGCGGGCGGCTCGCGGCCCACCTCCCCCTGGCCACCCGTCTCCTGCTGGTCAAGGCGGACGGGTCGGTCTCGGTGCACTCCGACGGCTCCGCCTACAAGCCGCTGAACTGGATGAGCCCACCGTGCGCGTTGGTCGAGGAGATCGAGGCCACGGGTGTGGCGCCCGGGGTCTGGCGGGTGACGAACAAGGGCGGCGAGGAACTCGTGGTCACCGTGCACGAGGTGCTCCACGACTCACGCCACGAGTTCGGTGCCGAGCCCGGTCTGGTCAAGGACGGTGTCGAGGCCGACCTGCAGCGCCTGCTCGCCGCACGGATGGACGTGCTGGGGCGGGGCTGGACGCTGGTTCGCCGGGAACACCCCACGCCCATCGGGCCGGTCGACCTGCTGGTGCGCGACGACGCCGGCGCGCACGTCGCTGTTGAGGTGAAGCGGCGCCTGGAGATCGACGGCGTGGAACAGCTCACCCGGTACCTGCACCTGCTCAACCGCGATCCCCGGCTCGCACCGGTGAACGGTGTCCTCGCCGCCCAGGAGGTCCGCCCGCAGGCACGGGTGCTGGCCACCGACCGGGGGATCCGGTGCGTCGTGCTGGACCTGGACGAGCTGCGGCACCTTCCGGACGATGGGACACGCCTGTTCTGAGCGGGGAGGATGGGAGACATGACCCGTCGAGCCCGCGTCTACGAGGCACGGGTGCGGGCCCGGCGGTTCCGGGCCGGCCTGACCGGAGGCGACGTCGGCGACCCGCGGGCGGCCGACGGTGGCGCGGCCGACGGTGGCGCGGCCGACGCTTCTGGGCCAGACCACCTCGCGCAGTCGTCGGTCCGGCCGACCGCCGCTTCGCCACTGTTCGCCGGACTGGAGCAGCTGGTGGGCGGGGAATCGTTCACCGTCCGGCCGGTGACCGGAGCGGCGGCAGCGAAGACCTACATGTGCCCCCGGTGCCTGCAGACGATTCCGCCGCGGGTCCCGCACCTGGTCGTGTGGCCGGTCCAGACACGCCTGGACGGCGCTGAAGGGCTCAGTGTCCGGCGGCACTGGCACCGGCACTGCTGGGCCAGCCACGTCCGGACGGCGGCGAGTGGACGGGCCAGGTGACGGTCCCGGTCGTTCCCGACGATCAACCGGTCCGAGCCAACAGCGTCCTCCCGGCTCGGCGGAAGGTCCTCACCCTGCGCACCGCGGACGGACTGCGCCTGGTCGGTGAACTCGCCCTGCCGGCGGAATCCGAGCCGGTCGCGACGTTGGTGTGCCTGCACCCCCTGCCCACGCACGGCGGGATGATGGACAGCCACGTGCTGCGCAAGGCGGCCTTCCGCCTCCCGGCCCTGGCCGACATCGCCGTGCTGCGGTTCAACACCCGCGGCACGTCGAGTCCAGCCGGTACCAGCGAGGGCGTGTTCGACGACGGGCGCGCCGAGGGTCTGGACGTCGAGGCCGCGGTGCGAGCTGCCGTGCTGGCCGGTCTGCCGGACCCGTGGTTGCTGGGCTGGTCGTTCGGCACCGAGCTGGCCCTCGTCCACGGTCTGCTGGCGCGGGTCGTCGGGGCGGTGCTGCTGTCGCCGCCGTTGCGAGTCCCGGCCCGGGGGGCCCTGCCCGCGTGGGCGGCCGACGGGCGCTCCCTGGTCGCTGTGGTCCCCGAGTTCGACGACTACCTCCGGCCGGACGCCGCACGCGCGGCATTCGCGACGGTTCCGCAGGCACGAGTGGTCGGTGTCGACGGAGCCAGGCACCTGTGGGTCGGAGCGGCCGAGCGGGTCCTGGACGAGGTGGCCGGTGCGGTTCTCGGTCCGGACGTCGTCCCGCTGCCGAGGCGGTGGGCGGGACCGATGGGTACCGCGTTCGTCCCGGCGCGCACCGCCGGCACAACTGCGGTGTCCGGTCGGACCGACCGCTAGAGAGCCGCTCCGGCTACGCCGACCGCAGTTCCGCCGCTCCGGCTACGCCGACCGCAGTTCCGCCGCTCCGGGATGGGGCGCATCGTCGTCGCGGTCCTCGGAGTCGCTGCCGTCGTCCACCCGCTCCGCCGTGTCCCTCGGACCGGAGCCGTCGTGGTCCGGGATGCCGGACGGTCGCGCGCCGTCGCCCGGCAGCGATGCCACCGACGGGAGGGAGCCGTCGGCCTGCGCGGCCGCGACGACTGCTGCCGCAGCCGGGTCCAGCCCACCGGCCGACCCGAGGACCGCTCTCAGCTGGTTGAAGTAACCCTGGACGCTGTCGTGCTGCCGGGAAAGCTCGTCCGCGTGCTGCTCGGCCGCGGCCCGCATCTGCTCCGACTCGGCCAGCGCACGGCCGATGATCTCCTCAGCCCGGCTCCGTGCAGACGCCAGCGTGGAATCGGCCTCGTTCCGGGCGGCGGCCACCACGGCGTTGGCATTGTGCTCGGCGTCGGCCTCCAGTTGCGCGGACACCTCGCGGGCGGCGACCTCACGTCGGTGCGCGTCCTCGGCCCGCTGCTCCGCCTCGCCCATGATCCGGGAGGCGGCGGCGACCGCGGCCTCGTGGCGGGCGGCCGCGTCCCGTTCGGAGTTCTCCCGGACGCGCGCGATCTCGACGTCCAGTACGGATCGGTCCTCATTGGCCCGGTGACGGGTCTCCTCGGTGAGCTGGTCGACCTCGGCGCGCAGCGTGTCGGTCTCACGCTTGACGACGATGCGGAGGTGTTCGGCTTCACCACGGGCTGTCGCGCGGATCTCCGCGGCCTCCCGCTCGGAGATCGCGCGCAGCCGGGCCACGTCCCGATCCGCCGAGCCGCGGAGGTCGTCGCTGTCGGCTGCGGCAGCCTCTCGCACCGTCTGGGCCTCACGGTCCGCAGCGTCCCGCTCGTTCTCGGCTGCCCGGGCCGCAGCGTCCCGCATGGCGGCTCCGGCCTGCTCGGCAGCCATGACCGTCGCGGCCGCCTCACGGTCGGCGATCTCCCGGACCGCGGTCGCCGCCACCTCGGCCGCACGGCGGATCTCGCCGGCCTGATTGGCGGCCTCGCCCATGCGACGGGCCTTCTCCGCCTCGCTGCCGGACACGATCTCGATCGCTTGTTCCTCGGCGAGGCGCAACAGCTCCTGGGCCCGGGTGCCGAGCCCGGCGTAGGTCGGACGTTCCGTCTCGGCGAGGATGCGCTTGGCCTCGGCGACCTCGCGACGGTGGGACTCGATCTCGTCGCGGAGCTGGACCAGCTCCGCGTGCTCGGTCTTGCCACGCCTGGTCAGTTCCGAGATCGATGTCTCGAGCTGGTTGACGTGGACGTCCACCTGCCCGCGGTCGTACCCACGCAGCACGATGGCGAACTGGCCCACCGCGGAGCCGGTCAACGTCCCGCCGGTCGGGCGTGGGGGTTGGGCCCCCGCGGCTCCGGGGAACAGGGGAAACGACTTGTCGGTCTCGCGCTCGGGCATCGTGGGCTCCGTCGTGTCGAGCGTCGTCCCGACCGCAGCGGCCGGCGTCCAGCAGTGCACCCGACGTCAATCTAGGGCCGGGAACCCCGCTGCGCCGGGAGGTGGCGCGGTGGACGCGCCGAGGTCGTGGGTCCACCGGGTGACGGAAACGCCCTGGGACGCGTGGGGCCGGTGTGTCCGATGTGACTGCGACGCCATCACCCGTTACGGTCGGCACCGATCACGTCGGGCGGGCCCGGCGATCGGTGCGGTGACGCTGGCGGTCCACGCGCCTGGTGACGGTCGGCTCGCGCGGTCGTGGGGTTTGCACGGTCGGTGGGGGTTGCACGGTCGGGTGGGGGAGGGATCCCGTGGTGGGAGTCGTGAAGAGGGCGCTGATGTGGCTGCTCGTCGCCTTCCTCATCTACTACATCGTCACCCGGCCCGAGGCCTCCGCCGGGGCCGTCACCAACGCGATCAACGGGCTGCACCGGCTCTTCACCTCGATCGGCCGGTTCTTCGCCGCGCTCGCCCGCTGACCCGACGACGGGACGCGACGGTGTCCACCGGCCTCGGTGGCGCCCGGCCAGGTCGCTTCGTACGCGCGGCCCTGCACCGCACCCGGCGCCGGGTGCGCGGTCTGCTCAGCCCCCGGGTCGCGGAGGAGCTCGTGCCGGACGAGGGCGAGTTCGTCGTGGACGAGGTCACCCACCACTGGGTCCTGCTGGTGCCCCGTGGCGCCGAGGTGCTGGGGGCCGGCGGCCTGGTGGTCCTCGCCGCGACGCCGCAGTGGCCGCTCGTCGTCGCCCTGCCGGCCGCGGTCCTGCTGGGACACGCGGGGTGGCGGGTCCTGGCGGACCACATGGACCGCTTCGTGATCACGAACCTGCGCGTGTTCCGGGTACAGGGGGTGCTGAGCAGGCGGACGGCGACCATGCCCCTCCAGCGGATCCTCGACATCACCGTGACGACACCGGTGCTCGGGCGGCTGCTGGGCTACGGCCACTTCGTGTTCGAATCCGCGGCGCAGGCCCAGGGCCTGCGGGACATCCGCTACGTCGGCTCACCCCACGAGCGGGACCTCACGATGCAGCGGGTCATCCAGCGCAGTGGGCTGCGCCGCCCGGCACTCGGCACCGACCAGGACGGGAAGTCGGAGCCGGACCGGCCGGCGGACCCTCGGACCGCCCACGAGGACAGGGACGAGGACAGGGACGAGGCCGGGAACGCGTACGGTCCCGACATTCCCCGACACGGTCGGGCGAACCCGGATCGCGCCGTCGCGGGACCGGCGTCACGGTCCAGTCGCCGCAGACGGGTCGGCTACGACGACTGAGCCGGGCCGCGGGGGTCGCCGGACGCCTCGGCTCTGCGCCGGGTGCCGCTGCTTTGCGTCGTGCCGGGGAGCGGCGGGAGGATGGGCGCATGACTGCTGCACCACCCCCCGCCCCGCGTCCCGGCCGTCCGTCCGCCGGCCGGCCCGCCCCGGCAGCTGCCCGCGCAGCCGTCCGGGCCCCGATCGCCGCCCGGGGTGCCGTCGACCTCTCCACCTATCGTTCGCCCACCGGTGCCGGTGCCGGAGCCGGCGGGCCCGGCGTGCCGCCGGTTCCCCCGCGCACCGCGGGCTCGGCGCCCCCCGGATCCTTCACCCGGGTGGTGACCGAGGCCGGCTTCCAGACCGACGTGCTCGAGCAGTCGATGACCGTGCCGGTCGTCCTTGACCTGTGGGCCACGTGGTGCGAGCCGTGCAAGCAGCTGTCACCGATCCTGGAACGCCTGGCGGACGAGTACGGCGGACGGTTCGTCCTGGCCACCGTCGACGTCGACGCCGAGCAGCGGATCGCGGCGGCACTGCAGGTCAAATCGATCCCGACGGTGCTCGGGGTCGTCAGCGGGCAGCTCGTCCCGCTGTTCACCGGCGCCGTCCCGGAGGCCCAGGTCCGCCAGGTCCTGGAGGAACTGGTCCGGGTCGCCGTCGAGAACGGCGCGACCGGGGTGGCCGAACCCGCGCCGGTCGACGGGTCGGCTCAGGCCACGTCGGGGGGCGTGGCCGACGAGCCGCCGGAGGACCCGCGTTTCACGGCGGCCTACGACGCCGTCGAGGCCGGTGACTACGACGCGGCCGTCGCAGCGTTCCGGGGGGTGCTCGCGGTCGAGCCGGGCCTGGCCGAGGCGGTCGCCGGGCTGGCCCAGGTGAGCCTGCTGGCCAGGACCGCAGCGGCGGACGCGGGGGCCGCGCTGGATGCCGCGGCGGCCGACCCCGGGGACGTCGCGGCCGGGCTGGCCGCCGCGGACGCCGAGTTCGTCGCCGGCGCCGTGGTGGAGGCCCTCGACCGGCTGATCGGATTCGTCCGCGTCACCGCGGGTCGCAGCCGGGACGAGGTTCGCGCCCGCGTCCTGGAACTGTTCGACGTCCTGGGAACCGACGATCCCCGGGTGGCCGCCGCCCGGGTCAAGCTGGCCAACGCCCTGTTCTGACCGAGCCCGTCCGCCCGGCCGGCCCCGGGCTCAGTCGCCCTTGTGCCGGAACAACACCGTGGCCAGCGGCGGCAGCACCACGGTGGCGGAGGCGGGGAAGCCGAACCACGACTCCTCGACCGCCGAGATGCTGCCGTGGTTGCCCACGCCCGACCCGCCGTAGAGGTCGGCGTCGCTGTTGAGCACCTCCGCCCATCGCCCCGTCCGGGGAAGCCCGATGCGGTAGGCGTGGTGGGGGACCGGGGAGAAGTTCATGACCGCGGCGACCATCGAGCCGTCGGTGCCGAACCGCAGGAAGCTCAGCACGTTCGAGGACGCGTCGTCGGCGTCGATCCAGCTGAACCCCGTCGACTGGTGGTCGGCCGTGAACAGAGCAGGGCTCTCGCGATAGACCCGGTTCAGGTCCCGGACGAGGCGCTGCACCCCGGCGTGCTCCGGGACGTCGAGCAGGTCCCAGTCCAGACCCCTGCTCTCCGACCACTCGCGGTACTGGCCCAGCTCACTGCCCATGAAGATCAGCTGTTTGCCGGGGTGGGCCCACATGTAGCCCAGGTAGGCACGCAGGTTGGCGAACTGCCGCCAGCGGTCCCCGGGCATCTTTCCCAACAGGGATCCCTTGCCGTGCACGACCTCGTCGTGACTGATGGGGAGGATGAAGTTCTCCGAGTACGCGTAGACCATCGAGAACGTCATCCGGCCGTGGTGGTACTGGCGGTAGACCGGCTCCTCCGCCATGTACGCCAGGGAGTCGTGCATCCAGCCCATGTTCCACTTGAACCCGAACCCGAGGCCGCCGGAGTCGGTCGCGCGGGTGACCCCCGGCCAGGCGGTCGACTCCTCGGCGATCATCACCGCGGTCGGGTGCTCTCGGTAGACGGTGGCGTTCGTCTCCTGCAGGAACGACACAGCCTCCAGGTTCTCCCTGCCGCCGAAGGAGTTCGGGACCCACTCGCCGTCCGCGCGCGAGTAGTCCAGGTAGAGCATCGAGGCGACGGCATCGACCCGGAGGCCGTCCACGTGGAACTCCCCCAGCCAGTACAGGGCGTTCGCGACCAGGAAGTTGCGGACCTCGTGGCGGCCGAAGTCGAAGACGTAGGTGCCCCAGTCCGGCTGCTCGCCGCGTCGCGGGTCCGGGTGCTCGTACAGCGGGGTCCCGTCGAACCGGGCCAGCGCCCACTCGTCGCGGGGGAAGTGGCCCGGGACCCAGTCGACGATCACCCCGATCCCGGCCGCGTGCAGCCGGTCCACCAGGTGGCGGAAATCGTCCGGGTCACCGAGGCGGGCCATCGGCGCGTAGTAGGAGGTGACCTGGTAGCCCCAGGACCCGCCGAACGGGTGCTCGGCGACGGGCAGGAACTCCACGTGCGTGAACCCCTGCTCGACCACGTAGCCGACGAGCTCGTCGGCCAGGGCGCGGTAGTCCAGCCCGTACCGCCACGAGCCCAGGTGCACCTCGTAGATGCTCATCGGCTCGGTGTAACGGTTGCCGCCGCGCAGCTGGTCGTACCAGTCGTCGTCGGTCCAGGTGTGGGCGCTGGTGAACACGCGCGATGCCGTGTCGGGCGCGGTCCCGGTCCACTTGGCCACCGGGTCGGCCTTGGTCCGCCACACCGAGTCGTGGCCGAGGACCTCGAACTTGTAGAAGTCACCGCGCCCGACGCCCGGCACGAACAGCTCCCAGACACCACTGGTGCCCAGCGAACGCAGCGGGTTGACGCGGGAGTCCCACCGGTTGAAGTCGCCGACCACCCGGACGCCGCGCGCATTCGGTGCCCAGACAGCGAAGGAGACACCGCTGACCGGGCCGTCCACCGCCGCGTACACGTGCGCGTTCGCGCCCAGCACGTCCCAGAGCCGCTCGTGCCGACCCTCGCCGATCAGGTGCAGGTCCACCTCGCCGACGGTCGGCAGGTAGCGGTAGGAGTCGTCCTCCACCCGTCGCGTGCCGCCGCGGACCACGACCAGGCGGTAGTCCGGTACCTGGCCGGGCACCGGGCTCGGCGCGGCACCGACCCAGACGCCCTCCTGCTCGTGGACCAGCGCCAGTTCGACAGCCGTCCCGCCGGGGGTCGCGAGCACGGCCGTGACGGAATCGGCCAACGGGCGCAGCGCCCGGATCGTCACGGTCGGGCCGTCCAGATGGGCGCCGAGCACGCTGTGCGGGTCCGGGTGCGCGCCGCCGACCACCCGGTCCAGCTCCTCGGTGGTCACCGCCCTGACCGGACCCGGTGTGCCCGTCCCGTCCGTCGACGTCGTGTCGCGTGTCATCGTGCGCTCCCCTCAGTTGGCCGCGAGCCGGGTCAGTGCCGCCAGCGGCACCGTCGCCCAGGACGGCCGGTATCGCGCCTCGTACAGCAGTTCGTAGACGGCCTTGTCGGCCTCGTAGGCCCGCAGCAGGACGTCCCGGTCCCGCGGGTCGGTCCCGGCGAGCTCCGCGTATCCCCGGCAGAACGCGTCGACGTTGCGGTCCCGCCACTCGGCTGCCCGGTAGGTGCGCTGCCGGCTGGCGGGGTCCCCGGCCAGCGCCTGCTGCGAGGCGTAGTCGAAGGACCGGATCATCCCGGCGACGTCACGGAGCGGGGAGTCCGGGACCGTCCGCTCGGCGATCGGCCGGGCCGGTTCGCCCTCGAAGTCCAGCACCCGCCAGCCACGCAGGGTGCGCATCGTCTGGCCCAGGTGCAGGTCTCCGTGGACCCGGTGGACCGCGACCGGCCCGCCACTCGCGGCGAGTCCGGCATATAGCGTTTCGAGGCCGGGCACGAGCGGTCCGAGCGCGTCCGTGTCCGCGGCCGCCGCGTGGAGTCGGTCCCGGAACAGGCCGGCCAGCGCGGTGACCCCGGCGTCGTCGAGCTGTCCGGTCGGGAGGTTGGCCGCGAGGTCGACATGGACACCCGCGACCGTCGCGCCCAGCCGCTCGGCCTCGGCCGCGAAGTCGCCACCGACCTCCTCCGCGTGCAGGTCGGCCTCCGCCAGCAGGTCCCGCACGCTGGCGAGCGCCAACTCCCACCCGTCCGTGGCATTCCGCTGGAACGCCTGGGCCATCACCAGGCTGCCGCGGGCGATCGATCCGCCGGTGCCCGGGTCCGGCCAGCTGCCCGAGGCCGATCCCATCAGCTCCGGCACGTCCGCGGTGCCGGCAGCGGTGAGCACCGCTCCCAGCTCGACGTCCGGGTTGACCCCGGGCCAGAGCCGGCGGAAGACCTTGACGATCACGTCCTCGCCGTACACCAGTGAGGTGTTCGACTGCTCCGCCCTCAGCACGCGCGGTGCGCCGTCACTGGGCAGGCCGGGCGCGGGGCCAACGGTGAAGTCGATGGACCCCACCGGACGTCCCTGACCCAGCAGGTGCATGAGCATCGATGCGGTGGCCCGCTCGTACAGGGCGTCGTGGACCAGGACGCCGTCGACCTCGCCGACCAGATGGCGAGCAGCGCTCTGGACCGCCTCGACCCGGTAGGTCAGCGGCACCTGGTACACCTGTGCCTGCGTGGGATCGGTCGAGCCCAGCGGCCGGACCGCGACCACCAGGTGGTGCAGGACGGGGTCGTCCGTGTGCAGCGGGGTCGATGCGAGGACCTCCACCTCGACGGCCGTCCCCGGGGCGGACGCACACCAGCGCTGCTCGGGCAGCCAGGCCGCCAGCAGCGACAGCAGCCCCTGCGGGTCCGGGACTGGATGCCCGAGCAGGGTCGGTGCCGGTCCGACCGGCAGTGTGTCGCTCACGCCATGCCCCCCGAGGCCTGGGGTGCACCGGCCGGCGCCGTGTCCGGGGGCTGCAACCGGAACCAGTAGAACCCGTGCCCGGCCAGGGTGAACAGGTACGGCGTCTCGACGACCCGCGGGAAACGCGATCCGCCGATGAGCTCGACCGGTACGTGGCCCTGCCAGGTGCGCAGGTCCACCTCGGTGGCCTGGGCGAACCGGGACAGGTTGTTGATGCACAGCACCTTGTCCCCGCGGTGTTCGCGGACGAAGGCCAGCACGCCCGGGTTGGACCCACCGAGGTCACGGAAGGTGCCGAGACCGAAGGCACCGTGGGCCTTGCGGACCGCGATCATCCGACGGGTCCAGTGCAGCAGCGAGCTGGTGTTCGCCAGCTGGGCCTCGACGTTGGTCACCTGGTAGCCGTGCACCGCGTCCATCACCACCGGGAGCGTCAGGCGCCCCGGGTCGGCGGTGGAGAAGCCGGAGTTGCGGTCCGGCGTCCACTGCATCGGCGTCCGGACCCCGTCGCGGTCACCGAGCCAGATGTTGTCGCCCATCCCGATCTCGTCGCCGTAGTAGAGGACCGGTGACCCGGGGAGCGCGAGCAGCAGGGCGGTGAACAGCTCGATCTGGTTGCGGTCGTTGTCCAGCAGCGGGGCCAGGCGGCGGCGGATCCCGATGTTGGCCTTCATCCGCGGGTCCTTGGCGTACTCGCCCCACATGTAGTCGCGTTCCTCGTCGCTGACCATCTCCAGGGTCAGTTCGTCGTGGTTGCGCAGGAACACGCCCCACTGGCAGGAGGACGGGATGGCCGGGGTCTGCTCGAGGATCTCGCTGATCGGGTAGCGGCTCTCCCGCCGGACGGCCATGAACAACCGGGGCATCACCGGGAAGTGGAAGGCCATGTGGCACTCGTCGCCGCCGGTCGCCGGGTCCCCGAGGTACTCCACGACGTCGGCGGGCCACTGGTTCGCCTCGCACAGCAGCACGGTGTCCGGGTAGTCGGCGTCGATCTGCTTGCGCAGCCTCTTGAGGAACGCGTGCGTCTCGGGGAGGTTCTCGCAGTTGGTGCCCTCCCGTTCGAACAGGTACGGGACGGCGTCCAGGCGGAACCCGTCGATGCCCAGGTCCAGCCAGAAGCGCAGCGCGGAGACGATCGCCTCCTGCACCGCCGGGTTGTCGAAGTTGAGGTCCGGCTGGTGGGAGAAGAAGCGGTGGAAGAAGTACTGCTTGCGCACGGGGTCGAAGCTCCAGTTGGAGCTCTCGGTGTCGACGAAGATGATCCGGGCATCGGCGTAGCGCGCGTCGTCGTCGGCCCAGACGTAGAAGTCGCCGAACGGCCCGTCGGGATCGGTCCGGCTGGCCTGGAACCACGGATGCGCGTCCGAGGTGTGGTTCGCGACGAAGTCGATGATGACGCGGATCCCGCGCTCGTGGGCACGCGCGACGAAGGTCCTGAAGTCCTCCAGCGTGCCGAAGACGGGCAGCACGTCACAGTAGTCGGCCACGTCGTAGCCGCCGTCGCGCAGGGGCGAGGTGAAGAACGGCGGCAGCCAGAGGCAGTCGACGCCCAGCCACTGCAGGTAGTCCAGCTTCTCGGTGAGCCCCCGGAGGTCCCCGGTGCCGTCGCCGTCGGAGTCCGCGAAGCTGCGGACCAGCACCTCGTAGAAGACGGCCTTCTTGAACCAGGCCGGCTCGTCGTGGGTCATCTGCCGCTCGCCGGCCGGCGCGAGGACCGCGGGGTCCTCGGCGTGCTGGGAGGTCGGCGTGTCACCGGCGTACGCGGCGGGACCGAAGCCGCCCGTCGTGCGGGTGGTCTGCGCGGTGGCGCGCGCGGGAGACAGCTCGGGGAGGGATGTCACCGGTGCCTCCTGGGCAGCTCGGGGGCGGTCACGGGCTGGGTCGTGCTCATCTGGTCACCGAGAACACGTGGGCCACGCGGGTCCACGGGTCCAGCCGGACGTAGTTGCGCCGGCCCCAGCGCCAGGTCTCACCCGACAACAGGTCGGTGACGCCGAACTCCGCGTGGCTGGGGAACCCCAGCACCGTCTCGTCGATGTCCACGACGGTCTCGTGGGCGGCGAACGGGTCCAGCAGCAGGACCGTGAGCACCACGTCGTCGCCCTCGACCCGGGAGTAGACCAGCACGGCCTCGTCGGGACTGGTGTGGAAACGCAGACCGCGCAGGCGCTGCAGGGCCGGGTGCTCTCGCCGGATCGCGTTCAGCGCGGTGATCAGCGGCACGAGGGTCTCCCCGCGGGCCTCGGCGCCGGCGAAGTCGCGGGGGCGCAGCTGGAACTTCTCGGTGTCCAGGTACTCCTCGCTGCCCTCGCGCACCGCGACGTTCTCGAACAGTTCGTACCCGGAGTACACGCCCCAGGTGGGGGACGTGGTCGCCGCGAGCACCGCTCTGATGGCGAACGCCGCGGGGCCCCCCGCCTGCAGGAAGCCGTGCAGGATGTCGGGAGTGTTGACGAAGAAGTTCGGCCGGAGCACGTGGCCGGTGACGTCGGACAGCTCCGTGAGGTAGGAGGTGATCTCCTCCCGCCCCGTGCGCCAGGTGAAGTAGGTGTAGCTCTGGTCGAAGCCGACCGCCGCCAACTCGCGCATCATCGCCGGACGGGTGAACGCCTCGGCCAGGAAGAGGACGTCGGGGTCGGTGCGGTGGATCTCGCCGAGCACCGCCTCCCAGAACTGCACCGTCTTCGTGTGTGGGTTGTCCACACGGAACACACGCACCCCGTGCCCCATCCAGAAACGCAGCAGACGCAGGGACTCCGCGACCACGCCAGCCAGGTCCAGATCGAAGTTGACCGGGTAGATGTCCTGGTACTTCTTCGGCGGGTTCTCCGCGTACGCGATCGAGCCGTCGGCACGGGTGCTGAACCACTCCGGGTGCGAGGTCGTCCACGGGTGGTCGGGGCTGGCCTGTAACGCGAAGTCGAGCGCGACCTCCAGCCCCAGTTCACGGGCGCGGGTGACGAACGCGTCGAAGTCCTCGATCGTGCCGAGATCCGGGTGCACCGCGTCGTGCCCGCCGTCGGCGGATCCGATGGCCCAGGGGGACCCCACGTCGTGCGGACCGGCGTCGAGGGTGTTGTTCGGGCCCTTGCGGAAGGACCGCCCGATCGGGTGGACCGGCGGGAGGTAGACGACGTCGAATCCCATGGCGGCCACCCGGTCCAGTTCCGTGACCGCCGTGCGGAAGCTGCCGCTGACCATCGCTCCGGTGTCCGGGTGGGGGTGTGCGCCGATCGACCGGGGGAAGAACTCATACCAGCTGCCGACCAGGGCACGCCGGCGCGAGACCCGCAGCGGGCGGGGGACAGACCGGGTCAGCAGGTCTCGCAGCGGCGCCGCGGTGAACGCAGCACCCGCTTCGTGGCCGGTCGCCAGCCCGTAGCGCTCGCCGGTGTCGGCCGCGTCGTCGCCCAGCACCGCCGCGATGCGCTCGAAGACGGTCCGTTCCGCGGGGCCGGCGGCGGCCGCGGCCCGGGTGAACAGCAACCGCCCTTCGGCCAGCGTCAGTTCCACGTCCAGTCCGGCCGGGATCTTGACCTCCGCGACGTGCCGCCAGGTCGCCCACGGGTCGCTCCACGCCTGGACCAGGAAGGACCAGTCACCTTCCGCGTCGGGCCGCACCCAGGCGGCGAGCCGGTCCGTGCCGGGCGCCTGCAGGATCATCCGTTCCGGGGCCAGCTCGGAGCCGTCGGGCCGCACGAGCACGGCCTCCGCGGCGAGAGCGTCGTGGCCCTCGCGGAACACCGTCGCCCCGACCGGGAACGCCTCGTCGACGACCGCCTTCGCCGCCCGGCGCCCCTCGTCGACGACCGGGGTGACGGCACGCACCGGGATGCGCCCGCCGGTGGTGCCTGGGGGCGCCGGCTGGACGGGGACGGCCCCAGCGGCCCGGGAGCCGGCAGGACCGGCCCCGGCGGCGGAACCCGTCCCGGTCGCGGCGGGGCCGTCGGCGACGCCGCCCCCGGGACCGCTCACCGCAACCGACCCGGCGGGTGTGGGCGCGGGGTCGACAGCGGCCGGCGCCGGGACCGGGGAGGCGGCCGACGACCCGGGACGGGCGGGGGTGGTCGGTCGGGCGGCGCGGGGGGGGCGGCGCGCGGGCCGGGGCGTCGACACGTGCCGAAGGTACCGACTCACCGGCCGGACAACCGCCCGGCTCGGTCCGGGCACCCGAAGCGCACCGGGCCGTCGTCCGCAGGCCCGGCGACAGCCCCTCCCGTGGTCCCGGACCGCTACCTTGACGCCGTGCGTGCCATCGGTCGTTTCAGTGTCCGCCCAGCCCTGCCTCCGGCCCTCAAGCCGCTGGAGCACCTGGCCAACAACCTGCGGTGGTCCTGGCACCACCCGACGCAGGCGCTCTTCGCCTCCATCGACGCCGGCATCTGGGAGCGGGTGGGCCAGGACCCCCTGCTGCTCCTGGGCGCCGTGTCACCGGAGCAGCTGGAGGCACTGGCGGGAGACGCGGACTTCACGGCCCGGATCGGCACGGCGTCCGCGGACCTGGACGCCTACCTCACGGGCGAGCTGTGGTACCAGCGGGAGCACGCCGACGGCCCGGCGGCGATGGCGTACTTCTCGGCGGAGTTCGGGGTGGCCGCGGTCCTGCCGCAGTACTCGGGCGGACTCGGGATCCTCGCCGGGGACCACCTCAAGGCCGCGAGCGACCTCGGTGTCCCGCTGGTCGGCGTCGGGCTGCTCTACCGGCACGGCTACTTCCGCCAGTCCCTGTCCCGGGAGGGCTGGCAGCAGGAGCGCTACCCGCTGCTGGACCCGGCCGGGCTGCCGCTGACGCTGCTGCGCGAGCACGACGACCGACCCGCGCGGGTCGCGGTGGACCTGCCCGGCGACCGACGCACGAGCGCGCAGGTCTGGGTGGCGCAGGTGGGCAGGGTTCCGCTGCTGATGCTCGACTCGAACGTGGAGGAGAACGCGTCGGCCGAGCGGGACGTCACCGACCGGCTGTACGGCGGCGAGCCCGAACACCGTCTGCAGCAGGAGATGCTGCTGGGCATCGGTGGCGTCCGCGCCCTGCGGGTCTTCGCGCGGATCACCGGGACAGCCCGTCCGAGCACTTACCACGCCAACGAGGGTCACGCCGGCTTCCTCGGCCTGGAACGGATCCGGGAACTCACTGAGGACGAGGGCTTCTCCTTCGACGCCGCGCGCGAGGCGGTCCGTGCCGGAACGGTGTTCACCACCCACACCCCGGTCCCGGCGGGCATCGACCGGTTCCCCATCCACCTGGTCGGGGACCACTTCGGCGGGTCCAACGAGAACGCGGGCGTGCCGGTGGACCGCGTCCTGGCCCTGGGCCGCGAGGACTACCCGGGCGGGGACCCGCAGGTGTTCAACATGGCCGTGATGGGGATGCGGCTGTCCCAGCGGCGAAACGGGGTCTCCCTTCTGCACGGCGAGGTCAGCCGGGGGATGTTCTCCGCGCTGTGGTCCGGCGTCGACGAGGCCGAGGTCCCGATCTCCTCGATCACCAACGGGGTCCACGGCCCCAGCTGGGTGGCCACCGAGCTGCTCGAGCTGCTGGGCGAGCACGTCGGCAGCCTCGAAGCCGGTGACGGCGACTGGACCCGCGTGGACGATATCCCCGGCGACCGGCTGTGGGCGGTGAAGCGGGTGCTGCGCGAGCACCTGGTCGACGACGCCCGCCGACGGGTCCGTGACTCCTGGCTGGCCCGCGGCGCCACCGCCGCGGAGTTGCGCTGGGTGAACTCTGCTCTGGACCCGGACGTGCTGACCATCGGTTTCGCCCGCAGGGTCCCGTCGTACAAGCGCCTCACGCTGATGATGCGGGACCCGGACCGGCTGCGAGCACTGCTCACCCACCCGGACCGTCCGGTGCAGATCGTCATCGCCGGCAAGAGCCACCCGGCCGACGAGGGCGGCAAGCGGCTGATCCAGGAGATCGTCCGGTTCAGCGACGACCCCGCCGTCCGGCACCGGATCGTGTTCCTGCCCGACTACGACATCTCGATGGCCCGGCCGCTCTACCCGGGCTGCGACGTCTGGTTGAACAACCCGCTGCGGCCCTACGAGGCCTGCGGCACCTCGGGGATGAAGGCCGCGCTGAACGGCGGGCTCAACCTGTCCATCCGCGACGGCTGGTGGGACGAGTGGTTCGACGGCCTCAACGGCTGGGCGATCCCGTCGGCCGAGGGCGTCACGGACCCGGACCGGCGCGACGACCTCGAGGCCGAGGCGCTGTACGACCTGATCGAGAACGCGGTCACCCCGGCCTACTACGACACCGACGCGGCCGGGCTCCCCACGCGCTGGCTGGAGATGCTGCGTGACACGTTCGCCTCCCTGGGTCCGAAGGTGCTGGCCACCCGGATGGTCCGGGACTACGTGCACCAGCTCTACCTGCCCGCGGCGGCCTCGGCGGCACGGGTGGCCGACCGCGACGCCGCCGAGGAGTTGGCGGGCTGGAAGAACCGGGTCCGCGAGGGCTGGGCCGGGGTGAGCATCGACCACGTCGAAGCCGAGCTGACGGCCTCGGGCGTCCCGGTGGAGGTCCCCGAGGTCGGAGCGCTGCTCTCGGTTCGGGCGAGCGTCGGACTGGGGTCGTTGGCCGCCGACGACGTCCGGGTCGAGATCGTGCACGGGACCACCGACGCGGACGACGTGCTGCTGGAACCCTTCCTCACCCCGTTGACGCCGCAGCGGGACGGAGTTGCCGGTCACTACGACGGGGTGGTCCGGTTGGACCGCACCGGCGGCTTCGGCTACACGGTCCGGATCGTGCCCGCGCACGAGGGCCTGGTCTCCCCGGTGGAGCTCGGGCTGCTGCGCGTCGCCGGCTGACCGCTGCCCGGATGGCCCGCACGTGGCGGTCGAGCTCCACGAGAAAGCTCGTGCGGTCCAAAGCTGTCAGATGGTCACGTCTCGCACGTCACTCACTACCTGACTCGTGTTGTTGCTGAGGGCCGCAACAATCTGGTAGGTGCCTGACGGCAGGGGCCGAGGACGTGAAGTCGCCACAGGAGGCGTGTCCATGGAACACGCAACTGGTGACACCGAGGTCTGTCGAGTGAAAGGACGTGCTGCAGTCGCTGTCACGTTGATGGAAGCGCCAGCTACCGGGCTGTCGTCGTACCCGACCACCACCCCATCACGCAATATCACCAGTTTGAGCGCTCCAACATTCACCGTGACCGACGAGCGGCCCGATCTTGGTGTCAATGACGTTGTTGCAAGGATCTCGTTGGACTGCCGCCGAACTGCTGAGACGTGCATTGAAGCCAATGATGAATCGGGCCCTTTTCCAGCCACGCCTCGGCCACAGGACAGAAGAGACATTGACTGCGGAGGTAGGGACTCCGTCGGGGATGGCATGGTCGTCCTTGTCGATGGAGAGGAGCATCCTGTTGCGATGACGACCGCAACCACTAACAACTGTCTTTCTGGCTTCGATGTCCGTCGACCCGCCAGGAACTGGTGTTTCGAAACGCCGAGGAAGTTGATGTCAACCCGTCACAAGGGTCGAACCGAAGTGCGAGAGGAAACCTGTGATGTCATGGTACGACCAAAGACGGACTGGTATCCGACAGGCGGGACCCAGCCACGGTCGCGCCTGGGTCGAAGGCGAGACGAAGAGATTTATTCACAACGTGGCTCGGTAGAACTCGAGTGCGATGACTGTGCTGATGGTCCGGTTAAAGGTGTCGAGTGGCCTGCGGTAGTCGGTGTGGAGGATTCGCCATG
>JAABUQ010000709.1_pt1 | contig 77091 bp, 51 predicted proteins | sample 5560001 | NCBI WGS metagenome assembly JAABUQ01 (sample SAMN10711888, study PRJNA513371) | rock metagenome | isolation source: Antarctica rocks | place: Antarctica: Victoria Land, Finger Mt nord | collected 2015-12-18 | reverse complement strand
CGGCGCATCCGCCGGAGGAAATGGTGTGACGAGAGTGGCAGTCTGGTGCGGTCCCGGAGAACACCTACTACCGCTGGCGGAACCAGTTCGGCGGCATCAAGGCCGACGAGATGAAGCGGCTCAAGGAGCTGGAGCGGGAGAACGCCCGGCTCAAGGCCCTGGTCGCCGACCTGGCCCTGGACAAGGCGATCCTCAAGGAGGCCGCCCGGGGAAACTCGTGAGCCCGACCCGGAGGCGAGAGGCCGTCGCCAAGGCGATGGCGTCTTTCAAGGTCCCCGAGCGTCGGGCCTGCCGGGCCCTGGGCGTGCCCCGTTCGAGCCAGCGTTACATCGGGACCGAACGAGAACGAGAGGAAGAGTTGTTGTTGCGGATCAGGGCCCTGGCCCGGGAAAACCCCCGCTATGGCTACCGTCGGATCAAGGCCCTGCTCGTGCGAGAAGGCCGGCCGATCAAGCTCGCCGAGAAGGGGAAGGTAGCGATGGCATCGAGGACTTCCAGGGCGGCGCGGACGTTGAGTTGGGCGTTCCGCCTGGGCAGGCCGAAGAAGAAGCCGAGGACCTCGTAAGTGGGATAGGTGCGCAGCCAGACCAGGGCCATCAGCAGGCGTGACCGGGCGTCGTTGCGGTAGGGGTGGCCCGAGCCGTGGGCATTGCGGCGCGGCCGGCCGTCGCGGCGGGTCGTGGTGGCGGCGGCCCGGCGGTCCCGCTCGGCGGCCTGGAACTGGCCGGCGAGCCCCTCGAACTCGGCCCGGGTCAGGCCGGTGAGGCTGGGGAAGGCGGCGGGGTGCTTGCACAAGGCATCGTAGCTGAGCATCGGGGTCGGGCCTCCGCCCGCCAAGCTAACAGCCGGCCAGCCGGATAGGAATGCGCCACAATCCTCTTCAGAGCAAGAAGTCGGGCCTCCGCGGGAAGCAGGCCTGTCGAAGAACGGGGCGGATCGGGACGCATCCCGCTCAAAGAGACCGCCGGCCTTCGAGCCCGGGCCCTGCGTCGCGCAATCGGATCGGTCTGTTCGGCCCCCTGCCGTCGGCGGGATCAACGCCGACGTCGGTCCATCTGCTCCTGCTTGAGGCCCCTCCGGTGCTGGTCGACGAGGGTGGAGAACAGGTCGTCCTTCTCGCCGGGCCGGGTCAAGTCCTGGCCCGCCTTGACGACGGCGAGGTAGCCGACGCACATCTCCTCGGTCGACCCGTGGCCGAACTTGACCAGTTGCGGGGGCCGATGGGGGTTCTCCGGTCGATCCGAATTGTCGAAGCGGCCGACGACCCGGACGGTCGAGCCCTTCGGCAGGTGGACCGGCCCTTCGAAGGTGTAGGTCCCCTGCCAATCCGGGTCCCAGTCCGGGATGTGGATGAGGTCGACGGACCGGCCGTCGGGGTAGCTCGCCGTGATCTTCATGTCGCGCCCGAGCCGGTGCATGTGCGGGGCGACGGCCAGCAGGTCGACGGCCACGGGGACGAACCAGCTCGCCTTCACCCGGATGTCCGCCTCGCCCGCGGGGAGTCGGATATTCCGGCTCATCACGCCCTTCCACTGGAGGGTCTGCCGGACCGGCTTGCGCGCGAAGTGCAGGCCGATCCCGGTCCGGTCGACCTCGGGCCTGCCGTCGGGGTGATAGTGGACCTGGAGGATCACGTCGGCCCCCTTCGGGAGCGATCGGCCGACCCCTTCGGGCAGGTGCGTCGCCGCGTTGCCCGGCGCCCAGCCGCCGAGGTCGCCGACAATCTCGACCCCCGCCCCAGAATATGACGAGTAGCCCGGGCCGGGGTCGGCCGCGTCGCGGGCCCGCCCCGCGTTCGCGACCTCGACGAAGGCCATCAGGTGGTGGACCACCCGGCGGTTCCCCGGCCGGTACTCGACCGCCGAGACGTAGACGTCGGCCGGGAGGTTGGTCGGGATCACGAAGCAGCGATAAAGGTCGGGGCCGGAACCGGTCACGGCGAAATCCTCGGCCGGTTCGAGGACGAGGTCGGGCGTCCCCAGGGTCCACCCGTCGGCGAACGGACGCGCCGGCGCGAGGTCGCGGTCGTCGCCGGGCGGGGTTCCGCCTTCGACCCAGCGCGCGAGGGTCGAGACCTCGACCGGGGTGAGCGACGGGTCATGGCGGAGACTGGGGCCGAACCCCGCCGCCGGCTTCCAGGGGGGCATCCGCCGATCCTCGATGGCCGAGACCAGGTCGGCCGCCCGCTTCCGGGCCTGCTCGAAGGTGACCAGCGGGAACGGCCCGACCTGGCCGGCACGGTGGCATTCCTGGCACCTCGCCCGGAGGATCGGCGCCACGTCTCGGGAGAACGTGGGCGTCGGATCTGCCTCGTCCGCCGAGGCGAGGTTCGCACCCAAGGCGGAGACCAACGACGCGAGCCGGGCGATCCGTGCGATCTCGATCCACATTCCGCTCGGTCCTTCGCGAGAAGGGGCGACGGGCCCGTCGAGGCCCCGAACGGACGGGCGCCGGGGACCACCGCTGGCGTCCATCTCGCTCGCGAAAGCCGCCGGAGCGATATCCGAGTTGCCGAGCGAGGGTCAGGCGTCAGAGGACGTGAGGGATCGCCGGCAAGGGCATTGCCCAGGATAGCACGGGAGGCCGTCGGCCAACAGGATGCGGTGGGACCTGGCGCGATCCTCGGAGGTCGACGACAGCGATGGCACGAGTGCCATCGCATCGATTCTTCGGGAGCCTCCGGAAGGCTTCGCGCGATGTTCCCCGGCCGGCGCCGCGCGGCGGCCGGGTTCTCGGATCGGGACCGCTCAGGGTGTCGCCTTCTTCAGGTGCTCGTCGAACCAGGCGATCGCCTCCTGCTCGGCCCGGTCGCGGGCTTCGAGGTAGATGCCATAATGCTTGATGCCGGGGATGGTCACGAGCTTCTTGACGCCCGCGGACCGTTCGTAGGCGAGGATCGCGTGGTCCCTGTTGTCGTAAAGCTCCTCGTTCCCGGCGATGATGAACAACTTCGCGCAGTTCTTGCACCGGCCGATGTCCTCGATCGGCGCGTAATGCATGAGCTTCTCCCAGACCGGCTGGCCGTTCATGCCCCGGAACCGCGAGCCGGCGGGCGGGTAGCCGATCTCGCCTCGGGCGCGTGCGGTCCCCTGGGCGAGGGTGCGGGCTCGGGCTTCGGGCGTCGCCATCGTCCAGCGCGAATCCATCGCGCCGACCTGGCTGACGAACGCCTTGACCCGCGGGTCGCGCGCGGCGACGTACACCACGTGGCCGCCGGAGTACGACGACCCCCAGATCCCGATCCGGTCCGGGTCGCACTGCTTCTCGCCGACGGCCCAGTTGATCGCGTTGAGGATGTCGGTCGTCTGGTCGATGGGGTCGACGACCTCGCGGACTTCCTTGACCTCGGCGACGAGCTTGCCGTCTTTCTTCTCGGGCTTGGAGCCTGCGAGGATCACGCGCGAGTCGCTGTTGCCCCAGCCCCGGTAGTCGAAGGCGATCGCGAGGTATCCGGCCTTGGCGAACTCGATCGCGGTGTGCCGCAAGGTTTCCGCGACGCCGCCCCAGCCGTGGCTCATGAGGATCGTGGGCAGCTTCTTGCCCTCGGCGTTGGCGGGGGCGAAGACCTCGGCCGAGATCCGGGTCCCCTCGCTCATGATGTCGGCGGGGCGGAAGGTGACGCCCTCGGGGATGGGGAAGCTAGGCTTCGTCTCCTGGGCGGACGACCCTGTTGCGGCCAGGGCCAGGGGCAATAGGAACGCGGCGATCGCGAACGGGCGGGTGGGATGCATCGGAGTCCCTCGGAGTTGTGGAAGGGTCGGCATCGATCGAAATGTCACTTCTGATCCCGGGCGGCCACATCCTCGCCGGGGAGGCCGAAGCAGCGGACGCAGCCGGTGTACTGCTTGGGGAAGAAGCACTCGAAGTCGGCGGGAGTCCAGAGCACGTTGCCCCCGCCGACGTAGACCCGGCCGCGCGACAGCGAGGGGCCGGCGAACACCGGACCGAGGTCGATCTCCTTGAGCACGGCGCCGGTGGAGGCATCGAGGGCGATGAACTTGCCGCTGCCCACGGCCGTGAAGTACGCCACGCCGTTGCCCAGCGCGATCCCCGAGCCGACGATGTCGCCGACGTCGCGGTACATCGGCTTGCCCGGCGTGCCGCCCATCGCGGCGATCTTGGGGCGCTCGTGCCGCCAGAGCTCGGAGGCGAGGTCGGCCGACGTCGCCGTGACCCGGCCCCCCGTCGGGGCCTGGACCGGCGCCCTCGGGTTGGACTGGGAGCCGAGCAGGAGGGCGTCGATCCCGTTGGTAAAGACGGTCCGGCCGTCGGTCGCGCAGCCGGATTGCAGGCCGCCGATCTCGCTGGGCAGGGCCAGCACGCGCGGGTCGTGGGCCGACGGCGGTTCCGTCGGCGGGCCGGTGTACAGCGGCGTGTGCCGCACCAAGGCGCCGTCGTCGGCCCGGAGCAGGTAGAAGCCGCCGTTCTTGCAGCCGACCCCCACGACCTTCGTCGCCGCGCCGCCGAGGTCGACGGCGAGGATCTTCGGCGTGTCGCCGATCGACTGGTCCTTATACTGGCCGGTCTTGTGGTCGTAGCCGCACATCGCGTTGGTCCAGGCGTCGCCCGGGTTGATCTGCGTGTTCCACTTCCGCTTGCCCGTGGCGGCGTCCAGCGCGACGACCGCGCAGGAGTCGGGCGTGTGGAGGGCGGGGTTGTCGGGCGTCGGCTGCCTCGGGGCGGTGTTCACGTCGGTGCCGAAGAACAGGGTGTTGGTCTCGGGGTCGTACGACGGCGTGGACCAGACGCTGCTTGTCGCCGGCCCGTACTCGAACGTGTGCTTGCCCCAGGTTTCCTCGATGACGACCGGCGGGTCGAGCTTCTCCGGCTTCGGGCCGACGTCGTGCTTCCAGATGACCTTGCCGGTCGCCGGATCGAGCGCCACGAGGAAGCCCCGCCCGGTGCTGCCCGGGTAGCCCGGGGTCCCGGCGATGATCTGTTCGAGCGTCCCGCCGCCGAAGACGACCTTGCTGTTGGCCAGGACCGGCGAGGCTATCAGCATGTTGTTCCAATGAGCACCCGGGAACGCCGGGGCGCGGGTGTCGACCTTCCACCGCTCGGCGCCGGTGCGGGCGTCGAGGCAGTAGATCCAGCCGCCGGTGTCGGCGAAGTAGACCGCGCCGCCTGCCACCAGGGCCGAGCAGTAGATGCCGGCGACCGACGCCGCGCCGCGGAGCTTCTCGGTCACGGGGGCTCCGGGCGTCGGCGGGGGCTCGGTGCCGAAGGTCTGGGTCAGCGTCGCCGGCAGGCTCTCGCCTCCCTGGGCCCCGGCCCTCGGCGGGCGGACGGACCTGCGCGACGGGTTGCGGTAGACCCAGAGGAGCTTGCCGTCGGGCGCGAGCTTGTAGAAGGCGGGGAAGGTGGCGGTGCCGAAGTAGACCTCGCCGGCGACCACCGCCGGCGTGGCGTGGACGACGCCGATCGACTCCTTCGAGCCCTCGGCCGGGAACCGCCACTTCTCGACGAGCGCCCCGACGTTCCTGGGCCCGAGCGTCGTCTCGGCCGGGTTGAACCGCCAACCGGCCGGGTCATGGTTGTACGTCGGCCAGTCGGCCGTGGGCCCCGCCCCCTGCGACCACGCGCGGCCCCCTTGGGCGAACGACGCGAGCATCAGGGCTGTCATGGCCAGGTTGCGGTTTCTCATGAGAGTATCTCCTCCACGACGGGATGCGGGGCTTGCATCGGGGGGGACCGGGCTCGCAGTCGGCATCGCCCTAGGGGCGCGCCGAGGGCGGCCCGGGGGGCAGGAGTTCGACTTCAGCCACCGCGAGCCCGGCATCGACATTGACGGTGAACACGTAACAGTCCTCGACCTCGGAACCGATCGGCGTGCCCGAGGCCTCCGGTTGGAGCGGTCGCAGCACGCTGGGGTCGAGGACGAGGTCGAAGGGGCCACCTTCGGAGGGGAACTGCCGGGCGGGCACGATCGCCTCGAACTTGCCGCCGAAGCTCCCCCCCGATCGCTTCATGGTGACCCCGAAGCCCAGGTCGCGGGCGGCGTCGAGCCGGCCTCGGATGCGGAACCGCGACCCTGCCTCCAGCCGCACGGGGGGCGAGTCGGCCTGCGCGACCCCGAACGCCGCCACGAACACCGCGAATGATCCCGCCTTCGGGCGGTTGATGATGATCGGGATCGCCCGGAGCCGGGCGGGCAGGTCGCCTTCCGCCGGCAGCGACTTCCCCACGCTCGCGGTCAGCCGGCTCTTCCAGCGGTTCACGGCCGCCGCCCGGGGCGTCGGCGTGAGCGCGCCCGACCGGTCGGCCGAGGCCACGACCTGGTGCAGCGCCGGCACCTCGGCGACGCTCCCGTCCACCAGTCGGGTCACGCGGACGCGCCCCTCGTTCACGTTGAGGCGTGTCGTCCCGGGCTCCGCCTCGACGTCCAGTTGCGTGCCGAGGACTTCCAGCTCCGCCGTCCGCGTGTGGATTAGCATGGGCCGGCCTTTCGCCTGGCGGGCCACCTTGGCGAACAGGTTCCCCTCGCGGAGGTGGAGCTCCTTCTGGTCGTCCTCCGAGAGCGTCAGCATCGTCGGCCCCGAGACCGTGACGACCGAACCGTCGCGGAATTCGAGCGACACCCACGAGTCGGCGCTCATCGCCTCAAGGGTGCCGCCGCCCAGGACGGTCCCGACCTTGAGGTCTCGCTCCATGCGGCCCCCGTCGCCGATCCACTGCAGCGACCCGTTCAACCCGGTAACCCGGGCGACCTCGGTCTTTCCCCGCGGCCAGAGGGCTGCGGCCGTCAGCAACACCGCCGCGGCCGCGGCCGCCCACGGCCAACGCGGCGACCGGACGGGCCGACGGTCGGCCGAGCCCCCCGTGATCGCGGCCCTGAACCCGGAAACGAACCCATCGTCGACCAGCCGGGAGCGGGTCGCCTCCAGGAAGAGGGGGCTCCCCCGGAGGTCGTCCAACAAGAGGGCGAGCAGTTCCGACGCCTTGAGCTGGTCGCGGAGCCGCTCCAGGAGGGCCGGGTCGTCACGGACCAGCCGGAGGAGTTCGGCCCACTCGTCGGGCGCCAGCTCGTCGTCGAGCAGACGCCCGAGCAGGTCTTCGAACCGGGAGTCGCTCACGTCAACCCCCCTGGACACGCGCCCGGATCTCGACGCACCGCTTGATCTGCTGGCGAATCCGCACGAGCATCTGCCTGACATTGGTCGACGAGGTCTGGAGTCGGTCGGCCAACTGCGACGCCGTCTCGCCGTCGCGGTATCGGCCGAGCACGACCTGCCGGCTCGTCGGGGCGAGTTCGTCCAGGCACTCGCGGACCGCGTCGACGGCCGGCGGCTCCGACGACTCGGGCGGGCACCTGAGCAGGAGTTCCGTCAATTCGGTGTGCAAGATCCGACGGCGCCTCGCGTCCTTGCGGATCTCGTTGCGGACGAGGTTCGCCGCGATGCCTCGAATCCAACGGCCGAAGTCGCGGGCCCCGTCGAAGGAATCCCAGTCGCGGTAGGCCGCGAGGAATGCCTCCTGCGCGAGGTCGTCGACCCAGTCCGGGTCCACCCCGAGCGACCGCACGAACGTCCGTACCCGGACGTGGTGCTCGATCACCAAGGCCTCGAACGTGCTCTGTTTCGGGTCGTCGGCTTGTCCCATGCTCTAGGTATGGTCTCGGGCGATTCCAGGTGTGACAAAAAAATCTTGCTGGTCACGAACTGGAACCCGATTCGGAGCGATTGGGCCGCCTCTCGCAACGGCCTCAGACCGGCCGGTCGCGCCCAGCTCCGGCCGAACCTCGATCGGCCGCTCCGGCGTCCGCGCCGCCGCCCCAGCCGCGGGAGGGGTCCGATCCCTGATGTCTCGACGGATCAGCGTCTTGTCATCATGCCACCGGCAGAACCGATCGATCGTGGCCGCGACCGGCCCTACTCCACTCCGTGAGTGGACCTCGCCGGCCATCGGGGCGAACGAAGGACGGACGAGACGTTCATCGCCGGTGAGCGTCGTTCCGGACCGGACGACCCGTTCGGGAATTTCGGAAAACGCCCGTCGATCAGCGGCCGGATTTGCGATGTGTTTCGAGGAATTTTCTCTTGGAAATCGATGAGCATGGAGATAGCATCGATAACTCTGCCGCAAGAGGCCGAAAGCCTGCCCGACTTCGAACCCGCCTCACCGCCCCACCACGGAGCGATCCCAATGATCGGGCATCGCCACGATCGGATGCCTCGTCGGAGCTTCCTGCAGCTCGGGATGATCGGTGCCGCCTCGGCGTTGCTGCCCGCCCGATCGACGGCCGCCGGGGGCAAGTCCGGGGGCGCCGCGAAGGCGAAGAACGTCCTGGTGATCTTCGAGCAGGGCGGGGTGTCGCAGATGGACACCTTCGACCCCAAGCCGGAGGCCGTCGCCGAGCACCGGAGCCCGTTCAAGCCGATCGACACCGTCGTGCCGGGCCTCCGGTTCACGGAACTGCTGGCGAGGACGGCGAAGGTGGCCGACAAGCTCGCCGTCGTCCGCTGCATGCACCAGCCGACACCCGGGATCGGCAACAGCCACCCCAAGGGCTCGCGATACATCTTCTCCGGGGAGGCGCCCGGCGGGCCGGTCGACATGCCCGACATCGGCAGCATCCTCGCCCTCCGCGCGGGCTCGGCCTGCCGCTATCTCCCCCCTTACATCCTGGTGCCCGGCAACAGCGAGCAGGCCGCCGAGTCGAAGTCGGGCTTCCTGCCCTCGGGCCTGTCGGCCTTCAAGACCGGCGGGATCGACCTCTCGGCGCCCGACTGGCGGGTCTCGAACCTCGACCTGATCGGCGGGATCGACCCCCGGCGGTTTCGCGACCGCGCCGACCTGCTGAGCAACCTCGACGTCGGCCTCAACACCCTGGGGGCCAACACGAGCCGGCAGGTCGAGGCGATGTCGTCTTTCGTCGGCCAGGCCCAGGACATGCTCTCGAACCCGCTGACCCGCAAGGCGTTCGAACTCTCGACCGAGTCCGACTCGACCCGCGACCGCTACGGCCGGGGGCATCGCGGCCAGTGCTACCTGCTGGGCCGCAAGCTGATCGAGTCGGGCGTGCGGGTCGTGACGGTCGACGTCCGCGAGCCGATGACCGCCAAGACGCCCGGCGGCACGAATATGAACTGGGACCACCACGACTTCATCTACTCGACCGAGTCGACCAAGATCAAGAACGGCGGCCCCGGCGCCGGCCGGTACGGGATCGGCACCTGGCCGATGATGGGCAGCACCGACCAGGCCTTCTCCGCGCTGATCGAGGACATGGACGAGCGGGGCCTGCTCGACGAGACCCTGGTCTGCTTCGTCACCGAGTTCGGGAGGACGCCCAAGATCAACGAGCGGCTGGGCCGCGACCACTGGACCAGCAGCTTCTCGATCGCATTCGCCGGCGCCGGCGTGCCCGGCGGCCGGGTGATCGGCGAGACCGACAAGGACGGCGGGTACATCGTTAGCGAGATGGCCTACACGATCGAGGACTACGCCGCGACGCTCTACGAGAAGCTCGGGCTCGACCGCTCCGAGCCGCTCCGGACGCCCGACAATCGGCCGATCTTCATCGCGTCCAAGGGCAAGCCGATCCCCGAGCTGGTCTGACCCCGAGCCGAGGCGGCCTGATGACGCGACCCTGGATTGCGATCGCCCTCCTTGCCTCGGCCGTCGCGCCCAGGCTCGACGCGGCGGAGGCGTCGGACCTGGTCCGGATCGTGGTCTACCCGACCCGGGTCCGGCTCGAATCGCCCAGGCGGCAGGTCCACCCGATCGTCACCGGCCAGGCCCGGGATGGGTCGGTCCGCGACCTGACCCGCCTGTCGACGTTCGCGCCCGACGACCCGAACGTGCTCGTGGTCGACGGAGGCGTGGTCCGGCCGACGGGCGACGGCCGGTCGACGGTCGTGGTCCGCTCGGGCGGGCAGGAGTGCCGGTTCGAGGTCGAGGTCGCCCACTTCGCCGACCCCGAGCCGGTCTCGTTCCGGAACGAAGCCATCGCCGCGCTGACCAAGCCGGGGTGCAACTCGGGGGGCTGCCACGGCTCGCCGAGCGGGAAGGGGGGATTCTCGCTCTCGATGATGGGGTACGACCCCGTGAGCGACCGCCGGGTCCTGACCCGGGCCGGCTGGGCCCGGAGGACCAACCCGATCGAGCCCGAGGCGAGCCTCATGCTCCGCAAGGGGACGGCCAAGATCGCCCATGGAGGAGGGCTCCGGCTCCGCGAGTCCGACGCCGCCTACGCCTTGCTCCGCGACTGGATCGCCGAGGGGTGCCGGACCGACCTGGACCGGGGGCCCGCCCTGGCGAGGGTCGAAGTCTATCCCGAGTCGGGCCGGATCGTCCGCGAGCCGTTCAGCTCGCAGCAACTGCTGGTCCTGGCGCATTACGCCGACGGCTCGACCCGCGACGTCACGCGGATCGCCTCCTACACCTCGTCCGAAGAATCCGTCGCGACCGTCGGCCCCGACGGCCTGATCGTGGGGAAGGATCGGGGCGAGATCGCCATCAGCGTCCGCTACCTCGACTCGGTCGTCGCCCGGACGTTCACGTTCGTCAAGGACGTGCCCGGCTTCGCCTGGAATGATCCCCCGAGCAACAACCGGGTCGACGACCTCGTCCACGCCCAGCTCCGGCTCCTCGGCTACCTCCCGTCCGGGACGTGCACCGACGGCGAGTTCGTCCGCCGCGTCCACCTCGACGTCCTCGGGCTGTTGCCGACCGTCGAGGAGGCCCGCGCGTTCCTGGCCGACACCTCGCCCGACAAGCGGTCGCGGCTGATCGATCGGCTGCTCGAACGCCCCGACTACGCCGCCTATTGGGGCCAGCGGCAGGCCGACCTGCTCCGGGTGACCCGCCAGGCGCTGACGACCGAAGGGGCGAGGCGCTACTACGAGTGGATCGTCGAATCGGTCCGCTCGAACCAGCCGTTCGACCGGTTCGTCGGCGAGCTCCTGACCTCCGAGGGCGACACCTACGAGCGGCCTTCGGCCAACTACTACCGGGCGGCGGCCGACACCACGAGCGTCACCGAGTCGACCGTCCAGCTCTTCATGGGCGTGCGGATCGGCTGCGCCAAGTGCCACAACCACCCCTTCGACCGCTGGACCCAGGACAATTATTACGGGATCTCGGCGGTCTTCGACCGGGTCCGACGGGAGTTGGTGCCCGTCCCGCCGAAGGAGGGGGAGGAGCCGAAGGCCCGGAAGAAGGGGTCGAAGCCGCCCGAAGGCCCGATGATGATCAAGCTCGCGGCCGAAGGCTCGACGATCCAGCCGCGGACCCGCAAGGAGATGAAGCCCTGGCTGCCGATGGTGGGCGACGCCCCGGTCGAGGCCGGCGGCGACGCCCGCAGGTTGTTCGCCGAGTGGCTGACGAAGGCCGAGAACCCGTTCCTCGCGCGGGTCGCGGTCAACCGGATCTGGGCTCATGTGATGGGCCGGGGGATCGTCGACCCGGTCGACGACTTCCAGGCGAGCAACCCCCCGTCGAACGCCGCGCTCCTCGACTTCCTGGCCGACGACTTCGCCCGGTCCGGCTTCGACCGCAAGCGGACGCTCCGCTCGATCCTCAACAGCCGGACCTATCAGCGGAGCGTCGCGAAGAATCCGTCCAACGAAGGCGACTCGAAGCATTTCGCCTCGGCCCAGGTCCGCCTGATCGCGGCCGAGCCCCTGTTCGACGCGATCGGCCGGGTCACCGAGGTCGCCGAGCGGTTCGGCGGGGTCCCGGCCGGCACGCTGGCCACCCAGATGCCGACGCCCCCCCGGATGGAGTTCCTCGAAGCCTTCGGCCAGCCCAAGCGCGAGACCGCCTGCCAGTGCGAGCGGGGGTCCGAGCCGTCGCTGGCCCAGGCGCTCCAACTGCTCAACGGCCCGGCCGTCCAGCGCAGGCTCTCCGATCGCGACAATCGCCTCCGCCGGATGATCCACGAAGGGAAGGCCGACCCCGAGATCGTCGAGGAGTGCTACCTCGCCGCCCTCTCCCGGGTCCCGACCCTGGCCGAGTCGGCCAGGGCCCTGGCCTACCTCGCCGATCATCCCGACCGGGAGCAGGCGCTCGAGGACGTCCTCTGGGCGATCCTCAACTCCAAAGAATTCATCTTCCAGCACTGATCGAGGCAACGGCGATGGTCCGAGGTGCGATCCTCTTGCTGGCGATGATGTCCCCGACGGCCCCGGGCGCCGAGCCCGAGGTCCGATTCGGCGAGCAGGTGGCCCCGATCCTGGTCCGGCGCTGCGTGGGATGCCACGGGCCGAAGCTGGCGTCGGCCCACTTCCGGCTCGACACCTTCGCCCGCTTGATGGCCGAGTCGGACGCCGGCAAGAGCATCGAGCCGGGTAAGCCGGACGAGAGCCTCTTCCTCGACCTGATCGTCCAGGCCGATCCCAAGGGCCGGATGCCCAAGGACGACGACCCCCTGCCCAAGGGCGAGATCGAGGTCCTCCGCCGATGGATCGAGCAGGGGGCGAGATCGGGCGGCCTCGACCCGAACGCCGAGCTGACAGGGTTGGTCGCGAGGGCGAATCGGCCGGCCGCGCCCCCGGCCTACCGGACGCCCGTGCCGATCTCGGCCCTCGCGTTCCGGCCCGACGGGGCACAGTTGGCGATCGGCGGCTACCATGAGGTCACGATCTGGGACCCCTCGACCGGCCGGCTCCTCCGCCGAATCCCGGGCATGGCCCAGCGGACGCAAGGGTTGGCTTACACCGCCGACGGATCGTTGCTGGCGGTCGCGGGCGGGACCCCGGGCGAGTCGGGCGAGCTGGTGCTGGTCGACCCCGAGGGGACCCGGCCGCCCCGGTTGGTCGCCTCCTCGCCCGACATCTTGCTGGCCGCGGCTTTCAGCCCGGACGGCACGCTGACCGCCGCCTCGGGGGCCGATCGGGCCGTCCGCGTCCACGAGGTCGCCTCGGGCCGGGAGCTTTGCCAGGTCAAGCAGTTCGCCGACTGGGTGACGGGCGTCGCCTTCGACCGCGACGGCGCGAGCGTCGCGGGCTCGTCGAGCGACAAGCTGGTCAAGGTCTTCGAGGCCCGGACCGGGAAGCTCCAGACGACCTACATCGGCCACGGCGAGCCGGTGCTCGCCGTCGCCTTCGACCCCGAGTCGAACAAGGCCGTCTCCGCGGGCGCCGATAAGAAGCTCCACGTCTGGGACCCGAAGGTCATCGCCGCCGAGGACGGGACGGCCGCCCAGCAGGAGGAGCGGTTCAAGAAGGAGATCTCCACCCGGCTGATCGACGGCTTCGGCGATGACGTGCTCGACCTTGCCATTGCCCGGGGCCAGGTCTTCAGCGCCTCGGCCGACGGCAAGGTCCGCCAGCACGAGCTGAAGTCGGCCCGCCTGGTCCGCGCCTTCGACGGCCTCGACGATTGGGCCTATTCCCTCGCGGTCGACCCGGCCGGGACCCGGCTGGCCGTCGGCGGTTTCGACGGCGGCGTCCGGATCTACAACCTCCAGGACGGCCGAGAGGTCGCGCGGTTCGTCGCCGCGCCGGGCCTGGCCCGACCCTAGCTCGGGGGTGGCCGTCGGCGCTTTCTCCCGGGATGATGGTCGGATTCAGGCCGCGGCCCGACCCTCGCAATAGCGGCTCAGCGAGGCCAGCCGCCGGACCTGACGGGCGACCACGAAGCCGGTGACGGCGAGCGCGGCCAGGAAGGCGTTGGGGAACTGGTAGTGCTCCCAGACGTGGGTCGAGTGCGAGTCGAGCGCGAGCCAGGCATAGCCGATCATCGAAAGGGCCGTCGTGAACCAGACCAGGCCGAGGCTCGACCAGAGGCCCGAGAGGGTGATCAGCAGGCCGAAACCGCCGACGAGCGACGACTCCACCGCCCCCAGGATCTTGAGGATGACGGTCAGCATGATGACGTCGGTGGCCGACCAGCCGAAGCGGAGCGCCTGGGGCCACCGGCCGCTCCGCAAGCCCCGCTGGAATCCCCAACAAAGCAACGCCCAGAGGGCGAGGGCGATCATCACCGCGTAATGAATCCGGGGGATCGTGTTCGTCGCGGTGCGGTGGTTGAATTCGGTCACGAGGGCCATCACCCCGAGCCCGCCGAGGTGCGAGACCAGCTCGGGCTCGCGGCGGGTCCAGCGCCCGAGCCGCTGGAGCGGCCCGGGCCGCCCGGCCTCGACGCCTTCGCCCCGGAGGAACCGCTCCAGGTCCTCGACCAGGGCGAGGGCCGTGGGGTAGCGGGCCAGGGGGTTCTTCTCCAGGCACTTCAGGCAGATCCTCTCGAGGTCGGCCGGGAGACCGGGACGGAGGGCGCCCGGCGGCTCGGGCTCGTTCTCCAGGACCAGGAGGATTGTCTCGGGGACGCTCGCGGCCCGGAACGGCGGCCGGCCGGTGAGGACCTCGTAGAGCACGGCACCCAGGCTGTAGACGTCGGCGGCGGCCGTGACCTGCCTGGCGCCGCCGGCCTGCTCCGGGGCCATGTAGCTGGCCGTGCCGAGGATCGCCCCCGACTGGGTCAGGGCCGTGTCGGCCTTGACCCGCTTGGCCAGGCCGAAGTCGGTCACCAGGGGGCGACCGGCGGCGTCGAGCAGGATGTTGGCCGGCTTCAGGTCGCGGTGCCAGAACCCCTGGCGGTGGGCATGGTCGACGGCCTGGGCCACGGTCGCGACCAGCCTGGCGGCGCGGAGGGGATCGCGCCCGAACTCGTCGAGCCTCCGGGCCAGGCTCCCGCCCTCGACCAGCTTCATGCTGAAGAAGAGCTGGCCGAGGTGCTCGCCGACCTCGTAGATCGGCACGATCTGGGGATGGTCGAGGTTGGCCGCCGCCTCCGCCTCGAACCGGAACCGCTCCAACTCCTCGGGCGAGGCGAGCCGGCCGGTCCGGATCATCTTCAGCGCGACGAGGCGGTTGAGGCTCTTCTGCCTTGCCCGATAGACGACCCCCATCCCCCCCCGGGCGATCTCCTCCAGGATCTCGTAGTCGCCGAACTGGGCGAGGCTGGACGAACCGCCCGACCCGCGATCGCCCTCGCCGGTGCTCGTCGAGGGGAAGGCCCCGGTGGCGAGAGGCCACGCCCGGGTCTCGCACGGCGAGAAGATCGTCTCGGCCCCGAAGGCGCGGGCGATCTCGGCGGACCACTCGGGCAGTCGGCCGAGGTAATCGCCGGGCTCGGGCCGCTCGCCCCTCTCCTCGCGGAGCTCGCGCTCCAGGGCCAGGAATTCCGGGAACAGGGCGAGGCGGTCGCGGCCCGGTACCGCCGACAGGGCCGCCTCGATCTCGATCGGACGGCCGGCCCGCCAGGCGGCCTCGAACGCATCGCAGGCCTCGTTGATCCGCCTGGCCTGCGAGAGGGAGGTGGTCCGGGACGGCTCGGGACGAACGCGGTGCATCTCGGAGGCTCCGTGGTGGGGGGATCGTCTCGACTCACGGGCCTTCGGCGATCCAGGTCTTGCGGATCAGGTCGAGCCGGCGGGCGACGGTCCGCCGGGCGCAACCGAGTCGCCCGGCGATCTCGTCGACGGTCAGGCCGTCCACCCGCCAGCGGGCGACCTGGCGGAGCGATTCATCGCCCAACGCCCCGAGGAGTCGGTGGTACTCCTCGGCGACCATGACGGCGTACTCGGGCGAGGGGTCGGGGGCCGGCACTCGGTCGATCGCCCTGGTCCCGTCGCCCGAGTCGTCGGGGGAGGTCCCTCCGGGCTCGATCCGGGCCCTCCCCCCGCGCTTCTGGCGAGCCCGGCGCTCGGCCTGGGCCCAGGCCTTCCGCGCCGTGATCACGACCAGGAGCCGCCACAGGTCCTCGCGATCGGCCAGGAGGGGGAAGTCGCCCCGGGCGGCTCGGGCGCAGAAGCTCCCGAAGGCGCTGAGGGCGGCGTCCTCCTCGTCCTCGTCGGCCCCGACCCTCCGGGCCGCGCGGAGCCTGCCCCGGGCGAGCCGGACGAGGTCGTCAAAGTAGCGATCCCAGAGCGCGCGGGCGGCCTCGGCGTCGCCGGCCTTCAGGTCGGCGATCCACCCCGAGACGGAACCTCCCCCATCCGTCGCCATCCAACCTCCCCGCCCCCGGATTGACCGGCGAGGGCCTCGCTCCCGCCGGCCGACAGCTTCCGATATGGCCAGCCCCGACGTGGTCCGTCATTATTCCAGAAATCTGATGGCACGTCATGGGTCGATTCGCCCATCCTACGGGGAGACGGTGCGGATCTGGCCGATGGAGCCCGGATACCCCGTCCACGAGGGAGGATGCGCTCTTGGACGACAGGACCTCGGTCGGGCCTCGGCCCGACCAGAAGCGGCACGATGAATCGACGGGCCTCGCCTTCCTCCTCGGTGAGATGGAGGTCCTCCGATCCAGGGGGCTGGTCGGCGACGAAGCCTACCGGACGATCGTCTGCGAATATTCGGCCCGCCGCGACGCCTTGGTGCGGATCGGGCAGCTCGAAACGGCGATCGCCCGGGCCCGCGAGCTGGCGATCATCAGCCCGAGGGAGGCGCTCGCCTGGTCCGATCGCGCCCGGGAACTCGGGCCCGAGCGGCCCGAGGGCTGGGTGGCCGGGATCGACCTGCTCCGGCGGACGGGTCGGTCCGGGGAGGCCGATCAACTCGCCCAGGAAGCCGCCCAAAGGTTTCCCGGGCTCGCCTGGCACCGAGGGCCGGCTCGGGCCGAGGTCCGGACTCCGAGCCCGGTCACCTCTCGTCTGGAGGAGATGCGTCGGGAGCCGGCGAGGCCGCCGGTCGTCCCGCCCCCGGGGCCGACGATCTCTTGGACGACCGTGGCCTCGGAGTTCCTCGAAGAGCACTGGCAGAAGCTGATCCTGGGCCTGGCGGTGTCGCTGATCGTCGTCAGTTCGACGGTCGGGGCAAGCCTGGTGCTCGGCCCTTTGCTCTGGTCGTCGGCCGGCAAGGTGGTCCTGGCGCTGCTGTTCACGGCGGCCTGCTCGGGCTTCGGGCTCGGCCTGGAGCGTTGGGGGGCCGGCCGGGCCGGCCGGGTGATGCTCGCGACGAGCTTGATCCTGATCCCGATCGACCTGATGCTCGTCGGCGAACTGCGCCTGCTGGTCGCCCCTTCGGCCGTGCAGGCGGGCCTGGTAGCTCTCGACCTGGCCGCGCTGTTCGTGCTCGCCCGGTTCGTCGTCTCGGCGTTGGGCTTCCGCTCGGGCTCGGGCTTCGCGGCGGCCTTCTTCGCCCTGGCGGTCGCGAACGCCGGGGCGTCGCGGGGGATGCCGTTCGAGGCCGGCTTCGCGCTGTTCCTCGCCCCGGCCGCGATCTTCCTCGGGGCCGTGTACCGACTCAACGCGCGGGCCCTGGCCCGATCCGCCGACGTGGGGAAGCCGACCGGGCCCGATCAGGCCTACGTCGAGCTCGGCCTGCTCGCCTTCGCGTTCCTTTCCGGGGTCATCCGGACCGGCGCGGTGGTCCTGCAACTGGGCCCGGCCCTGTACGCGATCCCGTCGATGCTGGTGGCGATGGCGGCGGTCTCGACCTCCCGCGGGATCGGTCGGATCGACAAGGACCCCCGCCGCGTCCTCCTGCTCCAGCAGGGCGGGCTGGTGCTCTCGGCCCTGGCCTTCGCCCTGGCCCGACCGGCCGGCACCTCGACGCTCGACGCCGGCAACACGCTGGCCGTGGCTGTCCTCGGCTTGTGGCTCTACGCGACCTCGCTCAGGGCCACCCGGCAGCCGTTCTACCTTTATTGCGGGCTCGCCGCCTTCGTCGCGGCGTACTTCGGTGCGTACGACCCCGCGAGCGACCTGGCCCGCTCGGCCGAGGAGGTCGCCGGCCGTTTGATGGGCTACGACCGGGGCCTGCCGATGCCCTTCCGGGCGATCAACGGGCTGGTCTTCAACGTCGGGCTGGCCTGGCTGGCGAGGGGCTTCGCCCGGAGTTGGTCGGACGACCGGCTGTCGCGACACTGCCATTACATCGGCCTACCGCTCTCGGTCGCCGCCTGCGTCTTCAGCGGGTTCGAGCCCCGGGCCGCCGTGATTTGCATGGGCGGTTACGCGGTGGCCTACGCGATCGGGGCGAGGATCTTCGCCGAGCCGAGGCTAATCTACCTGGCCTGCGCGGCGTCGGCCGGCTCGGCCTTTTTCGGGGCGTCTCTGGTGGGCTGGGCGACCCTGGTCGACGGCTCGCTCATCGCGGCGTCGCTCGGCCTGGCCTTCCGGGCGATCGGCGCGATTCCGGCCCTGAAACGCGCCGGGGAACCTTACCGGACTCCCTTGACGCATTCCGCCCTGGTCATGGCGGTCGTGGCGATGGCGGCGGCCTCGACGGCCTCGCTCCAGGTGGGGGCGATCTCGCCCGGGTCGACGCTCGCCTTCCTGCTCGCGTCGGCCCTGGCGTGGCTGGCCAGTCGCGAGGCGCCTCGGACCTGGATTGACCTTCTGGCGATCGCCGGGCTGCTGGGGGCCTGGCTGGGCGGCACCCACATCGCGAGCGGCGGGCAACCCGCGACGGCGATGGGCTATGGTCTGGCGATCGCCGAGTTCTTGCTCGTCTTGCTCGCGGCCGGGGAGGTCGTGCGGGCCCGGGGCCGGGGAGCGCCGCGGTCTCGTGCTTTTCTCGACGCGATGGGCCGGGCGGTCCCGGTCCTCGCCCTGGTGGCGTGGTCCCTGGCCGGTTCGGCGACGGTCGCCGCCGTGCCGGTGGCGCGTTCGTTCCTTGTGGGCTCGGTGGCGCTGCTCTGGCTGACCCGGTTCCGGCGGGAGTCGGCCCTGGTCCATCTCGGGCTGGGTGGCCTGGTCGCCTGGGCGGCGTGCCTCTGCGTGATGATCGTCCCCGACGATCGGCCGGGCCGCCTGGCGGGGTGGTTGGCGATCACCTTGTCGGGGTGCTCGCTCGCCTCCTGGGGCGCCGGCGAGGCGGCCCGTCGACGGGGAGGCACCTTCTCCCTTCGCCCGTTATTCCTGGTCGCCTTGGCCCTGGCCGTCGGGGCATCGGCGATGGCGGTTGGGGCCCGTTGGGCCTCGGCCGACTCATACCGCCTGGGCGTTGCGGCGATGCTCCTGGGCTCGCTCTCGGCCGCCTTGATCGCCGCATCGCTGCGCTGGCCGGCGGCCGTCGGACTTGCGGCCGGATCGGTGGTGGGGGCGAGCTACCTCGCCCTCTTGAGCCAGGGCCCGGCACGGCCCGAATCGGCCTGGGTCCTCGCACTGGTCGCGTCCCTGGAGTCGATCGCCTGCGGCGGGGCAGCCCTGGTGATCCGGCGACTGGGCCGTTCGCCCTCCTCGCCCACGGCCCGGCCGCTCGATTTCGCGGCGTTGGGGCTGATGGTGGCGGCAATCCCCCTCGGGTACCGATCGCCGCCGACGATGCTGCTGGTCGCCGCGTCGAGCCTCCTGATGGTGGCCCGGTTCCCCTCGGCGCGCTGGCTCTACCTGACGTTCATCGCGGTCGGCTCGGCGATCTATCACGCCTGTCTATCGGATCTGTCTGGGGACGGCTTGCTCCCATTCGTCGTGCTCGGGGCCTATGCCGCCTGGGGTGTTGGGGTGGCGCTGCAACGATCCGGGGCGAGGCTTCGCGACCGGTTCGGCCTGGCCGACCTGGAGCTGGAAGTGCCGCCCGTCCGGATGGCCGTGGCTTTTGGAGTCCTGGCGGCGGCGATCCGGTTGGAGGTGGTCCTGGCCGAGGGCGGTGGCTGGGCGTCCTCGCCCTGGCTCCCCTGGACCCTGGCGGGCCTTTGCCTGCTGATGCTCCGATTCCAGCCGGGGCGGGGGTGGGTCGACGTCGCGGTCGCGCTGACCGGGCTGGGATTCGCGGCCACCCTGGCGCCGCTGGTCCAGCCGCGGGGATGGTGGCTCTCGGAGGGGATGGCGTTGGCCAGCTTCTGGGCGATGGCCGGGCGAGGGGCGAGCCGAATCGAAGGGCCGTTGTGCCGGCGGCTGGGGCTTCGAGGCGGCCTCGAACCGGGCGTCGTCGATCGATGGGCGGTCGTGGCGTTCGGCCTGTCCGGCTCGGTCGTGCTGGCGCTCGTGCTCACGACGACCTTCCTGACGGTGCGGTTCGGGGGGGGCCTGTTCCTGGATCTGGGATGGTTCGGCGGGTGGTCGGACGTCCTACTCGCGATCGGCCTGGCCGGCCTCTTCGTCGGGGTGGAGGGGCGTCGGCATGGGGTCGGCTTGTCCCTGCTCGGCTTCGAGGCGGTGGGCATCCTGGCGGCCTGGTGGCTGGGTGCGCCCGGGTCGCCGCTGCCGGTCCGGGCGGCGATCGACCCGGCCGCTTACCTTTCACTGGCCACGGCCGCATGGTCCCTCGTCGTGGTGCTGCTCGGTCGCCGGGCCGAGGTGGGATCGAGGCTCGGCCTGGTTGACCGGTCGGAGCCGATCGGTTTCCTCCGGTCATCTCCATTGGTCCGGTCCACCAGCCTCGCGGGCTTCGGCCTGGCGCTGGCTTCGATCTACTTGTCGGCGTTCGCGAGCGGACGGATCGCCTGGCTCGTGCTGCTGCCGGCGACGATCTCGCTTGCGCTCCTGGCGCTGGGCTGGAGGCGGGTCGAATCGGCCATCGCAGCGGGTATGACGTGGTGCCTGGCCTGGGCCCTGGGCCTGGTGCTGGCGGCACGATTCTTCGGCGTGACCGGCCCCTACACGCCCGGCCAGCTCACCGCGCTGGGCCTGGGGATCGGCCTCGCCACGCTCTGGGCCGGGGCAGGGTGGGTCCGGGCGCGCGGATATTCGAAGGGGGGCGACCCGGCCAGGGACGGGCGGATTGCCCGAGCGATGGAGTGGGTCGCTCTCGGGGCGTCGATCCCCTCGGCCTGGCTGGCGGCTTTCGGCGGGCCCGGTTCGACCGGGCTCGGATCGGGCATCCTCCTGTCTCTCGCGGTGTTCTTCGCGATGGTGGCGCGTCGGCGGGTCGCCGAGTGGCCGGTCTACGCGGCCCAAGGGCTGTTGATGGCCTGCTATTTCCGAGCCCGGGAGGTCATCGTCCCTTCGGGCGTCGTCGACGCGGTCCTGCTCTCGATGTTCGCTTATCTCGACCTCGGGCTCTCCGAGCTGATGGCGAGGCTCCGGCAGCCCCACTTCGCCCGGCCGACGCTCCGCTTCGCGATGCTCTTGCCGCTGGTCCCGATCGTCCAGGGGATCTGGTTCGCGCGAGCGGATGGCGCGGACCTGTTCGTGCTCTTCGCCTCGGCGGGGTTCTACGCCCTGGCCGGCCTGAGGATCAGGAGCAGGACGCCCGCCTATGCCGCGGCCGTTCTCTTCAACGCCTTCTTGTGGGTGGGCTGGTACCGGCTGGGCTGGAGGTTCGCCGAGCGGCCGGAGTTCTACCTGATGCCGGTGGGGTTCTCCTCGATCCTCTTCGGGGAGGTCAACCGCAAGGCCCTGGGCCGGGCGACGGTGAACGGGGCGCGGAACCTCGGCCTGATCGTGATCGACGCCTCGCTCGCCGTCCCGATCTATCAGGCGGAGAGCTTCGGGGCGTGGCTGACCCTGCTCCTGGTCTCGCTCGCCGGGATCTTCGCGGGGATCGGCCTGAGGGTGCAATCGTTCCTCTGGCTCGGCCTGGCCGGCTTCGTCGCCGGCCTCGTCTATGAGCTTGGTCGCCTGGGGATGGAGCACGCCCTGGCCCGCTGGGGCGTGATGCTGACGCTCGGGGTGGCGTTGGTCCTCCTCGTCGCCTTCAACGAGAAGAAGCGGATCGTGGCCACGATGCGGCTCTATTACGACGAGGCCCGGACCTGGGACTGATCGGTCAAGCGGCTTGATCTTCAGCCGGGTTGATCTGGCAAGGCTCGCGACCCAGGCATCGTCCCGTCTCTGGGAACGGACGAGGCACGCGAACTTGATGATCGATCGAGGCATCGTCCCGCCCATTCGATCGCCCGAGCGGCCGCCGGCGTGCTTCGCTCCGCGTCGTCCCGAATCCCCGGCCTGTCGCGACCGAGCCGTGATTGTCGCTCCATCGATTTATCAAAAAACTTTAAGCATGAATGATCCTTGGGAGAGATCCGTCGGGCGTTTCCCCCGTTGTTCGTGCAATCTGCATGCTCTCGACGTCGATCGCAAGTCCGGCGTTTCCACTCTAAGCGCTCTCTCTCAAACAGCTTAAGTTGTAATTGGTCGGCAGGGTATGTGGCTTGCGTCATTCGGGAGACCTGAGAATTTCTCTCGAGGCAGCCCATCTCTGAAATCCGAGGGAACGAGCCTCTGCCGGTCATGGATGGTGGGGCCAGCTTGACCCAACAACGGCAGGATCGGCTCGACCTCGTTCGACCATGGTTCGGACGCCTTTTTGCTGTGCCGGGGAGAGATGATGCACGCGGACGACCTCTATTTCGTGATCCCGACGTACCGTCTCCGCGACGTCGGCGAGACGGTCATGCAATACGACGAGCACTTCTGGCGGAACGGCCACTCGCCGACCCTGATCGTGTTCGATGATTCCAGCCCGGTGGCCCAGGAGAAGTACTACCCGCTGCTCGAGCAGACCGCCACGCACAACGAACTCTACTATGTCGGGCCGAAGGAGAAGGAGCAGTTCGTCGGCTACCTCAGCAGCCGGCTCCGCGACAAGCGGCTCGACGGCCTGGTCAAGAACCTGTTCCGCCCGAGCTACGGCGGGAACCGCAACCACACGCTCATGTATACCCTGGGCGGGCTGATGATCTCGTCGGACGACGACATGAGGCCGTACGCCCTGATGGAGCACAGCCTGGAGTCGCTGGGCGAGGGCGAGGTCAGCCGGGGTCGCCTGCACCGGGCCGACCGGGCCGGCTACAGCCGGAAGTCGTTCGACATCGTCGGCTCGTTCCTGGACGTCCTTGGCAAGCGCGCCGACGAGATCCCCGAGAACTACGAGAAGGGCGAGGTGCTGCTCGACACGACGATGGAGCTGGAGACGAATGTCTCGAAGGGGCTGGCGGGGGAGAACTCCCTGGTCCTCGAGCGGGGAGCCGTGGCCCCCGACGCCATCGTCAAGATGGCCCAGACGTTCCGCTCCGGCACCAACGACATCGACGCGCTCGACTTCGCCGAGATGTTCCTCGAGAACGAGGACCAGCTCGACCCGGACGAGTTGCATGCGCTCTACGTCCTGGTGAACTTCCGCCCCGTCGTCACCAACAAGAACTGGCGGATGGACTGCGGGGTCGCCGGGTACGACAACACGTTCGGCCTGCCCCCGTTCTTCCCGACCCGACTCCGATTCGAGGACTACATCTACCGGCTCTGGGTCCAGCAGGACGGGGTGGCCGCCGCCCACGTGGACGCGGCGCAGGACCACTCGAAGTCCGGCTACATGAGGAACCCGGTGGCCGCCGAGATCTTCAACGAGGAGGTGTCCAACCTGCTCAAGCGGAAGATCAAGGATTCGGTCTCGCGGGTCGACGAGCTGGGGATCGTGTTCGACTACCAGGGCGAGGTCTCGGCCGAGGACGCCGCCGAGATCCTCGACAAGGTGCGGTCGATGTACCACCGGGCCGTCGAGGCGACCGAGCGGGCCAACCGGCCGGAGCGCCGCGACGCCCTCCGGCTGTTCGCGGCCAACCTCCAGAAGGCCTTCTACGGCTTCGAGACCGACTTCTTCCACCAGAACCTGCTGCGCGTGGTCGACGACGTGGTGACCACGATCAAGGGGTCGATCGAACTCTGGCCGACCCTGATCGAGATCGCCTACCTGCAGAAGGACCGCCGGGGCCTGCCCCAGACCCGTGTGAGCAACAGTCGGATTGGTTGATCCGCCCGATCCGCACTCGACAAGGTGCCCGAATCATGAGAATTGCCCAGGTAGCGCCGCTCTTCGAGAGCGTCCCGCCCAGGCTCTACGGCGGGACGGAACGCGTGGTGTCGTATCTGACCGAGGAACTCGTCCGGCAGGGGCACGAGGTCACCCTGTTCGCCAGCGGGGACTCGGAGACCTCCGCGCGCCTGGTCCCCGGCTGCCCCCAGGCGCTCTGGGAGGCGCCCGGGTGCCGCGAGACGCTGCCTCACCACGTCCGGCTCGTCGAGCTGGTGACCCTCGAAGCCCATCGCTTCGACCTGATCCACTTCCACCTCGATTACGTCCATTTCCCCGCCCTCTGCCGCCTGCCGTGCCCGACCGTCACCACGCTCCACGGGCGGCTCCATCCTCCCGACCAGGAGGCGCTCTTCGCCTCATACCCCGAGGTCCCGTTGGTGTCGATCTCGGACGACCAGCGGAGGCCCATCCCCGGGGCGAACTGGCGGGCGACGGTCCACCACGGCATGCCGCTCGACATCCAGACCTTCCGCGAAGCTCCCGGATCCTACCTGGCGTTTCTCGGCCGGATCTCGCCGGAGAAGGGGCTGGACAAGGCGATCGAGATCGCCCGGCGGGCCGGCCTGCCGTTGCGAGTGGCCGCGAAGATCTACCCGGAAGAGCGGGCGTATTACGAGGCGGAGATCGCGCCTCTGCTCCGGGCGTCGCCCTGGGTCGAGTTCGTCGGCGAGGTCGGCGGTGCGGCCAAGGACGCCTTCCTCGGCAACGCCCACGCGCTCCTCTTCCCGATCGATTGGGACGAGCCGTTCGGGCTGGTGATGATCGAGGCCATGGCCTGCGGCACCCCGATCATCGCCTTCCGGCGCGGGTCGGTCCCGGAAGTGATGGTCGACGGGGTGACCGGATTCGTGGTCACGGGCGTCCCCGAGGCGGTCGAGGCCCTCTCCCGGGTGCCGAGCCTGGGCCGACGGGCCTGTCGCCGCGTTTTCGAAGAGCGTTATACTTCGGCCCGGATGGCCCGGGACTACCTGGCCGTCTACCGCGAGCTCATCCGCGACGGCCATGGGCCGGCCGGGACGCGCGAGGGCGAGGGAGAGTCGGACATCGCCGGCCCGGTCGCCGCGAGCGTCCACGGAGACGGGTCGCTGGAGCCGATCGCTACCGGCCCATCTCGCGGGGATCGATGACATGGCCGAGCCTTCGGCGGAGGGGGAGGGCCAGCCCCCGGCGGGCGACCCGCACCACGTCCTGGCGGCCTCGAGCATGGCCGGCGAGCGGACCCGGGTCTTGAAACATGGCGACACCTTCGCGGTGTTCGATCCTCGGGGATGCATGAAGCCCGGCGGGCTGGGCGAGGAGGGGCTGTTCCACGAAGGGACACGCTACCTCTCGACCCTGATCCTCGAACTGGACGGCCAGCCCCCGGTCTTCCTCGGCTCGACGATCCGGGACGAGAACGACCAGCTCTCGGTCACCCTGACGAACCCCGACTGGCTCCGCGACGGCAAGGTCGCGTTCCCCCTCGGCTCGCTGCACCTGGCCGTCCGGACGTTCCTCTGGCGGGGGGCCTGCCACTGGCAGCTCCGGCTCCGGAATTTCGGCCCGAGCCCGGCGGACGCGAGGATCTGCCTGCGCCTCCTCGCCGATTTCACGGATATCTTCGAGGTCCGCGGGATGACCCGGGCCGCCCGAGGCCGGGACGGCACCCCGGAAGTCTCGGCGGACCGGGTCGTGCTGGCGTATGTCGGCCTGGATGGGCAACCCCGCCGGACCCTGCTCCGGTTCGACCCGCCCCCCGACCGGTTGACGGCCGACCGGGCCCGGTTCGACTGGTCGGTCCGCCCGCACGAGGAGTTCGCGGTCGACCTGGCCGTCGCTTGTTGGAGGGGGGTAGGCGCCGAGGAACCGCCCGGCTTCGCGGCGGCGTGGGCCGACCTTGAGGGGGCCAGCGAGCAATTCAAGGAGCGCACCTGCCGAGTGCGGGCCTCGGACGGGAAAGTCGACGCCTGGCTCCGTCGCGCCGAGTCGGACCTCCAGATGCTGATCACCGACCTGCCGACCGGGCCCTATCCCTACGCCGGGGTCCCTTGGTTCAACACCCCGTTCGGCCGCGACGGGATCATCACCGCCCTGCAGGCCCTCTGGCTCAGGCCCGAGGTGGCCCGAGGCGTGCTCGGCTACCTGGCCTCCACCCAGGCCGTCGCGGAGATCCCCGAGCAGGACGCCGAGCCGGGCAAGATCCTCCACGAGACCCGCAACGGCGAGATGGCGGTGCTCGGGGAGATGCCCTTCGGGCGCTATTACGGGAGCGTCGACGCCACCCCCCTGTTCGTCCTGCTGGCCGGGGCCTACTACCAGCGGACCGCCGACCTCGGGTTCGCCTCGGCGCTCTGGCCGAACGTCGAGGCCGCCCTCGGCTGGCTCGATCGCGACGGCGACCGCGACGGCGACGGGTTCGTGGAATACGAGCGGAGGACGGCCGTCGGCCTGGCGCACCAGGGCTGGAAGGACTCGGACGACGCCCTCGCCCACGCCGACGGCACCCCGGCGAACGGGCCGATCGCCCTCTGCGAGGTCCAGGCGTACGTCTACGCCGCCCGACTGGCGGCGGCCGTGCTCGCCCGGGCCCTCGGGCTGCCGGGCCGGGCGGAAGGTCTCGAAGCTCAGGCGGCCCGGCTCCGGGAGCGGTTCGAAGAGGCGTTCTGGTGCGAAGAACTCGGGACCTATGCCCTGGCGCTGGACGGCGATAAGCGTCCTTGCCGGGTCCGGACCTCCAACGCCGGCCACTGCCTCTTCGGCGGGATCGTCTCGCCCGACCGCGCCGCGCGGGTGGCCCGGAGCATGATGTCCCCGGACCTCTTCTCCGGCTGGGGCATCCGCACGCTGGCCTCGACCGAGGCGAGGTACAACCCCATGGCTTATCACAACGGGAGCGTCTGGCCGCACGACAATTCCCTGATCGCCTACGGGGCCGCCAGGTACGGGATGCCCGAGCTTGCCGATCGGGTGCTGGACGGGATGTTCTCGGCCGGGGCCCACTTCGAGCTGAACCGGATGCCGGAGCTGTTCTGCGGGTTCGATCGCGAGCCGGGGGTGGGCCCCATCCCCTACCCGGTGGCGTGTGCCCCGCAAGCCTGGGCGGCGGGCTCCGTCTCCCTGCTCTTGCAGGGGTGCCTGGGCCTTGAGGTGAGCGGGGTCGATCGTCGGGTCTGCTTCCACCGGCCCCAACTGCCGTCGTCCCTGCCCGAATTGCGGATCACGAACCTCTCGGTCGCCGGCGCGACCGTGGACCTGCTCCTCGTCCGACACATGGGCGACGTCGGAGTCAACGTGCTTCATCGGGTGGGAGAGGTTTCCGTCCTGGTGGAGAAATGAAGTTTGGGGATAGCTCGGAAAGCTCCCGACCTCCTGGAATCGAAAGATGAACTAATGGCGGTTCCAGGATGAGTACCGTCGTGCGGCCTGCGGTAAGGCGTCGTGCAGAATGCACGGCCGGAGTGCATTTCACGGTCATCCCCGAGTGGTGCCGACCGTCGGACGAGGGCGTGAGGCGGGCGAAGCCGGCCCTGCGAAGCTTCCGCGGTCGCCTCCCGTTGAGGAGTCGTCGCCGCCGAACCGATTTCCACCGCCGCTATTTTTGTGATCGAGCGCTAATCGAAAAGCTGGGATCTCACGGGAGTAACGTTGCGGGCGATCGCGTGGCAGCGGTGTCTGTCCCTTGACCCGGGAATGGCCGCTCATCGCGAGGCTCGCGGGCAGGAGCCCGTCGAATTGGGGCCCGAGGTAAGCGTGCGAACTGGGAAGGAAACAGGCGCCGCCCGCCATGATCGACGCGGTATGGCAACTGCATTCGTTCCCAGAACCCAATTACACCAGCCCGATGAAGCTTGCTGATATCCTCCCGTTTCGGGGGCCGCCGCGGGGCGGGTCCGGCGGTGAGGAAGGCCCGATAGGGAACGGACATGAGCCGAGCGTCCGGGGAATTTCGGCACCCACCGAGCCGGAATCGTTCGTGCGAGTCCCCCGATGCGTTCGATGTTTCGTGCAACGCCGCATGATCCTCCAGGCGAACGGAAGCACCCGATGACCATCACCAAGATCCCGACTTGCCGGTCGAGTTGTCCTCGCGGAAGGAATCCGCTCCGGGACGTCGCCGCCCTGGCCGCTTTCCTCATCCTCTCGTCGACCCTCATCGCCGAGGGCCAGGCTACCCCTCGGGACGACGGGCAGTGGGTCATGGCCACGAAGGACTACTCCAACACCCGCTTCAGCGGGCTGGATCAGGTCGACACGAAGACCGTCAAGGATCTCAAGGTTGCCTGGACGTTCTCGACGGGCGTCAACAAGGGACAGGAGGCGGCCCCGCTGGTCGTCGGCGACCTGATGTACGTGGTCACGCCCTACCCGAACATCCTCTATGCCCTCGACCTGAACCAGTCCGGGGCGATCCGGTGGAAATACGAGCCGAAGCCCGCCTCGGCGGCCCAAGGCGTCGCCTGCTGCGACGTCGTCAATCGCGGGGCTGCCTACGCGGATGGGAAGCTCTTCTTCAACACCCTGGATTGCCACACCATCGCCGTGGACGCGAAGACCGGGCGGGAGATCTGGAAGGCGAAGCTGGGGGACATCAACAAGGGCGAGACGATGACGATGGCCCCGATGGTGGCCCGGGGCAAGGTCTTCGTGGGCAACAGCGGGGGCGAGCTTGGCGTCCGGGGCTGGGTCACCGCGCTGGACGCCGCGACCGGCAAGACCGCCTGGCGAGGCTACAGCACGGGGCCCGACGCCGATTGCCTGATCGGTCCCAAGTTCCGGCCCCATTATGCCCAGGACAAGGGGACCGACCTGGGCGTCAAGACCTGGCCGCCGGACCACTGGCGGATCGGCGGCGGGACGGTCTGGGGATTCCTCAGCCACGACCCGGAAACGAACCTGATCTTCTACGGCACCGGCAACCCCGGCACCTGGAACCCGGAGCTGCGTCCCGGCGACAACAAGTGGGCCTGCGGCATCTTCGCCCGGGATGCGGACACCGGCGAGGCGGTCTGGTTCTACCAGGTGAGCCCGCACGACCTCTTCGACCACGACTCGGTCAACGAGAATACCCTGATCGAGCTGCCGCTCGGCAAGGATGGCGCCCCCAGGAAGGTCCTGATCCACACCGACCGCAACGGGTATGTTTACGTGCTCGACCGGGCGACCGGCCAGGTCCTCTCGGCCACGCCCTTCGTCCGGATCACCGCGAGCCGGGGGGTCGACCTGGAGTCGGGCCGGCTGCTCGACAGCGATGAGAAGAAGCCGAAGACGGGCAAGGTCATCCGCGACATCGCCCCCACGTCCTCGGGCGCCAAGGACTGGCAGCCTTCGGCCTACTCGCCCCGGACCGGCCTCTACTACTTCCAGCGCCAGACGATGGCGATGGACTACGAGGGGGTCGAGGTCAACTACATCGCCGGGACCCCTTACGTCGGCGTCAACGTCAAGATGTATGCCGACCCGGTCGATCCCGGCGATGGCAGCCGGGGCTCGTTCGTGGCGTGGGACCTGACGAAGAAGGCGCCCGTCTGGACCATCAAGGAAAAGTTCCCCGTATGGTCCGGCGCCGTGGCGACGGCGGGCGACCTGATCTTCTACGGGACGATGGACGGCTGGTTCAAGGCCGTCCACGCACGGTCGGGCGAGGTGCTCTGGAAATTCAAGGCGGGCTCCGGGTTCATCGGCCAGCCGGTCACCTACCGGGGGCCCGACGGCAAGCAGTACGTGGCGATCCTCTCGGGCGTCGGCGGCTGGGCCGGCGCGATCGTCTCGGGCGACCTCGATGCTCGCGACCCGACGGCCGCCCTCGGGTTCGCCGGAGCGATGAAGGATCTCCCGGAGCACACGACCAAGGGCGGCACCCTCTACGTCTTCACCCTCCCTTGAACGGGGCCAGCCATGCCGAACCAGAACCACCCCGCCCGGCCCGGTCGGGCCCTCCTCGCCGGCATCCTGATCTCGGCGGCGGCCTCGCTGCTCGCCGGACGCCCCGCCGCGGCCGACGACCCGCCGGCGACCGGCCCCGGCCCGGAGAAGCCGGAACCGGCGAAGCCGAGGCGAGTCCTCCGGATCTCGGCCGACCCGAACAACCTGCCGTTCACCAACGAGCGGCTGGAGGGCTTCGAGAACAAGATCGCCGACCTCCTGGCGCGAGAGATGGATGCCGACCTGCTCTACATCTGGCGGGCCCAGCGGCGGGGATTCTTCCGCTCCTCGCTCAAGGAAGGGGAGTGCGACCTTGTCCTGGGCGTCCCGAGCGGCTTCGACCCGGCCCTGACGACGGCGTCGTACTATCGATCGAGCTACGTGTTCGCGTCGCGGAAGGACCGGGGGCTGAAAGTCCGATCGCTCGACGATCCCGCTTTGCGCGACCTGAAGATCGGCGTCCAGTTGATCGGTGATGACGGCACCAACACCCCGCCGGCTCACGCCCTGGCGTCGCGAGGGCTGGTCGACAACGTGGTGGGCTACACGGTCTACGGCGATTATGCCCGCGAGAGTCCGCCGGCCCGGATCGTCGAGGCGGTCGCGGCGAGGGATGTCGACATCGCGATCGTCTGGGGTCCGATGGTCGGGTACTTCGCCAAGCGAGGAAACGTCGCGCTCGATCTCGTCCCGGTCACCCCGGAGGTCGACGTGTCGGGCCTGCCCTTCGTCTTCGACATCGGCATGGGCGTCCGCAAGGGGAATAAGCCGCTGAGGGACGAGATCGACGGTATCCTCGTGCGAAAGCGCGACGAGATCGGCAAGATCCTCGACGATTATGGGGTCCCGCGGCAGCCTCTGACGCAGCACGGGAAGGCAGGCGACGTAGGGAGGCGCGGCGATGCCGAGAAAAAATGAGGTCGCCCTCGGGCTGGTCGCGCTGGCCTCTCTGTTGATCTCCGGCTCCTGCCGGAGGGAAGATCGGCCCTTCCACCCTACTCCCGGCGCCTCCGAAGCCATCCAGTGGACGCGGATCAGCGAGCTCCGGCCGGGCGGGAACCCGCCGTCGGGCCCCGGCTCGGGGATGGTCGCGTCGCCCGGACCGGGCGAGGATGCCGACGGGAAGAACGCCTATGCGCTCGCCGAGGGGCAGCGGCTCTTCGCGTCATACAACTGCGTCGGATGCCACTCGCACGGCGGGGGCGGGATGGGCCCGGCCCTGATCGACGACAAGTGGATCTACGGCTCCGACCCGAACCAAATCTTCTCGACGCTCGTGCAAGGGCGGCCGAACGGGATGCCGGCCTTCGGCGGGAGAATCCCCGCGTCCCAGCTCTGGCAGCTCGTCGCCTTCGTCCGAGGCCTGGGCGGCCTGGCCAGCAAGGACGCGGCCCCCGGGCGGGCCGACCACATCAAGGGGGGCCCGCCAGAGAACTCCGTCGACGCGCCGAAGCCCCCGGAGTCGCCCCGATGAGCATCGCGATCAAGGCCGCGGGGCGACGCTTCGCGCGAGGGGCGCTGCCGGCCCTCGGGCTGCTGGTCTCCGGCTGCTCGGGCGAGCAGTCGGCAATGGACCCGGCCGGCCCCCAGGCGGCTCGGATCTATGGGTTGTGGCTGCTGTACCTCGGGGTCTGCGTGGTGATCTATGGGGGCGTCCTTCTCCTGGTCCTCCGAGGGGCGTTGCGCCGAGGCCAATCGGGCGCTCCCGAAGGGCCGGACCTCGCCCCGCCCGCCGATCGGGAGCGATGGCTGGTCCGGTCGGTCGCGGGGGCCGTGGCGCTGACCGTGGTGATCCTGTTCGTCCTGATGATCGGCGACTTCGCGACCGGTCGTGCGATCCGCTCGCTGGCCGATCCCGACACCCTGACGATCCGGCTGACCGGGCATCAGTGGTGGTGGGAGGTGCGATACGAGGACTCGACGCCCAGCCGGATCGTCACGACGGCCAACGAGATCCACATCCCGGTCGGCCGGGCTGTCCAGGTCGAGCTGCTTTCCGCCGACGTGATCCACAGCTTCTGGGTGCCGAACCTCCACGGCAAGCGGGACATGATCCCTGGGCATCCGACCCGGGTCTACTTGAAGGCCGACCGCCCCGGCACCTTCAAAGGGCAATGCGCCGAGTTCTGCGGATACCAGCATGCCAATATGCGGTTCGTGGTCGTGGCCGAGCCCGAGGAGCAGTTCGGGCGATGGCTCGACGCGAGGCGGCAGCCGGCGGCCGAGCCGGTCACCGAAGGGCAGCGTCGCGGCCGGCAGGTCTTCCTGGGTTCGACCTGCCTGATGTGCCACGCGATCCGAGGGACCGTGGCCATGAGCCGGGCCGGGCCGGAGCTGACCCACATCGGCGACCGCCCGCTGATCGGCTGCGTCGTGCCCAACACGAGGGGAGACCTGGCCGGGTGGATCGTCGACCCGCAGCACCTCAAGCCCGGGGTGAAGATGCCGCTGAACCCGCTCAGGCCCGAAGAGCTCAACCCATTGCTGGACTACCTGGAGAGCCTGAAGTGAGACGGTCGACCCGCCCAAGCGGACGTCAACAGCCCGACTTGCCGGTCGAGCCGGCGTCTGCATCCTCGGAGGAGTTGGCGTTGGCCCGGACGTGGGCCCGGTCTCCGGGCTTCCTGGGCTGGGTCATGTCGACGGATCACAAGGACATCGGCCTCCGTTACATCGTGACATCCTTCGTCTTCTTCCTGCTCGGCGGCGTCCTGGCCCTGCTGATGCGGGTCCAGCTCGCGTTCCCGGGGGGGGCGTTCCTGGGGCCGGACTCCTACAACCAGGTCTTCACGACCCACGGCACGACGATGATGTTCCTCTTCGCCGTGCCGGTGATGGAAGGGTTCGGGCTCTACCTGGTCCCGCTCATGATCGGGACGCGGAACGTCTCGTTCCCGAGGCTGCTCAACTTCAGCTATTACGTCTACCTGATCGCCGGGCTCCTGCTCTACGTCAGCCTCCTGCTCAACATCGGCCCGGACATGGGTTGGTTCGCCTACGTGCCGCTTTCGGGCCCCGAATACAGCCCGGGCAAGCGGGTGGACCTCTGGTCCTGGTTCGTCACGCTCGTCGAGATCCCCGCGCTGGCCGTGTCCGTCGAGCTGATCACGACCATCCTCAAGCAGCGGGCGCCGGGGATGTCGCTCAACCGGATCCCGGCCTACGTCTGGTCGCAACTGGTGACCTCGACGATGATCCTCTTCGCCTTCCCGGCGGTCCTGCTCTTCAGCACGATGCTGGGGACGGACCGGACCGCGCGGATCAACACCCACTTCTTCAACCCCGCCGAGGGGGGGGATGCGCTGCTCTGGCAGCACCTCTTCTGGTTCTTCGGGCACCCGGACGTCTACGTCATCTTCCTGCCGGCGGTCGGGTTCGTCTCGACGATCCTGCCGACGTTCACCGGTCGGAGGCTCTTCGGCTACTCGGCCTTGATGCTCTCGCTGATCGCGACGGCATTCATCGGCTTCGGCGTGTGGGTCCACCACATGTTCGCGACCCCCCTGCCCGAGCTGGGGCAGGGGATGTTCACCGCCGCGAGCCTGATGATCGTGATCCCGAGCGGGGTGCAGATCTTCTGCTGGACCGCCACGCTCTGGGGCGGGAGGCCGCGGCTGGAGCTGCCGTTGGCCTTCGTGCTGGGCTTCTTCGCCATCTTCGTGCTCGGCGGCCTCACGGGGGTGATGCTGGCCTCGGTCTCGATCAACCTCCAGGTCCACGACACCTACTTCATCGTCGCGCATCTCCACTATGTCCTCATCGGCGGGTCGATCTTCCCCCTCTTCGGCGCCCTCTACTACTGGTTCCCCAAGTGGAGCGGCCGGTTGATGGGCAGCACGCTGGGCTGGTGGAACTTCTGGCTGATGTTCCTCGGGTTCAACCTCACGTTCTTCCCGATGCACCTGCTCGGCCTCCGGGGGATGCCCAGGCGGGTCTACACCTATCCGGCCGGGGCGGGTTGGGGCGGGCTGAACTTCCTGGCCTCGGTCGGGGCGGGCCTGCTTGGGCTCGGCGTCCTGGCGTTCCTGGTCAACGTGGTCTGGAGCTGGAGGCGAGGCCGGGTCGCGGATGCCAACCCCTGGCGGGCCGGGACGCTGGAGTGGTCGACGAGCTCGCCGCCGCCGCGGTACAACTACCTCCACCCGCCGACGATCCGGAGCCTCTATCCCCTCTGGGAAGACTCCCCCGACACCCCGGTCATCACCGGACTGAGCACCGAGGTCCGCGAGGTCCTGGTCACGACCACGCAAGACGCCTTGCCCGACCATCGCTACGAACTGGCCGCAGACTCGATCTGGCCGCTGCTGACGGCACTCGTGGTGGGCGGGATGCTCATTGGGTTCGTTTTCTACCTGATCGCGTTCCCGGTCGGCCTGGGGCTGCTCTTCCTGGCGCTGGTCGGATGGTTCTGGCCGAAGTCGGGCCGCGCCCCCGCACCGAGCGTCGGGCGCACCGAGGTCGCGGTCCTCGAGGAGGTGAGATGAGCGGATCGACGGCCGCGCTCGACGTCTCCCGGTTGCCCTCGACCGTGTTCGGCCCCCGCGCGCCGATCTGGTGGGGCAACCTGCTCTTCATGGTGATCGAGAGCGTCTCGCTCTCGCTGCTCGTGGTCAGCTACTACTACCTCTGGCAGGGCAACGCGGATTGGCCGCCGGCCCGCGCCGAGGCCGGCCCGCCGACCGCCGACACGCTGCCCGCCCTGGCGATCGCGACGTGGGACACCGCCTTGCTGGCCGCGAGTTGCCTGGCGATGGCCTGGGTCCACCGGGCCGCCCTCCGGCACCAGGCTTCCGTCGTCCGGTGGGGACTGGTCCTGATCGCGATCCTCGGGGCCGCGTCGCTCGTCCTGCGGTGTCTCGAGTTCCCCGACCTCAAGTTCCGCTGGGACGAGAATGCCTACTCGTCCGTCGTCTGGTGGATCATGGGCACGCACCTGCTCTACATCATGGCGGCGGCGCTTGAAGTCGTCGTCCTCGCGGCCTGGATTTTCCTGTACGGGTTCGACGAGTCGAAGGCGGTCGACGTGACCCTGGCGGCGATCTACTGGTACTGGATGGTCGGCGTCTGGTTCCCCTTGTATGCGACCGTCTTCTGGGCACCGCGGCTGCTCGGGACCGGGCTGGGGGTCGTGCGATGAGCCTCGGATCGCGATCGATCCCGTCGGAACGCCGCCGCGACCCGGCCCTGTGGGCGGGGGTCCTGGCCGGGCCTTTGGCCTGGTTCGTGCAGTTCCAGGTGGCCTACTGGCTCGCGCCCGGGACCTGCGTCGGGACGGGCCGGCTCCCGCTCCACCTGGCGACGCTGATCGGCCTGCTCGTCGCGCTGGGCGGCGGCGGGGCCTCGTGGTCGAGCTGGAGGGGTACCGGCCACGACCTGCCGTCGGCCGATGAGGAAGGGCCGTTGGCCCGGGTCCGGTTCCTGGCGGCCATGGGACTCATGAGCGGCCCGCTGTTCGCGGTGGTCATCCTCGCCCAGTGGTTCGCGATCGTCCTGCTGGATCCTTGCCCTCGGTGAGCCGACATGCGTCAGCGACCTTGCATGCAACTCGTCCTCGGCCTCGCGTCCTGGTCGGCCCAGGTTTCCGTCGCACTCGCCCACGGTTGCAAGGAACACCGCGACGGGCGGCATGGACCCGCCGGCCCGCGCGATTGGGACGAGCTCTGGCAAACCTGGGGACTGGAGCCGGGGGTCCTGATCCCGCTAGGCCTGTCGGCCTTGCTCTATGCCCGGGGTGTGGGGAGGCTTTGGCGCGACGCAGGTCCTGGGCATGGCGTGCGCCGGCGAGAAGCTGCATGCTTCGCGGCGGGATGGATGGCCCTGGTGGTCGCCCTGGTCTCTCCGCTCCACCCCTGGGGCAGCGTGCTCTTCTCGGCCCACATGGGCCAGCACGAGATCCTGATGCTGGTGGCCGCGCCCCTGCTGGTGCTGGGAAAGCCGGTCATCGCGACCCTGAAGTCGCTCCCGGCGGGCTGGGCTCGGGCGGTGGTCCGGGCGACGAAGGTCCCCTGGTGGCGGCGGGCCTGGGCGGTCCTCACCATCCCCTTCGTCGCCTGGCTGATCCATGCGGTGGTCCTCTGGGCCTGGCACATCCCGATGTTCTTCCAGGCGACGCTCGACGACGAGTTCGTCCATGCGATGCAGCACCTGAGCTTCCTGCTCTCGGCCGTGCTGTTCTGGTGGGCGGTGATCGAGGGCCGCTCGCGGTCGGCGAGCCATGGTGTCGCCGTCCTGTATCTGTTCACCACCGCCCTGCACAGCGGGGCGCTCGGGGCCTTGATCACCCTGGCCTCGGTCGTCTGGTATCCTGCCTATCGGGGGACGACCGGGTCGTGGGGCCTCACGCCGCTCGAAGACCAGCAGATCGGCGGCCTGATCATGTGGGTCCCCGCCTGTTCGGTCTACGTGTTCGCGGGCCTCGCCCTCTTCGCCGCCTGGCTCCGCGACTCCGGGCGGAGGGCCTTGCGGCGCGAGGCGAGCCTGACCGATCGGCCAGTCCATCTCCCCCCCTTGAAGGCCCCCATCCGATGATACACCCCGGACGGCTCTGGATCGGGGCGGCGCTGGTCGCCCTGGCGTCCTGCGGGGACGACGGGACCCGCTCGGCCTCGACCGGCGGCGACCCCGAAACCGGTCGGGCGGCGATCGCCCGTTACGGGTGTGCCTCCTGCCACACGATCCCCGGCGTCTGGCGGGCGGATGCGCTGGTCGGGCCGTCGCTGGAACGGATCGCGAGCCGCACTTACATCGCCGGAGTGGCGGTGAACACGCCCGAAAACATGATACGGTGGCTCTTGAACCCGCAAGGGGTCGACCCGCTCACGGCGATGCCGAACCTCCACCTGAGCGAGGCCGACGCGCGGGACATCGCGGACTACCTGGCAACCTTGAGATGAGTCCCGGGGCGCGATCCTCGCGCGGCCCGGGAGCGGCGAGCGGACGGGGCCAGGAACAAGGCGAGATGGCATCCACCAACAAGGCAGTCTACGCCGCGATCGCCGCCGACGTCGCGGTCGCCATCGCCAAGTTCGTCGCCGCGGCCTTCACCGGCAGCGCCTCGATGCTCGCCGAGGGGATCCACTCGCTGGTCGACTCCGGCAACGGCTTCCTGCTGCTCTGGGGCGGCCACGTCAGCCGGAAGCCGCCCGACCAGGACCATCCCTTCGGCTACGGCAAGGAGCAGTACTTCTGGACCCTGATCGTCGCCCTGATGATCTTCTCGCTCGGCGGCGGGATCTCCATCCTCGAAGGGGTCCAGCGCCTGCTCCACCCTTCGGAGGTCGAGCATGCGGGCTGGAACTACGCCGTGCTGGGCGTCTCAGCCCTCTGCGATGGCTACGCCTGGTTCACCGCCCGACGCCAGCTGCGGGAGACCCGCGACGATCCCAGCCTCCTCCGCGCGGCCCAGTCGAGCAAGGACCCTTCGACGTTCACGGTGCTGTTCGTGGACAGTGCCGCCCTGGTGGGCGTGGCCCTGGCCTTCCTGGGCGTCGCACTGTCGCAATGGCTCGACAGCCCCTACCCGGACGGGATCGCTTCGGTGCTGATCGGCCTGACCCTCGCGGCGGTCGCGCTCTTGCTGACCTACGAGAGCAAGAAGTTGCTGGTGGGCGAGAGCGCCGACGGCGAGTCCGTCGCCAGCATCCGGGAGATCGTCGAGGCCGACCCGGCCGTGGCCCGGGCCGGGCAGCCCTTGACGATGCACCTCGGCCCCGAGGAGGTGCTGCTGAACCTCGACGTCCGGTTCCACGAAGAACTGTCGACCGAGGAGATCGGCGTGGCGGTGGCCCGGCTCGAAGCGGCCATCCGGGAGAAGCACGCCGAGATCAAGCGGATCTTCATCGAGGTCGACTTCCTCTCCGCCGCCCGCAAGCAGAAGGCCGGGGCGAGCCCGAGTCTTGAAGAGTGACCATGGTCGATCTCGGGGCGCAACCGCCTCGCGATGGAGACCATCGGGCTGCCCTGGACTTGGCTCATGGGGTTAAGGTCCATGCTCCGAAATCTCATCGTGCCGGCCTTGCTGCTGCTCCCGGCCTCGGCCGCAGGGGAGGCCGGGGAGGACAGGCCCTACGGGTTGGATTCCGGGCCGGGATCTCGGGCGTTCCTGGACCGCCCGCCGGACGAGCGAGGTGCCATCCCCTCCTTGCTCTCTCAGACTGGCGCCTTCACGGAAACCAGGACCCTGAAGGCCGATCCGGCCCTGATCCCTTATGACCTCAATGTCGCGTTCTGGTCCGATGGGGCCGCCAAGTCGCGGTGGATCTCCTTGCCGCGCGGGGGGTCGGGGCAGTCCGAGAAGATCCGCTTTTCCCCCACCGGCGAGTGGAAGTTCCCGCCCGGGACCGTCTTCGTCAAGCACTTCGAACTGGCGACCGATGAGACGCGGCCCGACCAAAGGCGGCGGCTGGAGACACGCCTGCTGGTCTGCGATCGGGCGGGCGGCGTCTACGGAGTCAGCTACAAGTGGCGACCGGACGGGATGGATGCCGACCTGATCCGGGAGGGCCAGGTCGAGCCGATCGCGATCCGGACGGCCCGGGGGTCACGCATCCAGAACTGGCAGTACCCGGGCCCGGCCGATTGCCGGCAATGCCACACCCCCGCGTCGGGCGGTGTGCTGGGCGTCAATGCTCGCCAACTGAACGGCGACCTGACTTACCCGAGGGGTCGCACCGATAACCAGTTGCACACCTGGAATCGCCTCGGCCTGTTCGAGCCGGCCGTCGCCGAGGCGGATATCGCGAGGCTCCCGAGGCTGGCCCGGGGCGACGACGCGGGCAGGAGCCTGGAAGACCGCGCCCGGTCGTACCTCGACGCGAATTGCTCGCAGTGCCATCGACCGGGCGGGGTGGTCGCGGACTTCGACGCCCGTTACGACACCCCCTTGGCCAACCAGGGTCTCATCGGCGCCCCCGTCCGGATCGACCTGGGCATCGATGGGGCCCGGGTCATCGCGCCGAATGACCCCTGGCGGTCGACCATCCTCGGCCGCGTCGAGACCACGGAGCCGACCCGGATGCCCCCCCTGGCCCACGAGGTGATCGATCGTCGGGGGGCTGAGCTGCTCCGAGCCTGGATCGGCAGCCTGCCCGGAACCCCGGCGCTCGCCCCCCCGACGATCCGGCCCAAGGGGGGCGACTATCGCGGGCCGGTCCGCGTCACCTTGGGCCATCCCGATCCCGGGGCGGTCCTCCGATACACGCTCGACGGGACCGCACCCGGCAAGGTCTCGACCGCTTACGAGGGGCCGATCGAGATCCGGCGGTCGACGACCATCCGGGCCCGGGCCTACAAGGCGGGCTGGACCCGGAGCATCGCGGCCCAGGAGACCTTGATCGTCGTCGAATGAGCATTCACCGGGGGAAGGCCACGATGGCGACCCCCCAAGGTCCCTCGCCGGCCTTGAACCGCCCAATCTCCTTGTCGGCGACGAGGTCGACGATCGAGACGTCATCCGACGGGCCATTCGCCACGAAAAGCCGCTTGCCGTCCGGCGCGATCGCCAATCCCCACGGCCGCTTGCCGACGGCAATGCTGGCGAGCACCGAACCGGCGTCCGGGTCGACCACGCACACGGTCCCCGCCCGACCGGTGCTGACATAGAGCCGCTTCCCGGCGGCGTCCATGGCCGTCCCCATAGGTCGCGCGCCGGCCGGAAGGGCGATCGTCCTCAACCGGGAGTACTTCACGGTGTCGAAGACTTGCAACGTGCCCGCGGTCTCGGAAGGGATGAAGGCTCGCGAGCCGTCCGGCAGGAACGCGACCGTCCGGGGTCGGCCCCCCACGGCGAATTCCGCGACGCTCTTGTTGCGGCCCGTGTCGATGACCACGACCTCGCCGCCGGTCTCGCAGGTGACGTAGACGAACTTCCCGTCGGGCGAGAGCGCGATCCCTTCCGGCTCCTTCTTCACGCGGACGATCTGCTCGACCTCGCCGTCGGCGATGTTCAAGACGCTGGCCGTGGCCACGTCTTCGTTGGAAATATAGAGCCGCTTGCCATCCTTGCTGACGGCAAATTCCTCCGGGTCCGACCCCGCGGGCAGCTTCCGCACGAACTTCATCGCCCGCAGGTCGACGACGCCGATCCCATCGGCCGCGTGGTCGGAATTCTCGTCGTCCGGGTCTTCCTTGCGGAAGATCGGGTTCCCCTTGGCATCCAGTTGGGGCGGCCCGGTGATCGGGCTGCCGCTCAGGGCGACGTAGACGTAGCGGCCATCCGGGCTGCCGTGAATCCCGCGCGGCCGCTTGCCCACGGGTATGGTGGCGACGACCCGACCGCCGACCCCCTCGTAGATCGTGACGTCGCCCGACTTCTCGTTGCTGATGCAGACCAGGAACCGGTCGGCGCCGCTCGCGACGACCCCCCGACAACCCAGCCCGTTCGAGAGCACGAGGGTTGCAAGGGCGAGGATGAAAGCTCTGGGCATCGGATTGTCCTGGGAATGGCCCCGAGGTTCGGCGCGAGGGAAGAACCCCGGGGTCGATCGGTCCGTCTGGCGGTACTTCCCGCCGTTGACAAGGGCCGCAAGAAGCAGGCCGATCGGGTAGTCACCGAAGTCGCCGGCCAGGATCGAGATCCGCGAGCCGCACGGGAGCGGCCCATGCCCGGGCCGGGGGCAAGCCGGTGTTTTTCGAAATTGTATCGCCCAGGACGAACGGATTAGGATAGACTCGCGGCGGGCCATTGTGGCGGGGTCGATCCGGCCATGGGCCGGCGATGGGCTCCGGCCAGGTTCTCGGCGACGGAGGGGATTCGATCATGCGCATCCTAGGGGCCTGGATCGCGGCCTCCTTCCTGATCGGCCATGCCATCGCGAACGACCGGGCCCCCGCGGCGGCGGCCAAGGCGGCCGGCACCCTCGATGCCCGGGCCCTGGCGGCCCGGGTCGACGTCCGGCTGGCCGAGGCCTGGGCGGAGGCGGGCGCGACGCCGGCGGCCCGCTCCGGCGACGGCGAGTTCCTCCGGAGGGCGAGCCTCGACCTCATCGGCAAGATCCCGACCGCCGCCGAGGCCCGCGACTTCCTCGACGACCCGAGCCCCGAGAAGCGGGCCGCACTGGTCGGCCGCCTGCTCGAAAGCCCGGCCTATGCCATGCGGGCCGCCTCGCTCTGGCGGGAGATCCTCCTGCCCAACGACCAGGCCGAAGGGCAACCCGGCCTGGGCGTCAACGAGCTCGAAGCCTGGCTCCGCAAGAAGGTCCGCGAGGAGGCCGGCTACGACCGGGTCGTCCGCGAGATCCTGACCGTCAAGCTGTCCGGCCAACCCGGCGATTCGGCGATGGGCCGCTCGGCCGCCCCGTCACCGGCCGCCTTCTACGCCGCCAAGCTGGGCAAGCCCGAGGTCATCGCCGCCGACTCGGCCCGGGCCTTCCTCGGGCTCCGCCTGGAATGCGCCCAGTGCCACCACCACCCGTTCGCCAAGTGGAAGCGCGAGGAGTTCTGGGCGTTCTCCGCCTTCTTCGCCGGGGTGCCCACCGACCCCAACGCCGACGGCGTGACGACCCCCCTGAGGCCCGCCAACCCCAACCGCCGCGAGCTGACGATCCCCGGGACCTCGACCGTCGTCGCCGCCGGCCACCTCGACCACACCCCGCCGGCCTGGCGGCCCCGGGCCGAGCCCCGCGAGGTCCTCGCCGAGTGGATCACCGCGCCGGGCAATCCCTACTTCGCCAGGGCCGCCGTCAACCGGACCTGGGCCCGCTTCCTCGGCTCCGGCCTGATCGAGCCGATCGACGACCTCGACTCGGGCGAGGATTCCGGCCTCGGCGGGCTGCTCGACGAGCTGGCCGACCAGTTCCGGGCCCACGGCTACGACATGAAATACCTGATCCGGGCCCTGACCTCGACCCGGGCCTACCACCTGACCAGCGTCGCCGACCCGGGCCACTCGACGGCACCCGCGCCGTTCGCCCGGATGCCGGTGCGGGGGCTCTCCCCCGGCCAGTTCGTCGACAGCCTGGCCCGGGCCACCGGTGTCGAGTTGGCCGAATCGCGAGGGCGGTTCCTGGAGCTGTTCGCCGACCGCGACGCCCGGCCGACCGAGGCCCAGGCGTCGATCCTCCAGGCGCTCACGCTGATGAACGGCTCGTTCGTCGCCGGGGCGACCAGCCCCGAGGCGGGCGATACGCTCGGCGCCATCGCCGAGGCCCCCTACCTCGACGACGAAGGGCGGGTCGAGGCCCTCTACCTGACCACGCTCGCCCGCCGCCCGAGTGCCAAAGAGCGGGGCGTAGCCGTCGCCTACCTCGAAAAGCGGGCCGAGGCCGGGCGCCCCCGGGCGCTCTCCGACATCTTCTGGGCCCTGCTCAATGGCCCTGAGTTCCGCGTCAATCATTGAACCGGATCGCCCGAACCGACCGACCAGGACCCAGCCGGTCCGGGCCCGCACCGGGCCCGATCGGCGCCAAGGAGCCGGACATGGACCGCTCGCGATCGTCGATGCCGCGGCTGACCCGCCGCGAGATCTTCCAACTGGCGTCCGCCGGCGTCATGACCGGCTCCGCCTCGGGCTGGCTCGGCGACCTGGCCGCGGCGGCGGCCGATAACCCGAAGCGGCGGAAGTCGTGCATCCTCCTCTGGATGTCGGGCGGGCCCAGCCAGGTCGACACCTTCGACCCCAAGCCGGGCCACGCCAACGGCGGGCCGTACAAGGCGATCGAGACCGGCGTGCCCGGCCTGCTCCTCGCCGAGCACCTGCCCGGTCTCGCCAAGCAAGCGAAGGACCTGGCGATCATCCGGGGGATGAGCACGAAGGAAGGCGACCACGCCCGGGCCACCTACAGCCTCCGGACCGGATACCTACCCCAGGCCCCGATCCGCCACCCGAGCCTCGGGGCCCTGATCTCGAAGGAGCTCGACGACTCCTCGGCGGAGCTGCCCGGGTTCGTCAGCGTCGCCCCGGCCCGGGCGATCAACCCGGCGGCCTTCGGCTCGGGATTCCTCGGCCCGCGCTACGCGCCGCTGATCGTCGGCGAGCGGGCCGGCGGCCCCGGCGCGGCGGCGGGACGGCGGGCTCTCCGGGTCGATGACCTGGACCTGCCGTCGGGCATCGGCCCCGACCGATCCGATGGCCGGCTCGGCCTGCTCGAGTCGCTCTCGGGCGACTTCCACGCCACCCACCCCGGCACCCCGGCGGTCAGCCATCAGGACGCCTACCGCCGGGCCGTCCGGATGATGCGGTCGGCGGCGGCCAAGGCGTTCGACCTGGAAGACGAGCCGGCCGCGGTCCGCGACGCCTACGGCCGCAACACCTTCGGCCAGGGCTGCCTGCTGGCCCGCCGGCTGGTCGAGCGGGGCGTCCCGTTCGTCGAGGTGTCGCTCTCGGGCGTGGATGGCTCCAACAACCTCGGCTGGGACACCCACCAGCAGAACTTCGACACGGTCGCCCAGCTCAGCCGGGTCCTCGACGCCGGCTGGGCCACGCTGATGGGCGACCTCCGCTCGCGCGGGCTGCTCGACTCGACGATGATCGTCTGGATGGGCGAGTTCGGCCGGACCCCCAAGATCAACGAGACCGCCGGCCGCGACCACTACCCCAACGCCTGGACCACCATCCTCGCCGGCGGCGGGATCAAGGGCGGCCAGGCCATTGGCAACACCGGGGTCGACGGGATGGAGGTCCGCGACCGCCCGGTCTCGGCGGCCGACCTGCTCGCCACGGTCGTCAAGGGGCTCGGCCTCGACCCCTCGGCGCAGAATGTCGCCGACAACGGCCGGCCGATCCGGATCGTCGAGCCCAAGTCCCGCCCGATCGACGAGGTCCTCGGATGACCCGGCCCAGCTTTGCTGGTATGGGAGGGATGACGCTGCTCGCGGCGTCGGCGTTACCCCCGGCCGCGGCCGACGAGCCGACCGCACCCCCGGCTCCGGCATTCGCCGCGGCGGGGGCCGAGGCGGTCCAGGACCTGGTGATCCTGGGCGAGACCCGGCCGATCCTGCTCAGGCTCCGGGTGCTGGTCGGCGGCCGGGCGTTCCGCCCGGCCTGGGCCGACTCGATCCGGGGCCAGTTCCCCAAGGTCGACCGCGACGGCGACGGCAAGCTCAACGCCGCCGAGGCCGAGGCCGGCGCCCTCGGCCCGATGCTCGGGGCCAGGGCCGGCGGCCCCGCCGGTCCCCCGGCGATCCCGAAGGACCTGGCGCTCGCCGCCGACGGGCTGGTCGAGGCGCTCCGAGAGGCCGCCGGGCCGCTCCAGGTCCGCGCCGTCGGGCTGGCCGATCGGCGGACCGACTCGCTCTTCGACCTGCTCGACCGCGACCGGGACGGCCAGCTCGACCGGGTCGAGTTGCAGTCGATCGTCGGCTCGCTCCGACGCCTCGACTTCGACGACGACGAGGCAATCGGCGTCGAGGAGATCGCCCTGGCCGACAATGCCGCCGTCGCGGCGGCGCAGGCGATGGTCACGGTCGGCCGGCCCGCCCGCCCCTCGGCACCCCCGCCGGTGGTCATCGAGCTGGCGGCGGGCGAGTCGCCGCTCCGCCTGGCCCGGCTCATCGTGAAGAAGTACGACTCCGGCCCGGGGCAGGGAGCCGGCCGGCCCGACTCGAAGCTCTCGCCCGGGGAGTTCGCCATCGAGGCCGGCGCCTTCGCCGCGGCCGACCGAGGCGGCGACGGCAAGCTCGACGCCGAGGACGTCCGCCGCTACCTCGCCGACGCCCCGAGGGACGCGACCCTCGACGTCGCCCTCGCGGCCGAGCCTGCGGGTCGCCCGTCCGTGCGTGTCCGGGCGCCCGAGGGTGACGGGCCGCCGAAGGGCGTCAACGTCCGGCAGCTCTCCGACGGGGTCGTCCAGGTCGAGGTCGGCCCGATCCGGCTCGACATCCGCGCGGTCGACGAGCCGGGAGCGGCCGAGTCCGCAAGCAAAAACCTCGTCGCGCAAGTCGAGGCCGCCGACGCCAACCAGGACGGCTATCTCGAAGCTTCCGAGCTGGTGCAGGTCAACGGACAACCTTCGCCCCTGGCCGCCCTCTTGAAGTCGCTCGACCGCGATGGCGACGGCAAGGTCTATCCCCGCGAGGCCGGAGAATTCGCGGCGATCCGGTCCGCCTGGGGGCGGGACCGATTGACGCTGACAGGCTCGGACGAGGGGCGATCGCTCTTCGGGCTGCTCGACCTCGACCGGGACCGCCGGCTCGGGGCCCGCGAGGTGCTCGACACCTCGGGCCGGCTCTCGGCCTGTGACCGCGACGGCGACGGCCGGGTCGCCCCGGAGGAGATCCCCCACCACATCCAGATCACCCTGACCCGGGGCGAGCCGACGACTTCCGCGTTCGGGGGCCCCTCGTTCGCCGGGGCCCGGCCCCAGGACGGGCCGGGCTGGTTCCGCAAGATGGACACGAACGGCGACGGCGACGTCTCGCGCCGCGAGTTCCTCGGCACCCGCGAGCAGTTCGACCGGCTCGACCGCGACCGCGACGGCCTGATCGGCCCCGGCGAAGCGGGGTCGGCCCGGCCTTCAACTTCGCCCGTCAAGGGACCTGGCGGTTGAGCTGCATCAGGAGCCGCTCGGCCCTCAGGACGATCTCGATGTCCTTCTCGCGGAGCGCATCTTCCAGGGCGGGGACGGCGACCGGCCCGAGCCCGGACAGCTCGGACTCGGCCGTATCCCGGGCCTTGGGGGAAGCGTCGCCGAGCTTCTTGACCAGGGCCCGGGCCTGATCCTGGAGCCTCGGGTCGACCCCGTGCGAGACGATCAGCGCCGATCTGACGAGCTTCCTGGGGCTCGGGAAGACGTCGAGCGGCATCACCTCTTCGAGCCCTTCGTGGGAAAGGTGGGCCAGGACGATCAGGCCGCCCGGTTCGAAGAGGGACGAGCCGTACTGGCCGAGGATGACCTCGACGACCTCCTTGCGCATTCCCTGGGCCTCCAGGCGACGGGCGAGCGAGTCGCGGGTGGCCTCGCGGTACGACGGGTCGCCCGGCTTCATCGGCGGGGCCAGGGTGAGCTTCACCGGCGGCCCTTCGATGACCGCCCCCTTCTTGCGCGACTCCTCGGCGAGCCGGGCGGCCGTGGTGATGAACAGCGCCCCGTCGTCGCCGACCCGATAGCTCAGCCCGACCGTCCCGAGGATCTCGGCCAGGGCGTCGCGGGCCGCCAGGCTGCCGCTCTTCATCGTCATCGGCCGGCCGAGGTCGACGTCGGCCTTGGCCAGCGTCGGGGCGTCCACCTCGTACCGGAACCGGGCCTGGCCGGCGACGAGGTCGAGCACGTCCTTGCGGGGGGCCTGGTCGATGTTGACGGTCACCGACCGGTTGAGGATCTGGTCGACCCGGCCTCGGAGGTTGGCGTCCGCTTCGGCCGGCAAGGGCTTGGGTTCGGCCTCCTTCGCCTTCTTCTCCTTCTCCTTCTTCTCCTCGTCGGCCACTTCGAAGACCGCCTCGGCCGCCTTGGCCTTGGCCTCGGGCTTCGCTTTCTCCTTCGCCTTGGCCTTCTCCTCCTTCGCCTTGGCCAGCTCGTCGACCGGCTTCTCGCCGGGTACGGCCGAGGGGAGGGCGTCGAGCCAGCCGACGCGGAAGCCGCCCTCGACCGGCGCGATCACGGCGATGTCGATCAGCTTCTGGCCGGTCAGGTTCTGGAGCGTATACTCGTCCGGGCCCCCTCGGACCTTCACGGGGATCGGCATCATCTGCTCGATGTCGTAGGCGAGGAACCGCTCGACCCGGGTCTCATGCTTGAGGTAGAGGGCGCCGGCGACCTTGCGGAGCGAGCGGTCGAACCAGTGTCCCTCGGGCAGGTTGCCGGTCGAGAAGCCGGCGGGGACCTCGGCCGTCAGGCCCGACTTGAACCACTGGAGCCGGCCGCTCCGCTCGGTCCCCTGGGGCCACTGGGCGAGGATCGTCCCTTTCTTGATCCGGAGGTCGAAGTCGACGTCCTTGGTCGGCTCGCCGAAGACCTGGAGGATCGAGACCGGGGCGAGGGGGAACTTGCGGGCCAGCTCGGCCTCTTCGGCCTTGGGCCGGCTGGTCCCGACCGAGGCGGGCATGGGGTTCCGGTAGACCCGCGAGGCGTTCAAGCTCGCCTGCGCCGGGCTGCCGACCCAGACCGACCACTCGTAGACGTCGATCGGCGGCTTGGGCGGGTCCTCCGCCCCGAAGGCGACGGCGGCGGCGACCCAGGCGAAGGCGATGGCCGGGGGCAGCCAGGCGCGTCGGGCTCGGGCGGCGTGCTGGGGTCGGGTCATGGTCCGCTCGCGGGTCGGGGGTTGGTGCTCGTGGTCTTGGTGCTCTGGGCTTCGGGGGGCGGCTTGCGGTAGAGCCGGGCGTCGGCCCAGATCACCCGGTCGCCGGTATCCTCCTCGGGCCCGAAGTCGACGACGATCCGGAGCTGCTCTGCCCCGGCGACGGGCAGAGTCAGCCGGGCCGGGGGGCCGTCGGCCCGGAGGTCGGGGTTGCCGTAGATCTCCTTGCCGTCGGCGAAGACACGGCAGTCGACCCGCCCCTTCTTCCGGGCCGACTCGTCGAACCCGACGGTCGCCTCGAACAGGGCGAACCGGCGCTCGATGTCGTAGGTCAGCGCGGTCCGGGAGTGGACAGCCAGCCCCTTGGCGAAGGCCCGGCCGTCGAGCCGGAGCGGCCCGCCATCGAGGGCGAGGTCCTTGCGATGCGGCGTCTTCCGGCCGAAGTACGGCGTCTCCTCGACCTGGCTCGGCACCAGGTCCGACAGGAAGGTCATCTGCCCGCCGCGGAACCGGACGCCCCGGACCTCGGCCGGGGGGATCTTCAGGGGGCGGCCCCACGAGGGCTCGACGACCCAGGCGGCCGGCGTGATCTCGGCCAGCCGGCCCGAGACGACGATCCCCCCTTCGAGCGTGAACGTGGCCTGGAGGTCGCCGCCGGGCTTGGGATCGGGGCGCGACGCCAGCACGAACCCCTCGACCTGCTTGAGCGGGAGGGACCGGACTTTTTCTCGGTAGTTGACCGAGAGCCGGTCGGCCTTCAGTCCCTCGATGATCCCGGCGATCGGGACGACCTCGCCGTCCTTGGACCGGGCGAGCAGGAGGTCCTCGCTCCCCCGCGACTTGAGCCGCTTGGCGAACGCCTCGGGCGTCTCCTTGTGGTCGGGCATCCCCATGTAGACGGCGAGGACGCGGACCACCGGCACCTCGACCGCCTCGCCCCACGGGGCGGTCAGGCGGAGCGAGTCCCCCTCGATCGATTCGAGCTTGCCGAAGAGCTGCTCGTCGCCCGCGAGGTAGATCCGGGCGTCGAGCGCGGGGGCGGGCGCCGAGGGGTCGAAGGCGAGCTTGGGGTCGGCCGTGGCGGTCGCCTTGATCTGGGCGGCGCCGGCCTGGCCGTCGGCGTAGGTCACGTTGACGGCGAACATCTTGTCCTTGCAGTCGCCGGCCGGAGGCTCCAGGAACAGGTCGGCCCACGACTCGTTGCCCGCCCGGCGGGTCGTCAGGGGCCAGGCCGGCGAGCCGGAGGTGTCGAGCTGCCACGAGGCGGCCCCTTTGTCGGTCTGGGTCGTGATCATGACCTGGCGGATCGCCGCGGGGCGGAGCCCGGAGAGCGAAAGGTGGACGTCGCGGATGCCGTTGGGCTTGGGATCGACCTTGGGGATCACGACCGGCGCGGCGGTCCCGGGGGGCGGGGCGGTGGGGCTCTCGCCGGCCCCGGCTTTCGGGGCGGGCTTGGGGGCCTCGCCGGGGGCGCCGGCGGGGCCGGTGGTGTCGACGTTGACCTGGCCGAGCCAGCGCCCGGAGAGGGTCGCCGCCCGCTCGAAGGCGATGCTCTCGACCTCGTCGAGCGGCAGCCTGGCCTTCGGCGGCGGTGGCGTGGCCGGCGGTGCGGCCGTCGGGGTCGCGGCCGGGCCGGGGGTGGGTGCGGGGGCCGGCGCGGCCGGGGCCGGCGTGGCGGCCGCCGGGGCGGCGGGGGCCACCGTGACGAACCCCGGGCCGGCGGCGACGACCACCATCCCCGCCGGCGCGGGCGCACCTCCGGGCGGTCCCGGTGCCGGTGCCGGTGCCGGAACCGGGCCGGTTGGGGCGGGCGATCCCGGCGCCGGGGCCGGCGCGGCGGGGGCGCCGCCGACGACCAGTTGGCCGGCCTCGATGGCGGTCGGCTCGCCGTGGACGACCTTGCCGAAGACGGTCCGGACGGCCGTGCCGAGCCCGCCGATCCGGTCGGCGTGGACTTCCACCTCGCGGAGGATCACCTCCGCCGGCTCGCCGGCGCTTCGGTTCGACAGGAAGACCTTCAGGCCCGCGACGTCGCCCGGGCCGAAGGTCGAAAGGCCGATCTCGCGTTCCTTGCCCCCGAGCTCGTCGCGGACCAGGTAGCGGACCGTCCCGCCCTGGCGGCGGACTTCCAGGCGGAACGTCGCACCCCGGGCCGGGAAGGACCGGCGGGGCGGCTTGGGCGGCGGGCCCATCTGCTGGCCGAACATGTCGAACATCATCATCGGCTGGTTCATCATCCCCATCGCCGGGTTCTTGTCGATCGTCCGGTAGACGTCCGCGCCGTCGACCTCGATCTGGCGGATGAGGGTCGACTCGGGCTGGTCGATGTTCTGGGCGGCGAGGGCCAGGCCGACGGCGATGCCGTCCTCGGAGGCGGGCTTGGGCAGCTTCCGGATCGTCAGGGTGGCCGAGATCACGAAGTCGCCGCCGATCCGGAGGGCGGGGGGGGCCTTCCAGCCGGCCTCGGCCTCGCCGGGCGCGAGCGTCAAGCGGAGGCCGTCCTCCTCGCGAGTCAGGGCCTTCTTGTCGCCGAAGCTTTCGGCGTCGAGCGTGGCCTGGTCGAGCGCCTTGGCGCCGAGCGGTCGGGCATAGTCGCCCGCCGCGATCGCCCCGAGGCCGGCCCACAGGATCGCGGCTCCGAGCATGGCATCTCCTCGTGACTTGGTTGGCCATCCGGCTTGGATTGAGGGGTGGCAGGGGTTAAGCGCGGCTTACCCCCAGCCACTCGGTCAGGGCTTGGCGGCGGAGGCGGCGGGTGCAGCGGCCGGGGCGGTCATACCCTTGGACTTCGAGGGATCGGCCGGCCCTCGGGCCGACTTCTCCTCGGCCAGCCGGCGGTAGTAGCGTTCGAGGACCGCGCGATACTCGGGGGGGAAGCCTTCGCTCATCGACTGGAGGATGCGGTCGCGCTCGCGGTCGGACAGCTTGCCCCAGTCCTTGCCGCCGTCGGCGGGGTTGACCAGCGTGCCGATCCCGCCGCTGCCGGAGCCGATCCGCGAGTCGTCCATCCCTTCGCGGGGGTCGTTCCGCTTCCGGCCGTTGCGGCCCTGCTGGATCTGCTTCTCCAGCGAGGCGATCAGCTCGTCGAGGTCGCGGACGATCTCCTTCTGCTTGGCCTGGACGGGCGGGCCGGTCGTCTTGCTGCCGAGGTCGTCGACCACGCCGGCCATCTTCTCGGCGATCTCGACCGGCTGAAGTTGCCAGGCGAAGGCCGAGGGTGCGGGCAGCAGCCCCGCCAGCAGGGCCGCGAGTGCGAAGGTCCACCGCTGTCGCATGATGATGCCTCCAGTTGGGATCGGTTCGGCAAGAAGGTCTCGATTCGGGATGCCGGCCTCGGGGCCGATCGTCAAGGTTGCGGCGAACGCTCGGCGATCTTGCCGAGCGAGTCGCGGATCTCGTCCTGGCCGGCCTCCAGCGCCTCGATCTCGCGGCGGAGCGCGGTGGTGAGGGTGTCGGGGGCGGGCCTCGACTTGTCGAGGCCGGTGGTGTCTTCGTTGAGGCGGGATTGGAGCAGCCGGATGAGCTTGAGTTCGGCGACGAGGCGGTTCAGCTCGCGCTCGCGTTCGCGGGCGTCCGCCGACGGGGCCGAGCCCGGCGGCGGGGGCGTGGTCGGGGGCAGTCGGCGGACCGACTGGAGCATGGCGAGCAGGTCGTCCTCGACCCGCCGCTCCAGGTCGACGGTCCGGTCCGAGGCGTCGCCGTCCTTCAGCCATCCCTCGATCCGGCGCATCTCGCGCGACAGGACTTTGAGGGTCGTCGGCAGGGCGATGCCGAACTCGGTCTCCTCGACCAGGGCGAGGAGCTGCTCGGTCCCGCCGGCCAGCCCCCCCTCCTTCTGCGAGAGGCCGGAGATGGCGATCAAGGCCGTGCGCGACTTCTGGGCCACCCGGGGGGCCTGGGCCTGGGTCGTCTCGCGGATCGCCATCTGGGCCTCGTGCGACTCGGTCAGCTCGGCGATCAGCCGGCCCTGCAACTCGGTCCGGATGATGACGAGGAGCCGCTCGGCGGCGCGGGCCAGGTCGTCGCTCGATTTGGCCAGGATGTCGAGCGAGGCGGATTGCTCGACCGAGGCGGGTGAGGCGGCGGAGCGGCCCAGCTCCCCTTCGGCGGCCTGCATCGACGCCGAGGCGCGGATCAGGTCCTTCTGGAGCGAGACGCCGGCGTCGCCCAGGCGGGCGGAGTTGGCCCCGAGGGCGCCCGAGGCCCGGCGGTTGGCGAGCTGGTCGGCCTGGTGGCGGCGGAACTCGGCGTCGGAGACGTCGCGGTCGGCCTCGGCGATCCGGGCGTCGAGCCGGCCCAACTCCTCGCGGAGGACGGCGCCGGCCTGCTCGGCGGGGTCGACGGCCCCGGCCGGGTCTTCGGTGCCGAGCCGGGCGGCCGAGTCGTCGAGCAGGGTGACGGCCTTGCGAAGCTGGGAGGGCTGGAACTCGGCGAAGATCGGGTCGTCGGCCAGGGCCGAAGCGGCCTTTCGGACCCGGTCCTCGCGTTCGAGGACCGGCCGGGCGGCCTCCTTCCGGGCCGAAGCCTCGCCGCCCGCGGGGATCGCCTTGGCGTCGGCCGCCACGGCCGCCTGGTCGCGGGCGAGGGCCTCCAGGTCGGGCCGGCGGGCGGCGAGGCGCTCGCGGGCCTTGCGCTGGTCGACGGCGAACCGCGACCAGCCGAGCTGGCGGCGCTCCTCCTTGACGACCCGGTCGAGCTGGCCGAGGGTCTCGCGGATCTGGCGGAGCCGGGCCAGCCGGAGCTGGAAGTCGAGGTCCTCGGCCAGTAGCAGGTCGCGGAGGTGCTGGAGCTTGGCGATCAGCTCGCGGACCTCGGTCTCGGCCCGGTTGACCTGGGCCTCCTTGATCATCTTGTTCGTCTCGCGCATCTGCTCGAGGATCAGCTCCTCGCGCGAGAACTTCAGGGCGAGCCGGAGCCGGGAAGCGTTCTCGGGCTCGAGGCCGCGGAGGGCCTCGGAGAGCCGGAACATCCGATCCTCCAGCTCGGCCATCTGCGAGGCGGCGCTTTCCTGCGTGAAGCCGAGCGACTCGCGATCCTCGGGCTTCGGGGGCTCGACCTTGGGCTTGGCCTTCTCGTCGGCCTTCGGCTTATCCTCGGCCTTTTTGTCGGGGACCTTCTCGTCGGCCTTGGGCTTGGGTTTGTCTTTCTCTTCTGGCTTGGCCTTGTCGTCGGCCTTGGGTTTGTCTTTGTCCTCGGCCTTGGGCTTGTCGTCGGCCTTCTTCTCGGCGGGCTTCTCGTCGTCGAAGACGCTGTCGGCCTTGTCGGCCGGCTTCTGGGCGAGCGCGAGCCGGGGCGAGCCGAAGGCGACGAGCGCCGCGATCAGAAGGGCGAGCGGGACGGCGGGCGGGCGGGCCGATCGGGACGGCCGGGGGTCGGGGCTAGGGCTTCTCATCGAAAACCTCCTGCGTGCGCGACTCCCGGGCCTTCTCGGTGGCCTGGAGGACCTTCTGCTGGATCTTGATCACCTCGGCGACCTGGTTGACGACGTCGACGAAGCTTTCCCACTGCGACATCTGGTCGAGGATCGCCTTCATCCGCGCCACGACGTCGCCGAACTGCCGGCGGGCCTTCTCGGCGTCGGCCGGCGACTTCGGCCCGCTGGCGAGCGCCTGGAGGAAGGTCCGGAGCTCGTTCGAGGGGCCGGCGTTGAGCGCGCGGATCGGGTCGACCACCCCGTCCTGGAGCAGCCGGTGCGCCTTGGGCGAGCCGACCTGGTTGAGCTTCATCTCCATCAGCGAGTCGGCGATCCGCCCGGCGATCTGGTCGAGCTGCCGGGCGACGGCGTGCAGGGACCGGGCCGCCTTGGCGTAGTCGTCGCCGGCCGGGGTGGTGGCCAGGGTCGGGCCGACCTTCTCGGTCGCCTCGACGGCCCCGATGAACTTGGCACGCTCGGCCCGCTGGCGGATCAGGATCTCGTAGAACAGCTCGTCGGGCGAGACGACCTGGAGCTGGACCGCGCCCGAACGCCCGACCTGGGCCCCCCGGGCGCTCCGGTCCTCGGCCTCGGCCTGGAACCGGAGGATCGTGCCGATCGCCGGCGGGGCCGCCTGGAGGTCGACGTCGTGGCGGGCCTGGTGGTCGAGGACCGCCCGGGTGCCGTCGGCGGCCATCGGGATGGCGATGGCCTGGCGGGTCGTGGTCGGCTCGGCCTTGTCGTCGGCCTGGGAGGTCCGCTCGGCGTTGAGGCGGAACTTCGCCAGGCCGAAGTCGTCGGTCGCGGCCAGGGAGAGCGGGATGGTCGCCACCGGCGTGACGTGGCCGCCGACCCCCTGGGCCTTGAGGGTGACCCGGGGCTCGCGATCCTTGAGCAGGCCGATCGAGAGGAACGTCGGCCTCGAGTCCAGGCCGGTCGACTCGGACGTGACCTGGACCTCCAGCGTCGTGGCCTCCCGGAGGGTGAACCGGCCGACGAACGTCCTGGGGTCGACCCGCTCCGGGACCAGGGCGGGCCCCGGGTGGACGTCGACCCGGGCCCGGGCGAGCGGCTCGGACCCGACGAAGGTCAGCTCGACCTCGGTGTCGGGCAGGAGGACCGGGTGCTGGCGGACCCCCTCGACCGGCCGGGATGCCCCTTCGGAGGCGCCCGGGTCGCGGACCCTCATCTCGATCGACCCGAGCGAGGGCCGGTCGACCCGCTCGACCCGGATCGGGCCGAGCCAGTCGTCGCCCCCGGCGACCTCGATCGTCGACGCGGACGCCGAGGGGGGCAGTTCGAGGCGGAACCGTGCCGGGCCGGTGGTGTCCATCACCGAGGACCGGTCGGCCCCGTCGGCGGCCCGCTCGTCGACCCGGACCTCGGCCGGGACGGCGGGGGTTGCGGGCAGGCGGCGGATCACGAGCGGCTCGCCCCGGCCCGGGAGGGCCCAGCCCTCGCCCCGTCGGGCGACGCCCGGCAGGTCGGCCCGGACCTCGACCGCGAAGGCCTCGTCGCGGGGGGCGAGGAGCCGGTCGCGGTCGCCCAGCCCCGAGACGGCCAGGTAGGTCCGCTGCGGCCAGCGCTCGGTCGAGCCGAGGAGCCAGCGGGCCACGCCCAGCCGGGCCGCCGCCGGCGCGGCGAGGGCGAAGGCCGAGGGGACGGCCAGCGCCACGAGCAGGCCCAAGGCCCGCGTCGTCGTCCTCGGCCGGTTCCAGTGGACCCGCCAGTCGACCTCGGCCAGCGCGTCGCCGGCCCTCCGGACGGCCAGGCGGACGAAGCCGGGCGCCTCGTGCGTCCCGGCCCGGTCGAGCAAGCCCGGGAGCTGCAAGACGTCGGCGACCTGCTGCCCCGTCCCCGGCCGGAACCGGTCGAGGGTCATCGCCAGCGACAGGTCGTCGAGCCGGGCCGCCCGGAGCCTCGGCGCCGAGCGGATCGCCAGGCCGGCGAGGGCCCCGATCGAGGCGACCGCGAGCAGGACCCGCCGGGCCGGCAAGCCCGGCCGGGAGGCGTAGTCGATCGCCATCAGCACCACCGCCACCGCCGCCGCCAGGCAGGCGGCGTCGAGCGCGGTTTCCAGGGCCATCTGGAGCCGGAGCGCCCTCCGGGTCCGGACGAGCCGGGCCTTCAGGCGGTCCTGCTCCTGCCGGAGCGAGCCGAGTTCGGGGGTCTCCGTCGCGATGCTCAAGTTCGGCCTCGGGAGGGTTTGGCGGCGGTGTCGTTCCAGGACGGGTCGAGCGGGGGCCTGGCCGGCGGTTATACCATGCGGAAGACCTTGCGGAGGACCCATTCGGCGGTCAGCCCGAGCACGATGATGGAGAAGAGGAGGGGGGCGTCCCAGAGCTCGTCGCGGCTCTCGATGGTCCGGGTGACCTCGCGGGTCTTGATCTCCTGGTCGAGGCGGTCCAGCTCGGGAAGCTCGAAGACCCGGCCGTCGGTCATCCGGGCCAGGTCGGCCAGCAGGGCCCGGTTGAGCGAGGGCTCGTCGACCTCGCGCCTCGGCGGCTCGACGCGGAAGGTCGTGGTCGAGACCCGGGTCGAGGCCCCGGCGTCGACGCCGGTGCTCGGGGTGATCCGGATCGTGTACGAGCCGGCCCGCTCCGCCGCGAAGGAGGCCGAGAGGGCCGAGGGGTCCTCGCTCGACCGCTCGAAGCGGAGCGGCTCGGCGGCCTGGCCTTCGAGCTCGACCTCGGCGGCCAGCTCCGACGCCTCGGCCACCGCCGCCGCGTCGGTGTAGCGGACCCCGACGGCGACCCGGTCGCCGACCCGGAACGACGACCGGGCCAGGCCGACCTGGAAGGGGAAGCGGCCCCCGAGCGCCTTGTTCCGCCCGACCCGGTCGACCAAGCGGGCCCAGAAGCCGTCGAAGTAGTCCTCGGCCAGGTAGCGCCAGCGGTACGTGCTGTCGAAGCCGATGAAGACGGTCCGCCCCGGGCCGTAGAGCTGGGAGGCGAGCAGGACGTGGCGGCCATACTGGTTCTGCATCCGGGGGTCGCCGTGGCGGGCGAGGACGGTGGCGCCGGGGCGGGCCCGGGTCACCGGGAAGCTCCAGTACATTCCCGGCAGGCTGGAGAGGACCGTCCGGTTGCGGATCGGGTCGGGGTGGAACTCGAAGACCGGGTCACCCCGCCCCTCGGCGGTCAGCTCCAGGACATACGACGACTGGGTGCTGAGGCGGACCTCGGCCTCGGTCCGGAACAGGCCGGGCTCGCGGACGACGGGCAAGATCCGGGTCCACTTGCCGCCGGCGGACTCGGGCTCGTCGGCCTCGAAGAGCTGCTGCGAGTGCAGCTCGCCGGGCATGAAGATCAGGCCGCCGCCGTCCTTGCCGACGAAGTTGGCGATCAGGTCGGGCCACTGGGGGCCGAGGGCCCTCATGTCGGGGTCGATGAGGACCAGGGCGTCGTAGCGGCCCAATTCCTCGGCGTCGGCGGGCAGGCGGGCGATCGGGCGGTCGCCGGCCTGGCGATAGCCGGGGTCGGCGTGCTGGAGCCAGCCGGAGAACTCGACGTGCTGGTCGCGCTGCATGGCGTTGCGGAGGAACTGGACCTCGGGCGAGGCCCCGCCGGCGATCATCAGGACCCGGATCTGCTGGCGGACCACCCGGACCTGCGCCGTCGCGGAGTTGTCGTCCAGGGTCAGCTCCGGCCCGGCCTCTCCGACCCTGGCCCGGAACTCGTACTGGCCGATCGTCTTGGGGACGACCCGGAAGGTGGTCCGCTTGAGCACGCCGTCCTCGCCGAGGGCGATCCGCCGGTCGGCGACCTGCTCCCACTCGCCGGCGTTGACCCGCTGCTCGACGACGAGCCTGGCCTCGGCGTCGCGGAGCCCGCGCCCCTCGACGACGACGCCGATGGTCATCGGGTCCTTGGCGAAGACGACCGGGCTGGCCTCGACCTCGGCGAGCCGGATGTTCCTCGGCCCCTCGTCCCCCCCGAGCGCGACGGTATAGATCGGCACGCCGAGGCGGGAGGCGGCCTCGGCGACCCGGATCGGGTCCTCGCCGGCGTTGGACCGGCCGTCGGTCGCCAGGACGATCCCGGCGACCGGCCGACCCCGGTGCGCCCCGAGGACCCCGCGGAGCGCGTCGCCCAGCGGCGAGACCGGCCGGCCGGGCTTGATCTCGCCGAGCTTCCGGGCCCCCGCCGGCCCCGCCGCGCCCGGCTTCGAGGCCGACTCCAGGTCGTAGGTGAAGACCTCGCGGCCCCGCCCCAGGGCTTCCATCCTGGGCCCGAGGGCGGCCTTGAGCAGGTCGAGCCGGGGCGACTCGCGGAGCCGGTCGGCGGGCGACTTCCCCCCCTCCGACGCGATCCCCAGGGCCGAGGCGGTCGCTGCGGCCTTCGTCTCGTCGGTGTACGGGTCGGCGAACCGCATGCTCTCGGAGTCGTCGACGACGATCGCCAGATGCGAGGGGATCGTCTCGCGGAACGAATAGACGAACACCGGTTCGAGGAGCATGGCGACGATCGCCAGGATCACCAGGACCCTCAGCCCGACCAGGATCGCCCGCCGCCTCGACGACAGCTCGGGCCGCTCGCGGCGGTAGAGCCACCAGAAGAGCGCGAGGATCGCGACGGCCGCGACGGCGATCGCGAGGACGCCCAGGCCGCCGGGCGCGGCGGTCAGCTCGAGCCTGGCGGCGCGACCCGACGGGGAAGCACCCGGCGAGCGGTCGATCCCCAGGAGGACTTGGAAGATCCGATTCATGGTTCTCCGCCAGCGGGACGGTGCGTCGATGGCCTCAACGGGCGCGGCCGACCCAGGACGCCAGGATCGGTTCGAGGATCATGAGCCCGAGCATGACCCAGGCCAGCTCCCGCCAGATTTCCAGGCCGGTGGCCGACGGCGGCTCGATCCCGCCCCCTTGGACGGCGACGAACTCGACGTCGAGCGGGGCGAGCAGGCCCTTCAAGCCGGCCTCGTCGAGCCGTTCGAGCGGGACCTCGCGGGCGTCGGGGTTGGCGGCGTAGATGTCCTGCTGGGTGCCGAGCGGCCCTTCGTCCCAGGCCAGGCGGTAGAGCCCGGCGCGCCTGGTGTCGGCCAGGTCGATCGCGGCGGCCGGGGTCGGGTCGCCCGAGCTGCGGAGGTCGAGCGGGGCCGCCGCCAGGGCGATCGGCTCCGACCCGCCCGGCGGCGAGACCCGGGCGTTGACGACCTGCTGGTCGGACCGGACGAGCCGCCTGGGGCGGTCGCCGGCGGTGACGGTGTGGTCGGTCGGGGTCGGCCGGGCCGACCCACGGATCGCCTCGCGGATCGCCAGCACGAAACTCGGCTCGACCGGCCAGTCGTTCCCGGCCCGGTCGGCGGAGGTCGTCCAGAACAGGACCCGCCCCTGGCCGACGACCCGTTCGAGGATCGCCGGCGACCGGCCCGGGTCGTTCCAGCGGGCCAGGACCCGCGCCTCGCCCGAAGCCCCGGCCGGCTCCTCGACCCCCATGAACTGGCGGACCGCCACCCGCTCCAGGGCCGACGGCTTCAGGTCCATCAGCCGCTCGATCGGCGAGGGGCGGACCGGCTCGATCAGCAGCCCCCGGACCTCACCGTCGACCTGGGCCTTCAAGGGGGCCGGCAGGAGCGGCTCGCCGTTGCGGTAGAGCTGCTCGTTGTAGAGGCCGGGGTCGAGCTTGCCGCCCGAGAAGATCACCAGGCCCATCCCGTGCCGGACCAGGCCCGGGAGCTTGCCGACCCCGACGGTCGGGGCGGCGACGTTGGCCAGGACCAGCACGTCGGCCGGTTCGAGCCTGGGGCCGAGGTAGTCCTCCTCGCCGACGACCTCGACCCGCCAGGCCTCGGCATCGCCGATCCCCACCGACAAGGGCGCGGCGAGGTAGTCGACCTCCGAGCCGAACGGCTCGGACGACGGCTCGCCGTCGACCAGGCGGATCAGGAGCGAGTCCTTGACCGGCACGGCCGCCCACCGGCGGTTGTCGCCGGGCAGCTCGTCTTCGGGCAGTTCGAGCGACAGGTCGTGCATCCCGGCCGAGGGGAACCGGGCCGAGAGCGGGACCCGTACGGCCTGGTGGGGGGGGATCTCGGGTAGTGATAGCTCCGCCGGCCGGTCGTCGACGCGGAGGATCGCCTTGACCCGGCCGAGGGCCCTGGGCGAGTCGTTGCGGACGACCGCCTCCCACCGGGTCTCCGCGCCGGCGAGGATCGTCCGGTCGAGCGGCACCAGGGATTCCAAGGCCACGTTGGAAGTCCCCTCCTCGCCGACGTCCACCAGCCGGACGGCGACCCCCTGCTCGTGCCAGCGACGGGCGACCGGGCCGACGGCGGCGTCCCAGCCGGCCTTGCGGAGGTCGGTGATGATCGTCAGCTCGCGGGCCGGATAGGTGCAGGAGCGGAGCACCTCGTCGACCCCTTCCAGCACGGCGGGCCAGGAGGCATGGACCTCGGCCGCCGGCAGCGACAGGGCGTCGGCAGAGACCTCGGCGAGCCGGGACCCTTCGACCTCGCGGAACACCGGGGCCTTCGGGGCCGAGGCGGCCACCAGCGTCCAGCGGTCCTCGGCCCTGGCCCGCGCCAGGATCGAGCCGGCGACATCGCGCGCCCTCCGGAATGCCGAAGGGCCGGTCGAGGCGTATCCCATGCTCAGCGAGTCGTCGATCAGCACGACCTGGCTCGACCGCCCGCGCGGCCCCCACTTCTCCAGGCCGGTCGGGCGGAAGACCGGCCGGGCCAGGAAGAGGAAGAGCATCAAGGGCAGCGCGATCCGCGTCAGCAGGAGCAAGAGTTGCTCGACCTGGATCCGCCGCCGGTTCCGCTGGATCGTCATCCGGAGGTGGCGCATCGGCGCCCACTCGACCCGGCGGAACCTCCGGCGGTTCAGCAGGTGGATGATCAGCGGGATCAGCCCCAGGGCCATCCCCCAGATCAGCAGCGGGTTGAGGAAGTTGATCATGGTTCAGGATCGCCCGGGCGAGTGGACGGAATCGTCGCGGGAGCGGAGGAAGAGGCCCAAGGACGCGCCGAGCGGCTCATCGGTGGCGAACCGGACGTGGTCGAACCCCCGGCTGCCGCACTCGCGGCGGATCCCGTCGAGGAAGTCGCTCATCGCGGCCTGGTAGTTCCGGCGGAACCCGCGGGGGTCGGCGAAGAGTTCCTCCTCCCCCTCGATGTCGCGGAAGACGGTCGGGCCGTCGAAGGGCAGGTCCAGCTCGTCGCGGTCGAGCACCTGGAGCACGAGCACCTCGTGGCCGAGGAACCGGAGCCGGTCGAGCCCGTCGAGCACGGCATCGAGGTCGGTGAACAGGTCGGAGACGATCACGATCAGCCCCCGGCGCTTGATCCGGTCGGTGAGCGTGCGGAGCGAGACCCCCAGCTCGGTCTTCCGACCGGGTGTGCAGTTGCCGAGCAACTCGGCCATCACCGCCACCTGCGCCTGGGTCGCGGCGGGCGGCAACGACTGGCCGGCCTCCTCGTCGAAGAGGACCATCCCGACCGGGTCCTGCTGCCTCGACAGGAGGATCGCCAGCGAGACGACCAGGGTCGCCGCGTAGTCGAACTTGGAGAGGGCCGCGCCCGACCCTCGGTAGTTCATCGAGGCGCTGGCGTCGACGACGAAGGTGACCCGGACGTTGCTCTCTTCCTCGTACTGCTTGATGTAGTGGCGGTCGGACCGCGCGAAGACCCGCCAGTCGAGCCGGCGGAGGTCGTCGCCGGGGGTGTACTCGCGGTAGGCGGCGAACTCGACGTTGTGTCCGTGGAAGGGGCTCCGGTGCAGGCCGCTGATGGCCCCCTCGGCGAGCCGCCGCGACCGCAGGGCCAAGTCGCCGATCTGGGCGATCGCGTCAGGATCGGAATACGCCCGCGACGGCGTCATCGGCGGCCCCCTTCCGGGTCGGGATGTCTTCCAGGAGCCGGCCGATGATCGAGTCGCTCGTCTCGCCGGCCGACTGGGCGTTGTAGTTGATCACGATCCGGTGGCGGAGCACCGGCCGGGCCACCGCCCGGATGTCGTCGACCGAGACGCTGGGACGCCCCGCCAGGGCCGCCCGGGCCTTGGCCGCGACGATCAGCGACTGCCCGGCGCGGGGCCCGGCGCCCCAGCCGACCCAGTCGACGATGTACTTGGGTGCGCCCGGCTCGGCCTTCCGGGTCGCCCGGACCAGGTCCATCGCGTATTCGATGCAGTAGTCCGACACCGGGACCCGTCGGACCGTCCGCTGGAGCTGGGCGATCCGCTCGCCGGTGATGACCGGCGTGATCTCCTCCCGATCGGCCCCGGTGGTCACCCGGTAGATCTGCCGCTCCTCGTCGCGGGTCGGGTAGCCGATGAAGATCTTGAAGAGGAACCGGTCGAGCTGGGCCTCGGGCAGCGGGTAGGTCCCCTCCTGCTCGATCGGGTTCTGGGTGGCCAGGACGAAGAACGGCTCGGGCAGGCCGTGGCGGTGGCCGCCGGCGGTGACCTGCCGCTCCTGCATCGCCTCCAGCAGGGCCGCCTGGGTCTTCGGCGGCGTCCGGTTGATCTCGTCGGCGAGGATCAGGTTGGCGAAGAGCGGCCCCTTGACGAACCGAAGCTCGCGGGCGCCGGTGGTCCGGTCCTCGTAGAGGACCTCGGTCCCGGTGATGTCCGAGGGCATCAGGTCGGGGGTGAACTGGATCCGGTTGAATTCGAGCGAGAGCGACCGGGCCAGCGACGACACCATGAGCGTCTTGGCCAGGCCGGGCACCCCTTCGAGGATGCAATGGCCCCGGGCGAAGACGGCGATGAGGAACTGGTCGACGACCTCGTCCTGGCCGACGATCTGCCGGGCGATCTGCTCGCGGATCTGCCGGTGTGCCTCGCGCAGCTCGTCCAGCTCGGTCTCTTCGGCGGCGGTGGCGGTGGCGGTGGCGCTCAAGGGCGATTCCTCGGCTCGGGTTGGCGACGGTCGGTCGTCCTATCGCTGGAAGACCGGGAGGTACTTGAAGGGGAGCTGGAGGATGATCGCGGCGATCGAGGTCCCGTAGACCGGGCCGATGCCGTCGCCGTTCCACGACCCGTCCGGACCTTGCATCGCGAGGAGCTGGTCGCGGGTCTTGGGGAAGTAATTGTCCCAGTATTCGTCGCCGGCCATGTAGAATCCCTGCGACGCATAGAGGTGGGTGTAGAACGCGTGCCCCCCCCCTTTGGAGAAGCCGTCGCTGGCCTGGAACTGGCCCCAGACGTATTTCAGGCAATCGACGGCGATCGGGCTGTCGAACTGGCCCGCGTTGTAGAGCGTGGCGACGGCGGCGGCCGAGATCGGCAGCCTCGGGCCGCCCCCGGAGTTGAGCGAGTAGCGGATGCCCCCTTCGGGCGTCCGGCACTTGTCCAGGTAGCTGCCGGCGTCGTCGATGACCGCCTTGGGGACGAGGAAGCCGGCATTCTGCGCGGCCCGGAGCGCCTGGACCTGGGTGACGGTGACCGACCCTTCGTCGCCGGTCCCGGGGACGTAGGTCCAGCCGCCTGCGCCGCTCTGCCCCTGGCTGGTCAGGGCGACGGCCTTGCGGATCGCGTCGCCGACCTGGCGGCGGAGCGACTCCTTGGTGATCATCCCGTAGACCGAGGCGAGGAAGAGCAGGGCGAAGCCGTGGCCGTGCATCGGGATGCCGTTGTCCTCGCCCGGCCCGGTGATCAGGCCGGTCGGGGTCGAGCAGCGGACGAGGTATTCCACCGTCGCCTGGACGTTCTTCGAGTATTTCCCCCGGGTCGGCGAGTTGCCGTGGGCCAGAAGCGCCGTGCCGGCCAGGCCGGTCATCGCGACCGGGTAGGCCTGGCCCCCCCCGCCGATCCAGGCCCCTTCGTCGGACTGGAGGCCGGCGAGGAAGTCGAGACCGCGGACGACGGCGCGGAGGGCCTCGGGCGTGACGTGCTTGGGCAGGACTTCCTTGCCCTGGCCCAGCGCGGCCCGGGCCAGGAGCGGCGGCCCGGCCAGGCCCAGGCCGCAGAGCCTGAGGAACGCCCGGCGGCCGGTCGACGCCGCGATCGATCCCATCGGGTCGCTCATTTCCCGACCTCCTTGGGTTTGGCGACCTGGGGCGGCGTGGAGTCGAACCGGACCTGGAGGATCACCCGGACGGGGATCTCGTGAAACTTCGACGACTCGATCCGCTTCTGGGGCAGCTCGTCGTCGTCCTGGTTGGCCTTCTCGCCGGGGACCAGGACCTCGCGGACCCCGACGACCGGCCCCAGCTCGACGCCGCTGAGCTTGGCGAGCCGACCGGCCTTCGCCCGGGCGTCCTCGATGGCGGCCTGATACGCCTTGTCCTTGAGCTCCTCGAAGTCGTCGAGGATGAACCGGACGAGCCCGTTGTTCTGCCGCATGTTGTTCCAATAATAGTAGTAACTGTTCTCCTGCTGGGGGCCGACCTTGCTCCCGGCATCCTGGGCGACGTCGAGCATCTTGGCGACGAGCTGGAGCAGCGCCTCCTCGTCCATCTCGCGGATGTTGGTGCAGGTGACGACCAGCTTGCGGGTGAGCTGGACCTCGATCTTGCCCTTGCGGGCCGGCGTCGAGTCGCCGCCGAAGTAGGGGTTGAACGCGGCGGTCTTCTGGTCGACGAGCAGGCTCCGCTCCTCGACGGCGACGTTCTTCATCTTCAGGGCGGCGAACGCCTCGCCCAGCCGCTTCTTGGCGTCGCGATACTTCACGATGGCGTCGGAGGACAGCTCGGAGGCGGCGTTGACCTCCAGGTCGATCTCGAGCCGGTTCGGCTTGGCCGCCGAGGCCCCCTTGCCGACGACCGAGAGGCCGGCGATGTTGTCGGGCGGGGCCCCGCCGGCGCCCGACTGGAAGAACTGGCCTGTTGCCGGCGTCCCGGCGACGACGAGCAGCACCAACGCCAACGCCAGGGCCGGCGCCACGACCGCGATCCTCGACTTAATCATCCGAACCCCTCGACTGGGAAGCCGCCGCGTCCCCGGCGGCTCGGTCGGCACCGGCCGCCCCACGAGGGTAGGCCGAGATGGTGCGGTTGCTGATCGCCAGGACCCAGCGGTCGGCCAGGAGCAGGTCCCCGCCCGAGGCCCCGGGGTCCTGCCCTCGGAAGACCCGCCGGACCCGGCCCGAAGGCGGGTCGAGCTCGAAGACGCCCCGGGGCGTGAGCTGCCAGATCCCGTCGGCCCGGACGATCGGCCGGGCCTCCTCGCTCCCGCCCGGCAGCCGGGTCGACCAGCGGAGCGACCGGGTCCGGAGGTCCAGGGCCCCCAGCTCGGGCCCGCCGAGGTAGAGGCTCGACTCGTCGGCGCCGATCAGGCGGGCCGACTTGGCGATCTGGCGGACCCAGAGGAGCTTCATCCGGTCCGGGTCGATCGCGCAGACCTGCCCCGCCTTGGCCCCCTTGACCAGCAGCGCCTCGCCGGCCTCGATCGGGGTGCTGGCCGCGGAGGTCGGATCCTGGTTGCCCATCCGGTAGAAGAAGAACCGGCCACCGCCCATCTGGGTCGCCTCGGTCTCGTAGCCGTAGCCCCAGTCGATCCGGCCCGACTCGGCGTCGAGCCGGACCAAGATCCCGGAGTGGGTGTCGAGGTAGATCGACCCGGCCCGGCAGGCCAGCCGCGGCTGGGGCGAGGTGTCGGCCATCCCGTAGTAGAAGTACATCTGCTGCTGGCCTTGGCGGAACGTGCCGACCTGGGTCTTCCAGAGGACCTTGCCGTCGTGGGGCCGGATCGCCATGACGAACTGGTCGGGCTGGTTCTGCCGCCGCATCGCCCCCGTCTTGGCGGCGAAGTACAGGGTGTCGCGGGCCAGGATCGGCTGGCCCACCAGCTCGACCTCGGCGAACTCGGGGAAGTCGGACGACTTCCAGACCACGTCGCCCCCCTCGGCCCGCCGGCACGTCAGGACGAACGGGGCCTGGAAGTTCGGGTCGCGGAGGTCGCGGGACAGGGTCCAGACGTAGCCGAGGCCCGAGACGATCGAGTACCGCGCGGGGTCCACCATCCGGGCCTGGTTCTGCATCGCGGCGAGATCGAGGTTGTGGAACGAGGCGGATCGCCAGAGCATCTTGCCGGTGGCCAAATCCAGGGCGAAGACGTGCCCGAGGTAGTTGGCGAACAGGGTCGACCCCTCGATCGCCGTCCTGGGCACGGCGAAGCTCAGCGAGTTCCCCTCCCATTGCGTCACCTCGGCCGGCGACATCCCCGCCATCACCGACGCGCCGAACCGGAGCTGCCAGGCCGGCGCGACCGGGTCGACCAGATCCGGCACGGGCCCGCCCGACGATGCCGAAGCGGCCGGCCCGCCGGCCGGCCCGGACTCGGCCCGGGCCTTCTGGAGATGCTCCGAGGCCGGCGCCTTGCGCCCGCCGATCGCCACGACTTCCGCGGCGTAACGATCCGCCACCTCGCGGCCCAGGACCTCCAGCTCGGGCCTGCGCCCGGCCCTGGCCAGCGCGTAGGCGGCCTTGACGGCGATCGAGGCGGGGGCGAGGTCGGTGTCGGGCCGCTCCCGGAGCAGGGCCAGCCAGCAGTCGGCGGCGCGGTCGAAGTCGCCCCGCTCGAAGTACAGGTCGCCCAGGCGGTCGGCCGCGTCGTCGCCGACGCTCGTGAGGAAGTACCGCGAGAATACCTGCTCCAGCGTCGCCAGTTCCGCCGGACCTTCGGCCTGGTCGAGGAGCTTCTTGGCCTCGTCATCGTAGAAGAGCCGATAGGCCGCCTGGCCATCGGGCGAGAGGTCGGCGAGCACCGCCCGCCGCTTGCGGGCGACCGTGATCACGAACCCGTCCTGGCCGTCGACGAACCGCGACGCCTGCGCATCGGGGATGGCGTGGATCGCCTTGGTCGCCCGCTCCCAGGCCCCCCGCCGGGTGAACCGTTCGAAGTCGTCGAAGGCTTCCTTCGCCTCGCTCGACGCCGGGGGCATCTGCAAAGGACGGTCCGGCCGGTCGTTCGAAAGCTTCTCCCGATCCTCGTCCGCGGCGGGGGCCGACGCGACGACCGGGCAGAGCAGCCAAGCCAGGATTGCCAGACGCTTCACTATTTCATGACTCCGTGGGACGGCTGCATCGGACGACCGATCCGGTCCGAAGCCCGCCGGATCTGCCCGGCGGGTCGCCCGATTCATCGAATCCCATCAACCGGGACGGTGCCCTGATCCTGGGATGGCCGAACCTCCACGTTTGTAATCGCGGATTCGTGAAAAGTCCAAACTAATTTACCCGGACTTCGGAATCCATCCATGACTCGCGCGGGGCCGGCGATTCCGACCGGGGAAAGCCCTTCAACGCCCGGCCAGGTGGACATCCCGACGACGCGCGGCGTGGTCCGGGGCGGTGCTACCTGGGGGTCGACCGGCCCTTCTGATGCAGCGCCTGCTTCAAGGCCAGGATGCGGTCCGGAGAACCGACGAAGACCCGGTCGGGGAAGCGGTAATGCCGGAGGATGCCCGAGAGGGTCTCGTGGCCCGTGGAGGAATTCAGCGACATGCCCGCCAGGAACTGGAGCCGGAGGTTGCGGTCGGTGTTGATCTGGGCCCCTCGCGACCATTCCTTCAGCAGTGATGCCTGCCCGGCATAGGTCGCGAGCAGGTCGATCCCCTCGTTCGGTTCCTCCTCCCCGTCGACCCCCTTGCGCTCCCACAGGCCCACCTCGCCGAGCGACTGCTTCACCAGCCGATGGTCCGGCCGGGCCAGTCTCCGTTGCAGCGCGTCGACGTCGATCACGGTCGGCTCGGCCTGACCGAACAGGATGGCGTCGTAGCCGTAGCCCTCGCGCTCGTTGCTCCAGAGGATGCCGTCGGGGAAGACCTGGAAGAAGGTGGCGATCAGGCTCCGGGTCGCCTCCTGATCGCTCTCGGCCAGGGGGAACCAGAGGCTCACGATCCCGCCCGGCTTCAGGTGATCGCGGCACATCTGGTAATATTCCACCGTGTTCATCGCGGCACAACCCTTGACCCACGGGTCGATCGGGTCGGAGGTGATGATGTCGAATTTCTCTCGGGTGGTGCGGAGGAAGTGCCGGCCGTCGTCGTAGACCACCTCGACCTGCTTGCCGTCGACCGTGTGCGGGTTCTCGCGGGCGATGCCGTCGACGACGTGGTTGTTCTCCTCGCCGAACATCGGCGCCACGATCGTCGGCACCAGCGGCTCGATGTCGCAGATGACGATCCGCTTGACGTCGGGATGGAGGACGAAGGAGCCGGCGGTGATCCCGGCGCCGCAGGCCACGACCAGGACCGACTCGGGCTTCTTGTGGACCAGCGCCGGGATGTGCCCGAGCATCACCTGGAGCCGCATGTCCGAGGGCGCGGTCGAGGCCTGGACCTTGCCGGCGCCGTGGAAGTTCCGGTAGCCCTGCTTCGTCTCGGTGACGGCGACCGTGACGTTCCTGCCCTCGCCGACGTAGGTGAGGGAGATGTCCGGGTTGCTGGGCACGCCGGGCGCGGGCTTGGCGGCGCCCGGGGCCGAAAGGGACATCACCATGGGCGCCTGCCGGCCGAACGCCACGGTCTCCCACGGCATCGGGCTCACCCCCCAGGCGAGCCAGCCGGCCAGGCCCATCGCGCCCGCCAGGGCCGACGCGCCGCCCAGGCGCACCGCCCCGGGCGTCGCCCGGAGCAGGGGCGCCAGCGTCACAAGGGCGGCCGCCGCGGCGAGCCCGATCAGCGCCCGCTCGGCGCCGGCCGTGCCGATCCCGGGGATCAGCACCAGGCTGAAGGCCAGGGCACCGGCGATGGCGCCGAGCGTGTTCGCCGCGTAGACCCCCCCGACGAGCCGGCCGGGGTCCTGGCCCCGGGAGGCGACCGCCGCCAGGGCCAGCGGGAAGCTCGCCCCCCACAGGCAGGCCGGCGGCAGGACCGCCCAGAGGCACCGCACCAGGTCAAGTTGCAAGGTATACCAGGGGCTCGATGAGAGCCCGGGCTGGATCGGCCAGTAGGGGAGCGACCCCGAGATCATCAGCGCGGTCCAGGCGATGGCCCCGGTCAAGAGCCACTGGCAGGCGCCCAACGCCACCTGCGCCGACCCCGACCGCCGAGCCAGGAATGCCCCGAAACCGCTGCCGATCCCCAGGCCGATCAGGAACACGGCCAGGATCAGGGAGAAGGTGTAGACGGTGCCGCCGAGCATCAGCGAGAGCAGGCGGGTCCAGACCACCTCGGCGCCCAACGCCGACATCCCGGAAAGGGCGATCGCCGGATACACGGCCCAGGAGCCGGCCTCACGCCCGGAGCCCACCTTTGTCGCCGGCTCGGCCGGCGGCAGGTCCATGGCGTTGGAGGCAGACAAGGCCAGGGCGATCGCCGCCACGATCACGTTGAGGGCAAACGCGACCCATGTGGCGGTGGCCATGTCGTGGACGCGGAGCAGGTAGAAGCCGGCCAGCAGGCAGCCGAAGGCGGCCCCGGCGATGTTGCCGCCATAGAAGAAGCCCAGCCAAGACACCCCCTCGGGGCCGGACTCGACCCGGCGTGCGATCGCCGGCAGCGTCGCCCCCATCAGCAGCGTCGGCGGCAGCAGGCAGATCCCGGCCACGGCCGCGCGGAGCAAGATCCCCAGCGGCCCGTGGATGGCATAACGCGAGTACAACAGCTCGACCCGCGGCATGCCGAAGAGGATCGCCAGCCCGATAGCCCCGATGCCCAGCTCGAGCGCCGCGTAGACCCGCAGCGGGTTCCGCCGGCCCGAGACGAGGCGAGGCAGCAGCAGGCTGCCCGCGCACATGCCCCCCATGAACGTCCCCAGCAGCACGGCGAGGGAGGCGGCGGTCGATCCGATGATCAGTTGCAGGAGCTGGAGCCAGACGACCTCGTAGATCATCGCCGCGCAGCCGCTGCCGACGAACAGCACGAGCAGCGCCGGCAGCGACCGGCGCCGCGCGGCCGGGCTGGTCGGCAAGGTCGGGTCGAGTGCGGTCATCGCGCGGTTGCCTCCCGGAAAGTTGGGGCGACGCTCCTCCGGAGCGACGCCGACCGTGGGACTCCGGAGCCGCCACGGGCAAGCGCGGCCGGGCGAATGGCGCCCGCCGGAATGTCGTGCGCGCGAGGGGCAAATCGACGGGATTCACCACACCCGCGCGGTGACTCGCGCCTCGTCGGAGTAAACTCATATCTACATTTGTGGAATAAAGCTTTCCGGCCAGCCTTCCATTAGACCCCAATCCAGCGTGACTTCAAACAGGACGAGTCGCGGAAATCGAAAAACCGCGGAGTCCCGCCCTCCGCCGAACGCTCGAAACCTCGAAACCTCCGGGCGGGATCGATGGCGGATAGCATGGACCGGTTCGTTATGATAAAAGCCGGATGGCGGGCTTGCTCGGACCACCGACGAGGCCCGCCTCGGGGCCGGCCCGGACCATCGGCTTGCGACCGGCCGCCCGTCGGAACGGGGAAGGCTCCAGGCATGGCGAAGACAACGCCCGGCGGCCGGACGATCCAGGCGCTGCGAGTCGGCGCCGCGGCGACGATCGTGCTCGCGGTGGTCGAAACCTGGTGGCTGCCGCACGCGAACCTGGCCGTCTACACGACGCACGTCGTCATGACGACGCACCCCAATACGGCCTTCCAGAAGGGGGTGGAGCGGATCGTGGGGCGTGGTGCCGGCATCCTCGTCGGCGTGCTGATCTCCAGTTTCGTGGGCGAGTCCAAGGTCCTGGTCATCGCCCTGGAGGTCGCCGGGCTCGTCGGCTTCTTCTACGCCCACTTCTGCGGCCGGATGGCGTACACCTACCTCAGCGCCGGCCTCTACCTCAATGCGATCGTCCAGTACAACGAGGTCGGGCCGGAGGTCGCCTGGGTGAACGGTGGCTGGATGTTCCTGGCGATCGTCATCGGCGTGACGGGGGCGTTGCTCGTCGGCTGGCTCACCGGCGCCGAGAAGGACTTGAGGATCGACCCCGGCGCCGGCCGGCTCTTCCCGATCCAGGCCGAGCCGCTGGGCAGGGCGGCTCAGGTGACGGCGACGGTCCTCTTGGCCCAATACATCTTCTGGGCCATCGACATACCGCCCGACGCCAACACGTTCGCCCTGTTCGCGATCTCCATCACGCCGGATTATCGCCGGATGACCAAGACCGGGGGCGTGGTCCTGGCGGGGATGCTCCTGAGCACGGTCATCGCCATCGCCAGCCTGCTCGTGCTCAACCGCATCCCCAGGTTCCCGATGCTCGCGACGATCGTCTTCGTGGTGACGTTCGGGGCGTCCTACGCCGGGCAGGGCAAGGGGGCCATCGGGACTTACGGGTACCTCGTCGGGCTCCTCACCTCGATGTTCATCGTCCGGCCGCTGCAAGATGTCGAGACGGTGGCGGAGACGGGCTACAACATCCTCGCGATGTACGTCTATGCCGTGATCGCCTTCGTGATCGGTCGCCTCTGGGTGGGGCTGGGCATCGTACCCCCCGAACTGACGCCGCCGCATCCCGCCCGAACCGAGTCGATCCGAGCGGAGGGCGGCGGGCTCGTCATGCCCGGGATCGCGGCGGGTCAGAAATAGTACCACCAGGCGACGAATCGCTGGATCGCCCGGGTCACCGGCATGATCGGGCTCGAAGGGTTGGCATACGTGGTGATGGTGCAGGTCATCCCGACCCGGAGGGGGACCTCGGTGGGGTCCTCCATCCGGAAGCGGACCTGGAAGCGTTGCGCCGGGGGGACCCAGTTGCGCAGGCGGGAAACCTCGGGCAGGTCGCCCGAGGGCATCCCCTGGCCTTGCTGGGTCCCCCAGCCGATCTGGTCGAGCCGGGCCGCGTAGGTCCGCCCGGGGTTGGCGCGGAAGGTGACGATGGCCGCCTGGCCGTGAGCCATCTTCTCCAGGCTCCGCTCGCGGTAGTTGGCCACGACCCGCCAGTGGGTCGTGTCCACGGTCGACAGCGCCCCGGAGCCGGTGTGGACGAAGTCTCCCTCGCGGAGCTGGAGGTTGGTGACGAAGCCGTCGCACGACGCCCGGACGGTCGAGTAATCCAGGTTGAGCCGGGCGTCCTCGAGCTGGGCATTCGCCTCGGCGACCATGGCGTGCTCGGAGCCGACCCGCGAGTCGATGGCCTCCTGGATGTGGCGGATCTTCTGTCGCGACTCGCCCACGGCGGCCCGGCTCATCTTCAGCGACTGCGTCGAGTTGACGAACTTGCGCTGGGGCGTTGCGTCATCCTTGTAGATGTCGCGATCGGTCCGGTAGAGGTATTCGTTGTTCTCGTTCTGCGCCTCGTTGCGCCGCAGGGCCTCCTGCTCGGCGGCCAGCTCGCTGTAGAGCTGCTGGACCTGCGTCCGGGCCGAGACAAGCTTCGCCTCCAGGAGCGCGACCTTGCTGGCGAACGGGCGATGGTCGAGCTCGAAGAGGAGGTCCCCCTTGCGGATCGCCGACCCTTCGACCACGTGGACCTTGACCACCCGGCCGCTGACCTGGGGCGCCACCCGCACCACATAGGCCTGGACGTACGCATCCGTGGTCAGCGGCGTGTCGCGGTCGGCGATGATGTAATAGACGACCACGGCGACCAGGAAGATCAGGAGCAGCAGGAGCCAGAACCAGAACGACAGGAGGATGCGAACGACGACCCGGAATGGCCAGGTCAGGATCCGGATAGCCCGCCGGGCCGGCGACCGCCGAGGGGGGGTAGGGGGCGGCGCGAGGGTTGTCGTCGCCGATGTCGCCGGGTCGTGGTCGGGGGCGTTCATACCGTCCTCGGGTGGCGAATCAGGGCGGGTCGGGCAAGGCCGAGGGGAGATCGGCCGGCCCGTCGCGCCCTGGTGTCGAGGCGGGACCCGGGGGTGGCGGGAGCCGGTCCGGGCCGGGCTCCCCGCCCTGTTCCGGCGGCTGGCCAACCGCCGAGGGGAGCGGGCCGGATCGCGACGGGAGCGGCTTCTCGAATCGGGGCCAGGGGGCCTCGGGCGTCCGGGCGAGGTCATCCAGGAGGCAGACCTGGTCGTCCCCTTGGGCATAGTCGAGCCGGCCCAGCGCCGTCAAGTAGTCGTAGATCGTCGTGACGTAATTGACGCCAGCCCCCGTGTAGCTCGTCTCCGCGGCGATGATGTCGGAGAGGATCGCGTCGCCGTTGCGATACCGGACGAGCAGGACGCGGAGGTTCTCGTGCGACTGGATCAGCTCGACCTCGCCGAGCCGGACCCTGGCCCGGGCGGTCCCGATCGCGGAGTAGGCCAGGTTGACCTGATTGGTGACGTTGTTGGTGATCACGCGCAGGCCCGCGAAGGCCTCGGCGGCGGCGGCCTTGGCGCCCCGGAGTTGTCCCTTGATCCGGCCCCCGGCGAAGATTTCCTGCTCGACGAAGACCCCGGCCCCCGTGATCCAGGTGTGGAGCACTTTCGGTGCGTCGGCCCGGATCAGCCCGGCGCGGACGGTGACCTTGGGCAGGAAGTCGCCCCGGGCCGATTCCTCGCCGAATCCCGCGTAGGCCACCTGCTGCCGGGCCACCTCGATCTCGCCGCGGCCCCGGAGGGCCACCTCCAGGCACTGGTCGAGGGTCCGCTCGAACGACGGGAGCCGCCGCTCGTCCGCCAGGGCCAGGGAGGCGCATCCGGGCCGGCCCAGCGCCATGCCCAGGAGCGATCGGGCGTCGAAGACCGACTGGCGGGCCGAGACGATCTCGACCTCCGAGCGGGTGACGCCCACGTCCGCCAGGGCGACCGACTCCGTCTCGACATCCCCCTGCCGCCGCTTCGCGCCGGCGTCCTCGCGGATCGTCCGCGACCGCTCCAACGCCTTCATGAGGACCAGCAGCCGGGCCTCGGCCCCGAGCACCTGGAGGTAGTCGTTGACGACCTGAAAGGCGACACCCTGCCGGGTCCGCTCCAGGGTCAGGGCCTGGATCCGGGTTGTCGTCTCGGCCTGGCCGTAGACGCCCGCCCGCCGCCCGAAATCGACGAGCGTATACTGCGTGCCGAGCTCGGCCACGTTGAAGCTGAAGACGCCCGCACCCAGGGTCGCCGGGACGAAGTTCCCCCCGGCAGGACCGGGACGTCGAACGCCGAGATCTGATTCTTCAGGCCGACCGCCGGCAAGAACGGGGCGAAGGCGATCATCTCCCCGGCACGCGCCCTCTCGACCCTCGCCGCCGCCTGCGCCAGCTGCGGATTGTTCCGGACCCCGAATGCCACGGCCTCCCGCAGGCCCAACGCCGCCACCCTGTCGGCGTTTTCCGGCGAATCCTGACCGGCATCCGAGGCCTGGTCCGCGAGATTCGTCGCCCGGACGACCTTGCGATCCGCCTCGGTCGAGGATATCCCGGCCGCTCCCACCACCGAAGAGGCCGTTCGCGCCATCGTCTCAACCGGAGGGACGAGTTTGAATTGGGCCCCCACACGGGGATACGAAGAGGGTTCGTTCCATTCCTTCGAGGTCCGCGTCGCCGAGCATCCGATCGCGAGGCTGCCAAGGCACAGGGCGATGTGCCCGAGCAGGGTCGGGGGTCGAACGAAGCGAAGCTTGGGTTCGTTATTCCTCATCACGAGCGATTCGCCGAGGGTAAATGCACTCGTGCCCTGATCGAAATCCGAGTTCGAAGGTTTTATCGGCCATCCGGGCCGGTCGGGTTCGATCTTTCGGGTAAACCCGATCCGGGCGATTGGATCGACGAGGCCGTCTGGCGGCAAGGCGGCTCACGTTCCTCTCTCCCCGGCGTTGCTCCTTGGAGGGTGGTGCGCTGGCATCCGAGCCTGTTCAGCCCATGAGGAGGCTCGCCCATTGCCCTGGGATCGGGCCGACTGAAGTCGAAGGTAGGCGCGGCGAGCACGGAGGGGCTGGGCACAAGAGGATTGCCGGCGATCTTCAGGGATGGGTCATCGACATCGGGTCGGTGAGGCGGTCGAACTCCGAGTCGTCGACCACCTTGAGCTTCTGGTTCGCCTGGCGGAGGGTGAGGCCCTCCTTCTGGGCGGCCTCGGCGAGCTTCGCGGCTTTCTCGTAGCCGATCGCCGGGCTCAGGGCCGTCACGGTCATCAAGGTCCACTCGACGTTCTGGCCGATCCGGTCGCGATTCAGGCCGATCCCGGCGACGCAGAACCGGGCGAAGTTGGTGGAGACGTCCTCCAGGAGCCGGACCGAGCGGAGGAAGTTGGCGATGATCACCGGCTTGAAGACGTTCAGTTCGAAATTCCCCTGGCTCCCGGCGAAGGCGATCGTCGCGTCGTTGCCGTGGACCTGGGCGGCGACCATCGTCACCGCCTCGCACTGGGTCGGGTTCACCTTGCCCGGCATGATCGACGACCCCGGCTCGTTCTCCGGGATCGTCAGCTCGCCCAGGCCCGTCCGGGGGCCGGAGGCGAGCCAGCGGACGTCGTTGGCCACCTTCATCAGCGACCCGGCCAGCGTCTTCAGCGCCGAGTGGGCGAAGACGATCTCGTCGTGGGCCGAGAGGGCCGCGAATTTGTTCGGGTGCGACCGGAATGGCAATCCGGTCAGCTCGGCGAGGCTCGCGGCGGCCCGCTCGGCGAACTCGGGGTGCGTGTTCAGGCCGGTGCCGACGGCCGTGCCGCCGACGGCCAGCTCGTAGAGCCCGGGTAACGTCGCCTCGATCCGCTCCAGGTCGCGAGCGACCAGGGCCGACCAGCCGCCGACCTCCTGGCCGACGGTCAGGGGGACCGCGTCCTCCAGGTGGGTCCGCCCCGTCTTCACGACGTCGGCGAACTCCCGGGCCTTGGCGTCGAGGGCGTCGCGCAGGCCCGAGACGGCCGGGATCAATCGCTCCTTCAAGGCCCGGGCCGCGGCGATGTGCATGGCCGTCGGGATCGAGTCGTTGGACGACGCCGACATGTTCACGTCGTTGTTCGGATCGATCGGGTCCCTCGACCCCATCGCCCCACCGGCGATCTCGATGGCCCGGTTGGAGATGACCTCGTTGACGTTCATGTTGGTCTGGGTGCCGCTGCCGGTCTGCCAGATCCGCAGGGGGAACTCGCCGTCGAGCTTGCCCGAGATGACCTCCTCGGCGGCCCGGACGATCAGGTCGCACTTCTCGGCCGGGAGCTTGCCGAGGTCGCGGTTGACCAGGGCGTTCGACTTCTTGAGCAGGCCCAGGGCGTGGATCAGCTCGATCGGCATCCGCTCGCGATCCTCGGTGCCGATCGAGAAGTGGACCAGCGACCGCGCCGTCTGGGCGCCGTAGTAGCGGTCGGCGGGGACCTCGACCTGGCCCAGGCTGTCGGACTCGGTGCGCGTCTTCGTCATCGGCCGGCCTCCCCCGCGGTCGCCAGGTCGCGGTAGACGGGGTTCCACATCGAGGCCCGGATCGTCCGCTGGAGGTCGGCGGGGCTGGCCTGGTCGATGTGCCCCTCGCGGACCCCGACCTCGGCGACGGCCGTGGCGACGCGGACCATCACCTCGCGGATGCCGTCGAGGGGGGGCAGCAGCGCCTTGGTCGGGTCGTTGATCGCCGGTGCGGCCTGGCCCAGAGCCCGGGCCGCGGCGACCATCATCGCGTCGGTGACCCGGCGGGCCTTGGTGGCGGCGACGGCCAGGCCGATGGCCGGGAAGATGAAGAAGTTGTTCGCCTGGCCGATGTCGTACACCTTGCCGCCATGCTGGATCGGGTCGACCGGGATGCCGGTGGCCACCAGGGCCTTGCCGTCGGTCCAGGCGATCAGGTCGGGGGCCTTCGCCTCGGCCTTCTCCGTCGGGTTGGACAGCGGGAAGATGATCGGCCGGTCGACCTTCGAGGCCATCTCCCGGACGATGGATTTGGTGAACATGTCCGGCGTCGTCGACACCCCGATGAGCATCGTCGCCTCGACATGCTTGATCACGTCGGCCAGCGTGATCGAGCCTCCGAGCCACTTCCACCCCTTGACCGCCTCGTCCGGCTGGGCGAACTTCTCCTGGACGGGCGTCAGCCCCTTCGTGGACGCGGTCAGCAGGCCGTCGACGTCGACGAGGTAGAACCTTCGCCGCGCCTCGTCCTCGGCCATCCCCTCCTCGGTCATCGCCTTGAGGAGGTATTCGGCGATCCCGGTCCCGGCGCCGCCGGCCCCGAGGATGACGATCGTCTGGTCTTTCATCACCGTCTTGGTGACGTGCAGCGCGGCGTAGGCCGCCCCGAGGACCACGGCGGCGGTCCCCTGGATGTCGTCGTTGAAGGTGCAGAGCCGGTCGCGATACTTGTCGAGGATCGGCCGTGCGTGCGGCTTGGCGAAGTCCTCCCACTGGAGCAGGACGTTCGGCAGCTCGGCCCGGATCGCCTCGACGAAGGCGTCGATGAACGCGAAGTACGCCGCGTCATCGACCCGCTCATGCTTCCAGCCGAAGTAGCGCGGGTCGTTCAGGCGATCCTTGTTGTCGGTGCCTACGTCGAGGCAGATCGGCAGGCAGCGCTCGGGCGCGATGCCGCCCATCAGGGTATAAAGGGCCAGCTTCCCGATCGAGATCCCCATCCCGCCGACCCCTTGGTCGTGGATGCCCAGAATACGCCCGCCGTCGGTGACGACGATGGCGTCGACCTCCTTGTGGGGACGGTTGGCGATCATCTCGCGGAGCCTGTCGCGGAGCGTGTAGGACAGGAAGAGCCCCCGGGGCCTGCGGTAGATGTGGACGAACCGCTCGATCGCCCGGGCGACGACCGGGTCATAGACGATCGGGTTCATCTCGGCGATGTGGCGGTCGAGCAGGGCATAAAAGAGGGTCTCGTTGGTGTCCTGGAGGCCGCGGAGGTACACATGCTTGTCGAGGTCGGTCTCCTCGGCCCGGAATGCCTCGTAGGCCCGGTCGCACTGCTGGTCGATGGTCTCGACGTCGGGCGGGAGCAGGCCGTTGAGGCCGAACCTGTCGCGCTCGGCCTCGGAGAAGGCGGTGCCCTTGTTGAGGATGGGGTCGTCGACCAGGTCCATGCCGCGGAGCTGGCGTGTCGGATCGTCCATGTTTCTTCTCCTCCCTGGGGTTGTGCAACCGGCCAAGTCGTGGCGAGCGGCGGCCCGAGCTGCCTCCTCCGACCGCCGCCGAGGCGGGCTCGCGAGGTCGAGCCAGGTTAGAGGCTATCCGGTTACCAAAGCTGGTTTCTTCGGGTATTTGAACGGGTTCGCCTTATTGCGATTCGGATCAAGTCGCCTGAGCATCCCTTGAATCGCACCGACCTTGATCATCGCCTCGCTCGAACCCACGCCCCATTCGTAGTCCCGACTCTGGCGCCGAGACCGGCCCATCCAGGCGATCGACCGCTCCACCCCCCATCGCTTCGGCAGGAGCACGAACCCCTCGGCGTCCACCGGCCGCTTGATCACCTCGATCTTGTAACCGGCCCGCTCCGATTCGATCCAGCGATCCAGCGCGTCGTTGCGGTACTTCTTGTCGCCCCGGACCACCTCCAATCGCTCGGTGTGCCCCAGCCCCAGCCGGCCCAACACCCGGGGGGCCGTGGTCCCGTCGTCGCACGAGGCCGCCGTGACCAGCACCGCCAGCAGCAACCCCAGGCCGTCCACCACGAGATGCCGCTTCCGCCCGACGACCTTCTTGCCCCCGTCGTAGCCCCGCTCGCCCCCGACCTCGCCGCCCTTGACGGTCTGGCTGTCGATCGAGGCGGTCCGGGGCGAGGGGTCGCGACCGGCGGCGATCCGGACCCGCCGCACCGGCGCGTCCTTGATCCGGTCCCGGGTGCCGTCGGCCTTGAACTGGGCGAAGTGGTCGTGGACGGTGCTCTTGGCCGGCATGTCGTGCGGCGGCATGTCCCACTGGCAGCCGGATCGGTCGATGTAGAAAATGGCGTTGAGGACCTCGCGCATGGGGATGGCGCGCGGCCTGCCGGTCGAGGCGACGGGGATCAAGGGCTCGATGTTGGCCCACTGGGCGTCGCTGAGGTCGGAGGGGTAAGACTTACGCATTGGGATATGTAACCGTGACTTTTTGTCGAGATTTTCTCCAGGACGGCCAACATCTCACGGCAGATTCAAGTTGCTGGATAGCCTCTTACAGGCTATCCGGCAAAGAATTTGGGCTCATGATTCCGGAACGGTGGCCGGTACTTGCTGGCTGCCGTGAGGGGTGCTGTAATCACGGCGGGTCGCGACGCTCACTCAGGGGCACCGGCATGGACTTCCCGCTGACCGAGTTGATGGATCA